>Ga0180222_1000663_pt1 | contig 46734 bp, 43 predicted proteins | sample eDN5th37CKraftOP_FD_151336 | JGI IMG/M metagenome (GOLD analysis project Ga0180222, IMG submission 151336) | Enriched Organic Plus compost microbial communities from Emeryville, California, USA - eDNA 5th pass 37_C Kraft OP (version 2) (version 2) ...
CCCGCCGTTGAATGGACTCGAACAGTAGAAATATCGGCGCGCTTTCGGTGAACAGCGACAGCGCTTCCTCGGTCGGGACCAGCCGGCCGCGGACGCGCTCGAACAGCTCGAAGCCGAGCTGGTCCTCGGTGTGCTGGATCAGGGTGCTGACGGCGGGCTGGCTGATGTTCAGCAGATGCGCCGCCCCCTTCGTCGTCCCGGTTTCGACGACCGCGCGGAATACCTCGAGTTGACGCAGATTCATGTCGGGCAGGCCCTACCGCAAACGCTCCGGCACAATAAAAGCCCGGTTGTCATCCGAGGGGAAGCGCCGATGGCGGCAAGGCCGCGCCGCCCCATGGGAGGGGGCACTCTGCCGCCGCCGCGAATGGCGTCCGATCCGGCTTGCGGCGCCAGCGGTCCATGCATCTGCCATCCGAGAGCCCGTGCGCCGCGTCCACAGCCCGCGAGGCTATAGAACCATCCTATATCATGCGTTTCGTTTTTATTCGCACCTGCATGTCCGATCCGGACAGAATGCCGGGCCTGCACGGCAAGGCCATGCCGGCGGCCGGCGCCAGCCGCGGCGAAACACAATCGGGACGGAAACATGAAGCAACAAACTCCGGTGCGGTTCGGCATCAATTTTCTTCCCAACCGGGCGCTCGAACTGGTGGAGTGGGTCAAGACCGCGGAAGACACCGGCTTCGACATCGCCGGCATTGCCGACTCGCAGTCGCTCTATCGCGACGTCTATATGTGCGAGGCGCTGGCCGCGGTTAACACGCGCAGCATCAGGCTCGGGACGCGGGTCATCAATCCGCTGACGCGCCATCCGGCGGTCGCAGCCAGCGCCGCGGCGACGGTCGAGGAGCTGGCGCCGGGGCGGACCATGATCGGCATCGGCACCGGCGACAGCGCGGTGGACAATATCGGCGTGCGGCCCTCGACCCGCACCGAGCTCACCGAATATGTCAAGGCGATCCGCGAATTGCTGACGACCGGCGAGAGTCGCTACGTCCCCGCCTATGCCAAGGCCATGCAGCCGCCGACCGGCATTTTCACCGGCAAGCCGGTGAAGCTGACATGGTGGAGCAACAAGCCGATCCCGATCTATCTCGCCGCCTCCGGGCCGCTCGCCCTGCAACTGGCCGGCGAGATCGCCGACGGTGTCGTCATCAATACGGGGCTCTTGCCCGACATCGTCCGCGATTCGATCAACCAGGTGAAGATCGGCTGCGAGCGCGCCGGCCGCGACATCAGCGAGGTCGACATGTGGTGGCTGCCGCTCACCAATGTCGACGACAACCGCGACCGGGCGATCAACGAGATCGCGCCCACGTTGGCCTCGGCGGGCAGTCATTTGTCGCGCTTCACCACCAAGGGCAAGCACATTCCCGCCGAGCTGATGGACCGCATCACCGAGCTGGGCCGCCGCTACAATTCGGACCAGCACGACAAGCCCGACAGTGCGAACCGCGAGCTGGCGAAGGAGCTCGGCCTGCTGGATTACCTGGCCGAGCGCTTCTCGGTCGCCGGCTCGCCCAAGCAATGCATCGAGAAGCTGGAGCGCGCCATCGACGCCGGCGCACGCCAGTTCTGGATGAGCGTGCATCTCGACGACAAGATCAAGTTCATGAAGAACTGGTCCAGCAAGGTGATGTCGGCGTTCAAGTAAGCCCGGCTGTGCCGGCCTGAGGCGCGGCGCGGCCGCGGATGTGCCGCGGCCGGTCCCGATCCGGCCTTGGCCGGGGCGAGCCGCAGGCCGCGTCGCCGCGCTTCCCGTGACCGTGCGCCCACGACCCCGTAGCGGCGCAAGATCGCGTCCGACGGTTTCGATCTTGGCGATGACCTGCCTGCGCGCGAGCGGCGATGGGCCGGGCCGCGCCCTGCGAGGCCGTACCGGCGCGGTGGCGTCCGCGATGGGCCGCACCCGCCCTTGGTTGCATTTATGTGATCACACTTTATGATCATAGCCTGTCTGCCCCGTGCGGCGGCAGGTGGCCGCCGGCGCTTGCGCGGTCTCTCTCGATCTGTCGCGAAAGGAACGACGATGCGGCTCGGCATCTATTTTGATGGCTTCTCCGCCACCCGGGAGATGCTGGATGTCTGCAAGGAGGCGGAAGCGGCCGGCGCCGACAGCTTCTGGTTCGCCCAGCACATGGGCTACCGCGACGCCTTGACCGTGGCCGCGGCTGCGGCGCTCGTCACCACGAAGGCCGCGGTGGTGCCGACGGCGATCACGCCCTATCTCTGGCCGGCCCTGCCGATCGCGATGGCCACCGCGACGCTGGACGAGCTGGCCCCCGGCCGGACCAAGATCGCGGTCTCGGTAGGCAACCTCCTGAACCTCGGCGAATCCGGCGTCGACGCGGTCAAGCCGGTGCGCGCCATCCGTGACTATGTCGAGGCGCTGCGCAAGCTGTGGCGCGGCGAGACCGTGCACATGGACGGCGAGATTCAGAAGCTTCGCGGCGCGCACATGGAATTCGGCAAGGACGCGCAGATTCCGATCTATATCGCCTCGACCGGACCGAAGATCCTGCGTCTCGCCGGCGAGGTCGCGGACGGCGTGCTGCTCTCCGCCGGCATGACGCTGATCAGCTGCCGCCACTGTCTGGACGCGGCAGAGGAGGGCGCGCGGGCGGCCGGGCGCGATCCGGGGACGCTGCGCAAGGCGGGTTTCATCAATTTCAACGTCTCGCAGGACGGCGTCGCCGCCAAGAAAGCCCTGCTGCGCAAGCTCGCATTCCTGTTCCGCAGCAAGAAGCACGCCGATAACATCAAATCATCGGGACTCGCCATCGACCACGACGGCATCATCGCCGCCCTGGCGCGCCGCGATCTCGACGCCGCGACCCGGCTGCTGCCACTCGAGGCCGCCGACGTGTTCGGCGTCGCCGGCACGCCGGACGAGTGCGGCGCGCGGCTGGAGGCTTATCTCAAGACAGGCCTGAGCGAGCCGGTCATCGAGATTTCGGGCTCTGCGCAGGAACGCAAGCTGGCGCTGAACGTCTTGCGCGAGCTGGCAAAGCGGTAGCCGGGTTGCCGCACGGCGGCCTGCGCCGCTCGCCTTTCGTACGCCCGCCGGCTCGGGAGCGCGCATGGCGAGGCCCCCGCGCCGTCCGGCGGATTTCCCTTCTGGTCCCGGCGCGCGTGGCGCGGGGCCGTGGAGCGCTGCTGAGGCGAGGACGGAAGGCGTAAGGTATCCGGAATGAAAGTCCTGGTTCTCGGCGCGGGCGTCATCGGGGTCACGTCTGCTTATTACCTGGCGCGGGCCGGATGCGAGGTCACCGTCGTCGACCGGCAGCCGGGCCCGGGACTCGAGACCAGCTTCGCGAATGCCGGCGAGATCTCGCCCGGCTATGCATCGCCGTGGGCGGCCCCCGATGTGCCGCTCAAGGCGATTCGCTGGCTGCTCGATCCACACGGCCCGCTGGTGCTGCGGCCGCGGGTGGATTGGCGGATGTGGTCGTGGCTGCTCGGCATGCTGCGCAACTGCACCGCGGCGCGCTATGCGCTCAATAAGTCGCGCATGGTCGGCATCGCGGAATACAGCCGCGACCGCCTGCGGGCGCTGCGCGCGGAGCTGGCCATCGCCTATGACCATCGCAGCCTCGGCACCCTGCAACTGTTTCGCAAGCAGTCGCAACTCGACGGCGTGGGGAAGGATGTCGCCGTGCTGTCGCAATACGGCGTCGCGTTCGAGGTGCTGGACCGCGACGGCTGCATCGCCGCCGAGCCGGCGCTGCACAATGTCCGCGACAGATTCGTCGGCGGGCTGCGCCTGCCGGATGACGAGACCGGCGACTGCTTCATGTTCACGCAGGCGCTGGCCGCGATCGCGCAGGGCCTCGGCGTGCGCTTCCAGTACGGGACGCAGGTCACCAGCCTGATCGGCAGCGCCGCGCGCATCGATGGCGTCGCAACCGGGGCGGGCCGGCTCGAGGCGGATGTCTATCTCGTCGCGCTCGGCAGCTTCTCGCCGCTGCTGCTGCGGCCGATCGGCCTCGATCTACCGGTCTATCCGGTCAAGGGCTATTCGCTGACCGTGCCGATCGCACGGGAAGAGTGCGCGCCGCAGTCCACGGTGATGGACGAGAGCTACAAGGTCGCCATCACGCGCCTCGGTGCGCGCATCCGCATCGGCGGCACGGCGGAGGTGGGAGACTATGTGCCCCGCCTCGATCCGCGGCGGCAAGCGCCGCTGCAGCGCTCGCTGAACGACCTGTTTCCCGGCGCCGGCGACGCGGCGGCCGCCACGTTCTGGTGCGGGCTTCGGCCGATGACGCCGGACGGGCCGCCGGTGATCGGCGCCACGCCCTGCCGCAACCTCTATCTCAACACCGGGCACGGCACGCTGGGATGGACGATGGCGTGCGGCGCCGCGCGCGTGGTCACCGACCTGATCGTCGGACGCAAGCCCGAGATCGACGCGGAATCGTTGACCATGGCGCGCTATGCCTGAGACGTGAACCGGCGTTTCTGTGCGTGCGCCGGCCGTGGCCCGAACGGCCCGACGGCGGGGAATGAACCCCGCCGTCATAGCGTGACGTGAAGCAGGCAAGCGCTACAGCTTGGCGACGACCTGGTCGAGCGCCGGCGCATTCGCGAGCTCGCCGCTCTTGACCAGCGCCTCCGTCGTATAGGTCCACGCCTTGGTCGCAACCTCGCCGGTGCGGCTCCAGTAATTGTTCTTGGCGAAGTCCCCCAGCGCGCCCTCGAGCTCCTTGAGATCGACGTCGGGCAGGATCTTCTTGCTCAAGGCAGCGGCTTCCTTGACGTTCTCCGAGGCCCACTGGCTCGCCTTGCGGGTGCCGCGCAGGAACGCCTGCAACTCGCCTTTCTTGGTCTCGACGACCTTGGTCGGGACGATGTCGAGCGTGTAGAGGAAGTCGGGAAGCGCCTTGTCCGCAGTGGCGATGACGTGGAACTTGTCGGTCATCTGCGCCGCGAGGTTGCCGTGCAGCGCGTTGAGCGGCGCCGCCGCGACGCGGCCGGCGACCAGCGCCTGGAAGCGGTTGGGACCGCCGCCGGCCGAAACCCATTGCACCTTGCCGACGTCGCCGCCGTCCGCCTCGATCATGATCTTCGGCACGATCTGCGACACCGCGCCGACCTGCGACACCGCGACCGGCTGGCCGGCCAGGTCCTTCATCGAGGCGATGGTCTTGCGTCCGACCATCTTGTAGTCGAGCAGCGGCACGAAGCTGCTCAGCACCTTGATCGCGGCGCCGGTGCGCAGCGCCTGCAGCGTGGTCAGCGCGCCGCACCAGCCGATGTCGCCTTCGCCGGCCAGCACGCCGCGCAGCGCAGTCGGATCGTTGGCGACCGGCGTGACGCGGAAGTTCAGGCCGAGCTCCTTATAAAACCCCAGCATCTCGGCGTAGTAGTAGAGGTGGCACACCAGGTCCGGCGGCGCGGTGGCGGTCAGCATGGCGAGCGAACCGCTGCTCTGCGCGGCGGCGGAAAAGCCGGCGAGCGGCGACAGCAATGCGCCCGAGGTCGCGGCGGACAGCGTCTTGAGAAACTTGCGGCGGTGCATCCTATCCTCCATTCCTGCTCATCCCGGCAGTGTGTGTTGTCCCGGTCGCTTCGCCGTGTCATGGAAACGGTGAAGCGATCCGTCTCTTGTTGCCATGCAGTTCCGGGCGGAAAGCGCTGTGCGTGCTCCCGGAGCTGCCTCAGCTCGCCCGTTCCGTCTCCTTCCAGACGGCCAGCCTGCTTTCGACGATCCGAACGGCTTCGGTGAGCAGCACGCCGAGCACCGCGAGCACGATGATGATTACGAACAGCCGGTCGGTGGCGAAGGCGTTGCCGTAGACCACGATGGCTCCGCCGAGGCCGCTCAGCGCCGTGAACATCTCGGCGACCACCATGCTGACCACGGCGCGGCCAATCGCGAGCCGGATGCCGGTGGCGATGAAGGGCAGCGCCGCCGGCACCACGATCTTGCTGAAGATCTGCGCCTCGCTGGCGTTCTCGGCCAGCGCGACCTCGACCAGGCCGCGGCTGACATTGCGCACGCCGCTGTAGGTGTTGACGATGATCGGAAAGAACGCCGCCATGAAGATGATGGCGACCTTGGCGGACAGGCCGAGGCCGAACCACAGAATCAGCAGCGGGATCAGCGCGACGTTCGGGGTCGAATAGAGCGCGCTGATCTGGGTGTCGAGAATCTGGTCGATCAGCCGGTAGCGGCCCATCAGCAGGCCGATGGCGGTGCCGAGCACGACCGCCAGCGAAAGCCCGATGCTCAATGCCTGCAAGCTCTCGAGCATCGCGGTCGGCAGCCGCCCCGACGTGATCATCTCCGGCACGGCGGCGACGATGGCGGAGGGATAGGACGCGAAGATCGGATTGACGCTGCGGCCGAACCATTCCCACACCGCCAGCGTCGCGAGCACGGAGGAGATCCTGACGGCGAGGCCGTACTGGCCGCGGAGCAGGCGTTGCCAGAAGGTGGTTCGCGCCTTCGGCGACAGGGAGATCGCGGGTGATTGTGCCGAGGTCATCGCGGGGCCCTACGATTTCGTGCCGGCGTGGTCGTCACGGATGGCGTCGCGGATGATCTGTCGCAGCTCCTCGAAGCGGTGCGACGATTTGACGTCGTTGTCGGAGCGCGGCCGCGGCAGCTCCGTCAGCACGTCGGCCTTGATGCGGCCGGGCTTGGCGCCCATGACGATGACGCGGTCGCCAAGATAGACCGCCTCGTCGACCGAGTGGGTGACGAACAGCACGGTGGTGCGCATCGCGTTCCAGATCTGCAGCAGCTCGTCCTGCAGCTTCTCGCGCGTCTGCATGTCGACCGCGGCGAACGGCTCGTCCATCAGCAGGATCTTCGGCGATTTCGAGAATGCGCGCGCCAGCGCCACGCGCTGCTGCATGCCGCCGGAAATCTGGTGCGGATAGTGGTTCTCGAAGCCCTTGAGCCCGACCCGTTCGATGTAGGTGCGGCAGATCTCGCGCCGTTCGGCGCGCGGCGCGCCGCGGATCTCCAGGCCGAACTCGACATTGCCCAGCACCGTGCGCCACGGCAGCAGGCCGTAGTTCTGGAACACCATGCTGCGGTCCTGCCCGGGGCCGTGGACCTCCTTCCCGGCCACCTTCACGGTGCCGGAATCCTGTTCGGTGAGCCCGGCGACGATCCGCAGCAGCGTGGTCTTGCCGCAGCCGCTCGCGCCGAGCAGGCAGACGAACTGGTTCTGCTCGACCTCGAAGCTGACATTGTCGAGGACATGGACGCTGTCGGGCGCGTTGACGTTGCCGTAGACCTTGGTGAGCTGGATTACGCTCAGCATCCTGGTCGTCCCATCCCCCGCGGCGCGTCCGTTGGCTCAGACCGATCAGATTTTGATCACCGAGTGTGATCACGATATGTGAAAAATGCAGTCCTGGCAACAGCCGGCCCTTGAGCTTCCCGCCCGATCGGTGTTCAGATGCGTGTGCAATCCGCGGTCATTTCCGCCGGCGGGTTGTGCGCAGCGCGAACAAGGATCGGCTCCTTGAAGCCTCCTCCATTCCGGTATCACGCCTGTTCGAGCCTGTCGCAGGCGTTGGACCTGCTATCGAGCCTCGACAACGCGAAGCTTTTGGCCGGCGGCCAGTCGTTGATGCCGATGCTGAACATGCGGTTCGTGTTTCCGGACCACCTCCTCGACATCAACCCGATTGCCGATCTCGCCTTCATTCGTGACGAGCCCGAGGCGATGCGGATCGGCGCGCTGACGCGCCAGCACGCGATCGAAGTGTCCGACACCGTCGCGCAGCGGCACCCGATCCTGCAGGAAGCGCTCGCCCATGTCGGGCACATCCAGACGCGCAATCGCGGCACGATCGGCGGCAGCCTCTGCCATCTCGATCCGGCCGCGGAGCTGCCCGCCGTCGTCACCGCGATCGGCGGCGAGATCGAGGTCGCGAGCGCAAGAGGACGCCGCACGATACCGATGGCGGAGTTTCCGGCGTTCTACATGACGCCGGCGATCGAGCCCGACGAGATCGTCGTCGCGATCCGGCTGCCGCATTGGGCTCCGGGGCACGGCTACGCCTTCGAGGAGTTCGCGCGCCGGCATGGCGATTTCGCCGTGGTGTCGGCGTCGGTGCTGGTCGAGCTCGCGGCGGACAACACGGTGCGCCGCATCGCGATCGTGCTCGCCGGCATCGGGACCGCGCCGATCAGGGCCGCGGCGGCGGAGCAGGTGCTGCTCGGGCAAGCGCCGACGCCGGAGGTGGTCTCGCGGGCGGCCTCGTTGTGCCGCGACTTCGAGGCGAAGGCCGACCCTTATGCGTCCGCGGCGTACCGGCAGCATCTGGCCGGCGCGCTGACCGAGCGGGCGCTGCGACGTGCGTTGCAACGCGCGCGGCCGGCGGGTGGATGAGCGATGGACGACAGGCACGGCATCTCCGTCACCGTCAACGGCAGGACCTATCGCCGCGAGATCAGCGGCCGCACCACGCTTGCCGATTTCTTGCGTCATGAGCTGCGGCTGACCGGAACGCATATCGGCTGCGAGCACGGGGTTTGCGGCGCCTGCACCGTGCTGCTCGACGGCGATTCGGTCAGAAGCTGCCTGATGCTGGCGGCGCAGGCCGACGGCCGGCAGGTCGAGACCGTGGAGGGACTCGCCGCCGCCGACGGCAGCCTGTCGCCGCTGCAAGCCGCCTTCATCAAGCATCGCGGGTTGCAATGCGGCTTCTGCACGCCCGGAATGCTGATGACGCTGACCGAGCTCTTGCGCAAGCAGGCGGCGGTGACCGAGCACGATGTGCGGCTCGCGGTGTCGGGAAATCTCTGCCGCTGCACCGGATACCAGACCATCGTCGATGCCGCGCTCGACGCCGCGGCGGCCGCGCGGGGCAACGATCGTTCGGCAGACGCACCGTCGGCGGGCACGGCGTCGCCGCGCATCGAGGATCGGCCGCTGGTGCTCGGCCAGGGCTGCTTCGTCGACGACATCGACCAGGCGGCGACGCTCGAGGTCGCCTTCGTGCGTTCGCCGCAGGCCCATGCGCGGATCGTGGCGATCGACGCCGCCGAGGCGCGAAGCCTGCCAGGCGTCGTCGCGGTGTTCACGCTTGCGGACCTGATGGAGGTGCTCACCGACGGGCAGCTTCCGATCCAGTATCCCGATCCGAAGCTGGCGCAGGATCTCGGCTCGTTCGTCCTCGCCAAGGACGAGGTCGTCTATGTCGGCGAGCCGGTCGCACTCGTCGTGGCCGAAAGCCGCTACGTCGCGGAGGACGCCGCCGCCCGTGTCGTCGTCGAGCTGGATACCCTGCCGGCGGTCACCGGCTGCGAGACGTGCCTGTCGGTGCCGCCGCCGCCGGTGCGCACCGGACGGGCCAGCAATGTGGTCTCCGACATCCGCCAGTCCTACGGCGACATCGAGCGCGCCTTTGCCAGCGCTCACGGCACCTTCTCGATCAGCCTGCAGCAGCACCGCGGCTGCCCGCACTCGATCGAGCCGCGCGGCCTGATCGCGGACTACGACAAAAGGTCGAGACGGCTGACGGTGTGGAACTCCACCCAGCTCGCGCATGAGCTGCGTGTTGCGCTCATGCGCATGCTCGGCATGGACGAGAACGAAGTACGCGTCATCACGCCGGATGTCGGCGGCGGCTTCGGCGGCAAATACTGCATCTACTCCGACGAGGTGGCGGTCGCGGCCGCAGCGGTGAAGCTCGGACGCGCGGTGAAATGGATCGAGGATCGCCGCGAGCATTTCGTGGCGGCCGTCCAGGAGCGGGATCAGCACTGGGACCTCGATGTGGCCTATGCCGCGGACGGCCGCCTGCTTGGCGTTCGCGGCACGCTGATCCACGAGCAGGGCGCCTACATCCTGCAGGGCGTCAATATCGCCTATAATTCGGCGACCGCTTTTCCCGGGCCCTATGTGCTGCCGGCCTATGATCTGCGGATCGTCGCCGCCACCACGAACAAGGTGCCGACGGCTTCGGTTCGTGGCGCCGGCTATCCGCAGGGTACCTTCGCGATGGAGCGGTGCCTCGATCGCATCGCCGACATGCTGGGGCTCGATCGCGTCGAGGTCAGGCGGCGGAATCTCATCGCAGCGGACCAGATTCCCTATGCCACGCCGATGAAATCGCGCTCCGGCGCGGCGATCGTCTATGACAGCGGCGACTTTCACGCCATTCTCGATGCCGCGCTCGGCGCGATCGACCATGCGGGATTTCCGGCGCGCCAGGCGGCGGCGCGGGAGAACGGCCGGCTGCTCGGCATCGGGGTCGCTTGCGGCATCAAGGGTACCGGGCGCGGGCCCTACGAGTCCGGGATTGTCCGCATCGGCCCGTCCGGAAAAATTTCGGTCTACAGCGGCGCCGCCGCCATGGGGCAGGGCATCAAGACCGCGCTGGCGCAAATCTGCGCCGAACATTTCGGTGTCAGGCCCGATGAGGTCACCGTGGTGACCGGCGACACCGGCGCCGTGCCGCTCGGCATGGGCGGCTTCGCGAGCCGCCAGACGGTGACGGCAGGGTCATCGGTGCATATCGCCGCCAGCCGCGTGCGCGAGAAGGTGCTCAAGATCGCCTCGCGCCTGCTCGAAGCCGACGAGGCCGACCTGGAACTGGTCGGCGGCAAGGTCAAGATCAAGGGCGTGCCGTCGGACGGACTCGCGCTGCACCAGATCGCCAGGGTGGTTCACGGATCGCCCGGCTATTCGATTCCCAAGGACATCGGCCCCGGGCTCGAGTCATCGGAGATGTTTTTGCCCGATGGCCTCACCTACGGCATGGGGTGCCACGCCGTAGAGGTCGAGGTCGATCCCGCCACGCTGGCGCCGCGCCTCGTCCGCTACGTCGTGGTCAACGACAGCGGACGTCTGATCGATCCGGCGAGCGTCGAAGGCCAGCTCGTCGGCGGCGCCGTGCATGCCATCGGCAATGCCCTGTTCGAGTGGATGGGCTTTGACGACAACGCCCAGCCGATCACCACGACGCTCGCCGAATATCTGCTGCCGACGGCGACCGAGGTGCCGCGGATCAAGGTACTGATGCCGGAATATCCGACGCCGCTCAATCCGCTCGGCGTCAAGGGCGTCGGCGAATCCGCGCTGCTGCCGGCGGCTCCCGCCATCATCTCGGCGATCGAGAGCGCCCTGAAAGTCCCCGGCCTTGAAATCCGCGCCATTCCGCTCTCGCCGAGCCAGCTGTTCGCGCTGACACGCGCGGTCCATCCGGGGTGACGCGCGCCCGCTGTGGGCCCGAGGGGAGGGCGATGCGCCCCGACACGGATTCTGCGCCGAGGCGGTCTCGTTCGGACGGCCTGGCTGGCGTCGTCAGCGGATCTGCCGCTCGGCCTGCGGCGGCAGATAATCCGACTTGTAGATCGATTTCACGTCGGTTTCCGGGATGTGGAACGCCGCCGCCACGGTCTTGATGGTCTTCAGCATGCGGCCTTCGTCGACCGTGCCCAGCCCGTTCTTCCGGACGGTCTCGGTCACGATCGCGTTCTTGATCACCAGTTCAAGCCGGCCACGTTCGGTGGTCTCGTCGACCAGCGGATCGCGCTTCTTGATCGCCGCGATCGCGACCGAGGGATCCTTGATGGAATCCTTGAACGCCTGCACCACGCCCTTGACCAGCTTGCGGACCGTCTCCGGATTTTTGGCTGCGAATTCCGGTGTCGTCAGCAGCGCGTGGCCATAGAGATCGACGCCGTAGTCGCCGAACCGCATCACCGTCACGTCCTGCTCGGAGATATTGAGGCGCTTGAGGCCGGCAAGATCGGTAATGAAGGCGGTGGTGGCGTCCGCCTGGCCCTGCATCAGCATGGTCTCGCGCAATTGCGGCGTGACGTCGAGCCAGGTGATGCTGGCGGGATCGATCTTGTTCGCGGCGGCAAAAGCCGGAAACATCACGCGGCTCGACGCTGCCGGCGGCGAGGCGATCTTCTTGCCGTTGAGCTGTGCCGGCTGCGTGATCTGCGACTTCTTCATCGACAAGATCACCATGGGCGCGACGTCGTAGATCTGCAGGACGTTGATCAGCTTGACCGAGCCCTGCCGACCATTGAACTGAATGGCGGCGCCGAGATCGGCGAACGCTACGTCGTAGGTACCGCTCGCCACCTTGGAGATCGCGTCGGCCGAGCCGTAGCCGCGGTCGACCTGCACGTTGAGGCCCTCGCGGCTGAAAATCCCGCTCTCGGCGCCGTAGACGATCGGCGACTGCTGTCCCTGGATCGCGAAATCCAGCACCAGCTTCACGGGAGTCTGTGCCTGGGCTTCGGCCAGCGGGCCGGCGACACAAATGGCGGCTGCCATTCCGTAGATAAGAGAACGCAACATCGGGGCTTCTCCTGCTGCCGGGTTAAACGTAACTAGTTTGCGACGTTCTTTCTCGATGCCCATGCGGTGGTGTGCTGCTCGAAGATGGCGAAGGCCGCGTACATGGTGACGCCCATCGCCGCGGTCACGACCAGGCCGGCGAAGACCAGCGAGATGTTGAAATCGCTGGCGGCGCGCACCATCAGCGTGCCGATGCCGACGCTGGATGCGATCGATTCGGAGATCACCGAGCCGACGAAAGCCAGCGTCACCGCCACTTTCAGCGAGGCGAAAAAGTAGGGTAGCGAGCGCGGCAGGCCGACCTTGATGATCAGGTCGCGCTTCTTGGCGCCGAGCGAGCGCAGCACGTCCTCAAGCTCGGGTTCAACGGTGGCGAGCCCGGTTGCGACATTGACCACGATCGGAAAGAAGCTCATCAGGAATGCGGTCAGGATCGCCGGGATGGTGCCGATCCCGAACCACACCACTAGCACCGGCACCAGTGCCACCTTGGGCACCGAGTTGAAGCCGACCAGGATCGGATAGAAGCCGCGATACACGAAGCGCGACGAGCCGATGGCGACGCCGAGCAGCAACCCGAACACCACCGAGATCGCGAAGCCGATGACGGTGGTGATCAGGGTCTGCTCGGAATGAAACCAGATCGCCTTGCGGGCGGAGATCAGGACCTCGGCGATCTGGCTGGGCTTCGGAAGGATAAACTCCGGCACCGACAGCAGCGTGCAGGCCACCTCCCAGATCACGACCAGGGCGAGGCACACCACCCAGGGCGTCGCCGGGGCGAGCCATTCCAGGTCGACCGTCTTCTTGCGAGGCTTGCGCTTGTGCTTGCGCGCTGCGCCGACCGCGGTCGCCGTTGCGGATGTGTCCGTCTCGTTCATGACGACGCCGCCGCGGCAACCGCTGCCGGCGCCTTGCGCGATTCTTCCCTGATCTGCTCGCGCAGCACCTGCACGATCTTCTGAAACTCGGGATCGAAGGCGGTGGCCGGCGTGCGCGGGCGCTGCAGCGGGACCTTGTGGGTGGCGACGACGTGTCCGGGGCGCTGCGACATGACGTGGACGGTGTCGGCCAGATAGACGGCCTCGCGCAGATCGTGCGTCACCAGGATCGTGGTGAAGCGCTTCGCCAGCCACAGATCCTGCAGCACGTCCCACAGCTCCTCGCGGGTGAACGCGTCGAGTGCGCCGAACGGCTCGTCCAGCATCAGCAGCGCCGGCTGATGGACCAGCGCGCGGCACAGCGAAACGCGCTGCTGCATGCCGCCGGAGAGCTGCCAGGGATAATGCTTCTCGAACCCGGCAAGCCCGACCGAGGCAAGGATCGCATGCACCGCCTTCTGGTATTCCGCGCGAGCGACGCGGACGCGGTAGCGGTGATTGTCGACCACCTCGAACGGCAGCATCACGTTCGACTGGATGTCGCGCCACGGCAGCAATGTCGGATTCTGAAACGCCATGCCGACGATCTTCAGCGGGCCGTCGACCTCTTCGCCGCCGACCGAGATCGAGCCCGCGGTCGGCGGCATCAGGCCGGTCACCAGCTTCATCAACGATGACTTGCCGCAGCCGGACGGCCCGACGATCGCGGTAAATTCGCCTTGCTGAACGTCGACATCAAGCCCGTCGAGCGCGACGACGCCGGTGCCCTTGCCGTAGATCAGCTCGACATCCCGGATCGAAACGAAGGCGTCCATGCGGTGCGGCCTGAATGCGAACTGCGATCCTGTTGAACTGATCCATGATCCAACCGCACGCCATGCGAGCCAGATCCCACGCGCCCGACGGAACGCTAGGTGACGTGGTCTGGCCCGTCAAGGTGTGATCACACCTTGACGTCTCATTCTTCCTGTTTAACGTCGTCGGCAAGCTGCACGCCCGATCCTTGCCGGACTATGATCCATGCGCATCGCCGTTCCTGATCTCGTGTCCAATTCGTATTTCCCGGTGGTCGCCGCTGCGACGCTCGGCGTGTTCAGGCAACAGGGCATAGATGTCGCGGTCGAGCTGGTGTCGCCGCTTCCCGACTGCATGCAGGCGCTGCGCGACGGTCGCGTCGATTTCGTCGGCGCTTCCGCGCATGCGCCGCTGCTCGCCTTTCCCGAATGGCAGGGCGCCAAGCTGTTGTGCGCGCAGTCGCAGGGCACCTACTGGTTTCTGGTGACGCGGAAGGAGCTTGGCATCACCCGCGGCGATCTTGCCGCATTGAAGGGCCGCCGCATCGCCGCGGTGCCGTTCGTCGGCGCCGCGCTGCGCCGCATGCTGGCAGCCGTCGGTCTTGACGCGAAGCGCGACGGGATCGAGATCATGATGCCGGAGGAGGCCAAGGCGCCGGGCGTCAATTTCGGCGTCGCGGCGGCGCGGGCGCTCAAACAGGGCACGATTGACGGCTTTTTCGCCAACGGCATGGGAGCGGAGATCGCGGTCAAGCAGGGCATCGGTGTCGTCACGCTCGACGTGCGCCGCGATCCCGGCCCGAAGCAATGGTTCGGCTATACGATGCCGGCGGTCGCCACCACCGACCGCCTGATCCGGGACGATCCTGGCGCGGCGGCGGCGGTCATCCGGGGGATCATCAAGGTCCACGCGATGCTCAAGGACGACGTCGCGCTCGCCACGCAGGTGGGCGAGACGCTGTTTCCGCCCGCCGAAGCTGCGGTGATTGCGCGGATCGTGGCCCGCGACCTGCCGTTCTACGATCACCGTATCTCGGAATCCGCGGTCCGGTCGATCAACCAGTATTCGCGCGAGGTTGGCCTACTGCGCGGCGACCCGTCGTTCGCCGACGTGGTGGCGACGCGCGTCATCGATTGCTGGGACGAGCGGACGTGACCGGCGCGGCCGGTGCCGGCACGGCGGTGGCTCGGGATAAAGGCCGTGCCCAGCTTGAATATGATTACAAAGTGTGATCACATCCACCGTTCTGATCGCGACGGAGAGCTGCTTTGGCGACCATTGCCGGGGTCGAGACCATCCTCGTCCAACTTCCGACCCGCCGGGTACACAAATGGACCGGGCTGAACGAGCCGATCGGGCGCTACGTGCTGGTCCGGATGACCGACAGCGACGGCCGCGTCGGCTGGGGCGAGGCGCCGGCGCTGAAAGACTGGGGCGGCGAGTTCGGCCGCTATTTCGGTGAATCGCAGCTGATCGTCCGCACCGTCATCGACAATTACCTGACGCCGGCGATCCAGGGCACCGAACTCGGCGATGTCATTGGCCTGCACGCGCGCATGGACGCGGTCATCAAGGGCTATCCCTATGCCAAGGCGGCGGTGGAGTTCGCGTTCTACGACCTGTCGGCGCGGGCGCTGAACACCTCGGTCTCGACGCTGCTCGGCGGCCGTTCGCGCGCCACGGTGCCGGTGACGCATTCGATCGGGCTGCTCTCGGTCGCCGAAGCCGAGCAGGAGGCCGCGGCCGTCGCTGCGGAAGGCATCAAGACCATCAAGATCAAGGTCGGCGTTGATCCCGCGCGCGACATCGAGGTGGTTCGCGCGGTGCGCTCCGCTGTGGGCGACAAGGTCGAGCTCTGCGTCGATGCCAACGAAGGCTACAAGACGGTCGGCGAGGCGGTCGCCACGGTCCGGCAGATGGAGAAGTATCGCCTGAAATATGTCGAGCAGCCGGTGATGGGCATCGAGCGCCTCGCCGAGGTGGCGCGGGCCATCGATGCGCCGGTGATGGCCGACGAATCGGCGTGGAACGCCCACGACGTCGTCCAGATCATCGAGCGCCGGGCGGCGCAGATCGTGTCGATCTACACCACCAAGCCGGGCGGCCTGTTCCGCGCCATGGAGGTCGCCGCGGTGTGCCGCGCGGCGGGCATCGTCTGCAACGTCAACGGATCCGTCGAGACCGGCGTCGGCAATCTGGCCAATGTTCATCTGGCGGCGGCGGCGCCCGCGGTGGTGCTGTCCTGCGTCATTCCGGTCTCGACGCCGGAGCCGTGGCTGAAGGGTCGGGTCGGCGGCATCTATTACCGCGACGACCTGATCGCGGAGCCGTTCGCGTTCGCCGACGGTGCGATCAAGGTCCCCGACGGCACCGGAATGGGCATCGCGGTCGACGACAAGAAGGTCGAACGCTATCGCGTCAACGGCTGAATGATCCCATCAAGAGACCGCGTTTCCGGAGTGGCTTGCAATGCGTGCTGAAATCGTTCGTCGACAGGTCGTTGCGCTCAAGCAGCACGACCTCGACGCAATGATCTCCTGCTCACCGGAGAACTTCGCCTATGTCACGGGCTTCGTGGTGCCGACGCAGCCGCTGCTGCGGCATCGGCACGCGATGGCGATCGTCACCGTGGATCGGCGCACCGAGGTGTTCGGCGTGGACATGGAGTCCACCACCATCGCCAAGCGGCTGCCCGACACGCCGCTGCGCGTCTGGGCGGAGTTCTCCGACGACGCCATGATGGTGCTGGCCGATCAGCTTGACCGGCTCGGCCTCGCCAGGAGCCGCATCGGCATCGAGATGGATTATCTCCCGGCCGGCGATTTCATGCGGCTGCGGAAATACCTGCCGCAGGCGCAGTTCGAACCCTGCGAGCACATCCTGGCGCGGCTGCGGCAGCTCAAGGCGCCGGAGGAGATCGCGTTGCTGCGACGGCTGTCCTACATCGCCGACAAGGCGATCACCGATTCGCTCGCCGACGTGCGCGCCGGTGATTCGGAGCTCGACATCGCCGGCGAGCTGACGCGCCGCATCTACGAACTGGGCGCCGAGAATTTCAAGCTGCTGATCGTGGCAACGGGCCCGCGCAGCGAATTGCCCAATGTCGGGCCGACCGAGCGCAAGCTGCAACGCGGCGATGTGTGCCGCGTGGAGATCTTCTCGGTGATCGGCGGCTATCAGGCCGGCGTCTGCCGCACCGCCGTCGTCCAGGAAGCGCCGCCGATGGCCGAGACGCTGTGGCAGCATCTGATCGACTGCAAGTACGAGATCATGGAGATGGTGCGGCCGGGCGCCAGCTGCCGCGCGATCTACGACGCCTTCATCGCCCGCCTGACCAAGGCGAACATGCCGGCGATCTCCTTCGTCGGACACGGCATCGGCCTGCATCTGCATGAAGACCCGTATCTGGGCAAGACACCGACGCTGGGCAAGCCCGGCGAGGACGCCGTCATCGAGGAATCGATGGTGCTCGGCTTCGAGCCACTGTGCTACCGCACCGGCTACGGCTTCGGGCTGCAGAACAAGGACATGCTGCTGGTGACGGCGAACGGCTCGGAGCTGCTGTCCAACTATGCGCAGACCGACAAGCTCCTCGTCGTGAACTAGAGCGGGAGCGCTTCAATCCCCGTCGCGCGTGCTCCGAAGTCTGCCGAGCGGGGAGGCGCGGTGCTGCCGCGGCCGGGACAGCGCTTGCGCCGCGTCGATCGAAAGCCGCGTGTCAGAAATAGGTGTCGATCATCGACGGGCCGAACGCGTTATTGGCCGTGCCATTCGCCACTCCGATCATCAGGTTCTCGGCGGTGATGCGCACGTCGCGCACCACGGCGGCCTGCACCAGCGCCGGCTTGCGCTTCCTCAGTCCGGCGAGGATGTCGGCATGGGTCGCCGCGTCCCACGGCATGCGCGGCGCCAGCAGCGAGTAGTACAGGGTCGGCCCGCATTGCAGCCAGAGCGATTCGATCAGAGGCACCAGGACTTCGGATTTCGACGCCTCGTACAGGGTGAAATGGAATTTCTGATTGGCTTGGAGACAGGTCTGCATCTCACGCCGGGCGATGGCGTTGAGCAGTTCCTTGTTGATCTTCACTAGGCGGCTGATCAGCTCCGGCGTCGCGTTCTCACAAGCCATGCGGCCGGCCATGCCTTCGAGCATCTCGCGAATCTCGAACAGCTCGACCAGCCGCTTGCGCGACAGCCGGGGCACGCGCACTGAACGGCTCGGCGCCTCTTCCAGCGCGCCCGCGGCTACGAGCTGCATCAGCGCCGCACGCACCGGCATCGCGCTGGTCCCCAGCGACGAGGCGAGCTTGCGAAGGCTCATGACCTGGCCGGGCACCAGCGTGCCGGTCATCAGCGCCGTCCTTAGCTTTGCCAGCACCTCGTCCTGCACGGTGCCGCGGCGCTTCGCCTTCGCTGCTGAGCCGGCTTGAGAGACGCGCTTGATCATGATGGTCCACCCTGGCAAGCCTTCGGTACCCGTAAGCGCCAAACTTGACAAGCGCCGCATGGCAGCCGCAAGATGGTATTTGTGATCACAAATCGTGATTATGATCGTGATGGATCGTAATGACGATCGTTATCATTGATAGTGTCGGCCGCGCTGCCGCTCCGCGGCTTGCCGATCGGACGACATGACGGATCGCGGCAGGGTATCGGGGCGGCAATGAAAGTTCTGATCATCGGCGCCGGGTCCGGCGGCATGGCGGCGGTTGCCGAATTGACGCGTGCTGGTCACGACGTCGTGCTGTGGAACCGCTCGGCGGCAACGCTCGCCCCGCTGCAGCAGCGCGGCGGCGTCGGCTTCGAGGGCGTGCTCGGGTCGGGCGTGGCCGTGCCGCGGCTGACGACGGCTGATCTCGCCGCGGCCGTCGTCGACGTCGAGGTCGCAGTCGTCACCCTGCCCACCTTCTCCCACGCGCCGGTGGCGCGCGCGCTGGCGGAAGCGGGATGGGACGCGTCGCGGCCGGTGATCCTCAATCCCGGCCATACCGGCGGCGCGCTGGAATTTTTCACCGCCTATCGCAGCGTCCGCGACGATGTGCCGCCGATCGCGGAATTTTCGACGCTCACCTACGTGGCGAGGAAGTACAGCCCCGACGTCGTTACCGTCACCGGCCGCGCCAAGCATGTCCATGCTGCCGCGCTTCCCGGCGGCGAGCGGGCGCTGGAGATCGCGCGCAGCCTGTTCCCCGGCGTTGCGCCGGCCCGCGATGTGTTGTTCTGCGATCTCTGCAACCTGAACATGGTGCTGCATGCGCCCGGTGCGATCCTCGCCGCGGCGTGGGTCGAGGCTCGCAAGGGTGATTTCACGTTCTATGTCGAGGCGATGACGCCGGGCGTCGTCCGCATCATGCGCGAGCTTGACCGCGAGCGCCAAGCCGTCGCGCGCGCGTTCGGCCACGAGATGCCGAGCGTCGTCGACGAGATGAAGCTCGTCGGCACCGTCGATCAGCGCGCCAATTCCGACGACTATGCCGCGGCGATCTCCGGCGGCGAGGCGAACAAGAAGATCAAGGGTCCGGATTCGCTGTCGCACCGCTATTACCGCGAGGATTTCGGCCACGGCCTGTTGCCGTTTCTCGAACTGGCGAAGATCGCCGAGGTGCCGACGCCGGTGGCCAGCTCGCTCTACCAGCTCGCCGGCATTCTGTGCGGGACCGATTTCGCGGAGTTCGGCCGCACCGCGAAGGCGATGGGCATCGCGGGCTTCACGAAGGCCCGGCTGCTGGAGCGGGTGCGCAACGGCTGAGCGCGATGCTTGCTACGCGGCCGGCACGCGGCGCCGGTGGGTCCGCGTGAAATACCGCAGTCCCGCGCGGCTCATTCCGAGACGGGGTTGCGGAGGAGCCCGACCCGCTCGATCTCGATCTCGCAGACATCGCCGGGCTTCATGAAGATCGGCGGCGTGCGGGAGAAGCCGACGCCATCCGGCGTGCCGGTCGCGATGATGTCGCCGGGCTGTAGCGGCAGCAGGGTCGAGAGATAGGCGATCAGCGCCGGGATCTTGAACAGCATCTCCCGCGTATTGCTGTTCTGCAGAGCCCGGCCGTTGAGTCGCAGCGTGATCGCCAGATTATGCGGATCGGCGATCTCGTCCGCCGGGACCATGGCCGGGCCGCACGATCCGGTCGCGGCGAAATTCTTCCCCGGCGTCACCTGCGTGGTGTGGAATTGCCAGTCGCGGATGCTGCCGTCGTTGAAGCACGCATAGCCGGCGACGTGATCGAGCGCGCGTTCTTCCGTGATATCGCGGCCGCCGGTGCCGATGATGACGGCGAGCTCGGCCTCGTAGTCGAACGCGGACGACACGCGCGGCTTGATCAGCGGCCGGTCGTGTCCGACCAGCGTTTCCGGATAGCGGATGAACAGCGGCGGATGCTTCGGATACGGTCGCGCGATGCCGGACTTCTGCACCTCCTCGAGATGCTGGAGATAGTTGGTACCGATGCAGAAGATGTGCTGCGGATCGGGAATGACGGGGAGAAACTGTGCCCGCCCGGCCGGAATGTCGGGCTGCTCGCCGGCAAACCGGCGCGCCTCCGCCACCTTCCCGGCGGCCAGCAGGGCCCGCAGCGACGGGATGCGCAGACGCGGCGCGAGATCGACGATCCCGTCCGGCGTCAGCAGGCCGTAGCTTTGGCGTTCACCGAGCTGAAAACTGACAAACCGCACGCGGTCTCCTCCATTGTCTCTGACGCGATCTGTCCCGCTCCGCCGGAGCGGCCCGGGCCGGCACCGCGCCCGGGCTGACGCCCGGGTTCATGGCCCCGCGCCGAAAGGCGCACCCTCAGCGATAAAGACCGCCCGATTCCCGTGGAATGACATATTTCTCCGGTTCGATCGCCCCCGTGAAGTCACCGTCCTCCTTCATCGAGGTCAACAGGCGCTTCAGGCCGGCGAGATCGACGAGTCCGTCCTTCAGATAGAAGCCGTTGGGACCGAAATAGAGTTGATAAGTCTGCTCGGCGATCTCCTCGTTCTGCTTGGTGTATTTGCGCATGATGGCGATCGCCTCCGCCTTGTTGGCCGGATCGTGCAGCCATTGCTGGGCCTTGGCGATCGCGCGCGAGAGCCGCTTGCCGTTGTTGTTGGCCTTCGCCCAGCTCCGCGATGTGACATAGACCGGATACGGATAGCCCTGCAGTTTCGAGAAATCGGCGATGACGGGAAGCCCGTTCGCGGCGGCAACGAATCCCGACGGCGGCAGCAGCGGTGCGGCGTCGATCGACGCTTTTTGCAGTGCCGCGAGCTTGAGTGGCGACACACCGATCTGGATCAGGGTGTAGTCGCCGCGGTTGAGGCCGGCCTGCGCGAGAAGCTGGCGCACCAGCAGCGGCTCGCCGCCTTTCATCGCTGAGACACCGATCCGTTTGCCCTTGAGGTCGGCGAGCGACTTGATCTCCGGACGGACGTTCATGGTCCAGTCGACCCCGGCCGACGGCGCGACCAGGATGCCGATATCGGCGGCGCCGCGCTGAATGGCGTCGATCACCGGCTCGGGCGAGCTCGCTGCGAGGTTGACCGCGCCGGCCACCACCTGCTGGATCGCGCTGGGTGATGACTGCAGGGCGACGAACGAGGTCTCGAAGCCTTCGTCACGGAAGAATCCGCGTTCGATCGCGACATTGAGGTCCCAGTAGATCGCGTTGCCGGTGACATAGGACAAGACCAGACGATCGGCGGCTTGCGCGCCATTGACGAGACCCACGGCCAGCAGCGCCGCGGTGAACCATCTTGCGATTCGCATCCTCATGTTGCTCCTCCCTTGCGTTCATCTTCCGAGTGGATGATTTCTTCGATCTCACTGGTGAGCTCGTTGAAGCGCTGACTGCGCTTGACGTCGTCGGGGCGCGGCCGCGGCAGGTCAATGTCGAGAATGCGCACGAGGCGGCCGGGCCGCGGCGACATCACGCCGACGCGGTCGCCCAGATAGACTGCCTCGTCGATCTGATGGGTGATGAAGACGACCGTGGTGCCGGCGGCCGCGCAGATGCGGAGCAGCTCGCGCTGCATGGTCTGGCGGGTGAGCGCGTCGAGTGCGGCGAACGGCTCATCCATCAGCAGGATCGCCGGCTCGATCGCGAGCGCGCGCGCCAGGTTGACGCGCTGTCGCATACCGCCGGACAGCTGGTGCGGATAATGATGCTCGAAGCCCTTGAGCCCGACCAGCTCGATCATCCGGTGTACGGTCTCGCCGTCCGCCTGCTTGCCGGCGAGCTCGAGCCCGAACCCGACATTGGCCAGCACCGTCCGCCACGGCAGCAAGGCATCCTGCTGAAACACGAAGCCGCGGTCCTGGCCCGGGCCGGTGACGGGCTTGCCGTTCAGCGTGACACGTCCTTCGGTCGGACGGGTGAGCCCTTGCAGGACGCGCAGCAGCGTGGTCTTGCCGCACCCGCTCGGACCGACGAGCACCATGAACTCGCCGGCGTGGACCGACAGGTTGATCCGGTCCAGCGCCAGCAGCGAGCCGAACCGCACGCTCAGATCCGTGACCGTCAACCGCTCCACGGCGCTACTCCAGCACGACGCGGCGCCAGCGCGTCGCATATTGCTCGGCGAACTGCGCCAGGAAGGTCAGCGAGATGCCGGCGATGGCGAGTGCGACCACGCCGACGAACAAGTTGGGGACGTCGAAGCTCTGGCCGGCAACCAGGATCAGGTAACCGAGCCCGGCCTGCGAGCCGAGAATCTCGCCGACCACGACGCCGACGATGCCGCGGCCGATTGCGAGGCGCATGCCGGTCAGCATGAATGGCAGCGCCGAGGGCACCATGACCTTGCGGATGATCTGGAACCTGCTGCCGCCGAAGCTCTGCGCGACCTCGATCAGGACGGCCTCGGTGGCGATGATGCCGGCGCTGGTATTGATCAGGATCGGGAACACCGCGGTCAGGAATACGACCGCGGCCTTCGACGCCGCGCCGATGCCGAGCCACAGCACCAGGAGCGGCGCCACCGCTACCAGCGGCGTCGCATAGAGCGCCGCGACCAGCAGGTCGGAATAATCACGGAACCGGCGGCTGATCCCGGAGATGATGCCGAACGGCACGCCGATGACGATCGCGATCGCGATGCCCGCCGCCAGCTCGGTGAAGCTGACGGCGATATGATGCTGCAGCTCGCCGGTACTCCACAGCCGCGCCGCCGCCTCGATGACATCCGATAGCGGCACGAAGAACAGCTTGTTGGTCAGCACATAGCGCCCAGCGAGTTCCCACAGGATCGCCAGCAACACGAATGATGTCAGCCCGCGCCGCAGCGAGCGGCGCTTGGCGCGTCTCGCCTCCGCGGCAGCGTCGTCGATCGCGCTGGTTGCGGCGAGGGTCATGGCCGACCTCGTCGCGCCTCAGGCTTTCAGACAAAGTGCAGCCAGTTCCGCATGCGTGGTGAGCCAGGCGCTGTCGGCGCGCTGCGCTCGCCGGATCGCCTCCTTCATCATCATGACGCCGGGCGGACGGCCGAACACATGCGCATGCGCGGTGATGTCGAGGCAGGCCGGCTTCCCGAAATCCTTCCAGCCGAGCAGGATGCGGTCGAGCACGCGGACGAAGGCGTCCGGTTCGTTGCCGTGCTTGATATGCAGCGGCACGTCGTTGACCTCGACGGTGAACGGCACCGCGACCACCGGACCGGACGGCGTCTGCGTCAGATAGGGCAGGTCCTGATCGAAGGCGTCGGCGTACCAGTGCAGCCCGTGCCGGGCGAGCAGGTCCGGCGTGTTGACGCTCGGCGTGGCGCGCGGGCTGATCCAGCCCTGCGGCTTCTGGCCGGAATGCCGCTCCAGCGCGGCAACGGTGCGCTTGAGATCGGTTTCCTCCTCCTCCCGGGTTTGGTAGGCTGGGAGGATGTTCTGCGCCCAGGCATGGGCGCCGATCGCATGCCCCTGCGCGGCGATGGCCTTCATCAATTCAGGATAACGGTCGGCAAGGATGCCGCTGACGTAGAACACGGCCTTGATGCCGCACTGCTCGAACGCGTCGAGCAGATGCCACGCGCCGGTCTTGGGCCCGTAATCCGCCCAGGAGCGGGCCTGGCTGTCGAGCACGCCGGCCTTCAGCGGATTGCCCATCGGGCCGAGGCCGGGAGCGGAATCGTCGGTCCAGCCTTCGAGCATGACGCTGACGGAAACCGCCAGCGGCCGGTCCTTCGGCCATCCCTTGGGAATTTGCCGGCTCGTGGCCGCGACTTTGCTCATGACATCCTCCCCTTGCTCCCCTTGTGCCTGCTTTTCCGTGCCGGCTGCTGCCTGGTCTTTCCTTGCGATGCAGCCGCGCCGTTGGTCCGCGATGATGCTGCATCCGCCAGCCGCGCCCTCATTCCGCCGACGATGAAGGCGCGGAGGTGCCGGTTGATCTGGTCCGGATCGTCGGTGTCGCACAGTCCGTTCGACAAAGCGGCGAGGCGATGCCCGCGATCGCGGTCGAGCAAAACGTGGACGATGGCGCCGACGGCGAAATCGTAGCACCAGCAGATGCGCTCGCGGTCGATGTCCGGAAGCGCCGCCGAGAAAGCTTCGATGAAGCTTCGCGCCACGATGTCATGTTCCTGCGCCAGCGCCGCATCGATGGCGGGATCGCGCAACGCATAGGCGAGTACCGAGAACCGCGCGTAATAGCGCGCATGGCTTTCGGAACGGATCACCGCATAGGTGCTCGGCGTGATCAGGGCGTCGACCACCGCCTCGAGATCGAGGGGCCTGCCGACCGCCGCCTGCTGGCGTTGCTTGAGCGCGTGCAGGCGCTCGCGGTTGACCGGCGCGAACACCAGGCCGATGGCGGTGCGGATCAGGCCTTCCTTCGAGCCGAAATGATAGCTGATGGCCGCCGGGTTGACCTTGGCGTCCTCGGTGATCTCGCGCACCGACACGACGTCGAAGCCACGCTTTGCGAACAGCCGCACCGCGCTGCGCAAGATGCGGGCCTTGGTGTCCGAGCGGGGCGCCGCCACGGGCGTCGGGGCGGAGTGGTCTGGACTGTCATTCAAACGCATGTTTAAATCATACGATCGTTTGATAGGGAGTCAACGTGCCCCGCAACGCCATTTCCCGGCCGCGAGGGCGAGAGGGGCATCATGCGTGGGCGGGGCGAGCCGTCATCGAGCGTGGGACGGGATGAGCGGACCTCGTATGTGAGGAGGGCGAGCGGACATCGTGCTTGGGCGGGACGAGTAGACATCATGCGGGAGCGGAATGAGCGAACGGCCAGTGGACAATCGTGAAATGAGCGCGAATGGAGACCGAACGTGAATGAAATTGCCGCCAGCCTGCTGCTGGCCGCCCCGCAGCTTCTGTCCGAGCTGTTCCTCGCGCTCGATGCGCGCGATTATGCCGCACTGACGGCGTGCTTCGCGCCTGACGGGGTCTGGACCCGGCGGGGACGCGACCTCGTCGGGGCGGCGGCGATCGCCGATACGTTGCAGGAGACGCGTAGCCCGAGCCTCGTCACCGTCCACGCCGTCAGCACCGTCGCCGCGGCGCTGCACGCTCCGGATCGCGGCGCTGCGCGGTTCTACCTGACGGTATTCCGGCACGATGACGGCACCGTGCCGGCCGGCCCGGTGCCCGTTCCGATCCCGGCAGTGGTGGGCCTCTGCACCGCCGAATTCGTCAGGATCAGCGATTGCTGGCGCATTCAGCGGCTGAAGACGGGTCCCTACGCGTTCGGCGCGCAGTGATCGCCCGCCGCCCTGTAACGCCAGCGTCCCGGCAGGATCGCGCGGCATCAGCATGAACATCGGCGCAGCCGGCCGAGCGGCACGGCGGAATGCTTTTGCATCGCTATATCCAGTGGTATATAGCGAAGGAATGAGAGGGCGGAGCGGTGGTTCCTCACCAGGGGGCCGCCCAACGCGGAGGTGATCGTCGCATGGCCATGAAGGTCCACAGCCGCCGGCTGACCACCTGCGCCGTTGCGGAGAACGGTGAGACGATCACGCTCGGCCTGATCGATCAGGAGGAAGGCGACGTGTCGCTCAGCCTGTCGCTCGATCAGGCTGCGGCGGTGCTGATGACGCTGCCGCGGTTGCTGACGCGCGCGCTGCAGATCCGCAGCGGCAGCGAGAGCGCCCGCTACGTCTTTCCGCTCGACCGCTGGTCGGTCGAGCAGGCGCAGGATACCGGACTGATGATCTTCACCATGGAGACGCAGGACGGCTTCCAGGTCTCCTTTGCGCTGCCTTCCCGCGCATGCACCCGCCTCGGCCTCGCGCTGCTGCAGGAACAGATACCGGCGCCACCCGACGCCGGTGACGATTCCGATGACGCCGCTGTTGCAACACGCCTGAACTAACGATGCCGAAATTCGACCTCACGACCGTTGAGCTTGGTGATCCTGCGACCCGGCTGCTGACCGTCGAGGAAGCCGCGACTGAAATCCTGCTGGCGCTGCCGGTCACGCCGCCGGAGACAGTGCCGCTGTCCGACGCGCTGGGTCGCGTCGCGGCGCAGAACGTCACCGCCCGGCTCAACCATCCGCCGGCGCCGGTCTCGGCGATGGACGGCTATGCGCTGTTCTCGCGCGACGTGCGCGAGCTGCCGGCGCGGCTACGCAAGATCGGGGTGTCGCGGGCGGGCATGCCGTTCCGCGGCGAGCTCGTGCCCGGCACCTGCGTGCGCATCTTCACCGGCGGCGTGATTCCCGCGGGCGCCGACCTGATCGCCTTGCAGGAAGACGTCCTGGCGACCGAGGACCTGGTCCACATCCGGGCGGTGCCGAAGGTGAGCCAGTATATCCGCCAGGCCGCTGGCCAGCGCCGACGGACTGATCCGCCGTCCCGTCTCGGCGCCGCCAATCGAAAAGGGCGAGACGGTGCAGGTCGTGCGCTTCGACAGCGCCGGCCTGTTCTGATGGGTGGCGCTCAGCCGGCCTTGCGACCTTTGCGCGCGAGCCGGCCGAGGGCGCGAGTCTCGTCCTTGACGGAATCGTGCGCGATATTCTCGATCGAGCGGTAGATGCTGACGATCTTTTCCCCGACCGGCGTCAGCGACGCGCCGCCGCCGTGTCTGCCGCCGGTTGCGGCGGCGACCGCCGGCTGCTCCAGCGCGGCGTTGATTTCCTCGACCAGATTCCAGGCCCGCCGGTACGACATGCCGGTGAGGCGGGCGCTCGCCGAGATCGAGCCAGTCGATTTGATCGCCTCCAGGAGCGCGATCTTGCCCGGTCCGATACGGTGGTTCTTTGCCAGATCCAGGCGGATGCTCAGGCGCGTATTGGTCATGGTCGCAAAAGACGTGGATGCGGGTGACACGACATAGCGAACGATGGCCGAGGTCAAGAGGGCATAAAGGCATTCTCGGGGATCGCCGAAAGGCCGGCGGCGGCAAGGCCGCGTCGACCGGCGCTCCGGATCTGCCTATTCTCGCCGGCCAACGCCGCCAGACACAGACGCGGTTGCGTGCGGGGATCACATGACGCGGATCGGTGACGATGAATTGATCGGCATCCTGCAGGACGACTGCCCGTTCGCCGACATCACCACCGAGGGACTCGGCATCGGCAGGGTGGCCGCGGGGCTGCGCATGACCGCGCGGCACGACATGGTGCTGTGCGGCGTGGAGGAGGCGGCGCGGATGTTCGTGCTGTCCGGCGCCAATGCACGCCCCGCAGCGGACTCCGGCGCCGCGCTCGCGGCCGGCGCGCTGGTGCTGGAGGCCGAGGGGACCGGGGCGGCACTGCACCGCACCTACAAGATGGCGCAGACCCTGATGGAGATCCTGTCCGGCATCGCCACCGCGACGCAGGCGCTGGTCGAGGCGGCCCGCCGCGGCAATCCGCACTGCCGCGTCGCCTGCACCCGCAAGCACATGCCGGGCATGAAACGCTGGGCGATCCGCGCCATCGAGACCGGCGGCGCCGCGCCGCACCGGCTCGGCCTGTCGGATTACGTGCTGGTGTTCGAGGAGCACCGCGCCTTGCTGGATGCGGGCGTGCCGCTTGCCGAGCATCTGGCACGGCTCAAGCGCAGCGCGCCGGAGCGGCGGCTGACGGTGGAAGCGCACAGCGTCGAGGAGGCGCTGACGCTGGCGCGGGCCGGTGCCGAGGTGTTGCAGGTCGACAAGCTGTCGGCGGCCGAGGTCGCGGCGCTGCGGCGCGAGCTGTCCCAGGTCGCGCCCAATCTGTTGCTGGCAGCGGCCGGCGGCATCAACGCCGCCAATGCCGAAGCCTATGCCGCGGCCGGCGCGGATATCCTGGTGACCTCCGCGCCGTATTATGCGCCGCCGCGCGACGTCAAGGTGACGTTCGCTAAGGCTTAGCCCTCGCGTGGCTTCGACACGTCGGCTTCGCGGAAGTGGAGCCTGACCGCGTCGCCGGGGGCAAGTGTCGGCGGGTGCTTGCCGTAGCGCAGCGTCCAGCTTTCGCCGTCGATCAGCGCCGTCGCATCACCGGCGGCGTCGGGACCGCTGACATGCACGCCGTCCTTGTGGAATCCGTCCGGCCCGGTGCTCAGGCCGAAAGCCTGTGCCGGCGTGCCGTCGAATACGACGCGCCCCTGGTCGAGTCGGATCATGCGGTCAGCCATTCGCAGGATTTCCGACGCGTCATGGCTGACCAGGATGGTCGTGGTGCCGAACTGGCGGTGCAGCCGCTTGATCTCGTCCTGCAATTCGGCCCGCATCGCCGGATCGAGCGCGGACAGCGGCTCGTCCAGCATCAGCAGTGTTGGCCGCCGCGCCAGCGCCCGGATCAGCGCCAGCCGCTGGCGCTGCCCGCCTGACAGCCGCGCCGGATAGGCGTCGGCAAGCCGTTCCAGCCGCGCCAGCCGCAGCAGGTCGTCGACCCGCGCAGCGTCGCGCGCGTCGATTGCGTAATCGAGGTGGCGCCGCACCGTCATATTGGGAAACAGCGCATAGTCCTGGAACACGAAGCCGATCGTGCGCCGCCGCGTCGGGACATCGATGCGCGCAGCGGTGTCGAGCCAGGTCGCGCCCTCGACCCGCAGCACGCCGTGATCGGGACGCGTCAGGCCGGCGAGCATTCGCAGCAGCGTGGTCTTGCCCGCTCCCGACGGACCGGTGAGCGCGACGAAGGCGCCGCGGTCGATGCTCGCCGCGACATCGAGCTGGAACGGTCCTGCCGGCCCGTTCAGGCCGATGCGCAGCAACAGTTCAAGGCCCGCGGTCGAAACGGATTGCGGTCCGGTGGCGTGAATTGTCATCCCCGACGGCGTTACGTTATATACCGTCATGCTATACGATATCGGGCCAGGTTTTAAGCACGAGGGTGCGATGGACAAAAACTTTCCGGCAATCGCGGCGGCCGCCATGCTCATGGTCGCATCCGTCGGCATCGCGGCAGCGGACGAAGCGACGCTGGCCGCCGGCGCGGGCTTCCGCCGGCCGCTGGCCGAGGTCGCGCACGCCTATGAGAAGGCGAGCGGCAACAGGATTTTGCAGATCTACGGCCATATGGGCCAGGTGATCGCTCAGGCGCGCGAGAGCGGCAAGATCGCGCTGGTCTGCGGCGATCAGGCGGTGCTGAAAGAGGCGCAAGGCGTCGCTTTCGCGCGCTTCGCTCGGCTCGGGCTCGGCAAACTGGTCGTCGCCTATCGCAAGGGCATTACGCTGGCCAAGGCGGAGGACATCGTCGGTGATGCGATCAGGCGCATCGGCATCCCGGATCAGGCCAATGCGATCTACGGCAAGGCCGGGCGGCAGTTCCTGCAGCGTGCGCAGCTTGCAGCCAAGATCGACCCGAAGCTGGTGGCGGTTGCGACCGTGCCGCAGGTGACGAGCTATGTTATCAGCGGCGAGGTCGATGCCGGCTTCGTCAATGCCACGGATGCGATCGGCGCCGGCGGCAATATCGGCGGCTTCGTCGAGGTCCGTTCCGATCTCTACGATCCGGTCGAGGTCGGCTGCGGCGTGGTGGCGCAGCAATCGTCGGCGGCGGCCGAGGGGTTCACCCGCTTCCTGGAGACGCCGGAGGCGCGCGCGATCCTGACGCGCTACGGACTGTGAGTGCGTGTTCGCCGACGTCTCAGCCGCGCTGCTCGATCCGGCGCTGATCTATCCGGCGCTGCTCACGGTCAAGATCACCGCGGCGACGCTGGCACTGCATTTCATCCTCGGCACCGGGCTCGGCTGGGCGCTGGCGCAGCCGCGCTGGCCCGGCCGCACGCTGCTCGACATGCTGGTCACGCTGCCGCTGGTGTTTCCGCCGCTCGCGCTCGGTTTCCTGCTGTTGCTGCTGCTGGGCCGCCGCAGTCCGCTCGGTGCGTGGCTGGAGCAGACATTCGGCTTCTCGTTCGTGTTCTCGGTCGAGGGCGTGCTGCTCGCCTCGGTGGTCGCCGGCCTGCCGCTGGTGGTCAAGCCGATCGAGGCGGCCATCGCCGGCGTCTCACGCAGCCTCGGCGAGGCGTCGCGCACGCTCGGCCGCAATGAATGGGACACCTTCGTCCATGTCATCCTGCCGAACATCCGCGGCGCGGTGATCGCCGGGCTGGTGCTGGGCACGGCGCGATCGTTGGGGGAGGTCGGCATCACGCTGATGCTCGGCGGCAATATCGTCGGCAAGACCAATACGATGTCGCTGGAGATCTATAATGCGGTGTTCAACGGCGAGTATCCACGCGCGCTGGTGCTGTCCGCGGTGCTCGGCGTCGCCTCGATCGCGATCTTCCTGGTGCTGCGGCGCACGTCGCGGCCGGTGCCGGGATGACATGCCGCCCGGCGATCACGAAGCGGGAGCATGGCTCCCATGCCGCCTTTTCTTCTCTATCCCGCTATAATCGCGGGGATTCAAATCAGCGGAATGGTTCCTGGAGGGTCATCGTGTACGCCGACGTCGCGCTTCATATCGATGGGGAGTGGTTGCCGGGTTCCGGCGGACGCAGCGGGCCGGTGCTCAATCCGGCGACTGGCGAGGCGATCGGCAAGGTGGCCTATGCCGAGCGGTCCGACCTCGACCGCGCGCTGACCGCGGCGGAGCGCGGCTTCCGGACCTGGAAGAAGGTCTCGGCGTTCGACCGCTACAAGATGCTGCGCAAGGCCGGCGAACTGATCCGCCAGCGCGCCGACGCCATCGCCGAGCTGATGACGCAGGAGCAGGGCAAGCCGCTTGTCGAAGCCCGACTCGAGACGCTTGCCGCCGGCGACATCATGGACTGGTTCGGCGAGGAGGCACGCCGCGCCTATGGCCGCGTGATCCCGCCGCGAGCCGAAGGCATCTACCAGCTCGTGGTCAAGGAGCCGGTCGGGCCGGTCGCGGCGTTCACGCCGTGGAATTTTCCGATCAACCAAGCGGTGCGCAAGGTCTCGGCCGCGCTCGCCGCCGGGTGCTCGATCATCCTCAAGGGGCCCGAGGAGACGCCGGCCTCCTGCGCCGCGCTGATCCAATGCTATCTCGATGCCGGCGTGCCGCCGGGCGTGGTGCAGCTCGTCTACGGGGTGCCGTCGGAGATTTCCGAGCACCTCATCCCGCATCCGGTGATCCGCAAGATCACCTTCACCGGCTCGACCGCTGTCGGCAAGCATCTCGCCAGCCTCGCCGGCAAGCACATGAAGCGCATCACCATGGAGCTCGGCGGCCATGCGCCGGCGGTGGTGTTCGCCGATGCCGATGTCGACGTAGCGGTGAAGGTGCTGAGCGCCAACAAGTTCCGCAATGCCGGCCAGGTCTGCGTGGCGCCGACGCGGTTCCTGGTGCACCGCGCGGTCTATGACCAGTTCCTCGACGGCTTCACCGCCGCGGCGAAAGCGCTGAAGGTCGGCGACGGCTTCGACCCGGAGAGCAAGATGGGGCCGCTCGCCAATACCCGGCGTGTCGATGCGATGGAGGCGTTCGTCGCCGACGCGGTCGGCAAGGGCGCAAAGCTCGAGACCGGCGGCAAGCGGATCGGCAACAAGGGCAATTTCTTCGAGCCGACCGTGCTGTCCGGCGTCGATCGCGGGATGCGGGTCATGAACGAGGAGCCGTTCGGGCCGCTCGCGGCGGTGACCGCCTTCAGCGAGTTCGACGAGGTGGTGGAGGAGGCGAACCGGCTGCCCTACGGGCTCGCCGCCTATGCCTATACCCGTTCGGCCAAGACCGCGGCGGCGATCGGCGCCGCGATCGAGAGCGGCATGGTCGCCATCAACCATCACGGGCTCGCGCTGCCGGAAGTGCCGTTCGGGGGCGTGAAGGATTCCGGCTACGGCTCGGAGGGCGGCTCGGAAGCGATCGAGGCCTATCTCAACACCAAGTTCATCACGCAGCTCGGCACCTGAGTTGCGCAGCCGCCGCGGATATCCTTGACCCTTGCGGCGCGGGCGGCTGTCCGATAGGCCAGCCGCAGGACTCCATGGAGAGCGCGGCGACAGGAGAAGGCGATGGCACTGTTCAGTCTGGATGGCATAAGGCCCGAGCTGGCGCCGCCCGACCAGTGCTATGTCGCCGACAGCGCGGTGGTGATCGGCAAAATCCGGATCAGGGCTGGCGCCAGCATCTGGTTCGGCGCGGTGCTGCGCGGCGACAACGAATGGATCGAGATCGGCGAGCGCGCCAACATCCAGGACAATTGCACGCTGCACACCGATCCCGGCTATCCGGTCACGGTCGGTGAGGGCTCCACCATCGGCCACAATGCCATCCTTCACGGCTGCACCATCGGCCGCAACACCCTGATCGGCATGGGCGCGATCGTGCTGAACGGCGCGCGGATCGGCGACAATTGCGTGATCGGCGCCGGCGCGCTGATCGGCGAGCGCAAGGTCATCCCCGACAATACCCTCGCGGTCGGCGTGCCGGCGCGGCCGATCCGCAACGTCGATGACGCCACCATCGCCGTCAACGAACGTGCCGCCGACACCTATTTCCGGCGCTGGCAAGGTTACGTCGCCAGCCTCGAGCGGATCGGCTGAAGCAATTCAGCGCGGCAACAGCCGATTCCAGCTTAGACTAATCAGGCTCCGGAGCCGGCGCGGCCCAGCGCCGCGCCGATCGCCGCGATCTGCTCCACGGCGTCTGCGCCGCTGAACGTCAGCGCCAGCTCGTCGATGCCCTTGGCCTTGTAGTGCCACGCCAGCGCTAGGCATTGCTCGGGCGTTCCCGACAGCGAGAACGCCAGCGCATAGCGGTCGTCGAGCACCTGCGCCGGATCGTCGCCGGCGCGGATACGGCTTGCCGCCGCTGCGAAATCCGTCTCGTCGATTGCGGTACCGGCGAGCAGCGCTTCCTTGGCCGAGCCGAGCTTCTGGCCGAGCGCCCAGAACCGCGGCAGCATCTCGCCGATCGCGCGCTTGGCGGCGGCGCGCGCCACCGCGGATTCCGCATGCACGGCGCACGGCATGTACTGCACCACCCAGCCGGGTGTCGTGCGTCCGGCAGCGCGGCCGCTCGCGCGCATCAGCCCGGCGATGCGGCCGGCGAAATCGGCCGAGCACATGTTGGAGATCAGCAATCCATCCGCGGCCTCGCCCGACAATCTGACGGTCAGGTCGCCGCGGCCGGCGAGATAGACCGGGATATCCGCGCGCGGCCGGTAGTCGAGCCGGATCTTCCTCGCCGCGTAGCAGGGACCGGCATAGTCGACCTCCTCGCCGCGCAGCAGGCCGCGCACGATCGCCAGCGTGTCGCGCAGCGCCGGCACCGGCCTCTCGCCGTTCAGGCCCATCTTCGCCGTGGCCGACATGATGCCAGCGCCGATGCTCAGGCTGCTGCGGCCGTTCGATAATTCGTCGAGCGCGCCGATCTCCATCGCCATCATGGTCGGATGCCGGCTGTAGGGGTTGAACACGCCGGCATTGATACGCACGTTCCGTGTCGCCGCCGCGCAAGCCGCCGCCGTCGGCAGGATGCCGCGGGCGAAGGCGTTCTCGGCGAACCAGACGCCGGCGAGGCCGGCGGCATCGGCCGCCCTGGCGAGCGCAACGCATTCGCCGGGATGCATCGCGCCGTCGACGCGGATGCTGATGCGGGGCAGGTCGTTCATGGGCGTCAGGTCCTGCGAAACACGAAACGCGATGTCAGCGATTGCGGCGCGCCGCGCGCGCCGCTTCGATCAGGTGCCATAGCCGCGACGGCGACAGCGGCAGGTCGCAAGGCTCGACCGCCAGGGAGCGCAGCGCCGCGGCGACCGCATTGCAGATGACGCCGCCGACCGCGATCAGCCCGCCTTCGCCGGCGCCCTTGGCGCCGAGCGGGTTGTTGGGGCACGGCCGCAGGCCGAGCGACACCGCGCGAATATGTGGGAAGTCGGTAGCGGTCGGCAGCAGGTAGTCCGCCAGCGAGCCGGTGAGCAGCTGGGCGTTCTCGTCATATTGCAGGTGCTCGAGGAAGGTGCTGCCCAGGCCCTGGACCACCGCGCCGATCACCTGGCCGTGCAGCGTCGCCGGATTGATGATGCGGCCGACATCGTCGACGGTGACGTAGTCGAGCACCGCGACATGGCCGCTGCCGGCATCGACCGCGACATGGGCGGCGTGCGCGCCGTAGCTGTAGGTCAGCTTCTTGTTGATGAATTTGCGCTCGACCGACAGGCCGGCAAAATCCGCCAGCGCCAGCGATGCGCCGGCGGCTCGCACCTCGCCATCGGTGATCACGACGTCGCCCGGCTGGCAGCCGAGCCGGGATGCGGCCTCGCCGCGCACCGCATCGAGCAGCGCCTGCGCGGCGAGCAGGATCGCGGAGCCGCCCATCACGGTGGCGCGCGAATGGAACGAGCCGACGCCGTCACCGAGCAGCGTGGTCGAGCCGTGCAGCAAGCGGATACGGTCGATCGGCAGCGCCAGCGCGTCGGCCGCAATCTGGCTCATCACCGTCTTCAAGCCCTGGCCGAGCGCGGTGGAGCCGACCGCGACAGCGATGGTGCCGTCCGGCGCGATCGTCATGCCCGCCGTCTCGTACTGGCCGCCGGCGCCGCCCTCAACGAAGTTGCCGACCGCGATGCCGTGATAGCGCCCGTCGATCAGCCGGCCTTGCAGCGCCTTCTTCTCTTCCCAGCCGAACTCCTGCAGGCAGCGCTCCATCACCAGGCCGTAATTGCCGTTGTCGAGCTCGGTCTGCCAGGTCGCATCGAGATCGAGCATGGTCGCCAGCGGCCGCGGCAGTTGATCCTCGCGGATCAGGTTCTTCAGGCGGAACGCGGCGGGGTCGATGCCGAGATCGTTGGCCGCCATGTCGAGCAGGCGCTCGCAGAAGAAGCTCGATTCGTAGCGCCCCGGTCCCCGATAGGTGCCGGTCGGCGTCTTGCTGGTCATCAGCGCGACGGCGTCGATCTCGATATTGGGGATGCAATAGGGCCCCGACACGAACTGAACGACGTTGCGCGGCGTGGTGAAGCCATTGGTGCGGGCATAGGCGCCGAGGTCGATGTCGATGTGGCCGCGGATCGCCAGCACGGTGCCGTCGCGCCGGCAGGCGATCTCCATATCGGCGACCATCTCGCGCGCGTGATTCATCGCCATCAGGTGCTCGCGGCGATCCTCGATCCAGCGCACGCTGCCGGCGACGTGACGCGCGGCGAACGGGATCAGGAAATCTTCCGGATAGAATTCGCCGCGCGCGCCGAAGCCGCCGCCGACATCGACCTCGATCAGGTCGACCGCGCTCTGCGGCAGGCCGAGCATCGCGGCGAGCACGCGGCGGTTGAAGAAGGTCACCTTGGTGGCGCCGTGCAGCGTCATGCGCTGCTGCGCGCCATCCCATTCCGCGAGCAGCCCGCGCGTCTCCATCGGGAACGCAGTGTGGCGCTGCACGCTGAAGCGCTGCCGGCGCGTGTAGTCGGCCTGCGCAAAGGCCGCGGCAGCGTCGCCCATGCGGGCGCGGAACACCGCGGCGCGGTTGGTGTCGGTGCTCTCGAACAGCAGCGTGTCGCCGCGCGCCGCCGCGACATGATCGGCGACCGGCGGCAGCGGCTCAATATCGACAGCAATCAGGTCGAGCGCGTCCTCGGCGACGGCCTGATCGGTCGCGACTACCACGGCGAGCGGCTCGCCGACATAACGCACCTTGCCGGATGCGATGACCGGCTGGCGATAGGCTTCGCCTTCGGGCACCGCATGCTGGCGGATCGGGATGATCGGCACCTCGCCGATCTCCGCTGCGGTGATGACGGCGACGACTCCGGGCAGCGCGCGCGCAGCGGCGGCATCGATGCCGCGGATCAGGCCGTGCGGCATCGCGCTGCGCAGGATCACGGCATGGAGCAGATGGTCCGGCTGCAGGTCCGCGACATAGCGGCCGGCCCCGGTCAGCAGGTTCTGGTCTTCGATCCGCTCCAGCGGACTGCCGACATAGGCGTTCGGCCGCATCACGGCGCCGGCTCCCGCCGCGCATAGGCTGCGCGCGCCTCCATCACCGCGGCGATGATCGGGATATAGCCGGTGCAGCGGCACAGATTGCCGGAGAGCACCTCGCGGATGCGCTCCTCGTCAGCGTCCGGCTCCTCGGTGAGCAGCGCATGCATGGTGGTGAGAATGCCGGGCGTGCAGAAGCCGCACTGCACGGCGTGGTGTTTGCGGAACGCCGCCTGCAGCGCCGACAGCCCATCATGCCGGGCGAGCCCTTCGACGGTGATGATCTCGGCGCCGTCGGCCTGCACCGCCAGCATCAGGCAGGAGCGCACCGCGAGCCCGTCGACGATCACGGTGCAGGCGCCGCAGACGCCGTGCTCGCAGGCGACATGGGTTCCGGTCAGCCGCACCTTGTCGCGCAGCGCGTCGGCCAGCGTCAGGCGCGGCGGCACCTCGAGCGTCGTCGCGGCGCCGTTGACGACAAGGGTGACCGTGGTCATGTCCACGCCGGTCCTTGCAAAGTCGGCCGCAGCGGCCACGGGCCGCCGTCCCGCCGTCGTGCGCCGGCGCTGCGTCCGGTCGACGCCAGCGCCATGCGCGGAATGACAAGCTCTGCGGGATAAAGACTCACGGGCGCGCCCTGGTTCTCGATCGTCATGGGCGGCATGGCGGCTGCGAAGCGCCGACGCCGGCCTGTCCCGGTATCTAAAACAGTGTTTCGAATTAAACATCGCATCGCGACTCGGCAGTGTCAATTTTGTTTGGCGGTTGACTTCGCGCACGCAGCCGATCAGGTTATGTGAAACATTGTTTTAATTATCGGAACGGTCATCAGCCAACCCACGGATTCCTCCATGCTCGCCAACATACCCCGTCTCAAGGACCTGATGAAACGCGACAAGCTCGACGCCGTGATCGCGACCTGTGCCGAGAACGTCACCTATCTGAGCGGGTTCTGGGCGATGTCGCAGTGGGTGCGGCGCGGCCCGCAGGCTTACGTGCTGTTTCCGGGCGACGCGCAGCAGCCCTGCATCATCGCCAATTCCGGGATCCTCGACCTGGTGCCGGACCAGGAGCCGTGGATCACCGAGATCCGCCGCTACGGCTATTTCCAACTCGACGTCGATCCCTCGGCGACGCTCGACGCCGCGGACAGGCTGCAGCAGCAGTTGTTCTCCAGTCACGCCTACAAGGATCCCGTCGAAGCGCTGGTTGCGGCAATGAAGGAGAAGGGGCTGACGCGCGCCACGGTCGGCCTCGATGAGATGGGCATCACCCCGCAATGCCTGGATCAGCTCAAGGCGGCGCTGCCGGAGGCGACCTTCGTGCGCTGCTTCGCGCTGTTCGAGCGTGTGCGGTCGGTCAAGACGCCGGGCGAGATCGACATCCTGCGGCATGCCGCGCGCGCCACCGAGCACGCCATCGACGCGGCACTGGCGATCGCGGCGGAGGGCGTGAGCGAGCGCGAGATGCTGCGCGAGTTCAATGCCTGCCTGGCGAAGAACGACACCGCGCCGGTGGTAGGTTGCATCGGCTTCGGTACCCGCAGCGCCATGATCAACGTGCAGCCGTCCGACCGCAAGCTCAAGCGCGGCGACCTGATCCGGTTCGATGTCGGCGGCCGCTACCGGCACTACCGCTCCGACATGTCGCGCGGCGCGAGCCTTGGCGAGCCGCCCGCGAAGATCGCCAAATATTACCGGGCGGTGGAGCTGGGCGTGCTGCGCGGCTACGAGATCATCAAGCCGGGCCTCAAGGTGTCGGACCTGTTCAAGGACATCGTCGCCACCGTGCAGAAGGCGGGCATTCCGCACTTCAAACGCAGCCATGTCGGCCACGGCATCGGCGTCGACGGCTACGACCCGCCAAACATCGCGGAAAGCTCGACCGACGTGCTGGAAGAGAACATGGTGGTGTGCATCGAGACGCCCTATTACGAGCTCGGCTTTGCCGGCCTGCAGGTCGAGGACATGGTCCGCGTCACCAAGGACGGGGCCGAATCGCTGATGACGCTACCGACCGCGCTGCGGGTGCTGTAACCGCGGCCCGCCGCATCACGACGACGCCCGAGGCTGGAGAACGAGCGCCATGAAATACTCAGTCTGCCTGTCGACCGGATACGAGGGTCTGGTCTATCCGGTGAATTTCTGCGCGCCGCAGGACCTGGTCCGCCAGGCGCAGCTCGCGGAGAAGCTCGGCTATCATTCGGTGTGGGGCAACGACCACATCACGCCGCCGATCTATGTGCGCGACCATTTCAAGGAATCGCCGAACTTCTACGACGTGCTGATCACGCTGGCGATGATCGCGCAGGCGACGACGACGCTGCGGGTCGGCACCGCGCTCCTGGTGATGCCGAACCGCGAGCCGGTCTATCTCGCCAAGCAGGTCTCGACGCTCGACCAGATATCGGGCGGCCGCTTCATGATGGCGGTCGGTATCGGCGCCTATCGTGAGGAGTTCGAGGCGTGGGTCGGCAACCGCTATCCGAACCCGCACCGCGGCGAGATGATGGAAGAGGGGCTCGCCATCTTCCGCAGCCTGATCGTCGACAAGGTGTCGTCGTTCGACGGCAAATATTATTCTTACAAGAACATCGAGATGTTCCCGAAGCCGAAGCAGGATCCGTTCCCCCTCTATATCGGCGGCCACAGCCTCAAGGCCGTGGAGCGTGCCGCCGAGATCGGCCACGGCTGGCTGCCGGGCTGGCGGCCGTTCCACGAGATCGAGGAGCGGATCAAGGCGCTGCACAAGCACGCCGCGGCGCGCGGCCGCGATCCCAAGGAGATCGAGGTAGCGCCGCAGTTCTCGCTGCTGCTCGGCAAGACCCAGGAGGCGGCGGAAGCGACCTATATGAAGAGCGGGCTGGTGGCGCACCGCGTGTCGCTCGCGCATACCGGCCGCGATCCGGCGCACCAGGTGACGGCGAACCTAGTCGGCTCGTCGCAGTCGGTCATCGACAAGATCCATCAGCTCAAGGCCATGGGAGTCGACCACTGCGCGGCCATGGCGGTCGCGGTCAACACCCAGGCGGAGCTCCTGGAGCAGTTGCACTGGTTCGCCGAGGAGGTTATGCCGCACGTCAAATAGCGCGAGACGTCGGCGCAGTCCGACGATCGAGCGGCCGCAGGGGAGGGACCGCGCCATTCTGACGCCCGACAGCACGGACCTGCGCGACATCGAGACGCCGGCGCTGGTCGTCGATCTTGCGGCCCTGCAGCGCAATATCGCGCAGATGGCCGCCGCGGCGAAGCAGGCCGGCCTGGCGCTGCGGCCGCACGCAAAGACCCATAAATCAGTCGACATCGCGCGGCGGCAGATCGTGGCCGGGGCGGTGGGCATCGCCTGCGCCACCGTCGCGGAAGCGGAGATGCTGTCCGCGGCCGGCATCGGCGGCTTGCTGTTGACCGCGCCGGTGATGGGTGCGGCGCGGTTTGCCCGTCTGGCCCGGATCAATCGCGCGCACGGCATCACCGTGGCGGTCGACCATGTCCGGCAGGTCGAGGCTCTGGCCGCGGCGGTGGAGCCCGGGGACAAGGCGCTCGCCGTCGTGGTCGACGTCGATGTCGGACAGGCCCGCACCGGCGTCACCGAGCCCGCCGAAGCCGTGCGTCTGGCGCAGATGATCGCGGCACAGCCGCGGCTGCGCTTTGCCGGCGTCCAGGGCTTTGCCGGCCATGCGCAGCATATCGCCGACCCGCGCGAACGACGGCAGGCGACCGCGGCGGCCGCGGCGACGCTGCGCCGCCACGTCGAGGCGCTGGCGGCGGCCGGGCTGCCGCCCGCTCTGGTGACCGGCAGCGGCACCGGCACCTATGCGCAGGATTGCGACGGGCCTTACAACGAGCTGCAGGTCGGCTCCTACGTGTTCATGGATTCCGACTATGCCCGCATCGTCGACGAGCGCGGGTCGGGGCCGGCCTTCGCGCCGAGTCTGTTCGTGCTCGCCACGGTGGTGTCGGTGAACCGGCCGGGGCAGGTGACGGTGGACGCCGGCACCAAGGCGCTCGCCACCAACGGGCCGCCGCCGTGCCACATCATCGGCGCGCCGCAGGGAGCGACCTACCGCTTCGCCGGGGACGAGCACGGAGTGATCAACATTCCGGCCGGCGCGGCGCCGCCGCAGATCGGCGACCGGCTGCTGATCGGCGCCACGCATTGCGATCCCACCGTCAACCTGCATGCCGCCTATCACGTGGTCGACGACGGCGGCGTGCAGCGATGGCCGATCGGCGCGCGCTACGGCGGCTGAATCGCCGAGGTGAGCGCCCAGCAAAAAGGGCCGGCGGGGGCCGGCCCTTTTCCGTTGTCGCGTGCCGCGGCTACTGCTTCGGAATCTTCGCGGCCTTGATCGCGGCTTCCCAGCGCGAGCGCTCGCTCTTCAGGAAGGCCGCAGTCTGCTCCGGCGTGCCGCCCACCGGCTCGGAGCCGAACGACCGCATCTTCTCCGCGATGTCGGGCAGGTTGACGATGCGATCGCATTCCTTGCCCAGGATGCTGACGATGTCCTTGGGGGTCTTCGCCGGCGCTGCGAGCACGTTCCACGAGCTCAGCTCATAACCTTTGAGCACGGAGTTGATCGGCGGCACGCCCGGCAGCAGCGCCACCGGATCCTTGGTCGAGACGCCGAGCGCAATCAGCTGTCCCGATTGCACGAACGGCAGGATCGGACCGAGATTATCGATGGTGAAGGCGACACGACCGGCGACCAGGTCGGGCAGCGACTGCGAGGTTCCCTTGTAGGGAATCGCGGTGACGTCGATGCCGGCCATCTCCGCAAACAGCGCGCCGGCCAGATGGCTGGTGGCGCCGATGCCGGCGATCGCATACTCGATCTTGCCCGGATTGGCCTTGGCCTTGTCGACCAGTTCCTGGATCGTCTTCACGCCGAGCCCGGGATGCACCACCAGCACGTTGGGAAAGCGCGCTGCGAGACAGACCGGTGCGAATGCAGTGTCCGGATCGTAGCTCAGGCTGTTGTAGATGAACTGGTTGATGACGAACGACGCCGGCGCGTTGAGCAGCAGCGTGTAGCCGTCGGGCTCGCTGTTGGCGACGAAGGCGGCGCCGATATTGGTACCGGCTCCGGGACGGCTGACCACCGTGACCGGCTGCTTCAGCGAGGTCTGCATGCGCTCGGCCAGCAGCCGGGCAATCGAATCGGTGTTGCCGCCGGCGGTGAACGGAACCACGATCTGGATCGTCTGCTTCGGGTAATCCGAGGCGGCGAACGAGGCTGATACCGAAACGGCAAGCCCCGCGACAATTGCAGCTAGCGATGAGATACGCATCGGTTTCTCCTCCCCTTCACGATGACACGCACCGAAGCAGGCTTGCCCAGCGCATGACGGCTCTCTTTCATCTCGCGCCGGTTCCCATGGGTCGCGACGGCGCGACGGTGACGATGCAAGATGCGAGCCAGCGCCGGGCCATCACTGTTCCTCCGCGGCGAACGGCTTCTCGCGGCTGCAGACCTCGAGCGCGACGCGCGCATAGACCTGGGCGGCGCGCAGCAGATCGGCGACGCTCATCGCCTGCTTGCGGAAGCTGCGCGGCGGGCCGTAGGTGATCGCCGGGATTCCCATCTCGTTGAAGATCAGCACGTCGCGCCACATGCTGGAGAACACCGGCGCCGCGATCTCGAGCTCGCCACCGATGGTGTCGCGGTGGGCGCGCCGCAGCCCGTCGAGCAGCACGCCGTTGTCGCCGCTGCCATAGGAACGGCGATAGAGGAACAGCTCCACCGTGCCCGGCAGCTTTGCCGCCGCCAGCAGTTCGCGCAGCTCACGCCGCAGCGCCAGCGGATCGGAATCGGGCGTCAGCCGGCAATCCAGATAGAGCGCGCATAGCTCCGAGGTGCGAGTGACATGATAGGGGTTGCCGCCGCGGACCGCGCCGATCACCGCTTTCGGCGCGATGGTGCCGTCCTTGCAGGTATACGCGGAGCGCCGCTCGTAGTCGCGCGCCCATTGCTGCAGCATCGGAATGAACAGGCCGGCGCGCACGATGGCGTTCGGATGGTCGGCATCGATCGCCGCGTCCGGCACGAACGGCGTGTAATACTGATCGGCACCGAACACGGTGATCTTGAAGAACGCCTTGCCGGCCTCGATCGCGGCATAGCGGAAATCGGTGCCTTCGGCGACCAGAGCGAAATCGGCGACACCGCCGTGCTGGACCAGATAGCGGGTGCCGACTTCCTTGCTGAGGTAGCGCGGCGCCTCGAACTCGTCGACGGGCTCGTATCCGATCTCGCCGGGCACCGCCGACAGCAGCAGGTCGCCGCGCAATGAAGCGCCGGACGTCTTGAGCGCCTTGGCCGCAAGCAGGAATGCCGCCATCGGCCCCTTGTCGTTGACGACGCCTTCGCCATGAAGCGTCTCGCCGTCGATCCAGGCGCCGTGGTTGATCGGCGCATCGGGGTCGCGGATGCTCCAGCGGTCGGCCTTGCTGCGGCCGGTATCGAGATGGCTGTTGAAGATCAGGCTGTAGCCGTCGCCGCGACCGGGCAGCGTGCCGAGCACGTTGAAGCGTTCGGGAAACATCCCGATCTTGCGCGGCGCGAAGCCTTCCCGACGCATCCAGTCGAACACGAAATTGCCGACCGCGGCCTCCTCGCCGGCAGGACTCGGGATGTTGCACAGGTCCAGCGTGAGCGTGACGAGCTCATCGCGGTCAATCGTGATGCCGGTTCCTTCGACGGTCGCTTGCGTCACCTGGGCGCGCCTCGGCCTGTGCCGTGTGCCGATATACGGCACATTGTTCTAAAATCATGCTGGCATGGTGCCCGACCCAAGTCAACGAGACGGCCAATCGGTCGCGTCGCACGCGACGGCACGCCTGCTCGCCATGCGCCACACGGCGGCGCGCTCACGCGCCATGCGAAGCGTGCACGCCGATCGGGCAGAGTGCCGTCGATTTGATCGTTCCCGTGACGCTGCGGATCGCTGTACCGTTCGTGGAAACGGGAACGACGGCTCTTTCTGCTGTTCGCAATTCCGGGCGAGTGACCCGCGCGGTTTCGCCCTCAGCGTGCTCGCGCCGTCGCGGTCCGCCGCGCGGCCGGCGGCAGCGACAGGTTCGGCGCGCCGAGCTTGCGCGAAGCGTTCTGCGCCGCTTCCAGCACCTGGCGGGCGATCGCAGCGCGGTCGCTGGTCTTCAGCATCGCGGTCGGGACTGCGCCGCTGATCACTGCGACCGCGGCGCCGCTCACGTCGCGCACCACGGCGCCCGCGGAGAAGAAGCCCTGCCGGTTCTCCTCCTCGCTGGTGGCATAACCGGCGCGGCGGATCGCCTCGATCTCCTTCATGAGCTGCGGCAGTGACACCTTGGTGCGTGCCGTCAGCCGCGGCAGCGGGCGCGAGCCGAGCAGCACGCGGATCTCGCCGTCGTCCATCTCCGCGAGCAGCGCCTTGCCCATGGCGGTCGAATGCAGATGCGTCTGCGATCCCGGACGGTGCGTGATCGCGATCGGGCCTTCGCTCTGCACGGTGGCGAGATAGACCACGCTGCAATCCCGCAGCACGCCGAGAAAGCCGGTGATGTGCCGTGCCGCCAGCGCATAGAGCTCCGGCATCACCGCCGAGTAGAGGCTGTTCTGGCCGACGAAGGCGCTGCCGACCTGGAACGCGCGATAGCCGATCTTGTAGCGTAGCGTGCCCTCGGTCTGTTCGAGGAAGCCGGCCTTCGCCAGCGTCTTGATCAGCCGCTGCACGTTGCTCGGCGCGAGGTCGAGGCGGCGCGCGATCTCGCGCACGCCGAGCGGCTCCGCGTTGTCGGCCAGCAGGTTGAGGATGTCGATAGCGCGGGTGACCGACTGGTTCTCTCCGCTTCCGACCGGCGTCGTGGACATGATAACCCCTGTGCCGCGTATCCCTCGTGCCGCGATCGGCCGTGAGCCGGTGGACAGAGCCGGTCGATAAGCCCGTGCCGATGCGGCTGCCGCAGCCGGCGCGCCACCTTCCTTGACACGTCTCGCGGTGGCGGATTTACTGCGAAGAACTGGAACAATGTGCCAATAAATGGCACAAGCCGACCGGCTCGTCAATCGCCGCCGCGCACGGCGGCGCGATCGGAAGGCGCGTAAGCCGGGCGGAAATCATGGCAGCGGTCGTCGGCCTTCGATGCTTGCGATGCGGAGCACGCTACGGCGCCCGCGACTATGCGCGCGATTGCCCGCGCTGTCATCCGCAGGCACCGAGCAATCTCGTGGTCGATTATGAGGAGGGACTGACCGCGCCGCGGCCGAAGCCCGGCGCGGCGGCAGGCGGCGGGCTGTGGCGCTACGGCGACCTGCTGCCGGTGACGCGGGCGCAGGCGGTCAGCCTCGGCGAAGGCGGCTCGCCGCTGCACCGGCTCGATGTCACGGGACGAAGCGTCGGCGTCGCCGCGCTGTACGGCAAGGACGAGACGCGCAATCCGACCTGGTCGTTCAAGGACCGGCTCGCCTGCATCGCGGTATCGGTTGCCAAGCAGATGGGCGCGCCGGCGATCGTATCGAGCTCGACCGGCAATGCCGGCGCCGCGGTCGCTGCCTATGCCGCCAAGGCCGGGTTGCGCTGCGTGGTGTTCACGGCCAAAGGCGCGGTCGGGCCACTCTTGACGCAGATGCGCGTCTACGGCGCCACAGTGGTCGCGGTCGCCAACAAGGCGGACCGCTGGCCGTTGATGCAGCACGCGGTGCGCGAGTTCGGCTGGTTCCCGACCTCGCCGTTCTTCGGGCCGGTGGTCGGTAGCAATCCCTACGGCATCGAAGGCTACAAGACGCTGGCCTACGAGATCGCCGAGCAGATGAACTGGCAGGTGCCGGACTGCTGCGTGCTGCCGGTCTGCTATGGCGATGCGCTGATCGGGATGTGGCGCGGCTTCCAGGAGCTCAAGGCACTCGGCTGGATCGACCGGCTGCCGCGGCTGATGGCGGCGGAGATCTACGGCTCCCTCGGCGCAGCGCTGCGCACGGACGGCGACGCACTGCCGGACATGCCGCTGACCCACGACACGGTGGCCAAATCCACCACCGCGACGCGCAGCACCTATCAGGCGCTGCATGTGCTGCGCGCCTCCGGCGGCGCGGCAACGACGGTGTCGAACGCGGCGATCCTGCAATGGCAGCAGCGGCTGGCGCGCGAGGAGGGACTCTATGTCGAGCCGGCGTCCGCGGGCGCGGTCGCGGCGGTGGCGCAGTTGCGGGCTGCAGGCGCCATCGCGGCGGACGACAGCGTGGTGGCACTGCTCACCGCGAGCGGCCTGAAGGACCCGGACGCCACAGCCGCGGTGCAGGATGAGCTACCGACATTCGGCGGCGACGCGGACGCCGTGTTCTCGCAATTAAAGGCTCAGGTTCCCGGCTTGATATGACGCAGCCGGCCGTGCCGGGCGTCATGCCTCAGCCAGGGTCGCTGGCACCGAGCAGCATGCCGATGCGGCCGTCGCCCCACATCGGCAGCAAGAGACGCGAGAACGCCGGTTGCGCCGGCGTGCCGGTGCAACGATAGAATGTCGGCGCAGCGGCTTCGACCGTGGCGCTGCTCTGCGCGCGCAGAAAGATCAGTTCGCCGCCGAGTGCGGCCTCGTCGATGAAGCGATGGCGGAGCGCATCGGTCTGGCGCGGCTGCAAGTCCTGGCCAATGACATTGACCCGGAAGCGCTCCGGCGCCGCGAACACGTCAAGCAGCAGCAGCCGGCCGGCGAGGTCCGGCAGCGCCGACAGATCGACGTCGTCCCAGAACGGCATCTCGTTGCCGGCGCGCTTGAGGCCCTGCCAGTAAGCGAACACCCGCTGCAAAGCGGGGGTGAGCGTGGCTGGCAAGGGGAACGGATTCGCGGATGCAGTCATAATAATCATCATTTCCGATTTTGCCGCGCCGTTCAATGGGCGGCTGCGAATGGCGGGATACGGTTTGACCGAGATCAATGTCATCGTCCGGCTATCGCCTTGGATGGCTGGGTGATTGTACAGAAGCAGGGCTTGCCGATGCCGTCTTCCGATTATGTCCGCTGGTTCTTCGACATTCGCGTGACCGACGTCGGCGCGGTCGGCGGCAAGAACGCCTCGCTCGGCGAGATGTTTTCGCGGCTGTCCGGCCAGGATGTGCGCGTTCCGAACGGTTTCGCTCTGACTGCCGACGCCTATCGTGACGCGCTCACCGCCGCGCAGGCTTGGCCGAAGCTGCATGAACTGCTCGACGGGCTCGACAAGCGGGACGTCAAGGCGCTGGCGGAGCGGGCGGCGCAGGCGCGGGAGATCGTCTACCAGGCGACCGACAGCGCCGCCCTGCGCCGTCCGTGCGACGAGGCCTATCGCGCGCTCGAGGCGCAGTACGGACCGAACATCGCGGTCGCGGTGCGCAGCTCCGCCACCGCCGAGGATCTGCCCTCGGCGAGCTTCGCCGGCCAGCACGACAGCTTCCTCAATGTGCGCGGCGCCGGCGCGCTGTTCGAAGCCTGCCGCCGCTGCTTCGCTTCGGTGTTCACCGACCGCGCGATCTCCTATCGCATCGACCACGGCTTCGACCACTTCAAGGTCGCGCTCTCGGTCGGCGTGATGAAGATGGTGCGCGCC
>Ga0180222_1000665_pt1 | contig 46608 bp, 46 predicted proteins | sample eDN5th37CKraftOP_FD_151336 | JGI IMG/M metagenome (GOLD analysis project Ga0180222, IMG submission 151336) | Enriched Organic Plus compost microbial communities from Emeryville, California, USA - eDNA 5th pass 37_C Kraft OP (version 2) (version 2) ...
CGCCTTCCACCCGGCCCGGCCCGACGACATCTATATCTGCATCGAGCAGGGCGCGCTGCTGAAATCGGCCGATGGCGGCGAGAGCTGGGACGAGGTCACCGGCTATGAATCGGGCGAGGATTTCTTCTACAACGACAATCATCGCGTGCTCTTCCGCCCGTCCGACCCCGACGATTTTCTGATGAACGGGGGCGAAGGGCTGTATCGCTGCCGCCATGGGCAATGGACGCACCTGACCACGCGCGATGATCGCATCGGCTATCCCGACGCGATGTTCCTCGACCCGCGCGACGAAAACGGCGTCATCATGGGCGGGCCCCAGAATGCGCCGCGCAAATGGCGCGAGCAGGATGTGCCGATGGCCGACCCGACCGTGCTCTACAGCGCGGATGGCGGCGAGACATGGGCGCCGCTCGGCACCGGCCTGCCGAAGATCACCGGCAATATCGAGGCGATGGGCATGCATGTGCGGCCCGATGGCTTCAGCCTCTATGCCGGGACCGCCACCGGCGAGATATTCCACAGCGACGATTGCGGCGCGCACTGGTCGCTGCTGGCCGACCGGCTGCCGCCCATTTCCAAGGGCGGGCATTATCGCTGGTTCCTGTCGGACGAGCGGCGGGCCGAGATCGAGGCGGAGCTGAAGCAGCAGAAAATCGCCGCGCAAGGCTGAGCGGCAGGAAAAGGATCATCATGGCTACGAATCTGAAAATCGGCGCGGATCGCCCCCGAATCGACAGCAGCGCCGACGCGCTGGCCCGCATCCGCGCGCTGCTGCCCGGCATCGCCGAACGGGCGCGAGGCGTCGATGCGGACCGCCGCGTGCCGGAAGAGACCATCGCCGAAATCAAGGCGACCGGTCTGTTCAACATCGTCACCCCGCGCGAACTGGGCGGCAGCGAGCTGGGCTTCGCCGATCTGGTGCGCGTCACCGCCGAGATCGCCGCCGTGTGCGGCTCGACCGGCTGGGTCTATGGCGTGCTGGCGGGGCACAGCTGGCTGCTCAACCTGTTCCCGGCGCAGGCGCAGGAGGATGTGTTCGCCGATCCCGACGCGTTGATCGCCACCGTGTTCCGGCTGGGCGGCACGGTGGAGGCGGTCGAGGGCGGCTATCGCCTGACCGGCGGGGACGGCCGCTTCTGTTCCGGCATCGACTTCGCCGACTGGGTGATCATCGGCAACGGGGTGACGCGCGCCGACGGCAGCTTCGAACCGCGCTTCTTCGTCGTGCCCCGGTCCGACATAGAGGTGGTGGACGACTGGTTCACCATCGGCATGCGCGGCACCGGCAGCCGCACCATCCGCATCGCCGACGCGTTCATCCCGGCCCATCGCTCGGTGGCGCTCGCCGACATGCTGAGCGGCAATTCCCCCGGCGCGCAGCGGCACGAACGCGCCGTCTATCACATGCCCTTCGCCGACATCGCGCCCTTCTCCATCATCGGCGCGCCGATCGGCATGGCGAAGGGCGCGATCGCCGCCTTCGCCCGGCAGCTGGGCGAACGGCTCGACGGCGCGGGCGATGTCGAGATCGGCGAGCAGGCGGCGACCTATGCGCGCATCGCCGAGGCGGCGGCGGATGTGGACGCGGCGCTGGCGCTGGTCGTCAGCGATGCCGAGGCGATCGACCGCGCGCGCACCCCGGCGGACATCACCCCGCTGGAACGGGCGCGCATCCCGCGCGACTGGGCATGGGCGGCGCAGACCTCGCGCTATGCCGCGTCGCGCATCTTCGAGGCATCGGGCGGCACCGGCATCTATGACGGCCATGCGCTCCAGCGGGTGTGGCGCGACGTCAACAGCGCCGCGCAGCATTTCGCCTTCACCTGGGACACGGCGATGGCGAGCTTCGGCCGCGCCGCCTGCGGGCTCAAGCCGTCCGAGTTCACGCTGCGCAACCGGCGCAAATAGCAGCGGCGCGGCGCGGAAGGGGCGGCACCGGATACGCCGGATTTTCGCCCTTTTTCTGTTCCCGCTTTCCAAATTGAGGAATTTTGCCTACATCATTGTCATACAACACCATATAGAGACTGAAAGTGGCAACCAAATTGGAAAAGCAGCCCGCAGACGCCGTTCCCTCGGTCATCGCCGGCAAATTGCGCACCCTGATCGCCTGCGGCCATTATTCCCCCGGCATCCGGCTGGGGCAGACCGAACTGGCCGAGCAATTCTCGGCGAGCCGCGTGCCGGTGCGCGAGGCGCTGAAGCTGCTCTCCGCCGAGGGCGTGGTCGAGCATGACCCCAATCGCGGCTTCTTCGTCGCCCGCTTTTCCGCCAGCGAGGCGCGCCAATATTTCCGCCTGCGCGACATGGTGGAAGATGAGCTGTTGAAGACGATCCGCTGGCCGACCGAGGCCGAGCTGGACGATTTCAGGGCCCGCGCCGAGGAACTGGAGCGCCTGCTCAACGAGGGCAACCGGGCGGAATGGTGGTCGAGGCATCAGGATTTCCATCATGCGCTGTTCGACCTTTCGCCCAACAAGATCATGGTGCGCGAGGCGATGCGCTACTGGTCGCTGACGGATCGCTACCGCGCGCTGGTGCCGCTGCCGCGCCGCGCCTCGACCGCGCGCACCATCGTCAACAAGGCCGACCTCGTCGCCGCGCTGGCGCAGCAGGACACCAAGAAACTGCTGAAGGTCCGGGCCAACAGGCGGCGCGCCTTCGAGGAGGAAGTGCTGTCCATCTTGGAGGACCGGGGACTGTAAAAGGCACCGGCAGACCATAGGCGCTGGAAACCGGATGCGGTACTCCCCACCGTTCGGGCTGAGCTTGTCGAAGCCCTGTCCTTTCTTCTTGCCTCAAGAGAAAAGCAGCCGTTGGGCTTCGCCCGCCCTGCGGGTCGACAGCTCAGAGCGAACGGATGTCTTACTATCTGGAAAGGCTGCGGGCCCCACAGCCCCACGCCCCTACAGGCCGTAGATGCGCGCGACATTGGCCTGAAGCAGCCGGTCGCGGATGTCGGCGGGGAAGCCGGCGACGGCGGCCCGGCCGCTCGCCGCCAGATCCTCATAGCCGCCCCTGGACTGGGTGACGTCCGATCCCCACAGCAGCCGGTCCGCCCCGAACAGCGCGAGATAGGCGTCCAGCACTCGCCCCGCGTCGATCCCCCGCTCGGCCAGATCGTTGAGCGGAATGGCGGTGAATTTCAGCGCAACCGAGCCACGCTCGCTGATCCGCCGCACCGGCGCATCGATGCCGCACTCGGTCTCGCTCTGAATCGGCGCGTTGGTCAGATGGTCGATGACCAGATAGGCGACCGGGTGGCGATCCAGCAGGCTTTCCAACCGCTCCAGCCCCTCCTCGCGATTCCAGCCGAAAAAGTGGACGCAGACCGGCAGCGCGCAGTCCACCGCCGCCCGCCAGAAGCCGCCGGCATGCTCGCCATCGAGCCAGCCGAAGCTCCGCTCGCCCAGCCGCGCCATCAGCCGGACGCCCGCCGCGCCTTCCTCGCGCAGCCGCCGGACGGCGGCGCCGCAGCCGGGATCGGCGGCATCGACGCCGCACACCGCCTTCAGCCTGCCGCCGCTGGCCCCGGCGGCGGCGAGGATATAGCGATTGTCGAAACCATAAATCTGGCCGCGCTGCACCAGCAGCGCCTTGCCCACCCCCGCGCCGTCCATTTCGCGCAACAGCCTTTCCGCCGTGAACGGATCCCGCAACCGCGCCGCGACCGCGGGATCGGCGGCGTCCATGGCCGGAAACGCCGCCAGATCGTCCGAAATCACATGCGCGTGGGAATCATACATTGAGCCTACCCCCTTGTCCTTCAACCTGCTTTTCTATTATGGTATTCATTATTGTTATACAATAGTGAATGATTCTTTTCCGAGGGGAGGCAAAACCCGCATGGTACCGGCATTTTTCAGCCTCCGTCCCGCCACCACCCCTTTTGGGCTTGTCAGCGAAGAGCGGAAATGCTGAATATTAAATTGTTAGGCATTATAGTCATAGCAAACTGAGGGGATCAAAGGTGCCGTCCACGACGCGGTCGCTCGCCATCGGCGGGGCAATATTGGGCAATCTCGTCGACGGCTACGGCGTCGTCGCCGTCGCCTTCATCGGCAAGGCGATCGAGCGGGTGTGGAACCTCGATCCCGCAATGCTGGGGCTGGTCTTCGCTTCCGGCCCGGCGGGGATGATGCTCGGTTCGCTTGTCATCTCGCCCTTCGCCGACCGGTTCGGGCGGCGCAAGGTCACGCTCGCCTCGCTGCTGCTGGTGGCGCTCGGCATGTTCGGCGCGGCGGCGGCGGCCAATGTCACGCAGCTGCTGGCGATGCTGCTGCTGACCGGCCTCGGCATCGGCGGCGTGCTCGCCACGCTCAACACGGTGGTGGCCGAAATCGCGCCGCCCGACCGGCGCAACACGGTGATGGCGATCTTCTCGGCGGGCTATCCACTCGGCTCGACGCTGGCGGGCGGCCTCGCCATCGGCCTGATGATGACGCATGGCTGGCAGATCGTCTTCCTGCTCGGCGGCGCGCTGGCGCTGCTGGTGTTCCTCGTCAACCTCTTCACCCTGCCGGAACCGGCGGCGCGGGAAAACGGCGCGGCCGGGCCGCGCCCGCCAGCCACCATGCGCGCCCAATTGTTCGGCGAGACGCAGCGCGGCAACACCATCGCCATCTGCCTCGCCTTCTTCCTCAACATGATCAGCTTCTATTTCATCCTGCTGTGGACCGCGCGCCTCACCGTCTCGCTCGCGGTGCCGGAACAGGTCGGGGCGACGGCGATGACCATCGTCAACATCGGCAGCCTGATAGGGCCGCTGCTGTTCGGGCTGCTGGCCGACCGGCTCGGCCTCGTGCGCATCGCCAGCGTCTATTTCCTCGCCTTCAGCCTCGCGATCGCGCTGTTCGCCGGGACGACCGACGCCCTGTGGACGATCTACGCCGCCTCCGCCCTCGTCGGGCTGGTGATGGCGGGCGCGATGACCAGCCTCTATGCCAGCACGCCGCTGCTGTTCCCGGCGGAGGTGCGCGCGGCGGGCACCGGCCTTGCCATCGGCATCGGACGGCTGGGCGCCACCGCCGGGCCGATCCTCGCGGGGCTGGCGCTGCAATTCGGCGCCGGGCGCTCCGGCCTCTACCTGCTGTTCGCGATACCGCCGCTGCTGGTCGCGTTCATCCTCTTGAGCGGGCGGATCAGGCCCGCCGTCACCTTGAAGCCCAGGGAGGCCTGATATGGGAGATTTACCGGTACGCGCCGCCGTCAAGGTGGACGTGGAGAAAACCGAGATCCGCGAATTCGAACGCCCCCGCATCGGCGCGGACGACGGGCTGCTGCGGGTGGAGGCGTCCGGCGTGGGCGGCAGCGACCCGGAAATGTACCGCAAGCCCGACAGCGCGCCCTGCATCATGGGGCATGAGAATGTCGGCACGGTCGAGGCATTGGGCGAGAACGCCGCCCGCCGCTGGGGGCTGAAGCCGGGCGACCGCATCGCCCTGCACGAATATCTGCCCTGCTGGCATTGCCACTGGTGCCGCCAGGGCGATTTCCGCCTGTGCATGGAGGCGGACTTCTTCAACGTGCAGGACCAGTTCAACACGCTGCGCTACGGCACCTGCAATGCCGATCATGCGCCGCATCTCTGGGGCGGCAATGCGCACTATATGTATCTCGCGCCCAATGCCGTCATCCACCGGATCCCCGCCGACATGGACGCGCGCCATGCGACGCTGGCCGTGCCGCTGGGCAATGGCGTGCAATGGGCGGTGCTGGACGGCGGCGCGGGGCTGGGCAAGACGGTGCTGGTCTACGGCCCCGGCCAGCAGGGGCTGGGCTGCGCGCTGGCGGCCAAGGCGGCGGGCGCGGCGAGGGTCATCCTCTGCGGCATGACGCGCGACCGCGCCCGGCTCGACCTCGCGCCGCGCCTCGGCGCCGATATCGCGGTCGATGTGGAGCAGGAGGATCTGGAAGCGATCGTCATGCGCGAAACCGGCGGCCGGGGCGTCGACGTGGTGGTGGACACCACCGGCGACCCGACCGGCGCGATCGCCGCGCAGGCCGTCGCCCTCGCGGCCAAGGGGGCGTGGCTCAACCTCAACGGCCTGCGCCAGCAGATCCCGATCGGCGAGATCAAGAAACGCTATCTGACGGTGCGCGCGCCGCGCGGCCACAGCTATCGCTCGGTGGAGCTGGCGTTGCAGCTGATCGGGTCGGGCCGGTGGCCGGTCGACCTGCTGTGCAGCCACGATTTCGGCCTCGACCAGGTCCACGACGCGATTCTCGCCACCGCCGGGCGCGGCATGGAGGGCGCGATCCACGTCACCGTCAGCCCATGGCGAGACGCTTGACACATGCCCAGCTTTTCGGTGTGAACGTCGCATGACATCGCACGCCAGCATCGCCGCCGCTCCCGCCCCGGAAGGGGCCTTGTCCGACCGCATCGTGGACATCATCCGCCGGTCCATCCTGCGCGGCATGATGCTGCCCGGCCAGCACCTGACCCAGACCGGCCTTGCGGAGGACTATGCGATCAGCAAGGTGCCGGTGCGCGAAGCGCTCAAGCAGCTGCACGCCGAAGGGCTGCTCCAGCACGACCGCAACCGGGGCTATTTCGTCGCGAAGCTCTCCCGCTCGGAGGCGATGGAGCTGTACCGGATGCGCCGCTGGCTGGAGGGAGAGCTGCTCCGCACCGCGCGCTGGCCCACCAAGGCGGAGCTGAAGCGCATCAAGGGCTGCTTCGACATCATTTCCCGGCCCCGCACCCTCGCCAATCGGGAAAACTGGATGGAGGCCCTCACCCAGGCGCGGGAGCTGATGTTCGGCCTGTCGCCGCACAAGACGCTGCTGCGCGAGGCGATGCGGCTGTGGACGCTGACCGACCGGTTCCGGGCGCTGCTGCCCGACGATGCGTCGGTGACCGGCGAGAAGGCGATGTACGACGCGCTCGTCGCGCAGGATCGCGACGCGCTGCTCGCCGCCTATGAGAAGGACCGCGACAGGATCGAGCAGCTGCTGAGCGAGATGTTCGACATGATGCCGGGCTACTGGGCCGCCGACTGACCGCCGGGCTTCGCGCCCCGGCTGACGCTGCACAGGCCGGTCAGCGCGGTGAGCGCGGCCAGCAGATAGAAGGAGCCGCCGCTGGCGATCGCCCCGGCCGACAGCACCGTCCCGGCGAGGATCGCGCCCATGCTCTGCCCGGTCAGCCGCGCGGTCGAGATCAGGCTGCCGGCCGAGGCGGCGCGGTCGCGCGGCGAATGGGCGAGGATGAGCCGCGCGTTCGACGCGGTGAAGCAGGCGAAGCCGAACGCGCACAGCGCCAGCCGCCAGTAGAAATCGGCCGCGCCGCCCCGGTCCATCTCCGCCAGCAGGCACAGCGCGAGCGTCGCCACCGCCATGCCCACCGTGCCGATCAGCCGCGCCGGTATCCGGTCGCTGAGCAGGCCCACGACCGGCGCCACCACCAGCGTGGTCAGCGGCCAGATCGACATGATGAGCCCGATCTGCGGCGTGGTGAAGCCGTGCAGCATCTCCAGCCGGAAGGGCAGCATGACGATCACCGCCATGCTCGCCATGAAGCACAGCACCGATCCCAGCGCGGACAGGCCCAGCACCGGCTGGCGCAGCAGGTCGACGGGGATGACGGGCCGTTCCCTGCGGCTTTCGCGGCGATAGAGGTTCAGGCCGAGCAGGATCGCCCCGGCGAGCAGCGCGACCCGCGCGACCGGATCGAAGCCGACATTGCCGTCCATCGCCCCGAACAGCATCGCCATGGTGCAGCCGTAGAGCAGCGCGGCGCCGAAATCGAAGCTGCCGCTGCGCCGGACCGGATCGGGCATGCTGCGCGACAGCAGCAGCGCGGCGAGCGCAAAAGGTACCGCGCTCGCAAAGACCATCGGCCAGCGCGCATAGGCGAGGATGGCCCCGCCCAGCGTCGGCGCGACCGAGGTGAAGACCGATACGATCATGCTGTTGAGCGCGAGGCCGCGCCCCAATATCCGCGCCGGATACACCTCCCGCAGCAGGGCGGAGGACACGCTGAGCGAGAGGGAGGCACCGATCGCCTGCGCGAACCGCAGCATCAGCAGCGGGATCAGCCCCTTGACGAAGAAGCAGAGCAGCACCGAAACCGTCAGCAGCGACAGGCCGAAGCGGTAGACCGCGCGATAGCCGAGCCGGTCGCCCAGCGCCGCCATCGGGATCAGGCTGACGACGGCGACGAGCTGGTAGATGGTGACGACATGCACGGAGCTGGACGGGCTGATGCCCAGGTCGCGGGTGATGGTCGGCAGCGCGACGGCGACGACCGCCCCGTCGAGAACGATCGCGGCGGTGGAAAGGCAGAGCCCGGCTATCGCCCAGTAGCGCCGGGGAACGGGCAGGCCCTCCTGCCCTTCGGGCGGCGCGTCCCGTGCACTGTTTCCGCTGACGCCGCCTTCCCGCACTCTCTTCCGCTCCCTGCCGTCGGCCTCCCCCTAACCGGCCCGCCGCGTCGCCGCAATGGAGGGAGGCTCAGAACATGCCGTGCCGGTTCGCGCTTTCTTCCGGCACCGGCTGCAACACGTCCCAATGCTCGATCACCTTGCCGTCCCGCACCCGGAAGATGTCGACCGCGGCGATCCCCTTCTCCCCCGGCTTGCGGACGATATGATGATGGACCACGCCCAGCTCGCCCTCGACGATGATGTTGCGGATGGTGCGCCTGGGAACGCCGCTCGACCAGTCGCGCTTGTCGAGATAGTCGATGATCGACTGGCGGTCGCCCGCCACATTGGGATCATGGTCGATCACGTCCGGGCTGAAATAGGCGAGCACCGCTTCCTTCGGCTTGCGCTCGTCTATCCCCATTTTCTCGAAGGCTTCGATCACCTCGCGGGTGCCGAGCGCGCGCTGTTCCACCGCCGCATAATGGGCGGCGCTGCGCGGGCCGGCCGAGGAGGTCGTCCAGAAGGTAAGCGCGACCGGCGCGGCGATGCCGGCCATGATCGCGAGCAGATGGGTGCCGGTCCGCATGATTTTCTCCGTCCTTTAAGTCAGTTTCCCTTCACCCCGCGCGGACCATGCCGCCGTCGACGTGCAGATTCTGCCCGGTGATGAATTCGGCGCCGTCGGTGCACAGGAACAGCAGCGCGCCGGTCAGGTGGCGCGGCTCCATGACGCGGGGGATGGGCTGCATCTGCGCGATCATCTGGAACATCTCCTCGCTGATCGCGCCGTCGGCGCCCGGCGTGCGCACCGGATTGGGGGCGATCGCGTTGACGGTGATGTTATATTTGCCGAATTCCGTCGCCGCCGCGCGCGTCAGCCCCACCACCCCGGCCTTGCTCGCCACATAGGGCGCGCCGTTGGGCGGCGCGGTGTTCGCCGAGGACGAGGAGATGTTGACGATCCGGCCCCAGTCATTTTCCTTCAGCTGCGGCAGGAAGGCCTGCATGGTCAGGAACATCGCGTCGAGATTGACCGCCATGGTCTTGCGCCAATAGGCGAAGCTGAGCTGTTCGAACGGCATCGGGTCGGGGTGCAGCCCGGCATTGTTGACCAGGATATGCGCGGGCCCGAACGCCTCGCGGCAGGCCTGCGCGAGCGCGGCGACATGATCGTCCGCGCTGATGTCGCCGACGACGCCGATCGCCCGTCCGCCCGCCGCGGTCACGCTGGCCGCCGTCTCATCGCAGGGCAGGATGTCGGCCGCGACCACCGCCGCACCCTCGGCGGCGAGCGCGCGCACCATCTCCGCGCCGATGCCCCTCGCTGCCCCGGTGACGACAGCGACTTTTCCTTCCAGCGATTTCATGGTCTCTCCACCCGTTTTCTATCGGAGGGGGATATCATCCGCCCCCGAAAATTGTCTACAGAAAAATTATACTATTTTGCGAGATACAAGCCGCCGGAGGATCCCCGCGCCACCGCTATTCGGCCGCGACGGTCGCCTTGCCCGGCCCACCCCGCGCGGCCGCCCTTTCCTCTTCCGCGATCAGTTGCGCCAGCAGGCGGCGGGCCGAAACCGGCGCCGCGTCGGTCGCCAGCAGGATCGGATGCAGCTCGTTGATGTCGCTCACCGTCCCCATGCGCCGCTGCACCTTCTCGATCATCGGCTCGTCCTGCCGCGCGAAGGCGAGGTCGAAGAAATCGAGCAGCGCCTTGTCGACCTCGGGATCGCCGCGCCGCCGGTTGCGGCCGTTGACGAAGAAATAATGCGAGGTGAATTCGGTTTCCGGCGTGATGAAATGCAGCTGCGGGATATGCGCGCCTTCCTCCTTCGGCGTATCCACGACCCAGCTGCCCGCCGCGAAATCCAGCATCGCGGGCGGATGCCAGGTCATCGTGGATTCGGTGTGCACCGGCATATCCGCATCGAAGCCGAACAGCGCCTGGCTGGCGGCGGGGGCGGCCAGTCCGCTCCGCATCCGGTGGTTGACGATCGACCGGTCCCGCCGTTCCAGCTTCTGCGTCGTCGCGGCCAGCAATTCCTCGATGCTGTACTGCCCGCCCGCGAACTGCGGGTGGATATAGGCGGCATGGCTGAGGTCCAGCAGATTGTCGACCACCAGTTCATAATGGCCGCGCACATGCAGCAGGCCCTTGACGACGCTATATTCGTCCGGCCGTTCGAGAAACTCGACGCGCGGCAGCGCCTCCGGCCGGGCCAGTTCCGGGTCGCCCGGCCAAAGCCAGAGGATGCCGTATTTCTCCAGCACCGGCCAGGACCGCACCGACGCGGCCTTCAGCGGGCCGCCGCCCTTCATGTGCGGATTGTGCGTGCAGGCGCCGGTGCGGTCGAAGCGCAGGCCGTGATAGGGGCACTGGATGGTATCGCCCACCACCTGCCCGGAGGAAAGCGGCGCGAAACGGTGGGGGCAGCGATCCTCCAATATCGCGGCCCGGCCCGCCTCGTCGCGGAACAGCACGACATGATGGCCGAGCAGCTGCCGTTCGAGCGGAGTGTCGCCCACCTCGTCCGCATAGGCCGCCGCGTACCAGCAGTTCCGCAGATATTTCAGCATCCTCGCACCCGATTCCTGTCCTTTTCCCGTTTCCTCTCGCGCCAGATTGTTATATTTAATCGTATAACAGTGTCAAGAAGCGGCGATTGATCCACTATCATATTGACTAACCATTTTGCAGATTATAGCCCTGCCTGAGACAAGGCCATTAAAACAGGGATATGGACGGGGAGTGATGACCGCAATGCAGAAAACCGCCATCGTCACCGGTGCGGCGACCGGGCTCGGCGCCGCCTATGCGCGGCGGCTGGCGCAGGACGGCTTTCGCGTCGCCCTGGTCGACATCGGCCCGACCGACGCCGTCGTCGCGCAGATAGAGGCGGCGGGTGGCAAGGCGCGCGGCTATGCCTGCGACCTGCGCGATCCCGCGCGGATCGCCGCGACGGTCGAGGCGATCGATGCCGAGATGGGCGGCGGCGACGTGCTGGTGAACAATGCGGGCGTCTATGATTTCACGCCGCACGAAAGCGTCGATCTGGAACTGTGGCGGCGCATCATGTCGCTCAACGTCGACGGCATGTTCCTGATGACACAGGCGGTCATCCCCGGCATGAAGGCGAAGGGCTGGGGCCGCATCATCAACGTCGCGTCGAACAGCTGCTTCATTCCGCCCGCCGGCCTGACCGCCTATGTCGCCTCCAAGAGCGCGAGCATCGGCTATGTCCGCGCGCTGGCGGGGGAGCTGGGCCAATATGGCATCACCGTCAACGCCATCGCCCCCGGCCCGACCGTCACCGGCACCACGCGCGGCGCCTTCCCCGACGAGGAAAGCTTCCTTGCCTTCATGCAAGGCTTCGTGAAGGATCAGGCGGTGAAGCAGATCAGCTACCCGGAGCACAGCGCGCCGGTCGTGTCCTTCTTCGCCAGCGAGGGCGCCGCCTTCGTCAGCGGCCAGACCCTCGTCGTGGACGGCGGCCATGCGAAGCATTGAGGCGCGCGCAACAAGGATGCAGCGGACATGACGGCGATAACCCTCGGCGATCTCACCATCCACAAGATCGTCGAGATGGAAAGCGGGCTTCCCATGGCAATGGCGCTGCCCGGCGTCACCACGGCCGACCTCGCCCGGTTGCGCGGCTGGTATCGGGACGAGAGCCTGACGGCGAACCCGGCCGCGTCCGCCTTCACGCTCAGCGTGCACAGCTATCTGCTCCGCATCGGCGGCAAGACGGTGCTGATCGACAGCTGCAACGGCAACGGCAAGGACCGGTCGATCCCCTTCGCCCACCGGCTGGACACGCCCTGGCTCGACCGGCTGCGCGCGCTGGGGGTGGAGCCGGAGGATGTCGACATGGTGATGTGCACCCATCTGCACGCCGACCATGTCGGCTGGAACACCCGGCGCGAGGGCGACCGCTGGGTGCCGACCTTCCCCAATGCCCGCTACATATTGGGGCGCAGGGACCATGCCTTCTTCAGCGAGCAGGAGCATGAGGCGTTCCACCGCGAGGCCTATCTCGATTCGGTGCTGCCGGTGGTGGAGGCCGGGCAGGCCGATATCGTCGATGAGGACAGCCTGGTGCACGGCGAGATCGGCAACGGCCTCTGGCTGCGCCCGGCCTTCGGTCATTCGCCCGGCTGCTGCATGGTAGAGGCGCGGCAGGGCGGCCCTTCCGCGCTGTTTTCCGGCGACGTCCTCCATCATCCGGTGCAGCTGGTGCGGCCCGACCTTCCCTTCTTCGCCGACTGGGACGGCGCGCTGGCAGCCCAAGTCCGCACCGCCTTGCTGAACGAGATCGCGGACAGCGACACGGTGCTGCTGCCCGCCCATTTCCGCGGGCGCTCGGCGGGCCATGTGGAGCGCGACGGCGATGCCTTCCGCTTCCGTTTCCTGCCGGAATAGGGGATCAGAAAGGCTGCCTGCCGTTCCAGCGCGCCACCTCGCGCTTCTCGAACAGCCAGCCCGCGCCGGTGCGCACGCAATGGCTGACATAATATCCCATCGCGCGCAGATGGACATTGCCGCCCGCCGCGTCGCTTTCCGGCATCAGATAATAGCTGTAGATGCGGCACCGCTCGCCGTCATAGTCGCGGAACACATGATGGTCCGACAGATGCTGCCAGCCGCTGTCCCCGCGCATCTCCGCCGCCGTGGCGAGGAATGCCGCGAAGCCGGTGCGGCCGGTGGCGAGCGTCTTGCCGAAAACCTCCAGCACGCCGTCGGGCGTGAAGGTCGCCGCCAGCGCATCTGCCATGCCGGTGTCATAGGCCCAGGCATAGCGGGCCATCAGTTCGATCATGTCCAGCCGGTCCTCCGCCGGAACGGAGGCCCGCGCCCGTCCGCCCGCCGGGACGGCGGGGGCAGCGGCATCGGCCGAGGCGGCGAGGCCGATCAGCGGCAGTCCGGTGGCGCCCAGCGCCAGGTCCCGGCGGGTGAAGGATGAAGGGCTGGTCATGGCTAATCCTCCCGAAACGGATCAGGGGCGGGGCGGCAGGCCCGCGCCGAAGGGCAGCGGATGGGCGATATACTGGCCGATCATCACCAGCATCCAGCCGAGCATGACCGCGCCCAGCAGGATTGCCGCCACGCCGATCACTGGCCGGACCGGCCGGACGATCGACTGGAGCCTGTCGGCCAGATTGGGCGCGTCGGGCGGCAGCGGCGCCCCGTCGGCGGCGCGCAGCACCAGCATCGGACGATAGCTCTCCAGATGGACGAGCAGCAGATAGAGGTTGAGCGCCAGCGACCCCGCGCCCATCACCATGCCGCGCAGATGGGCGACGAAGAACACGTCGACGATGAAGACGGAAATGGTGATCGGCAGCACCGCCACCAGCATCAGGGGCGTCAGCAGGTTGAGCAGCAGCGCGATGCCGGTCAACAGTTCTATGCCCTTGACCATGTGGAACATGATCCCGTTCTCTATCATCGCCCCCACCACATCGGGCGGCGGCGCCATATGGGCGAAGTCCGAGATGCTGGGATAGGGGGTGATGATCTTGAACCACCAGTTGAGGCCGTTCAGCGTGTAGATGATCCCCATCAACAGCCGCGCGGCGACAGCCATTTTCTCCGTCATGCCATGCCCCTCGCTCCCCTGCTCCGCCTGTCCCGGCCGCCGCCCGCGGGGCGGGCCGGGACAGGCGGAAGGCCGATCAGAAGGTCAACCGCAGCCGGGCGCCATAGGTGCGCGGCGCGCCGATCTGCCCCACCACCGCGTCGCGCAGGTTGTCCGACACGACGCCGCCCGAATAATAGACCTTGTTGCCGATATTCTTGACATAGCCGGTCAGCGTGACCGCCTTGCCCGGCGACACCCATTGCAGCGACGCGTCATAGACCTGATAGGCCGTCTGCCGCTCGATCGGCACGAAGTCGTTGGTCAGCCAATAGCTGGAGGTGAAGCGCATCTGCGCGTTGAAGCTCAGCTCGCCCATCGAATCCGCCAGCGGTATCGCCTGGTCGAACGACACATGGCCGGACCATTTGGGCGCGCGGACCAGTTGCTCCCCGCTATTGTCGATCGGCCCCGCCAGCGTGTCCACGATATAGGTGTTGTACTTGTTGTCGTTATATTCGACCTCGGCGGAAAGCTGCGTCGTCGGCGTGATCTGCGCCGCGACGGAGACGTCCGCGCCGTAAAGCCGCGCACTCGCCGCGTTCTTGGTCAGCAGGATGACGCTGCCCGGAACGGAACCGAAGCCGAGGAAGGTTTCCTGCTTGTCGGTATAATCCCAGTAGAAGCCCTCGATGTTCAGTTGCAGCCGGTTGTCCATGAAGCGGCTCTTGAGCCCGGCGGTATAGGCGGTCAGCTTTTCGGGCTTGTAGCTGTTGCTGGGCGCGATGTCGTTGTAAAAGCCGCCCGCCTTGAAGCCGGTCGCGACCGTCGCATACACCATGACCTGCGGGGCGACGTCATATTCGGCCCCGGCGCGGAAATTCACCGCCTTGTCGATCCGCCGCCCGCTGATGTCGGACGCGCCCGGCAGGTCCGCGATCGATCCGGTGATGGGCAGCGGGAATTCCGGGATCGGCCCGAACACCGGCGCGGTCGCCCCGCTCACGGTCTTCTTCTCCCAGGTGTAGCGGACGCCGCCGATCAGCCGGAAGCTGTCGCTGAGGCTGGCATTGGCCTCGCCGAACACCGCCCAGGTATCGTCGTTGCGCTCCGGCGCATAGGTCGGCAGCGCGAAGGTCGGCAGGATCTTGCTCTGATATTTGTCGTCGGCATCCTCGCGCGAGGCGAAGGCGCCGACGACCCAGCGCACCGCCGCGCCGTCCGCGGAGGAGAGCCGCCCCTCTATCGCATATTGGTCGCTCTTCATCTTGTTCCATGTGGGCACGACCAGCGCCGCATAGGCGAGGTTCTCGAACCGCGCGCCGACATAGCTGGGGATCAGGGTCAGCGTGCCCCAGTCGAAGCGATGCTCGAAATTGACCGACAGGTTGAAGATGTCGATATCCTGGAACCCGTCGGTCCGGGGCTGCGTCACGCCGTCCGGGTTGGTCGCGGCGATGCGCGCCAGCGTTTGCGGATCGGTCGGCCCGGCCCACGGGTCGGATGGCACGGGAACGCTGGTCAGCGGCGGGGTGTCGCCGAACCGCCGCGCGATGACGCCCGCGTCGCTCTTACCGCCGAGATGCGAATAGCCCGCCGTCACCAGCATCGACGTGTCGCCGCTGGCGATCAGCAGATGGGCGCGCACGCTCTGCTTGATGTCGTCGCCATAGCCGTCGGAAAGATAGCCCTGCCGGTCCGTCACCTGACCGGCGACGCGCAACGCGACCACATCGCTGAGCGCGACGTTGAACGCGCCGGTGACGCGCTGGTTGCCGTAATTGCCGATCTCGACCTCGCCATAGCCGCTGGTGTCGAACCGGGGCTTGGCGGTGACGAGGTTGATCGCGCCGGACGACGCGTTGCGGCCGTAGAGCGTGCCTTGCGGCCCCTTCAGCACCTCGATGCGGTCGAGGTCGAAGAAGGCGCCCGACGCCTCGTAGGATTTGGGGAAATAGACGCCGTCGACGTTGATCGCCACCGCCGGGTCGGTCGCCGAGTTGATCGTGCGGTCGCCGACGCCGCGAATGGAGATCTGCAACTGCGGGCCGTTCGTCGCGATGGTGAGGCCGGGCGCCAGATTCTGGATCGCCGCCGCATTGTCCACCCCGCTGCGGACCAGTTCGTCGGCAGAAATCGCGGTGATCGCCCGCGATTCCTTCTGCACGCTGACCGCACGGCGGGACGCGGTGACGATGATGTCCTGCAACCCCTGCGCGCCGGATGCGGCCGCCGGGGCGCCGCTCTCCGCCGACTGGGCGAAAGCCGCGCCGCCCGTCAGGGCCAACGCCATCGCGACCGAAGAAACCAGTGTTGAAGCCTTATAGATTTTGGACATTATATCCCCTCTCCGCAATCCATCTCAATTATCTGTTATCGATTGACTTGCCGGCCCTGCTTTGGCCTGTCGGTCTGCTTCCCGGATATTTCCCTCATCGCTTCATATCCATGAAAACAGGTCGAAAACCGTGCCGAACAAGTCAGAACTACGGGAACGCCATCCTTGCCGGACATCCGATTCCCCGCTTTGCTGCTCCATGGTACAAATGCCCGCACCGGCAAAGATTGTCTACAAAAAAATTATACAAATTTGAGTACATTTTTCGCTAACATTGCTCCGTAGGGAGACGCGCCACGGGGCGCGGCGACGCCGGAAGGCCGCCGTTTTTAGCACTGTTCAGGCGTTTTCGGCGTCCAACTGGTAGCGCTCCGCGACATGATTGTGGGGCGGAGTCTTGCCCACGGCGCGCATCGCCGCATGGGCGCGGTCGTGATCGGCGGGGTCGGCCAGCCGGGGAAGGCAGACCAGTTCCGACAGCTCCAGCCCCGCCAGCGACGCCTTGACCAGCACCGCCGGGTCCATGACCATTTCCGGCGGGAACTGGTCGAAAAAGCCGCTTTCCTCCGCGCCGCCCAGCCCGGTCCTCGTCAGCCCCGGCACCAGCGCCTGGAAGCGCAGCCCCTGCGAGGCCAGTTCCGCGTCGAGCACATGGGTGAACTGGACGACGAACGCCTTGGTCGCCGCATAGACGCTCGCGCCCGGCATGAAGTCGAAGGCGAAGCCCGACGCGATGTTGATGACCGTGCCGCCCCCGCGCGCCAGCATCGCCGGGATGGCGGCATGGGTGAGGCGCGTCAGCGCGAGCACGTTCACCGCGATCATCCGCTCATGCGTGTCGCGCTGCTGCTCGACGAACAGCGAAATGTCGCCGATCCCGGCATTGTTGATGAGGAAATCGACGTCGCCGCCCGCCTCGATCCGCGCCTCCACCCGGCGCAGGTCGGCAGGGTCGGCGAGATCGGCGGGAAACAGCTCCACAGCGACGCCGTGAGCCTCCTCCAGCCGCGCCGCCAGCGCCCGCAGCCGGTCGACGCGGCGCGCGACCAGCAGCAGATCCCGTCCGCGCCGCGCCAGCTCCTCCGCATAGGCCGCGCCAATTCCCGATGATGCGCCGGTAACCAGAATCTTGCCCTGCTCCGCCATCGCGGCCTCCCATCTGATGTAATATTATATTGAATGACGATATAATATACAATTATGACGCCAAAGGAAAGACCTAAACCGGTGCGCGCAATCCGCTTGAGAAGTGCGGCAGAGGGACGCTAGTTAAGGGGATGAGCAGCCTGCACATCATGCCCGGCCACCTGATCCGCCGCCTGCAACAGATATCCGTATCGCTTTTCGCCGCACGGATGGCCGAGGCGGGGCTGGACCTCACATCGGTGCAATATGCCGCGATGGCAACGCTGCACGACCATCCGGGGCTGGACCAGGGGACGCTCGCCGGGCTGATCGCCTATGATCGCGCAACCATCGGCGGCGTGGTCGACCGGCTGGCGCAGAAGGGGCTGGTGCTGCGCGAAACCAGCGCGAAGGACCGGCGCGCGCGCATCCTGACGCTGACCGCCGAGGGGGAAAGGGTGTTGGAATCCGCCACCCCCTGGGTGGAGCGGGTGCAGGAGGATATCGTCGCCTGCCTGTCGGAGGAGGAGCGCCGCACCTTCCACGCCCTGCTGCGCAAGACGACCGACGCGGGCAACGACCTCAGCCGCGCGCCGCTGCGGCGGCCCTGAGCGAAGGCGCCCGCTATCGCTGCTTGCGCCGGTCGTGCAGCAGCGCGACAAGGACCATCAGCGTGGCCGCCGCGAAGGGGATGGCATCGAACATGTTCATGCGTCGGACTCCGCTTGCGCTACGCCGGACACGGGGCCGGATACGGGGTTTCGCCCCGCCGCGTTGCGCGCCTTGCGCCAGATCGGCGTATATTCGGCCTTCGCCGTCAGCAGCGGCAGGAAATAGGCCGAATAGGCGGCGATCAGGATCAGGTTGAGGAAAAGCTCCTTCGGCCCGGTGTAGAGCTGGCGCGGCATCGCATCGACGAAGGTGTTGAGGTAGAAGATCGACAAGGTGGTCGGCATCTCCATCACCAGCGCGAGCGGCACATAGAGGTTGAGCAGCAGCAGCACGCCCACCGCCACCTCGACCAGCTTGATCCAGAAGAACAATCCCACATCGTCCAGCGCGGCGACGAAGGGCGCGGCGGGCGACAGGTGGATCGCCGCCGGGGGCACGAGGGGAAAGAAATAGTTGAGCCCCGACACCAGCGAATGGACGCCGAAGGCGATGCGCAGCCACAGGATCGCATAGGCGGTCCAGCCGGACCTGCCCCCGTCCGTTCCGAAGAAATCCCACATCCTCTTTCTCCCCTCCTCGCCTTTTCGCCGGCGTTCCCTCCAAGCGGTTCGACCGATTCGATTGCGCGATAATTGCATATTATATTGAATACTATAATCGGCCACGCAAGCGAAAAGCAGGGCTGGCGATACGGAAGGAGGCGCGGGACCTCCCCATCCATGCGGCCGAAATCCGGGAAACGGAAAGACCGAATGGCACGGAAAACAGCCGGAAATGCGGATTTTTAAACATGATTGACTAACTATATTGGATACTATTAGAGTAGACATCTGCCCGCACCGCCTGCTGAGCGGCCGTGCCGGGCCAAACGAAGCAATCACGGGGAGAGGAAGTTGATATGCGATCGTTGAAAACCCCTATCCGCGCCAGCCTGAAAACGGGCGCCGCGACATTCGGCCTTGCCACCGCCATCATCGCCACCGGCGCCTTCGCGCAGGACGAAACCGCACTGGCCGATCCTTCCGCCAGGGGCGGAATAGCCGACATCATCGTCACCGCGCAGCGCTATGAACAGAGCCTGCAGGACACGCCGCTGTCGGTCGTCGCGCTCAATGGCGACCAACTCGCCGCCGCGGGCGTGGACAGTCTCGACAAGTTCGACACCTTCATTCCCAATGTCAGCATCGGCGGCACGATGGCGCAGGGCAACGCGATCGCCTCCTTCGCCATTCGCGGCATCGGCGGTGCGCCGTCGGGCTTCGTCACGCAGGAAGGCTCGGTCGGCGTCTATGTCGACGACATATTGTTCGCCCGCCCCAACGGCGCGCTGCTCGACCTGCTGGATGTGGAGCGGGTCGAGGTGCTGCGCGGTCCGCAGGGCACGCTGTTCGGCCGCAACACGGCGGGCGGGGCGATCCGCTACGTCACCAAGCGGCCGGATTTCGCCGCCGTGTCGGGCAATGTGCGGGCCGCGATCGGCAGCTATCAGCGGCGCGACCTGTCGGCCAACCTCAACCTGCCGCTGGCGGATACGCTGGCGGTCCGCTTCTCCGCCTCGCAGAAGAACCAGGACGGCTATGTCACACGCATCATCGACGGCGACCGGCTGGGCGACCGGAACTCGACCGTGATGCGGGCGCAGGCGCGCTGGCAGCCGACGCCGCGCCTCGATATCGAACTGTCGGCCGACACCATCCGCACGCATGACGACGGATCGCCGACGGTCATCGCCCGCTATGAGCCGACCGACCTCTACCCGACGGCGCTCTATTGCGTCGCGGTCAGCCCGACCTGCAGCGCATCCAACGTGACGCGGGGCGCGCAGGCGCGCGCGCTGGCACCCGCCGGCGCATCGCCGTCGGGATATACCAACGCGGCAGCCGACCTCGCCTATTTCCTCGGCCAGGCGGGCGGCCGCTACGAGGTCTATGGCGGGCTGGTGCCCGACACCAACCGGTTCAAGTCCTACGGGCTGGCGGGCACCATCGCCTATGAGCTGAGCGACACGGTGACGGCCAAGTCGCTGACCGGCTACCGCGATCTCGACCAGACCCAGAACCAGGATTTCGACCGTTCGCCGCTGCCGCTCTATGGCCTTAACGAGCGGATCGGGATCGAATATTTCACGCAGGAATTCCAGTTCACCGGCCAGTCCTTCGCCGACCGGCTGAAATGGGTGGTCGGCGCCTTCTATTATTGGGACAAGGCGGAGGATTACCGGCGGCGGCTGGGGTCCGGCTCCAACAGCAACAGCGCCTATGCCGACGACGGCTCGCTCTTCGTCAATCCGGCCGACGGGATCGGGCTGGGCGAGTTGGAGCAGAAGTTCATCACGACGAAGAGCATCGCGCTGTTCGGGCAGGGCAGCTTTTCCATAACGGACGGGCTGGTCGCGACGCTGGGCCTGCGCTGGAACCGCGACACCAAGGAATATACCGCCTTCCGCGAGGGCCGCGGCCGCATCGGCGGGGTCGCGATGGCGCATACGGTGAAGGACAGCTGGTCCAACCTGTCGCCGCGCTTCGGCCTCGAATATCACTGGAACGACGATGTGATGACCTATGTGTCGGCGGCCAAGGGCTTCAAGGGCGGCGGCTTCAACGACACGGTGGAAACCAACTGCGTCGATCCGCAGGTCTGCGGGCTGTCCAGCTTCGCGCCGGAAAATCTGTGGACCTATGAGGTCGGCCTGCGCTCGGATCTGTTCGACCGCAAGCTGCGCTTCAACATCACCGGCTTCTATACCGATTACAAGGACCAGCAGATCCAGTATATCGACTCCGCGCCGCCGCCCACGCAGTTCACCGTCAACGGCGACGCCACGGTCAAGGGCGTGGAGGTGGAGCTGATGGCCGCGCCCATCGGCGGCCTGCTGTTGCGGGCGAGCGGCGGCTATGTCCACACCCGCTATAATGACGACATATTGGGCATCAATTCCGGCATCGTGCAGATCGCCCGGACCACGCCCTATTTCCGCAGCCCGAAATGGTCGTACAGTCTCGGCGCGAGCTATAGCGTGCCGGTATCCGACGCCGGCGAAGCCTCGTTCGACCTGAACTGGGGGTGGAAGGACAGCCAGGCCAGCACCGCCTCGCCGACCAACATGGTGATGCTGCCGTCCTACGGGCTGCTCAACGGCCGGATCGAATATCGATCCAAGGCAGGATGGAGCATCGCGCTGACCGGCAACAACCTGCTGGACAAATATTATCTCACCGGCGGCTTCGATCCGGCGGGCCCCGCCTCGCTCGATTCCCCCGGCCTGGGCGCGGGCAGGCACGATGCGGTGTTCGGGTTCGAGATGCTGGATCTGGGGCGGCCGCGCGAGGTCGGGCTGGAACTGAACTACCGCTTCTGACGCGAAGCGGCGGGATCATGGAGCGGCGGTCCTTGCGGGCCGCCGTTCTTTTTGGGCGGTCATGCCGTTTTGTGAACTCGCCGCAATGAGTGACGATGGGCAGAAGTGGACCTTCGCCTTCAATCGTCATGCTGAACTTGTTTCAGCTCCATCAAGCCCGACAGACCGCTGCTCAATCCGGGGAAATGGACCCTGAGCCGAAGGCCAGCGCTGCCAATCAGGTTCAGGGCACGATCGGGGCTATACAGCCCTTCCCCACACCGCCCACACGGGCAACGTTCCCTCGTCCGCCTCAGCGCGGCGCCAGTACCGCGAGGCTGCTCCACGGGATCAGCCATTGCCCGACCATGCCGACGATCCAGACCGTCGACGCGCCGCCGATCAGGATCGACGCCCAGCGCAGCACCGCCATCGCGCGCGGACAGGACCAGCCGCGATCCGGCACCGCCGCGTCCGGCGTGGGGGTGAAGAGCTGCCGGTAATTGCCGAACCATTCGATCATCAGATGGCCCTGCATCAGGAACACCGCGCCGCCGAAGAAGATCATGTCGAGAAAGGCCGCCCACAAATTGGCGCCCGTCACCTGCCCGGCCGCGAACCCCACCGCCGCGCGGCCGAACGGAATGGCGTCGAGCAGGAAGGTCGTCATCAGGATCGGGAAGGCCACGACGAGGATCAGCACCGCGAACCGGTTCGCGAGCAGCGCCACCCCGACCAGAATCTCGACGATCTTGGCGGCGCTGAACATCCATCCGGTCGCGATCATCGCGGCGATCACCTGATGCTTCATCGGCCCGCCGACCGGATCGAGGATGTTGGGGAAGGGCAATATCCGAAACCACCAGTTCAACCCCGACAGCAGGCACTGCACCCCCAGCACCCAGCGGACGATGACCACCGCCCGCGCGCCGTCGATATGCGCGATGCGCGCCGCGTCAGACATCAGAAGGCTCCATGGCGGTTGGGCGAGGTTTCGGGCAGCGGCTGGAGCACGCTCCAATGCTCGACGATCTTGCCCTCCTTCACGCGGAACATGTCGACCGCCGCGATCCCCTTCGTTCCCGGCTGGCGGACGAGATGATGATGCACCGCCACCATGTCGCCCTCGGCGATGACATGCTTGATCGTGCGCGTCGGCCCCGCCTTGTCCCAGTCGAGGGCGGAAAGATGATCGATGATCGACTGCCGGTCGCCCGCGACATTGGGATCATGGTCGATCACGTCGGGCGAGAAATAGCGCTCCACCGCCTCTTTCGGCCTGCGTTCGTCGATGCCCATCTTCTCGAACGCCATCACGACCTCCTTCGGCGTCGCCTGGCTTTCCTCCACCGCGGCATAATGCGCCTTGCTGCGCGGTCCATAGTCGGACGTGAACCAGAAGGTCAGCGCGACCGGCGCCGCGATGCCCGCCGCTATGCACAAGCCATGCACCCATGCTCGCATCGTCTTTTCCTTTTATTCGATTGGGAGATCGGCCGGATCAGCGCTCGTCGCGGCGGCGGCCGAACAGCTGGCGCAGCCCCCGATCGGTCGGGTCGCCATTGTTCATCACCAGCATCGGCAGGAACTTGTCGAGATGGCCGAGCGCGATCAGACCGTTGAGCAGGATGATGATGACGCCGACCGCATGGCTCATCGCATCGTCATTGGCGACGAGGTTGAGATGCGCGATCGACAGGGTGACGGGAAAGGCCGCGACCGCTGCCAGCGGCACGAAGCGGTTGGCGAGCAGCAGCACGCCGGTCACGATCTCCAGCGCCTTCACCATCACGAACAGGCCCGAATGGTTGAGCGCGGCGATCAGCTCATGCGAGGTGGACGACGACCCCGACGGCCGGGGGAAGAATTCGAGCCAGTGATTGGCGCCATGGGCGAGGAACCAGCCGCCGAAGAAGAACTGCACCGCATAGATGAAGATGGTGAAGGCCCGCCCCTCGCGCCGCGCGCCCGGTTGCCGGGCGCCTGCCCCCATGGTCATGTCCGTCATTCGTTCCTCTCCTCATGTCCCCCGGCGCGCCGGTCGCTTCACCCGTACTGCCCGGCCAGACTGTTATCACATATTGAATATTATATGAGTATACGATATCGATGCGGGACGCAAGCCCGGCCGGAACGCAGAAAAGCCCGGCCCGCGCGGCAATGCAAGGCCGGGATGGCCCGGCACGTCACGACAGGGGCGAGGGCGCCAGCCGCTGGCGCCGCAGATTGAAACCGAGCATCGCCAGCCCCAGCAAAATCGCGCCGACGAGGAAGAAGCCCCATGGCCCATGCTGGCCGATGGCGAACGGCCCGACGAACCCGCCGAACATCGCGCCGGACCGGCCGACCATGCTGCCCAGCCCGATGCCGCTGGACCGGACATGGGGCGGGAACAGGCTCGACGCGCCGGTATAAAGGGCGGTGACCAAGCCGTTCATCGTCATGCCCAGCAAGGACAGCAGCATGATGCTGACCAGCGGAAGGGACTGGAGCAGGTCGGGCGCGGGCAGCGTCAGGCCCAGCAGCAGCGCGGCGACTATTCCCCCGCCGATCAGGATGTTGGTCGTCAGTCTTTCGCCGCAGCTCATGATGAGCCAGCCGGTGGCCAGCACCCCGGCGATGCCCGCCAGGCTGAAGATGGAAATGGAGGTGGCGGCCAGCGCATGGGGATAGCCCGACGCGGTGAACATCGAGGGCAGCCAGCCGAGCACCAGGCTCATCGTCAGATAGCCGAAGAAGAAGGCGGCGAACAGGCCCGCGACCGCGACCCGCCGCTCCGCCGCGAAGATGGTGCCGAAGGCGGCGAAGAACGGCACGTCTCCCTGCCGCGACCGGAACGAGGGCGCCTCCAGCGCCAGCGCCTTGAGCAGCGCGGCGAGCTTCTGCTCGTTGCCGCCGCGCAACGCGAGGAAGGCCGGGGATTCGGGCAGGAAGAAGACCAGCAGGAGCACGATGGCGATCGGCGCCAGTCCGCAGGTCAGGAACAGCCCTTCCCAGCCGATCGCCGGAATCAGCCATTTCGCCAGCACCCCGGCCAGCGCGATGCCGATCGGCGGGCACACCATCGACAGCGCGACGCACAGGCCGCGCCGCTGGGCGGGCATGCTTTCGGTCACCAGCGCGAGCGCGGGCGGCACGCACCCGCCCAGCCCCAGCCCGGCGATGAAGCGCAACAGCACCAGTTGTTGCGGGTCGCGTGCCAGCGCCAGCAGCATCGTCATCGTCCCGAACAGCAGCGCCCCGGCGATGATGACCGGTTTCCGTCCCCAGCGGTCCGCCAGCATCCCCACCACCGGCGCGCCGACGAAGGACCCGGCATGCCCGGCCGCCATCGCCAGCCCGAACGCCGACAGCGGCAGGTTCCAGTCGCCGACGATCGCGGGCAGCGCGACGGCAATGATCTGCATGTCGACCCCGTCGCATATGAAGATGAGCTGCAACAGCACCAGCAGCTGAACCTGCTTGGGCGTCCAGCGGGCGCGGCCGGAACCGGCGTCAGCATGACTCACGGCTTCTCTCCTTGAACCTCTCGGCATATTTAGTATACCATCATGTTATACGATTTATTGTATATCGCTTTTTCCCCGGCGCAACCCCCAACCAGCCAGAGGCCCGATGCTGACCCGTAAAGAAATCATCCTGCTGGCCACCTTCGGCGCGATCGCGCCGCTGGCCATCGACATGTACCTGCCCGCCATGCCCGCTTTGGCGGCCAATCTGGGCATTTCGGCGCGGCTGGCCGGGCAGAGCGTCTCGGTGTTCCTGATCGGCATAGCGGCGGGGCAACTGGTGACGGGTCCGCTGTCGGACCGGCTGGGGCGGCGGCCGATGATCCTCTCCGGGCTGGCGTTGTTCACGCTCGCCTCGCTGGTCGCCGCGATGGCGACCGCCTTCCCCGTGCTGCTCGCCGCCCGCCTGTTCCAGGCGCTGGGCGCCTGCGCGGTGATGGTATCGGGCCGGGCGGTGGTGCGGGACCGGCTCGACGCGCGCGAATCGGCGCGCCTCTTTTCCCTGCTCGCGCTGATCGGCGGCATGGCGCCGGTGCTGGCGCCGATGATCGGCGCGGGGATCATCCAGTTCGGCGAATGGCGCCTCATCTTCCTCGTCATGGCCGCGTTCAGCCTGCTGACGCTGCTGTTCGCCTTTCCCATCCTCACCGAAAGCCGCTCCGCCGCCACCGCCGCCAATGCCCGGTTCGAGCATCCTTTCCGCAGCTATGTCGCGCTGCTGCGCAACCGCCAGCTGCTCGGCTATCTCGCCACGGCGGCATGCAACAGCGCGGCCTTCTTCACCTATGTCGCCAATTCCGCGACGGTGCTGATCGACGGATACGGCATGACGCCGCGCGCCTTCAGCATCCTCTTCGCCGCCAATTCGGTCGGCCTCGTCTGCGCCAACCAGATCAACCGGAGGCTGCTCCGCACGCGCATGCCCGCGCAGGTGCTGCGCCTGTCGGCCCGCAACGCGCTGGTCTTTGCCTCCGCGCTGCTGCTGTTCGCCGCAACCGGTGCGGGCGGCCTGCCGGTGCTGGTGGGCCTGCTCTTCCTCGTCGTCGCCAGCATCGCGCCGGTGCAGGCGAACACGATGGCGGGAGGATTGGGCGTCGATCCTCTGCGCAGCGGCTCCACCGCCGCCCTGTTCGGGGCGACGACCTTCACCGCGGGCGCGATCGCCTCGTGGATCGCGGGCCTCGCCTATCGGGGCGACGGCGGCGGGCTTGCGGTCGTCGTCGCCTTCTGCCTCGTCGGCTCGGCGCTCGCGACCTTCCGGCTGGTCGCGCGCGAGCCCGATCCCCAGCCCGCCGAATGAGGAAAGGGCGGGATCGCCGCCGCGCCCCGCCCTTCCCCGCCGCATCGATGCATGGCCCGGCCGTCAGGCGGCCACCGCCTCGCCTTCCTCTTCCTTCTTCAGCCGCCGCACGATGTTCATGTAGCGCACCAGCGGCCCGTCCATCCCCAGCGTCATCATCGGCCGGTCGGGGGTCTTGTCGATGATCTGCTGTTGCGCCTCGATGATCGCCTCGTCCTCCTGGAACGCCTCGCAGGCGATGTCGAACACGCGCTGCTTCAGCTCGGCGCGGCGCGCCCATGGCCCCACCGCGAAGAACAGCTTGCAGCGGCCCGGCGCCACCGGGGTGACGACCTGCCCGACCGAGCGTTCCAGAATCGGATCCTCGGCGGGGATGCCGTCGGCGCCGCAGCGCTGCTGCACGCCCGGCGCGTAGCAGCGGGTCCGCAGCGTGAACACGCCCGGCACGTTCACCTCGTTGATGACCAGATCGTCGGACGGCATGTCCGGCACATAGGGGTTCTTCTGCCGCCCCACATGCCAGCGTTCGATGTGCACGCCGCGCGCCAGGCGGGTGGTCACCGCCTGATGCTCGCCCTCGATCTGCATCTGGATGGTCTTGCGGTCCCCGGCGCCGAAGGTCGCCTCATGCACATAGGGCGCGTGCGACACGTCGAGCAGATTGTCGATCAGCAGTTGCCCCTCGGCCGCGATGTCCAGATGCGACGCGGTGATCGCGAACTCCTCGCTGTCGGGGCCGATGAAATCGGGGATCAGCGACGGGTCGGCCAGCGCGGCGTCGCCCATCCAGACCCAGACGCCGCCATGGCGTTCCTCCACCAGATAGCTGCGCGCGCACACCGACGGCGGGATGACCGGCTGGCCGGGCAGTTCGGTGCAGGCGCCGTCGGGGCCGAACATGATGCCATGATACATGCAGCGTATGTCGTCGCCCTCGCGCCGCCCCTTGGACAGCGGCGCGGCCCGATGGGGGCAGCGGTCCTCGAGCGCGACGGCCTTGCCGTGGCCGGTCACATACACCGCCAGCGGCTCGTTCAAGATGGTAACGGCATGGACTTGCCCATCGGCGAAGTCGCTCCGCCAACCGGCAAGATACCAGCAATTGCGTAAATACATGCGATCATCCCTCCATTGCGGAACCGCGCCGCCGCTCCCCGGCGGGCCATCCCTTCTCGTTCACAAGCATGGGCCAGTTCCGACCGGTATTTCCCGTCTCGCGCTGGCCCTCTCCCGGCACGCCATCCAGCGCCGCACGGGCATCCGGACTCATTATTGTTAGACTATATTGGATACTATATCCGCATGACGCGCAAATGTCACCCCCTCTGTTGAACAGAGGTGCGAAGGGCACGGCGATCAGGCCATCGGCAGGGCTTCCGACCGTCTCACCACATGCCGTTGCCGTTGGCGGCCGTTTCGGGAATCGGCTGCTTCACGTCCCAATGGGCGCTGATCCGGCCGTCCCGCACCCGGAAGATTTCCACATTGGCGGTGCGCATCCCATCGGCATAGCGCGTCAGCCGGTGCATCAGCACGAATTCCCCTTCCGCGATGATCCGCACCGGCCCCATCACCAGTTTGGCAGCGGCGTCCTTGTCGAGCAGCCGTTCCAGAAAGGCCAGCGCGCCCGCTTTTCCGTCCGCTATGAGCGGGCTGTGCTGCCGGTAGTCGTCCGTCAGCATCCGGTCGACCGCCTCCCTCACCTGTCCGCCGCGCAGCATGCGGTTATAGGCGTCCACCACCTCCAGGCTCCGGCTGCGGGAGGCGGCGCTGTCGGGCAGGCCGCAGGCGGGCGCGGCGATCGTGTCGCGCAGCGCAAGCGCGGCGGCATGATCCTCGCCCTTGCCGCATCCCATGCCGTTGTCATGCGCCATTTCGGCGGGAATGGGCTGGATCACGTCCCAATGCTCGACGATCCTGCCGTTCGCCACGCGCCAGATATCGACGAACACCCGGCCCCTGTCGTCCGGCCCGGTAAAGGCATGGTGATGCAGGGCGAACAGATCGCCGTCGACCAGGATCATGTTGTTGACATTGGCCCAGCCCGCGCTGCTTCCCGCGCGCTGTTCCAGCTGCGCGAAATAGGCGCGATGCCCCGCCAGCCCGTCCGCCATCATCGGGTTGTGCTGGATCAGATCCGGCGCGGCGAAATCGTCATAGGCGCGGCGGACATCGCGGTCCACGAACATGCGGCGCAGAAATTGCGTCGCGACAGCGCGGGTCGCCTCGGTCCGCGCGCGATGGTCGCTCTCCGCCCCGGCTTGCGCGTGGAGGGGCAGGAGCGGCACGGCCGCCGCCCCGACCGCCAGCGCCGCCAACGCAAGCCCCGGCACGAGGCCCCGCAGCCGCCCGGTCATGACTTCAGGTCGTCGGCTTCGGCCCAGGGCAGCGGCTTCGACCATGGCAGCGCGGTCTTGTCCCAATGGGCGATGCTGAACCGGCGGAAGCGGAAGCCCTGCCCGGCGCGGACCAGTTCGCTGACGAAATAGCCCAGGCTGCGCACCGCATAGCCCTTCGCGCCGAGGTCATAGGCGAAATGCGTCGCATAGCTGTAGACCAGCCAGTTCGCGCCGTGGCGGCGATAATGATGATGCGCCGCCTGATGCAGCCACAGCCCGTTTTCCCTCTCCCTGATGTCCAGCAGATAGGCGAACCAGTCGGCCATCGCCTTCCTGCCGCGATGCGGCTTGCCCATGCCGACGACGAGCGGGTCGTCCTCGACGAACAGCGAGAGGAAGAGCGCGACGTCGCTGCAATCATAGGACCAGACATAGCTGGTGAAGAGATCCTCGATCGCCGCCCGCTCCGCCAGCGAGGGGCCTTCGAGCGTTTCCCGCGCCGGGGCGCTGCCCGCCATCGCCGCCAGTGCGGCCGCGCCCAGCGGCAGCGCGGCCAGATGCCTGCGGCTGATCCCGGTTTCCTGCCCCTTGGGGGCCGCGTCATCCTCTTTCCTCATCCTCTCACCTCCGATAAATAGGATAATATTTTGTAGGCATTTTTCCGACTGCTGTCCATCCCCTGGCGGACAGGCAGGACTATGGCCGGCAGCGGCGCCCCAGTCAGGGAATGACGATCGACGTGTCGGCCTTCACCCGGTCCAGCGCGACCAGCGTGCGGAAGCTCGCCACCCATTCATGGTCGGAAAAGAGGCTGCGGGTCAGCGCTTCGTAGGAGCGCATGTCCTGCGTCAGGATCACCAGCACGAAGCTGGTGCCGCCGGTGGTGTAATAGCATTGCTGCACCTCCGGCGTGGCGCGGAACAGCGCCTTGGCGCGGTCGATGCTCGCCGTGCGCTCGTCGCGCAGGAAAACCTCCACGATCGCGGTGACGCTCACCGCCAGCGCATCGGGATCGACCAGCGCCACATTGCGGCGGATCACCCCGGCCTGCTCCATCGCCGCGATGCGCCGCTGCACGGCGGCGGCGGAAAGATGGACGGCCTCGGCGATCATCCGCTGCGGCGTCTTGTTGTCCTGCTGGACGATGCGGAGGATTTCGCGGTCGAACGAATCGAGCAGGCGGGCGGAAGGAAGAGGTCGCTTGGCCATCAGCGAGTTTTTGTTGCATTTTGCCCGCCAATCAAGAGCGCACAAACCACTCAAGCGCTGATATGTCTCACCCGGTCATTGAGCACGAAAGGGAAAGCGGTGCGGACAAGCCTGTTGGGACATGCTCCCCATGCCGGATCGACCCCGATGGGCGTGCTGTGCGGCATGGGCGCAGGGGCGCTGTGGGGGCTGGTGTTCCTCGCGCCGGAACTGGCCCGCGCGTTCAGCCCGCTTCAGCTGACGGTCGGCCGCTATCTCGCCTATGGCCTGCTCTCCGCGCTGCTGGTCGCGCCGCGCCGGCGGCGGCTGGGCGCGCTGCTGTCGCTCCGCGACTGGCTGGCGCTGGGCTGGCTCGCCCTTGCCGGAAACACGCTCTATTATGTGCTGCTGGCGACCGCGGTGCAGACCGGCGGCATCGCGATGACCTCGCTGGTGATCGGCTTCCTGCCGGTCGCCGTCACCATTATCGGCAGCCGCGACCGGAGCGCGGTGCCGCTTGCGCGCCTCACCCCATCGCTGCTGCTGTGCGCGGCGGGCGCGGTCTGCATCGGCTGGCAGGCGATCGCCGCGCCCGCCTCCGGCTCGGTGCGGGATCAGCTGATCGGCCTTGCCTGCGCGATCGGCGCGCTCGCCTCATGGACGGCCTTCGCGGTCAGCAACAGCCGATGCCTCGCACGCCTCGACCGGGTGTCCGTCCACGACTGGAACCTGCTGATCGGCATCGTCACGGGCGTGCAGGCGCTGCTGCTGATCCCGGCGACGCTGGCGCTCGACGACTGGAACCGCGCGGCGGGCGACTGGGCGACCTTTGCGGGCGTTTCGATCGGCGTCGCGATCTTCGCCTCGCTCGCCGGGAACACGCTGTGGAACCGGATGAGCCGGCTGCTGCCGCTGACACTGGTCGGGCAGATGATCCTGTTCGAAACGCTCTTCGCGCTGCTCTACGCCTTCTTATGGGAACAGCGCCTGCCGACGGCGACCGAGGCCGCCGCCTTCGTCCTCGTCGTGCTCAGCGTCGTCAGCTGCCTTTCGGCGCATCAGCGGGAACGGCGCGGACCTGTCGCCCAATAAAGGTGGCAAGGGGGGATGTTCCACCATTCGAACCCCTTGTCCACGCGGGCGAAATGCCGCGTGAGGTGGGGGTAGACGGCCGCGCGCATCTGATAGGCCAGGAAATGCCCGCCCGGCCCCAGCAGCTGCGCGCTCGATGCGACGATAGCGGCCGCAGTTTCCTGCGGCAGGGTGGAAAAGGGCAGGCCGGACAGGATTGCGTCCGCCTGCCCGAGACCGAGCCGCGCGGCGATCTGCTCTATGTCCGCCGCCGTCCCGGCAACCGCGCGCAGGCGCGGGTCGTCGATATGCCGCTGGAGATGGCGGGTGAATTCCCGGCTGGTATCCACGGCCAGCAACGTGGCGGAGCGCGGCAGGCGGGAGAGGATCGCGCGGGTGAACACCCCGGTGCCCGGCCCATATTCGATGCACAGACCGACCGCGCCCCATTTGATCGGCGCCAGCATGCGGCGAACCATCCTGTCGGACGCCGGAAAGGCCGAACCGACCTTCAGCGGGTGCTTGAGAAACTCCCCGAAGCTGATGCCCAGCGGCGAGGGAACGGGTTCGCTCGATATCGAACCGGCGGAATGCAGGGGGTGATCGGGTATCGCCATCTTCTCCTCACGGCAGTTGCTCTGGCGGCATGGAAATAGAATGGCCCCGACCGCCCTTTGTTCCTGCGCCCGCGAATTTCACGGGCATTTCGATCCTTCGTCGGCATGGCCGTTCAGCAGCCGGGGAATGAGGGGCAGCAGTTCGCGCGCCAGGAAGCCGACGCCGCCCATCGCGCTTTCCAGCCTGCGTCCCGCCTCGCCATGGACCCACGCGCCCCAGGCCGCCGCGTGCAACGGGGACGCACCCCGCGCCGCCAGCCCGCCGATGATCCCGGCCAGCACGTCACCCGATCCGCCGGTGGCCAGCCCCGCGCCGCCGCCCGCATAGCGCAGGCAATCGCCCGCCGGACCGGCGAGCACGCTTTCCTCGCCCTTGAGCAGCACCACCGCGCCGAATTCGGCGGCGATGGCGGCTGCGACCGCAGGAGCGTCGCGCGCCACGTCTTCGGGCGGCAGGTCGGCCAATATGGCCATTTCGCCATGATGCGGCGTCAGGATCACCCGCCCGTCATGGCGCGCGATCAACGGGCGGAGATCGCGCGCGGCGGTCAGCGCGGCGGCGTCGAGCAGGATCGCCAGCGGCGCCTCCACCCCTTCGAGCACGCGCGCGACCAGTTCGTCGGTGCGGGTGCTGGCGCTCATCCCCGGCCCCAGGATCAGCATGTCGCAGCGGCTGGCCCGCTCGATCAGCAGCTCGGCCGCGCCCGCCGCGATCTCTCCATCGTCCTGCGCGGGCAGCGCGATCATCGCGGCTTCGGGCACGAGCACGCCCAGCGGCAGGGCGGCGGGGCGCACCGTCGCCATCTGGAGCTTGCCCGCGCCCGCGCGCAGCGCCGCCTCGCCGGTGAGGCGCAGCGCGCCGGGCACGAACTCCGCCCCGCCCGCGACCAGCACGCGTCCCCGGCCGTTCTTGTCGCAGCCGTCGTCGATCACGGGCAACGGGTGCGCGGCGAGCCAGTCGCGGTCGATCAGCATGTCGCTCATCCCCGCACGCCCTGGATCGCGTCGGGTGCGCGGGTGACCGGCGCGGCCTCCTCGCGCATCGGCGCGGTGACGTTGTAGCGGTGCAGCACCAGCGCGCCGCCGTCGCCGCCCTCGGGATCGAGCCGATAGTCGGTGATCGCGCAATTGGCGACGTCCTGCGCGCGGTCGATCGCCAATATCTCGGCCTCGGTCATGCCTTCGATGATATAGCGCATGCACAGCACGACTACCTGATGGGTGAAGAGGATCACCCGGCGGTCGGCATGGTGCAGCGCGATCGTATCGAGCACCGAGCGCAGGCGGAGGATGACGTCGCACCAGCTCTCGCCGCCCGGCGGCCGGTGATAGAATTTGCCGAGCAGCTGGCGCAGCGCCGCCTGTTCGGGCTGGAGATTGCGGATGCCGGTGACGGTGAGGCCGTCGAGGATGCCGAACTCCTTCTCCCGCAGCCGCTCGTCGAAGCAGATCGGGATATCCGGCGCGCAGCCGCCCGCCGCGCGGAACAGCTCCGCCGTCTGGCAGGTGCGCCTGTAGGGTGAGGACAGCAGCACCTCCGGCCGGTCCTCCTCCCGGCCGGAGGCGAACCAGTGGCCGAGCGCGGTCGCCTGCCGCCGCCCGGCCTCGCTCAGCGGCACGTCGGCATCGCGTTCGGAAAGGGGTATGCGGTCGATCGCGGACTGGGTCGCGGCATCGCGGGCGACATTGCCCGCGCTCTGCCCGTGCCGCACGATGATGAGCTGCCGGGGCCAGTGGATCGAGCGCATATCCTCCCTTTCCTGATGCTGCGGGCCCTGATGCGACGGACCTTGTGCGAGGGAACCAACGGCCGAAGGCGCGGTTTCGATCCCCGCCGCTCCGTCCGTCCCGTTGCGAGCGGTTCGCAGGGAACCGGCGCCTCCCGTGGACGGTTGCGGATGGACCGGAGACGGGAAAGCGGAAAGAGGAGAGCATCATGAAGACGAACGGGTTTACCGACGCGATCGCGCTGCTGAAGGCGGATCATCGCAAGGTCGAGCAATTGTTCGAGCAGTTCGAAAAGGCGCGGTCCGCGGGCCGGAAGCAGGATATCGCCCATGAAATCTGCACCGAGCTGAAAATCCACACGACGATAGAGGAAGAAATCTTCTATCCGGCCTTTCGCGGCAAGATAGAGGACCACACGCTCGACGAGGCCTATGTCGAGCATGACGGCGCCAAGGTGCTCATCAACGATATCGAGGCAGGCTCGCCCGCCGACGATTTCTACGATGCGAAGGTCAAGGTGCTGTCCGAGGAGATCAAGCACCATGTGCGGGAGGAGGAGAAGCCTTCTGAAGGCATGTTCGCCCAATGCCGCGAGACGGGCGTCGATCTGGTCGAATTGCGCGACCGGATGATGGCGCGCAAGGAGGAACTTCTGCGTCAGGCCAAGGCCGCCGGCCTGCCGATGGCCAAGCCCAATGCGGTGAACCTCATCCCCGCCTGAGGTGCATGCCCTCGGGAACGACCCAGACGAGGGCGGGAGAAAACCCCGCCCTCTTCGGGGACGACCGATCGATGAATCGTGAGGAATGAAGAAACCGCCGGGCGCATATCCTGTGGACAGGGAAGCGGTTACCGGCGGCTATCGCCCTTTCAGGGAATCCGGTTGCGGGCCGTCGCCGCCTGCCGCCGCGTCGCTGTCGAAATCCTCAGGATTGCCGCCGCCTCCGGCGCCCGCGCCGCTGCCCTTCACCTCGCCGGAACCGGGCACCGCCCGCTTGCCGCGATTCTCGGCCGCTTCCCGGTCATGATCTTCCTGTTTCGCCATTTCCGTTTCCCGTGAAACATCCCGCCGGGCCTCGCGCGGCGGCGGCGCGTCCTGCAATTCCGTGGGCAATGCCGTGGAGCGCCTCAGCTTCCGCCCTGGATGTTGATGGGCGGCGCAAGGGGATTGGCGTCCTTGTCCTTGCCCTTTTCGACATGCTCCGCGGCCTCGTCGGAAACCGCGCTTTCATCGCCGCCCGGCGAGCCTTTTTCCGGCGGGGGAATATCGTTCCGGCCTTCCGCCGGATCCTGCGCGCGATCCTCGCGCTTGTCCTGCTGTTCCATGTCGCCCTCCTTGGACGTTCCATCGATCAACAAGCCGCGTCGCGAATCGTTCCCCGGTCCGTCCTCCCTGGGGCGGTCAGATCGCGTTCAGGTAAAAATCCTTCAGCGCGCGCGCATCGTGCAGAGCGTTGTGTGGCATCCTGCTGTTGGCGGCGGCGCTGAACCCCACGCCGTTGAACAGCTCCAGCCGCAGCCCGTCGAGCGCGATCATCTCGCCCGGACCGGTCACCAGCAGGCCGCAGAAATGGGCGAGGTCGTCCGGCCAATCCGCCACGATCAGCGGATCGCGGTCATTCGCCAGATAGGCCTCCAGATGCCGCGCGGCATCGAGACGGCTCAGCTGATGATCGACCCCCGGCGGCACGAAGCGGAGATAGGGGATCACATTCTGCGCCACCCAGGGGTGGATTTCCGCCGGCAGGGGAAGCGAGACGTAGAATTCCTGGTCGCCAAACTCCGGGATGAGCGCAAGGCTGATGAGGTCGCCGCCAAAGCCGTTGAATTCGGTATCGAGGAAATAGCGCATCTTTCCTCCTTTGACACCGCCCCTGCTTGCCGTAAACCCTCGCGGGCGGCGGAAGGCCGCTGGCGAAGGGCCGGTTGCGACGAACGGCCGGCAGGGGAAATCATATGCAGGCGCGCGAATATATCGGATCGGCCAGGGTACCCGGCGGGGCGGAACTCACCCTCTATCGTCGCGGCAGGGACTTCATGATCGTCCTCGACCGCAACGAGCTGATGAGCAGCCGGATGAGCGGATCGGAGGAGGCGCTCGCCACTCTCACCTGCGACCGGCTGCACGGCAGGGCGCGCCCGCATCTGCTGATCGGCGGCTATGGCATGGGCTTCACGCTGCGCGCCGCGCTGGCCCGGCTCGGCGGCGACGGGCAGGTCACCGTCGCGGAGCTGGTGCCGGAAATCATCGACTGGGCGCGCGGGCCGATGGCCGAGCTGGCGGCGGGCTGCCTCGACGATCCGCGCGTGCACCTCGTGCAGGCGGATGTGGCCGATGTGATCGGCGCGGCGCGGGAAAGCTATGACGCGATACTGCTCGATGTGGACAACGGGCCGGACGGGCTGGTGCGTCAGGCGAACGACCGGCTCTATTCGGCGCAGGGCATCGCGGCGGCGATGGCGGCGCTCAAGCCCGGCGGCATAATGGCGATATGGTCCGCCGCGCCGGACGCCGCCTTCGCCCGCCGCCTTGCCCGCGCCGGCTTGATCGTCGAGGAAGTCGCAGTGCGGGCGCGCAGCAACGGCAAGGGGCCGAGGCACGTCATCTGGTTCGCCACCAAAAGGGCGTGATCAGCGCGCGCCTTTCGGGCCGCTTGTCTCCGCCGCCACGCGCGACTCGCCCGGCGCGAGGCCGTCCAGCGTCCAGTCGCCGATGCGCCAGCGCACCAGCCGCAGCGTCGGGTGCCCCACCGCCGCCGTCATCCGCCGCACCTGCCGGTTGCGCCCCTCGCTGATCGTCAGCCGCAGCCAGCAGTCGGGCACGCTCTTGCGGAAGCGGACCGGCGGATCGCGCGGCCAGAGCGCCGGCGCCTCGATGCGCTCGACCCGCGCGGGCAGGGTCGGGCCGTCCTTCAGGCGTACCCCGCGCCGCAACCGCTCCAGCGCGGCCTCGTCGGGATCGCCCTCGACCTGCACCAGATAGGTTTTCGGCATCTTGAAACGCGGGTCGGCGATCCGCGCCTGCAACCGGCCGTCATCGGTCAGCAGCAGCAGCCCTTCGCTGTCGAGGTCCAGCCGCCCGGCCGGGTAGACGCCGGGCCTGTCGATGAACGACGCCAGCGTCGGACGGGTCGGGCCGGTGCTTTCATCGGTGAACTGGCAGAGGACGCCATAAGGCTTGTTGAAGAGGAGGAGGACCATCGCCGCTCACTCTCCGTCGTCGAACGCCAGGCTGCCCTGATCGATCAGCGCGGCGATCAGGGCGAGGACGGCGGGCGATGCGGCAAGGGCGGGATCGACCGTCAGGGCCGGGCCTGCGCACAGTTGCTCGGCCAGCGAGGCGGCATCGCCCGCGCAGTCGAAGCAATGGCCATCCACGAACAGCAGGATCGCATCCTCCCGCTGGCGGATGAAGGCAAAGCGGCTGGCCGGATTGCGAACCAGCGCCACTCGTTCGGCCAGCAACGCGCGCACCTCCTGCCGCCCGATCGGCTCTTCCGGCCGCCAGTCCGCCTCGGCATATTTGGGCTGGCTGGCATGGAGGCCGAACCAGCGGGCGAAGGCATCCCGGTCGGACAGCGCCTCCATCACCATCGCATGCAGCCGGTCGAGCGCGGGCGCGGCGATCTCGCCGGGGTGGGCCTGTATCGTCAGGTCGGGGTCGGCATAGCGGTCGTCCTCGGCCAGCGCGTCGGCCTGATGCCCGCACCAGCCCTCGACCAGCTCCGCGCGGGAGGGCGCGCGGAAGCCGATCGAATAGGTCATGCAGTCGTCGCCGACCGCGATGCCGTCATGCGCGAAGCCGGGCGGCACGTAGAGAATGTCGCCCGGTTCGAGGATCCAGTCGCCGGTCGCCTCGAAATCGCCGATCAGGCGCAGATCCTCATGCGGCACCAGCGGCGTCGCGGCATCGCATCGCGGCCCCACGCGCCAGCGCCGCCTGCCCAGCCCCTGCACAAGGAACACGTCATATTGATCGTAATGCGGCCCGACCCCGCCCCCGTCGGTGGCGTAGCTGACCATCACATCGTCGATGCGCCAGTCCGGCACGAAGCGGAACGGCTCGATCAGCGCCGCGACATCGGACGCATGATGATCGACCGCCTGCACCAGCAGCGTCCACGGTCCGTCGCCCAGTTCGCCGAAACGGGCTTCGGGCAGCGGACCGGATTCCATCGCCAGACGATCCCCGTCGCGCGTGACAAGGCGCGCTTCCACGCCCTCCTCACAGGCGAGGCCCGCCAGTTCGTCGGGCTCCAGCGGATTGCGCCATACGTCCCACGGATTGCGGATCAGCAGAGGGCGCTTCTGCCAATAGCCGTTCAGGAAAAGGCCGGCGTCGAAATGGGCGAGCTTCATCCCCCGCCCATGCGCCGATCGGCGGCGGCTGTCAAAAAAGGCTTTGGCCTGTCCGGCCTCCGGGGCCGCCGCCGAAGCCGGTTGGACACGGTTTCATCGAACGGGGACACCATCCGGCATCTGCCGCTCGGCCCAGACGATATAGCGGAGCGGCCCCCGCTCGATCGCGTCGAAAGGATAGCAGGTGGTGAGCGCCAATAGCGGGCGGGACGGGTTGGCCGGATAGGCGAAGCGGTCCCAGCGGGCGATGGCCGCGCCGGTGATCCGGTACCGGCTGATTGCGCCGCTGATCGATCGGACCTCGACCACATCGCCGGGCCGGGCCCGTTTCAGGAAGGCGAAATGGGTGTCGCGGTGGGCGGCCATGATCGTGACCAGCGGCTTGCCGGGCAGCAGCGTGGGGCCGAAGGCCATGGCCTGCCCCGATCCGCCCGACAGCACCACCTCGCTGACGCCCAGGCGTGGCAGGGTGATGCGGGCGACAGGGGCGGTATCGGCCCAGGGCCATGGCTTGACCGGCCGGTGCCCGGCCAGACTGCGCTCGAAGGCGCGGTCGAGCAGGATTTGCGCGACCCACGCCTTGGCGGGGATGGCCGCGCCCCTCGCCATCAGGACGAGGCCGGCCGCGCAGAGCAGGGCCAGGAACAGCGTCGGAAGGACGCGCCCGATGGCGCGTCCCCCCTTGCGGATGGCGATGGCGGTCATGCGCGGGCCCTCCGGCGCCGGAAACCGAGACCGGCGAGGCCGATGAGCAGCAATGCCGCGCCCTGGCCGATCAGCGCGGTATAGCCGGCTGCGGTTTCGGGCAGGTCCATGGCCTCGGCCTGATCGGCGGGCCGGATGGCGCCGCCCCCGCCCGCGCCCGCCGTCCGGCCGCCGAAGAGAACATCGAAATCCCAGCCCGCGGGGAGCAGCAGCGGCAGTTCCTCGCGCGTCAGCGTCGCGCCTTCGGGCCGCGCCGGGGTTTCGTCGACCGCGACGAGGCTCGTTTGCGAAGTCACGATGCCATAGGCGAGGCCGAGCTGCGCGATGGCCTCGTCGGCGGTGGCCGCGTCGGTCTCCCTTGCCCAGCGGGCGGCCTCGACATCGGCGATGCGGCGATTGGCCCAGAGCTTCGCGACGGCGGGGCTGTCGATGGCCTCGCCCAGATCGACGGTCTGCGACCAGCGCCTGCCGCCGATCGTGCCGCTGACGGTCAGCCTGCCGCCGGACGCCTTGCCCTTGCCCAGCAGCACCAGCGGCTCTCCCGCATAAAGATCCGGCAGCTTGCGCGGGGTGAGGTCGAGAGACGCGCCCTCGACGCCGACCTTAAGGTCGCGGACCACCGGAGCGGTCAGGCGGTCGAGCAGCGCGGTCATCTTCGCGGCGACCTCGTTGCCGGTGCCGACATTGGTGAAGGCGCCCCGGCCCGCCTCGGCCATGCGGCGCATCAGATACTGGTTGGGCGCGGAGCCGATGCCGACCATGAAGATGCGGCTGCGGCCCGCCTTCGCCGCGATGGCGGCCATCATCTCCTTTTCGTTCGCGATATTGCCGTCGGTCAGGAAGACGATCTGGCGGACGGTTTCCGAATCGTCGGGACGGCTGTCGATCAGCGCCGATTGCAGCGCGGGCAGCATTTCGGTGCCGCCATTGGCCTCCAGCCCCCTGGTGAAGCGCCTGGCCAGCGCGATCTGTTCGGGCGTGGCGGGGACGCTGTCGTCGAACAGGCGGGTCATGGTGTCGTCGAAGCGGATGATGTTGAAGCGGTCCTGCGGGCGCAGCGTGTCGAGCGCATAGAGCAGGCTGTCCTTGGCCGCGTCCATCGAGCTGCCGCCCATCGAGCCGCTGTTGTCGATGACGAACACCATCTCGCGGGGCGTGGCGGCGGGCTGGCGCTCCTGCGTCGGCGGGGTGATGGCGGCCATGAGATAGTCCTCGCCGTCGAGGTTCTGGCGAAACAGGCCGACAGTCGGATCGGCGTCGGCCGAGCGCCAGCGCAGCTCGAAATCGCGGTCGGCGGGCACCTCCCCATCGGCGAGGCGGATGATGCGGTTCTGCTCGCCCTCCTGCTCGACCGCAATGCGGTGATAGGGGCTGATGAGATTGGCGGGCCTGAAGCCGGGGGCGAGGCGGACGGTGATCGACACCGGGTTCAGCCCCTTGCCCAGAGCGGGATGCGCGAGCGGAGCGGTGACGGCCTGCGCGTCGGCGGCGGGGACCTGCGCCGGGGTGTAGCGCGGGCCGACGACCAGCGGCAGGCGCAGCGCGAATTCGCCGCCGAGCTGGCGGACGGGGGCCTGATATTCGATGGCGATCAGCACGGTTTCGCCCGGCCCCACATTGGCGACGCTGGTGCGGAACATATTGGGGCGCTCGGCTTCGACGAGGCCCGCCTTCTTTCCTTCGTCGCGGGCTTTATCGTAGATCGCGCGGGCTTCCTCGCGGCGCTTGATATGACCGATGATGACGCGCTGGCCGACCACCATCTTCAGGCTGTCGACCGCGCCGTCATCGGGCAGCGGGTAGAGATAGGCCGCCTCCATCCACCGGTCGCCGGTGTTGCGGAAGGCCTGTGTCACACGGATGCGGGCGGTCTGGCCGCTGACGGTCACGTCCATGTCGGTGCCCAGCCGCAGGGCGGGCATGGCGGTGGCGACGCCCTTTCCGCGCAGCATCAGCGTGCCGCTGCCGATGGCGTCGGGGTCCGCCTCCGCATCGGCGGCGGTGAGGCGGCCGGTCAGGAAAATAAGGGCGACAAGGCCCAGAAGCAGCGAGAGGCCGAGCGCCAGTCGGCTGCGCGACCGGCGGGGGAAGAGAAAAACGGGCATGGTGCACTCCCTGAAAAAGCGGAGCCTTTCCATTAGGCCCGCGCCATGCCGGACAGCCATCGGCAAGCCATGCCGCTTTTTGCCGGAGCGGGCGGAGATGTGCGGCGCGCGCGAAGAGGCTTGACGGCTTGTGCGGTTTTGTGCGGAATTGTCCGGTATCTATTCAGGGGTGGGGCCGATGCAGGACGTGGACGACAGCTTTGCCGAGCGGCTGCGCGAGGAACTGGCGCGGCGGCGCATGTCGCGGCAGGCGCTGGCGGACATGGCGCGGATCAGCCTCTCCACGCTCGAAAAGGCGCTGTCGGGCAGCCGCCCCTTCACCCTGGCGACGATGGTGCGGATCGAGGAGGCGCTGGGCACGCCCTTGCGCGGCGGCTCGCGAACCGATCCGGGCGCGGCGCGCGATCTCGCGCCCGATCATATGGGCGCCTACAGCCGCGCGGCGATCCGCTGGATCGAGCAGGATTATGTGACGCTACGGGCCAGCTTCGGCACGCCGGGCGCGGTCATCGCCTATCGCACGCGCATGGAATGGGACGAAGCAGCGGGCTATCTGCGCTTCGCCGAAGCGGACCGGGCGGACGGCGCCTTCGCCCAGTCGGGCCATGTGTCGATGCCCAATCTGTCGGGGCACATCTATCTTTCGACCAACGAACAGGGGCAGCACCGGCTCGTCATCCTTGGCCGCCCCACGCGCGAGGGGCGGATGTTCGGCCTGCTGACGACCTTGCAGGTCGGCGCGGGATCGCAGCTCGTTCCCGTTGCCTGCCCGATCGCTTTCGTGCCGCAGATGCAGATGCCGGGCGTTCCGATGGGCGTGATCGAACCGGCCCGCCCGGAATATGCCGAGTGCCGCGGCATCCTCGACCGGGCGATGCAGGATGATTTTTGCCGCTGGCGGCAATGAAATGCGGTTGAATGACGGAAGTTCTAGCCGCCGTCAGGAACTGATTCCGCCCGCAAAGCCCCGGCGACAAGCGGCGCGATTTTTCCCGCGACGATATCCACGCCGGCGGGATTGGGGTGGATGGAATCGGCCTGCATATAATCGGGGTTGCCGATCACGCCTTCAAGAAAGAAGGGATAGAGGGGCAGGCCGTAATCCTTGGCCAAGGCGGGATAGATGGCGTTGAACCGCGCCGCATATTCGGCGCCCATATTCGGCGCCGCCAGCATGCCCGTCAGCAGGACCGGCACCTGGCGCGCCTTCAGCATATCGAGCATCTCCCGCAGATTCTTCTCGCTCTGGGCAGGGTCGAGGCCGCGCAGCATGTCGTTGCCGCCGAGGCCGAGAAGCACGAGATCGGGCTTGCGGGGAAGGCCGTCGAGCGTGAAGGCCAGACGCTGCAACCCGCCCTGCGTCGTTTCCCCGGAAACGCCCGCATTGCGCACCTCGACTGCCTCGCCGCGCGCCTGCAAGGCCATTTCCAGCTGGCGCGGGAAGCTTTCGTTCTGCGCCACGCCATAGCCCGCATAGAGGCTGTCGCCGAAGGCGAGCACCAGCTTGCGCTCCGCCATCGGCGCCGTGGCATTCGGCGCCGTGGCATTCTGGTCCTGAACGACGGAATCGGCGACGGTATTCCGCGCCGGATCGCCCGAACAGGCCGCAAGCAATTGCGCGGCGGCCATATAGCCCGCATAAGACAGCCAGTTTCGCGCCATCGAGGTTTCCTTCATTCATGCACGGTTCGTCCAGTCCCCTTCCTATCGCCGTCGAAGCGCGCAATGTCACGCTGTCGCTTGGCACGACGGAGATTCTCAAGGGCATCGACCTGTCGATCGCGCAGGGCGAGAGCCTTGCCATATTGGGCCCGTCGGGTTCGGGAAAGTCCTCGCTGATGGCGATCCTCTCCGGCCTCGAACGCGCCAGCGGCGGAGAGGTTCGGGTCGCCGGGATCGATTATGGCCCGCTGGATGAAGATGGGCTGGCGCGGGCGCGGCGCGGGCGCGTGGGCATCGTCCTCCAGAGCTTCCACCTGCTGCCGACGATGACCGCGCTTGAAAATGTCGCGGTGCCGTTGGAGATTGCGGGGCTGGCCGACGCCTTCGCCCGCGCCGCGGCGGAGCTGGAGGCGGTAGGGCTGGGCCACAGGCTGGACCATTACCCCGCGCAGCTTTCCGGCGGCGAGCAGCAGCGCGTCGCCATCGCCCGCGCGGTGGCGCCGGGGCCGGATATCATTTTCGCCGACGAGCCGACCGGAAATCTTGATGGCGGGACCAGCGGCACGATCGTCGACCTGCTGTTCGCCCGGCACGCGGCCAACCGGACCACGCTGGTCATCATCACCCACGACCCCGCCCTTGCCGAACGGTGCGACCGCATCATCGAGATACGCGACGGGCGGATCGTGGCGGACCGGCGGCCATGACGACGGGGCTGAGCTGGCGCGGATGCTGGCGGATCGCGCGCCGCGACCTGCATCGCGGCCTGCGCGGCCTGCGCCTGCTGTTCATCTGCCTGTTTCTGGGGGTGGCGACGCTGGCGACGATCGGCAACCTGACGACCGCCATCACCGGAGAGATCGCCGGCAAGGGCCGGATATTGCTGGGCGGCGATGTCGAGATCGCGATGGCGCAGCGCGAGGCAAGCGAGCCGGAAAAGACCGCCTTCCGCCGCACCGGGCAGCTGAGCGAGACCATCCGGCTGCGGGCGATGGCCCAGCATCCTCTTGGGAAGGATGACGCGAACGGGGGCGCCTCCGCCGTGCTGACCGAATTGAAGGGCGTGGACGGCGCCTATCCGCTCTATGGCACGCTGCTGCTCAACGGCGGCCCCGCCGGGGCGATGACCGCCGACGAGGTGGTGATCGGCCAGGCGCTGGCCGACCGGCTCGACCTGCGGCCCGGACAGCATCTGCGCTATGGCGAGGCGGATTTCCGTATCCGCGACATCATCGCCGACGAGCCGGACCGGGTGGGGGAAGGCTTCACCCTGGGGCCGGTGGCGATCACGTCGCTGGAGGGGGTGCGCCGCACCGGGCTCATCCAGCCGGGCAGCCTTTATGAAAGCAAATATCGCATCCGCATCGCGCCCGGCGCCGATGCGCGCGCGGCGGGCGACGCGCTGAAGCGCGCCTTCCCCGCCGCCGGGTTCGAGGTCAAGGATCGCGATCGCGCCGCGCCGGGGACCAGCCGCTTCTTCGAGCGCATGGGCCAGTTCCTGACGCTGATCGGGCTGGCGGCGCTCGCCATTGCAGGGATCGGGGTGGGCAATGGCGTCACCTCCTATCTCGCGATCAAGCGCAACGGCATCGCCACGCTCAAGATATTGGGTGCGTCGGCGGGCGACATTTCCCGCATCTACCTGATGCAGATCGGTGCGGTGGCGGTACTGGCCACGGCCTGCGGTCTGGCGGTGGGCGTGCTGCTGCCGATGGCGCTGGTCGCGGGCGCGCGCGACATACTGCCGGTGCAGCCCACCTTCGCGCTGACGCCGGGGCCGCTCCTGATCAGCGGGGCCTATGGCCTGCTGATCGCCTTCATCTTCATCATGCCGCCGCTCGCCCATGCGCGCGTCCTGCCTGCCGCTGCGCTGTTCCGCGAAACCGTCGACCGGCCGGGGATTTGGCAGCCGGGGATCGACCGGACGAGCCTGATCGCCGTGGGGCTCGCTTCGCTGGCCGCGATCGCGCTCGCGCTGGGGACGGCGCGGGAACCGCTCTTCGCCGCATCGGTGCTGGGCGGAGTAGGCGCCGTTCTCGCCATCCTGCTCGGCATCGGCCTGCTGGTGCGGCGGCTGGCGCGCCGGATGCCGTCGCCGCGCGCGCCTCTCGCCCGGCTGGCCATCGCCAATCTGCACCGCCCCGGCGCGCAGACCTCCGCGCTGGTGGTGGCGCTGGGGCTGGGCCTCACCCTCTTCGTCACGCTGGCGGCGATCCAGTCCAGCCTGAGCGCCGAGATTCGCAACACCGTGCCACAGACCGCGCCGGACCAGTTCGTGCTCGACATCCCCATCGCGCAGCAGCGCCAGTTTCAGCAGATCGTCGCGCGCGAGGCGCCGGGGGCGTCGCTCAACATCGTCCCTACCCTGCGCGGGACCATCATCGCCTATGGCGGCACCCGCGTCGCCGACCTTGCGGAACTGCCCAGGGATGCGTGGTTCCTGCGCGGCGAGCGCGGCGTCACCTATAGCGACACGCTGCCCGAAGGGTCCGATCTGGTGGAGGGCGCCTGGTGGCCGAAGGATTATGCCGGGCCGCCGCTGATCTCGCTGGATCGCGACGCGGCGAAGACGATGCGGGTCGGCATCGGCGACACTCTGGTCGTTTCCGTGCTGGGCCGCGAGATCGAGGCGCGGATAGCCTCGCTGCGGCAGGTCAAATGGGAGACGATGGGCTTCAACTATATCATGGTCTTTTCCCCCAACAGCCTGCGCGACGCGCCGCATAGTCTGGCGGCGACCGTCACGCTGGCGTCGAGGGGGTCGGAGGGGCAGCTCTCCCGCGCCTTGCTGGCCGCCTTCCCGTCCATCTCCATCATCGCCACCAGCGAGGTGGTGGGGCAGGTGACGGTGCTGCTGGGGCAGATGGCCACCGCCATCGTGCTGGCCGGGTCGGTCGCCATTCTGGCGGGCATCGCGGTGCTGATCGGCGCCATCGCGGCATCCCGGCAGGCGCGCGCCTATGACAGCGTGGTGCTGAAGATGCTGGGCGCGAGCCGCTGGCAGATTCTGGGCAGCCAGGCGATCGAATATGCGCTGCTGGCGGCGGTGCTGGCGCTGGTTGCGCTGGCGCTGGGGTCGACGGCGGCGTGGTTCGTGATCGTGCAGATCTTCGAATTCCACTGGTCGCCCGACTGGCTGCTGGTGCTCATGACATTGGGCGCGGGCGCGGTGCTGACGCTGGGGATCGGCCTGCTGGGATCGATACCGCTGCTGTCCGTGCGCCCGGCCCGCGCCTTGCGCGCGCTCTGATCCCGATCGGCCGGCGATCCGGCCTCCGACGAAACGATCCCCGCCTTACAGGCGTTCAGGAGGTGCATCTGAGGAGACAGCCATGTTTGTTGCCGTATATTGGTGGCGCGTCCATCCGGGCAAGGAAGAGCAGTTCCGCAAGGCGTGGCGGCGCGGCACGCAGCTCATCCAGGAACGCTACGGCAGCTATGGCTCCCGCCTGCACCGGGACGCCGACGGCCGCTTTGTCGGCTATGCCGAATGGCCGGACGAAGCGACCTGGCGCGCCGCATTCGACCGGAAAATGGTCTATGACGACCCCGCGACCCGCGCGGCGTTTCTGGATGCGATCGCCGAAGTGCCCGCCGATGCCGACCCCATATTCACCATGACCGTCACCGACGACCTGCTGCTCCGCTCGGCGGATGATCCGCCATCGCGATAGAGGTCACCCAACCGGGCGTCCGGTATCTACGCATACCCCGAAACCGCGCAGAACCGCGCGGTTCTTCATACCTCTGTTTTATCTGGAAATATCGTCCGGCACATGCCGGACTCTGTGGTGCGGTCGAGAAGACTCGAACTTCCACGGCCTTTCGGCCACAACGACCTCAACGTTGCGCGTCTACCAGTTCCGCCACGACCGCACATCAGAGTAGGAAGCCGGTCTGACCCGGCACCTGGCAGGCGCTGGCCCTTAGCAAAGGGTGGAGGGGGTTGCAAGCGCCCTTATCCGTTTTGCGCGATTATTCGCTTTTTCGCGCCGCCCGTCCCACGCCCGCCGGTGCCGGAAGGATCAGCGGCCGTCCTCGACGAAGGTGAGCGAGAGATTTTCCGCGTTCTTGGGGATGTCGAGGCGGCTTTCGCTGATGCTCGCCTCCTCCCCCGGCTTCAGCTCGGCCTTGTCGGCCTTGGTCGTCCAGCTGAACACCAGCCGGTCCTGCCGGTCGCGCAGCTGGACCTCGACCGGCGGCACCGACAGGGTGCGCGCGCCGCTGTTCACGATGCGGGCGCTGAACGCGAAATATTCCTGCCCGCTGGGCAGGCTGCGGCGCTCGGCGGGCTTGGCGAGATAGAACAGCAGATCCGGCTCCCGCGCGTCGGAAAGCAGGCCCGCCTTCACCGCCCATTGCGGTGGCCCGAACAGATAGAGCGCCGTGCCCGCCCCCACGATGACGAGGCAGAAGACCAGCGCCGCATAGGTCCACAGCCGCGCAGGGTTGCGCCGGGGCTTGCGCGACGGCGAAGGTGCGATCAGGCTGTCGTCGTCCTCCACGCCGACAGGGGTGTCACGCCAGTCGGACCGTTGAGGAGGCCGCACCTGGGATATGTCCACCGCCCGCGCCTGCCCGGCGGGCGGGGGGTTCCCGCCG
>Ga0180222_1000666_pt1 | contig 46408 bp, 66 predicted proteins | sample eDN5th37CKraftOP_FD_151336 | JGI IMG/M metagenome (GOLD analysis project Ga0180222, IMG submission 151336) | Enriched Organic Plus compost microbial communities from Emeryville, California, USA - eDNA 5th pass 37_C Kraft OP (version 2) (version 2) ...
CGCCATGCCGCCATTCGTACCATGAGGTACCGTCGCGCCCGTGCCAGCAGGCCGCGGACCGTCGTCGCCGGCACCGCGAGCTCTGCGGCGATCTCCTCGTAGCTGTAGCCGGCCAGCTCGCGCAGCACCCAGCTCTGGCGTTGCGCCGCCGGAAGCTCCCCGAGCGCGCTGCAGAGCTCCTCCGCCTCCGAGCGGGCCTCCACGACATCCGCGGGCGGCTCGACCTCGGGGATGGACGGCTCCTGCTCCTCGATGTCGACGTGGGGGTGCCTGCCGCGCACCCGGTCGATCGCCTTGTGGCTGACGATCCGCATCAGCCAGCTCCTGACCCGTCCCAGGTCGGCCAGCTCCGGCAGCCGCTGCCAGGCGACGATGAAGGCGTCCTGCACGACGTCGTCCACCTCGTCCGTGGAGCCGAGGATCCGGTGGGCGTAGCTGCGCATGAGGGGGGCGTGGCGCACGACGAGGACGCGGAAGGCCGCGGGATCGCCGTCCGCGGCGCGCCCGGCGACGATCCGGTCGTCAGCGCCGCTCAGGCGCTCGTCATCGCGAATGGACATCCCCGCCTCCCTGCGCGCTATGTACCCGGAATCTCCCGGATGACACGGGCGAAGACGAGGACACGGCCGCGGACATGGCCGACGACGAGCGCCGGGAGTCCTCCGACGGGGCACCGGGCGCACATGCCGGTCATGGGACACGGGAGGCGGAGGCGGGCAGCGGGCGGGCGGACTCGGCGCGTGCCGCTCCGGAGAGCGCGGTCCGGATGCCCGCGTTGACGTGGACCAGCACGGGCACCCGGCGCCCCAGGAGCCGATCCCATTCCGCGAGCGCTCGCTCCAGCTGCGAGACGGCCCGGGCGGGGTCGGCGCCACGACGCGGCGTCACGGTCAGCCTCAGCGCGGGCTGCCCTCTGACCCGGTACGCGGCCACGTCCACATCGGTCACGGTCGGCATGCCGCGCAACGCCTCCTGCAGGAATCCGCGTGCCAGCTGCACGTCGACGGCGAGGGTGCCCCGCGTGCCCTCCGCGGGAACCGGAAGCCCGGACACCACCTCGTCCGTCCGCCCGCGCCCCTGCCGCGCGATGAACGCGATGAGCACGGCGATGAGGATCGCGGCGGCCACCGGGACCGCCAGCAGCAGCCAGGAGGTCTGCGCGCCGAGGATCTCCACGTCCTCGCTCTGCGCGCGGTCCGTCGCGCCCTGGACGCCGGCGAGCGCGGCCGGCCACCACGCGGCCGCGGCGGGCAGCAGCGCCATGGCGATCACGCCGAGCCCCGCGGCGAGCAGAACCGCGCCGACGACGATGAGAAAGGCGCGGTTGAGCGCCCGGTTCGTGCTGTTCACGATCCCACCCGTCCCTCATCGGCGACGACGACCCGCGCCGGCCGGGCGAGCCCGTACGCCGGCGCGTTGCGCCCGAGCGCCTCGCGGACCGCATCCGTGTCCAGGTCGCTCCCGCTGGTCGGGACGATCCGCGCGCTGGCCCGCCGACGGTCGACGATCACCCTCACCTGCCCGCGCTCGACGCCGGCGACCGAGGCCGCCTCGGCGGCGAGGGCGTTCGCGATGACGGCGTCGTCCGCGACGACCGCGGCGCGCTCACTGGGCAGGGCGCGGCGGCGCCTGCGGCCCGGCGTGGCGCCGATGAGGACGAGCAGGATGCCCAGGATCGCGGCGAGGACGCCGCCGGCCAGCACGGAGGCGGGAGGCGCGGAGCCCGCCAGCTGGGCGAGCGCGGCCCGCAGGCCGTCCGGCACGCCGGAGACGAGCGGCGAGCGCAGCGCGAGCAGCACGCACAGGGCGCCCAGCGCCGCGAGCAGGAGGATGAGGATCACGGCGACGGTGATCGCGGCGCCGGCGCGCGAGGAGTGCAGCTCTCGGCGCAGCACGCGGCGCTGCACGGCCTCGGCCTGTTCGAGGCTCATCTGACCCTCCTGCGCTGCTGCTGCAAGCCGGAGACGCGCACATGCACCCGCTCCACGGACCTGCCGGCGAGGCTGTCCAAGCGGGAGGACACGGCGTCCGCGATGGCGGCGGCCCTTTCCACGATCGTTCCCGAGGTCCCGACCCCGAGCGACACGGGCGTGGTGATGCTCACGGTGAGCCGCCCGCCGGCGTCGCCCAGCCGCGCCTGCACGGTCTGGGGCGGGACGTCGGCCGACTCGGCCGCGGCCGCCGTGGCGATCCGCTGCAGAGCACGCGATCGGATGGAGGTGCGCCCGGCCGGCAGCACGGGCGCGCCCGCTGCCGCGGCGCTCATGACGAGGAGCGCTTCCCGCGGAAGGCGTCGCCCAGGGTGCGCACGTCGAGCTTGCCGTCCAGGATCCGGCCGATGGCCGCGCCGATCGCCATCGCCACGAGCACGAACACGAAGGCCCAGAAGCCGACCACCACCCAGGTCAGCGCGAGCAGAGCCCCCACGGCCATCCCCACGACGGTGCGGGTCATTGGACTCGCGCCCCCTGACCCTGATCGGCGCCCTCGTCGTCGGACGGGATGTGCACGTCGTTGACGGTGACGTTCACCTCGGCGACGTCCATGCCCACGAGCTCGTCCATCGCCTTGTACACGGCTGCGCGGACGTCGCCGGCGACCTTCTGCAGCGAGACGGGGTACTCGGCGACGATGGTGACGTCCACGGCGACCTGGGTCTCGCCGACCTCGACCCGGACGCCCTGGCCCAGGTCGGAGGCGTTCAGCGCGTCGCGGATCGCCCCGATCGCTCGGGCGGTGTTGCCGCCGAGAGCGTAGACGCCGGGCACGTCCCGCGCGGCGATCCCGGCGATCTTCGCCACGACGCTGTCCACGATGGTGGTCTTGCCGGTCTCCGCTCCGGAGACGGGCGTGATGTTCGACATCGATCTCTCCTTCGGTCCCTGGCGGCGCGCGCCCTCTGCGAGCGCCACGAGCGGCGGTCACCTCTAACTCGTGCCGAGGGCGCCGAACGTCACAAAGTCGTGGCGAGCCGGCCGGAGAGCCGGGAATACGGCGAGGGGTGGCACCCCGGAATGCTCCGGTGGTGCCACCCCTCGTGGCCGCTCGTCGATCCGGGCTGTGCCCGGGCGATCAGGACTCGATCGGCTCCAGCTGGGCGAGGATCTGGTCGCGCTCAGCCTCGAACTGCGGCGGCAGCATGAAGTGCGTGCCCAGCTCCTCGGGCGACTCGTCGCAGTCCCAGCCGCCCTCGTTGTGAGTGACCGCGAGCTCGAAGAGCGCGCCTCCGGGCATGCGCACGTAGTGCGACTTGAAGTAGGTGCGGTCCTTGAGCTCGGAGATGTCGGTGTACCCGGCACCCTCGATGTCGAACTTCACCTGGGCCTGGTTGTTCAGCGTCTTGAGGTTCCACGCGAAGTGGTGGTACGCCCCCGCGCCGTAGCGCCAGGTGCCCTGCGGGTCGGTGCGGTTCCCGGTCAGCTCGACGAAGTTGCCGTAGTGCGCCTGCCCGATCTGGAAGCGGGCACGGTCGCCCTCCTCCTCGATGCCCTCCTGGGCGAAGAACACCTGCCGGGAGAAGTCGACGGAGGGATCCTGGTCGTACACGTGGATGCCGACGCCGTGGATGCCGTGGATCGCGTACTCCGCGGGCACGCCGTTGCCGGTGTAGCCCACGCGCGGGTCGCCCTCGTTCTCCACGAGCACGTACTCGATGCCGCAGGGGTGGGTGAAGTTCAGCCGGCGCTGGTTGAAGACGTCCGCCGTGGTGTTCTCGACGCCGTGCTCCGTGAGCCGCTTGGACCAGAAGTCCAGCGAGCCGCTGGGGATGGACAGCAGCACCTCGCGGGCCTGGTTCGTGCCGCGCTTGCCGAAGAGGTTCCACTGCGCCCAGGGGAAGGTCGTGATCACGGACGAGGGGTCGCCGTTCGCGTTCGAGTAGTACAGGTGGTACACGGGGGTGGAGCCGTCGTACAGCACCGTCTTCTTGATGAAGCGAAGGCCGAGAACGCGGGTGTGGAAGTCCACGTCCTCCTGGGCGTGGCCGACGGAAAGGGTCACGTGGTGCGACCCGGCGACGAATGCCATGACAAATCTCCCTCGATTTGATGACGCCGAATAGCGCCGTCGCGATCGTATGACAAAGCAGCGGCGGGAGCAAGAATGTCGGACCAAACGTGTCGCTCCGCCGCCGTGGGCCCTAGCATGACTAACCGTGGCGCTGAACACCCTCACGGATGAGAGCCCGCCGCTCGCGCAGCGGCCGGCCTCCCCCTCCGCGCGCGAGCAGGCGCTCGCGACGCTGACCCGGGAGATTCTCAACCACCGCATGCTGCCCGGTCAACGCCTCGTCGAACGCGACCTCATGGAGCAGCTCGGCGTGTCCCGGACGACCGTGAGGGAGACCATCCGGGTGCTGGCCAGCCAAGGGCTCGTGACCGTGCATCCGGGCCGCGGGGCAGCCGTGGCCAGCTCCTCCCGATCCGACGCCGTCGACCTCTACGAGGTGCGCGGGCTGCTGGAGCCGATGGTGGTCGAGCGCTTCATCGCGCAGGCGTCGCTGTCCCAGCAGGACCGCCTCACGGTCGCGGTGCTCGAGCTCGGCGAGATCGCCGACGCCTCCCAGGACTCGCAGCAGATCCTCGCGGCACGCGACGCCTTCTACGCGGCCCTGTTCGAAGGGGCGCACAGCCCGGCCCTGCAACGCCTCGTGGAGACGGTGCAGGCCCGGGTGCGGGTGCTGTGCGCCAGCGCCCTGTCCGAGGAGGGGCGCTCGAAGGCCGCGGCCGCGGAGCTGCGGGAGGTCGTCAACGCCATCCGACGGCGGGACACCGCGCAGGCCACCACGCTGATGCGCGAGCACATCCGCATGGCCTCGGCGGCGACCCTGCGCACGCTGCCGCCGGAGTGACGGCCGGTCCGCGCTCGTGACGCTCAGCCCTGCGGCGCCCGCACGTCGATGAGCCAGGTGACGCCGAAGCGGTCCGTGAGCATGCCGAAGCCCGGCGTCCGATGTCGTCCGATGACGAGATCGTCGTCGGTCACCGAATCCGAACCGCGCGGACCACATCCTCCGGTCTCAGCTCGCGCATCGGCGACTCACGATAGGGCTCGGCCCGCGCGGTGAAGCTCTCATCCAGCTCGTTCCACCGCGCTTCCCATTCCTCGTCGCTCTCGCCCGGGAATTCGGGCACATGCAGCGAGCGGTTCAACACGGTGTGCCAGTCGAGGAACTCGCTGAGGAGCACCCGCTTCCGTTCGACGCGGACCGTCATCAACACGCTGCCGCGTGCCTGCTTCGCCACGGCCAGGAGTTGCTTTCGCGTTGCCGTGGGCCACAGCCAGAGCAGGCCTGCGGACGGCGCTCCCGGCAGCCGACGAGCCATCTGGCGGAGCATCCACGCATAGGCCTCCTGGAACTCGGGCCAGCCCAGCATGGAGTCGCCGACGAGCACCCCGTCGTTCGCCAATGTCTCGTACGCATCCCGGCTCTGGATCGTGTACATCGTCAGCACCTCTCCGTGAGGGGCCGACTCGACGCGCAGGGGCGGGGCCAGGAACCATGGGCGCGAGGGCAGCTCCTGATAGCCGCCGAGCCGCGTCGCCACGTCTCTGCGCGGGCTCGTCTCCATAGGGCCGATGATGCAGCGCACCGCCGACATGCTGCTCGGACGGCGGGCGCCGATCGGCCGCGGCTTCTCATGCCGTGAGCCCGAGCATAGTGAGTTACGTGAAGTTTCATGTTATTTTCGTCCGACCTGGACCTCCGTCCCTGTCGGACCCGTTCTCAATGGAGAGGAAGACTTATCGTGAGGAACGTCCCGCCCCTCGGCCGAATGCGCCGCGGGATCCTGATCGGCGTCTCGGCCGTCGCCGTCGTCGCCGCACTGTCCGCATGCTCCGGGGGCAACAACTCGAGCGGGGGCAGCACGACCCCGGCGGCCTCCTCTGCGGATCCGCACTCCCCGGAGCTGAGCGAGATCAAGGTCACGGGCATCCTGAGCCCGGGCGCCATCCCCGTCGCCGTGGCGGCCGCGGAGTACGCCCCGAAGTACGGGCTCACGATCCAGTTCGTCCCCTCCGACAACAGCGGCATCGCCGTGACGCAGGTCGTGTCGGGCGACGCCGCCAGCGCGAACACGAGCTACTTCGGTGTCATCGACGCCATCAACCAGGGCCTTCCGCTGGAGGTCATCGCCGAGGGCTGGGCGAGCAAGCCCGGCACCGCGATGCTGGAGGCCCTGCCGAGCTCCGGCATCACCGAGCTCAAGGATCTGATCGGGAAGAAGGTCAACGTCATCTCCCTGACCAGCAGCCACGCCATCAAGCTGCGGGCGTCGATGCTGGCGCAGGGGCTCGATCCCGACAAGGTCGACTGGGTCGAGCTGCCCTATGGCGAGGTCGCCGCGGCGCTGCAGCAGGGCACGGTCGACGCGTCCAGCGCCACCGGCACCAGCCTCGCCGCGGTGCAGAAGATGGGCGCGGTGACGGTCTTCGACTATGGGGCCGAGCCCTATCAGGGAATGGCCGAGTCGGGATTCGTCTCCTCGCAGGACTTCGTGTCGCGTTACCCCAACACGATCGCCGCCCTGCAGTGCTCGATCTTCGCCGCGCAGGGAGCGCTCATGGCCGATCGCTCGCTCTACAACCAGTACTTCCAGTCGTTCCTCAACGCCCCGGCGGCCGCGGCCGAGGCGGACGTGATCCTGGACTTCCAGACCACGAACCGCATCGACGCGCTGAACCGCAACATCGAGGTCTACTCGGACAGCGGCCTGCTGTCGCAGAAGTTCGACTTCGCGGAGCACACCGTCCCGGCGCCGAGCAACTGCTGATCACACCCTCGGGTGGTGGGAGGAGCGGGAGCTCCTCCCACCATCCGACATCACCTGCCCGCCGTGCTGAGCGGGACCATTCATAGGCTCGCCCGCCCTGCACGCGCCTTCCCGTGCCTCACAGCTGCAGCAGCACAGTCTCACAGGACGACGGCGCGGCCCTATGCTGGAGCGCGGCAACATGCGCTGGCGCACCCAACTAGCAGGGGGACCAACGGCAGTGTGTGGGGCGTCCCCGACGTGCCGAGTAGCTCCGGCAGCACAACAGCGTCGGGGACGCCGCCTCGAAGCCTTGCGGCCTGCACCGATCTCATCGACGATCTCGACGACGACGTCAGGCACGGGCGGCAGCGCGCTCAGCACGTACACGCGAGGCGCGCGCAGGCACTCGCGACATCGAGCGCAGCGCGCATCGGGCCGAACGTCCCCAACGCCTCCGCGTACTCCAGCAGCAGTGCCGGCTTCGAGTTCGGTGCTGCCAGATATCGGTGAAGCGCGGCGTGCGCGATCGGCTCGCCAAGGCGTCTCCGGAATCTCATGAGATCCACCACCGTCCTCGCCGCATTGTAGATACGCACGGGCTCTCCCGGACCCGCCTCGAACGAGGCCAAACCCAGTTCAAACGTGGCCTCCTCGAAGCGAAACACCGTCACGGCCGGGTAAGCGATCACCGGTGAATGCGACCGCTTGGGCACAGCGATCTGCACTGACGCCGGCATCTCATCCGTCAGGTCGTGGATCGTCGCCGCCGAGACGCAGCACACGATCGCGCGAGGAGCGCGGTGCGCCACAGCGATCATGTCGGGGTAGGACGCCGGGGGCGCGTCGGCTCGACGGAAGACCCCGCGCGAGAGTTCGACGATCCGCCCCCCATCTCGCCAGGCATACAGATCTCGCGGATGCACACCGTGCGCCCGCGAGGTCTCCGTCGTGAACGTCGACGGGAGCGACTCGTCCAGCTCCTTCATGGATACAATCCTCGCACAGGCCGCTCAACTATGTGCGGTTTTTATCCAGCTCGGGCAACGCGCTCTTCTCGTTCTGGTCAACAGATCTCGGCCTCAACCATCTCCTGCCGTGAGGTCGACCCCGCGGGGATGTCGGTCGTTCGGTTGCCTCGCTCCCGGATTTGACCTCGACGACATGTTCCTGATGAGAGCGAGACGCCCCTCTCACGGGTTTCTGGTCACCAATGTGGTCACTGGACGCCAGATCGCGGCGCCGACGGAGCGAGGAGGGAGCCGGAATTCCTAGAGAACTCCAGCGATTCGTTGCTGGGGTGCCTGGACTCGAACCAAGAACAACTGAACCAGAATCAGCCGACGCCGATTCCGCCAGATCACATCACCCCTGATCAGCGGGCATTTCACTCCCTCGCGAATCCCGACTGATCCCGACAGAATCGGCACCATAAGGTGCAGAATAGGGTGCAGTCACGCCGCCCTCCTCCCCCGCCCCCTCACTCTCCGGGCGGTGATCGGGTCGTGCTCCTGGGCTGACCCGCACGCGGTGCGGTGTCCCGGCCGACTTTGTAGGCCGAGAACTGCGCTTCGCATTGAACGCGTTCTTGACGGTCAGGTCGCCTCGACCATCCGCGAGCACGTCGTGGACTCCAAGGTCAACAACATCAGGCGGATCGACCCACGCGACGCGACGTTGATCAATCCCGTGAGCTAGACGCGAAATCGACCTCGCGGGGCCGAGTGAGCGACGACTGTCGGGTCGCCGGGTCGAGCTTAGAGGGCACGCGGGTGCCCCGCGAACGCAAAAACCGCCCCGTCACCGGCTCTCATGGAGCACGGTGACGGGGCGGTTTTCATATCCCGTAGTTGTCCAAAGTGTCGCGGAGCAGTCTTCGCTCCGCCGCAGTCAGAGCCCGAGGGTCCGACACAGGCAGCTCGTCGTCAGCGAGCGCGGCAGGGTCAGGCGGGTCCGGCGGTGCCATCGGTCTGTCCCTCTTCAGGGAGGTCACCAGGGCCGACCGGAACGAACGTGGAGGTCGACTGTGCGGGGGTGTTCGCGAGTGCGAGGCCTGCACCACCGGACCCGGCGATGACTCCGAAAGCGGCAGCGGTGAACACGAACCACTGAGGGAGGACAGCACCGATCGCAGCGAACCCCGCAGCGCACGCGGCGATCGCCAGGCCGATGATGACGATGATCGAGTACACGACCTTGCGGACGGTAGCGTTCGTGATGATGGAGGACAGCTGGTCAGTCATGAGTCTCCTTAGAGGGTGTGGAATCCGGGCACGATCAGGGCGAGGACGGTGAGGACGAGTCCGGCACCCACAGCGCCGAGGACGGTCCATCCGAGCTTCGGCAGCCAGGAATTCGTGTCGCGGTCACGCTCAAGCAGTGCGATGCGTTTCTCTTGGGCGTCCAGTTCGATGTGCACCGGCTCGAGCGACTGCGCGAGTTCGGTTTTGGTCACACGCACGCGCTCAGAGGTGCGCAGACGTTCCTCGTGGTCCCGGATCTGTCGTTCTACCCAGTCGATGTGATTCGGGATCTTTTCGTTGAGGATCGCGACCTGGGTGATCAAGTCCACAGCCCAGGAGGGGCGACCCTCGTCATCCGTGGTCACCACTGGATGTCGCCGGCGTGCACGGTGGCGTAGAACGCCCCGTTGCGGTCGACGCCGCGCACCAGACGCTGGCCGGGGACGAGGTTGAGCAGGTCCTGCCACTGGTAGCCGAGGGACTCACACCACCGGCGCAGGTCGTCGTCGGAGAGCCGGTTGATCGCCGTGCCGGCGACGACCCCGCCCTTGAGGCCGAGGTAGTTGAGGACCTTGGTCACGTCCTCGTGGACGATGTGGGTGATGCCGGTCGGGTCGCCCATGTAGACGTGCCCGGTGGTCTCCTGCGTGACGATGGTCATCTCGTCGTCTCCTGTCTGAATGATGGTGGTTCCGGCCGCGATGGTCGGGTGGGGTGTGTAGACGGTGAGGCCGCCGAAGTCCTCGGTCCAGCCCAGGTAGGTGGTTGTCGGTGAGAATGCGCGGGTTACGGCGTCAATCGACGCGAAGACCTCGTGGCCGACCGCCTGGGCACCCTGAGTGACCGGTGAAGACCACACCTGACCGGTGGGCACGTGCAGCATCGCCACATGCCCGGCCGGCTCCCACGAGATCGACCAATAGACCGGCAGCCACTCCGCGTCCGCGGGGAAGGTTCTGTCCTCGTGTCGGGCGTTGCTGGCGTACCAATCCGACAGGGCTGTGGGTCGCGCGATCGGTGCGTCTCCCAGGAATCGGCTGACGTAGGCGCGACACCACCCGGCAGCCGCGGACGCTTGCAGGTTCATGGCGACCATCTGGTCCTCCTCATGAAGTAGCCCCAGGGGGCTCAGTGGATGGTGAGCGACCAGGCATCCCGGTCGTGTGGCGACAGCACGACAGTGCAGTCGCGGGGCAGACGGTTCAGCAGCGTCCGCCATGCGTCGGCGTCGTCTCGGGTCCCGTCGCCCAGCACCGGCACGGTCGCGTGCCCGAGCCTGAGCGGCCGGTCGATGCGGTACGTGCCGGCAGGAGGACGGGCCGCGCAGCGCTCGATATAGTCCGCGTCGTTCACTGCGTCTGGACCAAGTTCAGCGCGACGATCCCGATATCAGCCGGGTAGGTGTCGTTCGAGTCCGTCGCGATCCGAACCGCGCGCACCCCGATAGGGCCGAGGGTCGCAGGCGTGGTCGCATGCGCTTGGCCGCGGAAAACCCCGCCAGCACCGGATACAGGTATCGAAATCGTGGTGTTCGCAACCTGATCGGTCATCGTGGCGGAGGGGATCATGCGCGACAGCTGGATTCTTACCGTGCCGGAGGCGGCCGTGGTCGTGCAGATCACCACCTCCACCGCCACGAGAGTCGCGCCCTCCGGCGGCTCAAGGAACCCGCCCACACCCTCCGAGGTGTCCGGGTCCAACAGCATCACCGGGTAGTTGTTGTTCACCCCAGGAGTCGGAGACCCGATCGTGGGCGTGAGCGCGGCACCGGACAGACCCCGTGACGGCATCGCCAAGGTGGTCGAGTTCAGCGGCCCGGCGGTGGTGCGCAGGCGCACCTGCCCGAGCCCGGAGACGGTGGGCGACCCGTTGATGCCGTACCCGGTGCCGCCGGCGACGCTCAGCCCGTCGATCCACACCCGCACCGAGGTTGCATCAACGTTCACCGCGTCCCCGGTCGCGGCGACGCCGACCAGCGCCATGCGGGTCGACAGGATCTCCACGTCCGAGCAGCCGGTGAGGAGGATGCCGTGTCGGCCGATGCGGGACAGTGCGCATCCGACGATGACCAGGCTGGGGCAGTTCACCGCCGTGATCGCGTCGAAGGTGTACAGCGCGGACCCGGTGCCCGTGAACAGGTTGTTGCCGATGAAGGGGGAGTCGCAGTACTCCAGATACACGAAACCCGCGGTTGCCTCCTGCACCGTGTTGCCCGAGATCATCAGACCCCGGATCGGGGTTCCGGACACACCCACCGCCTGAACGGCCACTCCCATGCAGTTGTTGTCCCAGTAGCTGTCCTGGATCACACCGTGCCGGTAGTCGGTGTGGTCGTGGATGCTGATCGACGGGCTGCTGCCAGCAACGCCCACAGCATGGAAACGACAGTCGCGGACGATGTTGCCGCGGATGATGTTCGGCTGTCCCATGTCGTGATAGCTGGGCGTCTTCGCCAGCTGCTCCCAGGCGATCGCGAGCGCGCCGAAAAGCGTCTGCTCCACCGTCAGGTTCCGCCCGTGGGTGATGATCGCCGTGCCCAGGTTCAGGAAAGAACACTGGGTCACGCGGCCGTCCATGTCCCCAGCGACCGACCCGTAATAGTCGATGCCCACCTGCCACCCGTAGGTGCTGTCCGCGCCGAAAGCGGAACGTCCCACGATCGAGAAATATTCGAACTGAACGCCCGCGGCCTTGACCTGGAACATGGGCTTGCCCGTGCCGGTGAAAACAAAACCCCCGTTGTACTCGTAGCTGGAGGGCCCGACGATACGAAGCGAATCGGTGGTGATCACGATCGTGTCGCTGATCACCGACCATGCCGCCCCCGAGTCAGACGGCGGCAGCATGATCGTCGTGCCACGCGGCACCGAGTCCACAAGGTTCTGCCATGCGGCCGTGTCGTCGGTCTCCCCGTCCATCACCACACCGAAGTCGGCCGCGGACACCATCCCGGTACGGTGACGGGTCAGGTCCCGCAGGGTGCCGTAGAACGGGGAAGCGGGTGTGGTCGCGTAATCGGCCATCGCCTCCGCGGTCGGGACCGCGTTCACCCCAGGCAAACCCGCGGGCAGCCGGAACGTAAACTGCCGGTTCTGATCGGGGCCGGACATGACCACCGATGCAGGCTCACCCGAGGGCAGCGTCTCCGCGACAGCCGAAGTGATACGCGCCGCGGGGCCGCGCAAGTTCGTCAGCGTTGTGTAGGTGTCAGCCACGTCCCACTCTCCTCAAGTCCCCGATCAGGGGGTCATCCAGCGGCATCTCCTGATCCGCGGCAGGCGAGTACAACCACCAGCCCGGCCAGCCAGTCGGCGGCGGGTCCAGAGACACCCACACCGCCTCCGGCGAGATCGGCGCGCCCGGCAAGTCCTTGAACGCCCCACCCTCCGGCGGAACCTGCACCTTGTTGGGCCACCACCACCGGTTCGTGTACCCCTCACCCAGGGCAAGCTCGATGATCTCGATCTCAAACCACGTCTCCGGGACCGTCCCGCCCATCGTCGGCACGAGGTTGATCGTCCAATCCGTCGCGTTCAGCCACGTCACGTCCACCGGCCGGTGCGGCATCAGCTGCTCATTGCGCAGAGACACCGACCCCTGCGCTGACCGGGGATGCCACCGGATGATCGGTGCCCGGTTGTTCAGCGCCCCCCAGATGAAATCGGAGGCACGGCCCGTCACCTCAGCCATGCGGACCCCCTTGTTTGTATGTGCAGGTGTATGTACGATGCGGGTATGGCGCGCAAGGCGATGGCCCACAGGACGATCCGGATACCGGACCAGCTCTGGCAAGATGCAAGAGACGTAGCCGAACGTCGTGACGAGACGGTCAGCGACGCGATCCGCCGCTTCCTTGAGGGCTACGTACGGAGGAACCAGAAGTGAAAAGGACCATCCCCGCCGTCCTGATCGCGGCATCCCTCGCCCTCGCCGGCTGCGCCAGCACGGCGGCAGATCAAGCCAGCACTGCCGCAGGAGCAGCACTGCCGACTGCGACCGCGACAGCAAGCCCAGCCCCGATCGTGATCGACGACACCCCAAACGCCGCTCCGACAGAGTCTGACGCCGACTCGGAATTCATCGAGGCGATCAAGAAGGGATGGACGGACGCTCCTACGGATGAGCAACTGCTCGCGGCGGGACACTCGGCATGCGACCAGCTCTCTTCCGGCGCAGACCCTGCGTCAATAGTCGTGGTCTCGGGCGACTCTGAAGCTGCGCAGTTCTGGAATCGGTCGCTTGTACAGACCGCGGCACAGATTCTCTGTCCCGCGCAGTTCAGCAAGTTCTAGGACGGCTTCACCTTCACCACATCGCCGTCGCGCCACAGATCCCCGAAAGCCAGCCCCGATGAAGTGGCCGGAAGACTGCTCAGGTTCACCTTCGTCCCTGTCACTGTGAGGTCTCCGGATACCTGGGTGCGATCGTCACCAACGGAAACTCCGTTCGCTCCGTTCTGCATCGCTACGGTCGAGTTGTAGACGCCGAGGAGCGCGCCACCGTCTGGGGATACGATCGTGCTGCCGGCCACGTTCCCGATGTACTTCCCGCCCGATGAGAACTCCACGCCTGGCAGCCCAGCAGCAGAAGTCGGGCCAATCGTCAGCGGAATGTCGCCCTCGACGGTGATCTTGCCTCCCGAGCCGACGGTGATCGTGCCACCGGACCCGACCGTGATCGTGCCACCGTCAGTCAGCGTGAACGTCCCCATCCACGTGATATCCCCGGAACCGTTCACCTGACCGGTGATCGTCAACGTGCCCTCGACTCCGAGCTCGCCCAGGATGCGCAACAGGCCCTGGACAAGCCCGGATCCGAGCAGTGACCAGGACTCTTCCCCGATGAACTGCGTCTGCCCCTCCGAAACGGAGGAGTGACCGAGCTGAGGGTTCCGCTCGATCTTCGACAGGCGGGCGAAGGTGCGCTTCAACGGCGGGGACGCATGATTACGCCGTGCGACCATCACTGCACCTCCAAGTGCACCGTCTGCGTCAAATCCCCAGACATTCCCAGCACGTTGATCTGGCGCCAACCCTCGGCAAGCCACTCGTTGCCGGGATGCCAGAACTTCAGCACCGCGCCCGGCTGCAGCCCCTGCGCGATCAGATTCGACGCCGTCGACAGCTGCACGTCCATCGCGAACTGCTCCGGCAGCTCCCGGTACGCCTGCAGCTCAGCCAACGCCAACGCGTCCAGGGTTCCCTGGTCTGCGACGTCCTTATGGGCGCGAGTTGCGTCCCGGTACGGGATCACGGTGCCGGGCATGTTGCCGGCTTCCCCGTGCAACATTGCGGCTTCCTGACCGGCACCGATCGTGAACACCCCGGTGAGCTGGTCGTCGCCGCGGATCGTGGTCTTCACCTTCAGCAGACCAGCGGGGCGGAGACTGTTCACCTGCACGGTGGTCAGGTGCAGAGTGGGGTCCCCGATGAGCACATCCCAGGACAAGACCCCGCCGTTGAGCACCGGACGGAAATGCACGTCCGGGCCGCCAGGCAGTGCGGCGAGATTGTCCAGAATCTCGCCAGCGGACTGGAACTCGTAGTTGTTGAACGTGAACGACTGGTCACCGGACTGGTCGGGCTGATAGTTGAACGGCAGATGCCACGGATCCCCCAAGGGGGGACGGTACGCGGCGGCGCGAATCACCGCGCGCGCGACACCGCCGATGCTCTTCCCGGTGACGGTCAACGTGCCGGTCGCGTACAGGCCAATCGTGAACAGCTGCCGCAGATCGAGCAGCGTGCGCACTTCGGAGGTCCCCACGACGAGCTCGCCCGTGTCGTCGTCCCAGTCCAGGTCACGCACCAGCCCCGCATAGACCGGCTGCCCGTCCAGGCACTGCACAATGGTTCGCGCCCACGGGGTGAACAGGGCACGGTTCTGCACCTGCCCGTACTTCCAATTGCTGGAGCGCAATCGGAACGTGTGGCTGCCGTCGCCGGCCTCGTTGATCGCCGACCGCCACCGCCCATCAGCGGCGCGGACGTACCCCTGGAACGTGCCCGTGAGGGTGTCGTGCACGTTCAACGTCCAATCCAGCACGCAGCCCCCTTAGATGAACGTGTCCGGGATTTGCCCGGAGATGGTCACGCCCGCTGGCGCTCCGGCGAGCGACACCGTGCCGGACGTGGCTGCGGGGATGGTGAACAAGCGTGGCGCGGTCACCGCACCGGGCACGACCGCCCCGTCGATCGACAACGTTCCGTCCTCCATGTCGATCACGTGCGGATGCCCGGCCGTCAACGCCTGGCCGACGACGAACTGCTGCCCTGCCGGGCCGACGATCGTGTAGCCGCCAGGGCGCGACCCGGCAACGGTGAGCACAGGAGTCGCAGGGAAATTGCCCCGGTTCGTCAACTGAATGGACGACGCGGGCCCGTCGTTGCTGACCGGCCCGTACCGGCGCGGGTCCGGCAGGACGAACAAGAACCGGAACGACGCCCAATACAGGTCGCCCTCACGGTGACCCGAGTCGATGAAATCGACCTCAGCGAGGCGCGCCCACGCCCAACGGGTGACGTACCGGTCGCTGACCGTCAACTTCACCCGTGACCCATCCGCGCCGACCGCGTTAACCAGGTCCCCGAGCTGCTGCAGCCCGGCAGCCGTGAACGCCCGGGCTGTGCCGTCGATCGCCGGGGTGGCCGCATCCCGCACCACCGGCACGTCGAACTGGCCGTGCCCGCCGGGAATGGGTACCGCGTCTCGACGGGTCGGCGTGCCGGAGTCCCACCCCTTGAATCCGTCCTCGTTGATGAACAAGCCCTCGGTCTGGGGAATGTCGAACCCCCACATCACCACCGGGTTGACCCGCACCTGCAGCAGTTCGCTCATCGGGGCGCCTGCCTCTCCAGCTGATCCAGCTGCTTCGTCGTCAGGTTCACCGCAACCTGCGGGTCCTCGGAGGCGAAGTTGTTCGTCTGGTTGATCGTCAGACCCGCGCCCGCACCGATGAGGTCGCCCGGGTTCACGCCCGGCGCTGCCAGGGTGGACGGCACGCGATCACCGAACGCCTCCCGGAACGACGACGCCGGCTGCGGAACTCCCGCCCCGGTGGAGAGCTTCGCGCCGGAGAAGTCCACGTGCGCCAGCGGGGCGATCCCCACACTCGTGATCCCGGTGACGAGGCCGACCACCGAGTTGATCTGGTCGATCAGCGCATTCACCAGGTCGATGACCCCGTTCACGACGCCCTGCGCGATATCGATGATCGAGTTGATGTTCGAGATCGCGATGTTCGCCAAGCCCCGCCACGCCTTGTCCCAGTCACCGGTGAACACGCCCGTCAAGAAGTCGGTGACGCCGCTGAGCATGTCGAGCATGTCGTCGATTGCGGGCAAGAAGTCGTTGAGGATCCCTGCCGCGGCGTCCAGGATCGGGCCGATCAGGCGCGTGAGCAGGTCGATCAGCGGCGGCAGGATGAACCCGATGAGTTCCAGCAGCGGCGTCAGCAGCTGCAATAGCGGGTCCAGCAGCTTCACCGCGATCGCGATCAGGGGCGTCAGGATCGGCAGGAGCTTCGCGGCGAGCATCGACACCAGCGGGGCGACGGCGGCGAGGATCTTCAACACCACACCGGCCATCGCGGTGAACGCGGGCAGCAATGCGGTCAGCAGCGTCGGAATGATCGGCAGCAGCGCGTGCAGGAGCTGCAACGCCACACCGGCCAGCTGCGACACCAGCGGGATGATGATGGGCAGAGCGTCGGACAGCAGCTCGCCGAACAGCGCAAGGATCTGCCCCAGGTACGGGGCCACCGTCTCGATCGCTTGTGCGAGTACCCCGCCGAGTCCTTCTGCCAGGTTCGCCAGCAGATGCCCGATGATGGTCATCGACGGTGCGAGCTGTTGGAGCACGCCACCGAGGGCGGTCATCACAGAGGTGAAGGCGTCGCCGAGCGCGGTGCGCAGCTCCGGGGAGATCGCCAGCAGTCCCGCGAACGCGCCGGCCAGAATCCCGACTGGCCCCGACAGTGCCGTGAACACGCCCCCGAGGGGTCCGAGCAGGGCACCCAGAACGGGGATTCTGGAGATCAGTCCGCCCAGTCCGCCGATGCCCAGGGCGGCCAGGACGCCGGCGAGGGGACCGATGATGCCCTGGAAGTCGGACAGGAACCCGAGGACCTTCCCGCCGGAGGACTGGATCGCATCGAAGGCGGGCACCACGTAGCGGGCCAGGGCGTCGCCGACAAGCTTCGCCTTGTCCTCCACCGGCGCGAGCAGGTTCGTGATCCCGGCGAAGGTGCGCTGGAACAGGGGGAACACCCCGCCCAGCAGGTTCGCACCGATCCGGGACAGGGACGCGAGCATGTTCTTGAACGCGCCCCGAGTGGTGTTCCCGGACTGCAGAGCCGCCCCGCCAAGGTTCTCCTGCATGGCGGCGGCGAAGTTCTCGAAGTCGACCTGCCCGCGGGAGACCATGTCCGAGGCGGCCTGCGCGGTGATGCCATAGTGCTTCGCGAGGAACTGCAGCACCGGCACACCGCGGGTCTGCAACTGCAGAAGATCGTCACCCTGCAGCTTCCCGCGGGCGGCAACCGAGTCGAAAATCTGGCCCGTGTCGACCATCGACGCGCCCGCGATCGTGGCCGTGTCCGCGATGGTCTTGAGAACACTCTCAAGCTGCTCGCCTGGCCGAATGCCCGCCGCCACGGCGCCAGCAGCGACGGTCGCCGCCTCGTCCAGCCCGAACGCGGTGCCCTTCACCGACGCGAGCGCGTTGGTCATGATCGCGTCGACGGTGGAGACGTCGTTGCCCAGTCCGAGGAGCTTCGCGCGGGCGTCCTCGATGTTCAGCAGCCGGGACAGGCCCCCACCGATGGACGTGGCAAACGCTGCCCCGAGGGTCGTGGTGACGGTCGTGGCCAGGCCCTTGACCCCGCTGCCGATGCGCTGCCACAGTCCCGCGCCGCGCTTCTCGACCGCGTCGAAGCCGGCAGAGAACTCGCTTTCGACCTTGCCCTTGATCCCCTTGGTGGTGGGGACGATCTCGACCCAGAGTGCTGCCTCGTTCGCCACGGTCGTCCTCCCAGCGACGACACCCGCGGCAACTCAGGTGTGATTCAGAACAGGGCGGCCAGCTTCTCCCGACGCATCCGGCGTCCCTCGTCAAGCTCAGGGGCGGTCTGCTTGTAGCTGGGCGGGTGACCCATCCAGGGCCGCCTGACCCGGATGCGACCCACTCCCTTCGCCCGGCGCAGGTTCACCTCCTGCTCGAAGATCGCCCACGCCGCCATCTCCGCAGCGGCAGGCACGTACACGTCCCCCCGGATCGCCGAGCAGGTGTGACTGGCCGGCTCGCGCAGGACCTCGTTGATGTACAGCCACGCTTCGTTCCAGCAGATGCGGCCGGAGAGGATGTCCTCCACCGTCACCTGAATGCGGCGCAGGTCGTATCGCAGCGGGCCCTCATGCCATCGCAGGAGGGCCAGCATCATCACGCTTTTGGGTCGAAGCCCTCCGAGGACGCCACCCAGTGCGCGATGACCGCCTTCAGCTGCTCCTCGTCCAGACGCGCCAACTGGCGCGTCGCTTCCGGGTACAGGTCCGCGAGCGTGTTGATGAAGTAGGACCACGCCTGGGCGATCTTCGTGTCGGTCATGCCGCCGCCGCCCTTGATCAGGTCGTAGAAGATCGAGAAGGCGGACATCAGACCGGTCGGCACCCCGGGACGGCCGAGAACGGGAAGTTCGAACAGGATCTTGCGGGTGCCGTCCGGACGGGTCTGCCCGAACTGCACCATCTCCAGGGCGGTCTGCCCGCCGCTGATCTCCATCATCTCGGCCATGTCGGCAACCTTTCGTCATCGGCAACAGTGCGAGGTAGACCGTGGGGGCAGGCGGTTGCCGTCGCCTGCCCCCACGGGGCTTGTTACTCCGCCGCGGCGCGCGCGTAGGAGAAGCCGTCCGTCACCCCACCAGGGGTGGTGACGTAGATGTTCGCCGTGCCCGCCGAGCCGGCCGGCATGATCGTGCGGATCTGCGTGTCGGAGTCCACCTGGAACCACGGCGCTGCTGTCGCACCGAACTTCACCAGGCTCGCCCCGGAGAATCCGGTGCCGGTGATGGTCACCAGCCCACCGGGCTCCTGCTGCGCCTCAGGCAGCGCCGCGGCGATCGTCGGGGCCGCCGGCACGGCGTCGACCCACAGAGTGGACCAGGCCCTGAACTGGTAGCCCAGGGTGGGGTCCTTGAACATGCGCAGGGTCATGCCGTAGCTGTTCACGTCACCGGGGCCGAAGGTGATGGCGTCCCGGTCGGACACCTTCACCCGGCCGGCGTGCACCACGATGATGTCCTCGCCGCTGCCGTAGTTGCCCACCAGGATCAGGGACCGCCAGGTGCGCACCGACGCACGGGTGACCGTCATCTGCCCGGTCGCCGAGTCGATCGCGGCATCGAAGTAAGTCTCGGCCTGCTTGCGCCCCTGCTGGATTCCGGTGAACTGCGCCGCCCAGGTGCCGTCCTCGTCCTGGTCGATCACGACGTCCTTGTTGTGCGCCTTGACCTGCGTGTTGTCGCCCGGCTCAGGGGTGAGAGTGAAGCCGGAGTCGCTGTAGTAGCCCAGGTCCGTGTAGGTTCCCGATGCGAGCACCGAGCTGGGGTCCCAGGAGGTTCCGGTGGGGGCCGGAGCGCCGTAGGCGCCCAGGAGGATACGCCCATCTTCGATGAGACGCACGAGGTCCGCGTCGTTCACGCGGCTGTTCTCGATGAGAGCAACCATCACAGTCGCCTTTCGGTCAGTTGGGTGGGGGGTGACCCGCTGGCAACTGGCGGGAAGATTCAGGCAGCGCGGCCGATGATCGTGGCCGTGGCCGAGTAGAAGTAGACGCCGGCCTCGTCGCGGTTCTCGTTCGGACCGGCGACATCCGTCAGGCGCACGAAGACACCGTCAGGGCGTCCAGACGTGATCGCGTGAATCGCGTCCTGGCACAGTGCGAGCGCGGTGCTCTTGCCAGGCGCCCACGTCTCCACCGTGATCAGCACGTTGCGAGAGATCGGTGTCAGAAGCTGCGCGGGCACCGCCGAGACAACAACCTGCGCCGGCAGCTTCTCGTTGCGTTCAGCCGACACCGAGGTTCCGGGTGCGAGCTCAACCAGACACCGGCCGATCGCCCACAAGCGGAAGTCCGGCCAACGGGAAGCGAACTCGACCATCAGCCCTCCAGGTGAACGCGGGCCAACGCGGCGCGCAACGCGGCCCGGCGGTCGCGGACGCTGCCCCGATCGGACTGGTCCACGATCCACACCGACAGGCGGCCTGCGTCCGCGTAGCCCCGGTGCACGAACACGTCCTGCCCCGGCGCGGCCGCGGCCTCAGCCGCTTCGAACAGGGCCTTCTCGACCCCGGTCCCTTCGGAGTCCAGCAGCAGCTGCTCGCGGATCGCCTTCCGGTTGCGGGAGTCGATCGGGAACCGCACAGGCATCAGGACACCGCCTTCAGGTGAAGCTCGGTCCCCACGTGCCCGTCATCGTCGGCCCACTCGGCGACATCCCCGTCGATCAGGTACGTCACCCCATCGATCACCGCTCGGTCGGTCGCAAGAATCCCGGACGGTTCCGTGCCGCGAATGTAGGCGGTGCGCTTGCGCACCACCGTGTTCCTTCCCGGCTCCAGAGTCTCCGGCACGTCCGTCCAGCCGATCAGCCCATCGAAGTCGGCGAAATGCTGCCAGGACCCTGGTTGCGGGTCCCCGTAGACGTCCACGACAGTGACCGGCCGTTGAATGCTGATCAGCGGCATGGTCGGGCCACCATCGTTCCGCCCAGCTTCTTGTTGAACGTGTCCGCGAGGGCGATGTCGTCCGGGGAGAGCATCGTCTGCCCGCCGACAGCCCACGCTGCGTACGACTCCTGTGTGGTGAACGGGCCGTCCACGCGCATGCGCGCAGTCGCTCCAGCAGCGGCGCTCTCGTCGATGGACAGGACCCGTTTGGCGATCTCCGCAATGCACAGTCGCACCACGTCAGGCACCACACCGCCGTGGGTGTAGCTCACTCGCACGAACTGGTGAGCGCCCAGCGGCACCGTCAACACCTGCCCGAACAGGGTGTACGGCACCGCAGTCCCGTCGTCACACGTCACCGAGGTGACCGTAACGACGGGACGCTGCGGCAGGCGCACCTCACCACCGTTCGACTTCAGCCGTACGGTCGACTGCCCAGGGGTGAACTGCTGCCCGGAGCGGCGGCGGAACAGCTCCGACGCCTTCTCCAGGATCGGCACGACCCGCTGCTGCTCCTCGGAGGTCAGGTCACGGCCGAGCACCGCCTTCACGTCGTCCGGCTCCGCCAGCGGCGGAAGCTCAGTCGTGTACCACGGCTCAGCCATGACCTGACCTCCTCAGACTCAGGACGCGACGATCGTGCCGCCGCCGGTGATGTTCGCGTCCTCAGCGGAGAACGCGACCTCACCCGTGAACGTCACCGTCTTCGCAGTCGTCCCGGTCACCTTCACACCAGCGACACCATCCAGCCCGTTCAGCGCCGCAGCGATAACCGTGTTGCTGGCGTCGTAGGCGATGGCGTCCGTGGTCTCACCATCGACCGTCAGAGTGAACGTGCCACCCGAGACGGTGCCGCTGTAGGTCAGCGTCCACGCCGCCTTCTTCGAAGACGACCCGTAGTTGACCTTCACGGCACGGAAGAAGTCCATCTGAACCTCACCATCGACGACGATGACCTTGCCGTCATCCCCGACTTCCGGGTCGAGGACGGGTGCGGCACCGACGAACGACTCAACGATGGAGCGGTCCTTCGCGTTCACCGAGTCGTAGTCGAAAATCTGTGTGATCGCGACACCACCCTCGGAGACCGACGCGCCCGCGACAGCGCCGCGAGGCACCACAGGGGCGACGTTCGCGATCGCGATAGCGGACTCGTGGACGAAGTACGACTCCTCCGGGTCCAGCGCCGACAGCTCCACCACGACGAACCCGCCGAGCTTCCCGACAACCCCGTCACGCAGAGCCTCCGGGAGACCGGAAGTGTCCACAGCGAGGAGCCGCGGGTGGCCGGCGATGTTCTCCGACACAGTGGAGCCGACGAGCCAGTAGCGGCCCGACGTGGGAACGTTCGCGTCCTGGAAGTGCTTCCGGGCGCGAAGCGCGACCGTGGCCGGGTCGTGGTTGTAAGCCGTCGCGGGGCTGGTCGGGGTGAAGTTCACCTCGAACACGAAATCCGCCGCGCCGAGCGTGTCCACGATCACGTCCTCGTAGAACTCGCTGATCGCACGCACCTGCGGCGCCTGCACGTCACGGACGAAATCGACCTCATCGAGGGTCGCTTCCTCCGGGGACAGGTGCACCGCACTGTACGGGAACTTCGACAGCGGAACCTTGATGCTCGACTGCACCAGGTCGTCAACGACGATCGCGTTCGACGTGCGCCATCCCTTGTCCCGGGCGCGGAGCAGCGGGGGCCGCTTCACGTTCACGACATCCCCGGCAGCACCCTTGAAGTCGGTGATGCCGTACTTGTGGATGAACAGGCCGGGAGCCTTCACCTCACGGCGAAGCAGCTCCATAGCCGTCGCGGCGAGCTTCGTCGCCTTCTCGAAAATGTTTGCCACGATGACCTCCTCATGGTCAGTGGATCTGTGGCCGCTCGGTCTCGTGGCTGGAGTCCTCGCGGGTTTCAGCGCCTGGTCGCCGCGGCAACGATGTCCTTCGCGGACATGTCACCGTCGCCGATCTGCCCCCCTTCGCCCTGACCGTCAGCAGACGGCGCGACAGGGACCTCGGGGAGCAGAGCGAGGATCTCGTCGGCGTGCGCCTCGAGCTCCTCACGAGTGGTGCCGCGGAGAGCGGTAGCCGGAATGTCCCGGCCCTTGAACTTCTCCTTCGCGACGTCGGAGCGGAGTTTCTCCGCCTCGGCTTTCGCGTCAATGTCGGCAAGCTTCTTCTCGGCAGCTTCCGCGCGAGCCTGGAGCTTCTCCAGCTCAGTGCGGTTCGCCTCCTCCAGCTCGTCGAACTTCTGTGCCTTTTCGGCGTTGGATGCGGCGCGTTCCTCGTTCTTACGCGACAGGGCCTTCCACTTCTCCGCCTCAGCGAGAGCAGCTTCAAGCTGTGCGGCGAGATCCGTTTCGGTCGTCTCGCCTTCGGGCGTTTCAGGCATTGTTTCCCCGTTTCGGAGTGAATGGTCGGCACCCCGTTTCGGGACACCGCAACCCGCATGCGCGGGAAGACTTAGAGGCCGAGGTCGGCGGCGGACGTGAACTGGTCGGTGCGCCACGTCAAGGTGGGGCCGAGCTCGCCGTGCTCTCGGGTGACGATCAGGTCGGTGAAGTCGGACAGTGGCTGACCCTTGGAAGACGTTTTGCCCAGCCCGAGGTCGCGAGCCTGATAGTCGGTTCCGCCGAGCTTCTGGTCGATCACCGCGTGGGTCTGATCAAGCAGGGCCTGGTCGATGACCTGATCGTTGCGGGGCTGCGTGAACGGCTCCACACCGCAGTCGCATCCCGGATGGATCGGCATCAAGTCGCCTCGGTGGTACCGCTGGGTGGATGCGATCACGCAGAGGGCGCAGTCCTCCTTGCCGGTGAGCACTCGCCGGAACCCGCTATAGCCGGAACGGCTGAGCGCCGCGCGGGCCTGCCTGGTTCGTGACTGCTGTAGATCCGAGCTGAGGATTGAGCCGAGGCGGGCGAGACCCGCCTTCTTCGCCACCTCGAACGGCTGACCCGCGGCGAGCTTCGTGTACACGGTCGTCACGGGACGCCGATAAACCTCCGCTGCAGGCACGCCCCGGTAGCCGAGGATCGCGTCCCGATCAACGCGCGCGGACGCTATCTGGACACCCTCCGCTGCGGCGAGACCGGCGATGTACGCGTTCGTCAGGTTCGCCAATTGGATCTGACCGGCCTGCACTGCCGGGATGAGGCGGGCGACCAGGCGGGCGACATCAGCGTCCCGCAGCGACGGGGCCTCCGCCCACAGGGCGAAAGCGAGTTCGGTCACCCGGTCACGGACCGCGGTGGACGCTGACGCGTATGCCGCCGTGATCTGTTCAGGCCGCGACGCCACCGGCAGCCCCGATGAACGTCACCGCTTGAAGCTGCTCCGCGCCGCGGTCGGCCGCCTCCTGATCGATCTCATCCGGGGACATGCCCCAAATGTGTTCGTCGATCCAGCGCTGCGACTTCCCGCCGTTCTTCGCCGCCTGCGCCGCTGCCGCTTTCTCCGACAGCGACACATGCTCGGGAGGCTCGAACGTGACCTGAATCGTCTCCGTGTCATCGAGGCCGAGAATCCGGGCCGCCGTGAGCAGTGCCGCCTCGGCCGCCATGCGTGCACGGACGATCCGGTCCTTCGCCTTCTGGATCTCGCCCTTGTGCGCGTTCGCCGCACCTGTCGCGGACTGGTTCTCACCGGACGGAACGAACACATCCAGGGGCACCTGCATCACGGCGGCGAGGTCACGGAGATCCGCCTTCTCACCGTTCAGCAGGGACGTGATATCGACCGCTTGGGACTCCCACACATCCACCGCTTCGGGAAGGTCGATGATCGCGCCGGGAGCGAAGTTCAGGCGGGCACCCCAGTCGATGTCGTTGCCGTCTTCGTCCTTCTCGGGAAGGTTCTTGAGCGCGCGCGCCTTGAACGCCTGATACGCGGTCACCACGAGCCGTTGCAGCTTCCCCAGGTTCACGGCATCGATCGCGTCGATGTGCGCCTCGAACTCGGCGCGCCCGTCGAAGTTCTCCATCCCGTACACGGGGATCGGGCCCTTGAACGGCTCCGGGTCACCATCCAGCACCCAGTCGCCGGCGACCTTCCCCCGGATCGTCCCACTGTCGGTCTTGATGTTGCGGCTGAACCGCTGCCGGACACCGTTCGCCCACACGAACGCGAAATCCCGCTGCGCGTCCTCGTCACGCCACGCCATCAACGCGGCACGGGAACGCCACGGCTGCGCCGGGTCCGGTGCCGTGATCACCTTCTCGGGCGGCTCCGACGTGATGACCGGCTCCCCATCCCGCGTCCCCACCACGAGATACCCCCACGAGGTGGTGAGCATGTTCCAGATCGCGTCAGCGAACACGAGCGCAAGACGATTGTTCCGCCACACCAGCCGCAGCCCGTCCACCACGGGACCGTCCGAGCTCGACCCGACACGGACACCGTTCGGGACGATCCGGCCCGCGAGAGACGAACACGCCAGACCTGCGACGTTCTTGCGGGCCTTCTTCTGGAACGCCTCCCACGACTTCCGCGTGTTCTGCCCCATCTCCGGCAAGTCCGCGTCACCGCGCGCGTAACGCCGGTTCTTCAACACGCGGGGCATACGGTCGTCGAGACGCTTGGCGAGAATGGGGAGCCATTCCTCCGGCGTGGTTGCCATACGGCCCCCTTCCACTACGCGATCTGTCGAGGCATCCGCCTACTCGTCTTCGTCACGCCCTTGCCGACAGCGTCCAGACCTGCGGCGAGCGCGAACATCGCTCCCCAAGCCAGGTCGATCTTGCCGAAGTCCTGGTTGTCGTCTGCCTTCTTCAGCACGTAGCCGGCACGCCGTGGATCGCGGCGAGCGTTGAGGAAGTGCCGGATCAGATCCGGGTCGTCCTCGATCGTGATCTCCCCTGAACGGATCATCGAGTACAGCTGCTCGAACGTGTCCGCCGTGCGGGTGACGTCACGCTGCTTCCAACGGATCGGCTCGGCGACGGTGACTTTCGCCTTGTAGCGGGAGTGGTACTTCGCCTCCCACGCCTTCACGTCACCGGCCCAGCCGGCAGACGGATCCCCGTAGAAGCCCACGACATGCCTGCTGCGATGTGTCTCGTCGACCTTCGCGTTGATCTCGTCCTTCGGAGGCTGCCAGCCCTCGCCCCGCGGACCTTCCGGCTGCTCCCACAAGCCCACCTTGAAGATGTGCTTCTGCGCGATCGAATACCCCACCAGGACAGTCGAGTCCGCGATGCCGCGCCTGCGACCCTCCGAGCCGTCGAATCCCAGCGTGATCGGCTCGGACCGGGTGATGTCCTTGTGCGCGAGCACGGCGCGCAGCTCCGGGTCGGATACGAACGCGTCGCGTGCAACATCGATCTGGTTCAGGAAGTCCGCTCGCATCTGGGCGACATCGTTCGACGTGTCCAGGAAGTCCAGGGCGATTCGCTCCAGGTCGACCCAGCCCGGCTCGCACGGCGGATCGTGCAGCACGCAGCCTCGGGGATCGGCTGAGGAGTCGCCGTACGCTACCCGCAGACCCTCGATGAGGGAGTCGTGGTCGCCGATGTCCGTCGTTGCCGGAGCGGAACGGTGATCGAAGTAGATCGACTTCACGTCTTCCAGCGCCTTGTACTTGCCCGACTGGATGGCATCCCAGAACGCGTAGGACTCCTCGGCCACTGAGTGCTCGCCGAGCGTATACGCGTTGGGGGTCTCGATCGTGATTCCGCCGAGCTTCGTCGCGTTGTTCCGCAACGTCTGGGCGAGCTTCACGCCGGAGTTGGACTTGAGCCAGGTCTCCGTCTGATCCAGAGACGCGGCGACGGCTTTGAACCCCTTGATGGACAGCGGTGACGCCGTGATTGGGACCATGCGCCCGCGTGGCAAAGCGACGAAGCTGTCCATCGGGTCCACCCCGAACTCGTCCGGGGCCGACCCGTTGCGCAGCATCTCCAGGATCGGCTGCCACGTGTTACGCGTCTGCTCCTCGGTCACCGCCGCGATAGCCACGTACGGGGTGCGCACCCGAGACCATGGCTTCGCTACCGGCTGCCCGAACGCGTCCCACCCATCAGGGACGACCTCGAACATGGCCTCCGCGCACATGATCGCGCCGACGAAAGGCGACTTCGCCCAGCCACGTGCACGCATGAGAACCGAACGATGAATCTCGCGCCGGCACGTGATCGGGTCCAGCCGATACAGCTCGTTAAGGAACTCCTGCATCTCACGGGTGACCAGATACGGCGCGGACTGGTCATCATCTCCGGCATCCGGCATGCCAAGGTATTCGGCCATCTGCTCGGCGACGTGCCAGCCCAGAGTTGGGAAGTCGTCCTCCGACTGCGGCACCCACGGCATCAGGCCTCCAGCCGTTTCGGCTGCCCATAACGTTCACGCGCAGACACAGTGCGGCGCTCCGAACGCTCAGCGTTCGCATCCTCCGCACCCTCCGCCTGCGCCAGCACGAACCGCAAGCGGGCAACATCATCCGGCGTGATGCCGAACTTCGCGATCTGCAGCCGCGCCTCCGAGGCAAACCTCGCGTCGCCTTCCATCACCGCGTCGTCCAGCATCATCGCCCGTGCGAGCATCAGCCACTGCGCCATCAGCAGCCCCCGCGTAGTCGGGAACGAACCCAACGACTCCCACAGCCGCAACGTCGCCGCATGCCACGCCTTGCCCGTCATCGGATTGCGCGACCCGATCGCTTCCTTCAAGCTCGGCTGAGCATCAGGGACGACCGTGATCATCCGCAGCGGGGTCGCCGGCTTATTGCGCCGGGCACGCTGATCGGGAACCTTCGGAGCAGGACCACGCCCAGCCATCAGCGACGCACCGGCAGCAACTCAGCGCGGAAGCGGAACACCCGCTTCCACTGCCCACCCTGAACCTCGAACGCCTCCTGGGTGAGCTCCGGCACCACGAAACCGCGCAGACCCTCATCGCCCTCGACCACGCCACGCAGATGCTCGACCGCGGCCTGCAGCGCTTCCTCCAGATCCTCAGCGGTGAAGGCGAACGAAATGATCTCCGGCTTGATCGTCATGATCGTCACTCCCGTTTCGGGATCGCAGGACCCGTTCCGGGTCACCTGCTACAACACGACTCCGACCAGGGCTCAGCGAACCCTCAGACCCGTACAGAGGAATTCCCACAGCACCTCCCCGCCCTTGAATTCGTGGGGGGAGGGGGTGGTGGGTGGGGTCATCGGAACGCTGGGTGCTGTTCAGGTGGTCGTGTAGGGCTGGGCTTGGTGTGTGTGGCTTGGGTGCGGGCGGTGGCGGCTTGTTGTTGGGTTTCTCGGTTGTGGTGCCAGTGGCAGAGTGTGCGGACCATGTCGACGGTGGTGTGTTCCCCTGGTTGCCATTGACCGAGGTGGGCTGCTTCGAGGTTCGTGGTTTCGGGGCAGCGTTGCCCGTTCTGCATCACGGCGGTGCAGCGGTGTCCGTCGCGGTCGAGGGCTTGCTCTCGGACGCGAGTGGGGACGTGGTTGGGGCGGTTGTTCTGCCATGCCATCAGGTGCCCCCGGGTGTGCTTCGTTCGGCGGGTCGGTCATCGGCAGGGTCAGCGTTGACGTGCAAGCCGTTCCGCAACATCAGGTCAGGGCGAGCAGCAGATCATCTGCTAGCCGTTCCGTGAGGAATCGTTGGTCGCGCCAGTCGGTCACGAGATCACGGGCGAGCTGCATGCGATACCGGAGACGGTCGCGTTCACGGACGAGTTCACCGATTTTGTCGAGCATCAACGCCTCGCGCCGTTGCACGTCAACCACAGTCGAACGCATCCCTGTCGAGCACCGCGTGTTGGTCCGCGGCGCGGAGTACTTCGAGCACGTCGGTGGTGGGGTCGCGCAGGTCCGGGGACCAGTCGCAGCGGGTGGAACCGTCGAAGGCGCACATGTTGACCTCGCTTCGCCGTTAGGCAGTGGGAGGGATGGTGGGGTCAGAAAAGTGCCTATTAGCGCGGTTATGTGACGTAAGAGCCAGAATGATGGCTGTTACTTGTCGAACGTCGTGCGATCGGCATCGTTGTTCGTGTGGAATCTGTTCCGAGCTTCAATGGCCGCTTCTTCGGCGTCCTCAATGCGCGAGAAGACCTTCCGCAAGACAGCCTCTCCGTTATGCCAAACCTGAGCTACCCAACCGCCACCACGGCTAGGACTAACCCCACGTATGCCAGTCTGGCTATCGGATCGCGCCCCGGAGTGGTTTTCCACGTTCTGCTTCGGAGTAGCAAGGCGAAGATGGTCGATGCGCACGCATTTACGGTTGTGGCAGATGTGGTCGATGTGAAGGCCGTCCGGAATAGGACCTTTCAGCATCCGCCAGACGGTTCGGTGAGCGGTGACTGCCTTGTCATGGATGCTGAGCATGCCGTATCCAGTGGGCGCTATCGCGCCGGTCCACTCCCAACAGGAGCCAGACTTGTCGACCTTCGCCCAGAAGCGATCAGACACTTGCTCATCTACGCGGTGTGAGGGGCACTTATCGAAGGGTGCAGTCCGCACTCGAGTGCGGCAACCATCTACGGCGCATAATGGGTAGCGCTCGGCCACTGATTCACGCTTCCGAGCAAGGTACCTGTCTCGATTCTCGAGATAGTGCGCGCGCTTGTAACACTCATTGGAGCAGTAGCGACGCGGGTTTCCCGGCTTGACCGTCCACACGAACGCTTGTCCGCACGACACGCAAACTGATTCCTTGATACGCTCCGTGATAGCCACATCGCCTCCAACTAGGTGATTGGGTTAGGCCCGGTGAGTGTTGGTAGCACTCATTCGGGCCGTTCATCTTCTACCGGATGGGTCTCGTAAACTGCGGTTTACCGACAAGCAGGTTCGACCTAACAGGCGATCCACAATCGTCACAACGAAATGCTTCGTAGGCGCGAACATTCGCTCGGGCCGGCTTGTGCTGGCGCGTGAGGCGTACCGAACCACAGTTAGGACAACGCGAAGTCTCGCTGTCGTCGATCATCACGCCGAGATGTGCGCTTCCCGGCAGCCAGGAGAGTTGTCGCAGCCAGATTTCCTCGGTGACTTCCACGTCGCGAATGTTGTATTCACGCATCTCTTCCCACGCGTCAGGGTCGCCTTGCTCGCAGAGATCCCAGAGGTCTTTGCCGTCGTGGTCGATCTTTCCTGCGGTCCCGTGCTCACGCGCCAGGTACCGGAGCGACCTGTAGGGGCGTGCGAACCGCTGCTTGTTGATCTTGTATAGATCAATCGAGCGGGACGGCATCGGACGCGGCAATCCGAAGTGCTCGAATTCCTCGTGCATCCAGGGATGATCGGCCTTATCGCCATTGAAGGTCACGATGACATCGGCGGAATTGACCAACTCCCACATGGCCTTGACCATGCGTTTCGCCCCGCCTGTGCCCTTGCCATTCCTGCCGCGCTCGTCAAAGTAGATTATTTCGTCTGAGCCGTACCATTTCGCGGCGAAGCACATGATCCTGGGCCGGGACACCATCGTGTCCATGTGTAGGAACTTCGGCGGATACGGGTCCCACCGTCGAACCTTCCACTCTCCGCGCTGACGCTCAACATCGATCGTCAGAATCTTGACGTTCTTCGCCGCGTCGGCCAGCCCGCGCGCCTGCTCTATGTCGTCAAGCAGACTCACGGTAAGCCTTGATCGTGGCGTCGCCGATGCGGATGCCGTTCTTTCGCAGCACCCTCGCCACAGTGTCGAGCGAGACGCTTCGGTCGCGAACGAACTCGAGTACTGCGTCGCGTTCCTGGTCGGATGCTGTCTCCAACCATTTCTCGAGAGTCGGCGGTTGCCGTTCGACAGCTGCAATATCGTCGAGCAGTCCCACGGTTGCCCCTTCTGTCAGGTTCGTGGAGATGGGGGCAATCGAAGCCCCGTCCGCCGTAGTTCCGCGTGCGGTTCTGCTACGTCGATCAGCCTTGCATCCCCAGCGGTCGCTGTGCGTCCCCGACCAAAGGCACGTGTTCAGTGCGCGCTCATGCACGCCTTAAACGAGCGAACCCCGACTTGCGTATCGAGGCCCGCACGAGAGAATCAGCCCACACCGGTACCTGGGCGGACTGATCGGCACCAAAGAAAATCCCCACCAATCCCGGAGACGGTGGGGAGCAATAGGGTGTACGACACCCATGATCCGGAACAATAATCCGGCCAGTCCAGCTGTACTACAACTCCCGCGCTCGGCGTGTCGCATATTTGCGTAAAGTCATCTCCTTTTCAACGCGGAGGAGATCATTGACATTCAACCAAAGGTAGCGGTCAACTCGTAGCGTCCGGATTTCCAGCTCTGGACGTTGCAGCCATGCGTAGATCGCGGATCTCGATCGCTTGACACGTTTATGTGCCTTCGTAGCGAGAACCCATTCGTCGAGCACACTCACAGTTACTCCGTACCGCCCTTCAGGGCTCTGATGCGCTCCTTCGCTCCGCCGCTACCAGCCCACGTCACTGCAGGGGAAGCGTCAGCGGTTGCGATAACCTCGTCCAACACTGCGTCACGGATCACGGGATAGACCGCGCGAGCATTCGCTCGACAAGCCTCCATGTCCACATCGCCCGGCTCCGGATCGCATCCGAACCAGAGCTGAAACAATGCCTTCGCTGCTTGCTCGATCACGTCGTCACGGGCGGTCATCGCTTAGCCCTCTCCGCGTTCTCCGCCTCGATCAACGCCACCGCGCGACCCCACAACGTTTCATCCATCACAGCCCCGCACTCCTTGTTCGTGCACTTCACCGTCGTGTCCAACAGTTGCCCGTTAGCGAACGTGGGCGGGTAGTAGCGGAGGGTGAGCATGTCGCAGGCGAAACAGCGGACGTGTTGCACCTTGTGGGGGCGGTCCGAGATCGGCCACCGTGCCATCGCAGTCTCAACCTCACGGATCAGCAGCTCTGCGAAGTACACCCCGTCGTCATCGTTCGCCGCGTCCGACAGTTCCGGCCACTTGTTCAACTGCTCTAACAGGCGTTTGATCTCCTCTGCCGCCAACCACGGTGCAGGTAACGGCAACGGGTAGCTATTCGACGACGACACCCGCTCCAGCTCCTCCGCCGCGCTGTTGCGAATGTGCCCGCACACCCGCCACCACGGAACATGCTTGATCGCGTTGTTCACCGCACGTTCGAGCCGGTTGAACTGGTCCCAGGTCATCAGGCCGACGTAACCGTCAGCAGGATCAATGTCTGTTCTCACGTACCCTCCAAATAGAAGACGCCCCCACCCGAAGGCAGGGGCGAACGAACGGTGAGCGCTCTAGCGCGCTTCCTCGACGCTCGGCGTGTACGGGGCGTCAGGCATCACCCAGCTCCTTCTCGATGATCTGCTGCACGTCGGCTTTCCGGTACGGATTTGGTATCGGGTCGTCGTCATCCCAGAAATCGCGAGCTAGATTCTCGCATGCCGCCACCCCGCCTTCGTCCCATGCTTCGGCTTTGATCTGCCGGATCACGTCAGAGGCGAGAATCGCGTCGGCAACATCATCAATGTCGCCGTTGTACTTCCAGTGTCCGAGTGGTTCGATCAGCCGCGCTAGTTCCTCACGAGTCGTCACGAGCGGCCTCCTTCACAAGGTCGAACTGGCGAACCATTGACGAAGTGAGGACAGGCCCGCCAGGCTTCTTCCCGCGTGAGTTAGTCAGGCGCGCCCGCTCGCGGCCGTCCAAGTAGTTCTTCGATACCTCTTCGACGCCGAATCTGCGCCCGTCCTTCCGCCGCCGCCAGACCTGCCCGACCTTCACCTCAGGCATCTGCGTTCTCCTCCGGATCAATACCAATCTTGCGCAGGGCGTTGGCGTATGCCTCGACCGTCTCGTGTGCCAGCGCCGCGGTCAGCTCGGCAGCGTCAGCAACATCGCGAGCCTGCTGCATCTGACGCACCGCAGCGTCGTACTTCTCGACAGCGAGCCTGTGTCCAGCGCGAAGCACGGACTCCGGCTCGCTCATCCTGAAGTCGAGTCCCTGATGGTGGCCGTGTTCGATGAAATCAGCCATTCGTCTTCTCCTCTCGCAGCTCGCGCCGTTCGCCGTACTCGTTCACCAGGCCGAGGCGGCAATGCGGATGCTGTGCCAGAAACCGTCTGGCGTTCATCGTGAAGTACGCGCGCGTCATGGCCTCCTCTGAGTCCGTCCCGCCGAACCTGACGGACTTCATGCGCCAGTACGAGTCGTCTTCCCCTTCGTCGACCGGGCGCGCATCTGCCAACGCGACGCCCCGACGGAAATGCTCGTCCTCAGTGTGCTGAGTGAACTCGTCCTCGCTTCTCAGTGGCGGGTCGTGGTCGAGGCATTCGAAGTACCAGTACGTGCTCATGCGTTTCCCTCTCGCAGCTCGCGCGCCTTGGACTCGAGCAGATATGCGTCTCCCTCGGTCGAATCCAACAAGGAAATGTGGCCAGCATCGCGGAGCGTGCCGCCGATCACCTTGTGGTACCAACAGTGCGCGTACCAGGCCCCCACATCGCGATAGTCGCTCCGATTTCCCGGGCCCTTTCGAAACCACACTGCGATGCTCTTGATGGTCGACTCCATCGCTTCGTTCCGGCGGATTGCTTCGTCTAGGCGCTCCTGCGTCGCTCGGCACTCGGCCTCAGCGTCGTGCCAGAATGCCTCGACGCGGCGAAGTCGGGCACCGATTTCGCCGAGAGCATCAACGTCGTCAGCCATCAAGCGCCTCCTTCCACTCCTTGCCGTCTACGAACACTCGCATCCGCTTCCGCTTCTCACTGAACGCCAACTCGAAGTTCCGGCCCTCGAACGTCGCGCGATAGCTGATGCCCTTTCCGGGGAAGCGCGCGTAGGCGATCTCCGATGGCCCTGCATAGTCGTCGGTCATCGCTCGCCTGCTTCGATCAACGTGCGCCCTTTCGCGCTCACGGTTGCGGTTCCTTGTAGACGCGCGGCTTCACGAGACACCATCCGAGCGAACTATCAGCGTCGCGGCGAGCGCCGCATACACCGGATGCGTCGCCCGCTGATCAGCGCTCACGCAGCTATACGCCACCCAAGCGGTCGTGCGAGCGCGCAGGTCACGAACATTCGGCAGGATCTGAGCGCCCGTGGAACTCTCCACGAGTACCGTGCTCATCGAGCACCCCCATCCGCGCGAACAGCATCTCCGATGAGCTCGGCCACGGGCTCTTCTTCGATGCAGAACGAGTCGCCCGGCGTGCCCGAGAAGATCCACGTGTGGCGACGGGTGCCCAGGCAGGCGACGTCCACGAGGTGCCAGTCGCGTAGCGGCAGTGCGGCGCGCAGCCACTCCGTGTGATCGAGGCACGCGTAGACCGTGTACGCATCGGGCGCGTCCTGGCCCCCGATCCAGGCATGCGTGGTCGCCACCTTGCCGCAGATCGTGCCGCTGCGCGTCGGGTCGTATCCGCAGTGCCCGTCGCGGTGCGACGGCAGGACGAGGCCCTCAGCCACGGGACTCACCAACCTCTACGTCGGGGACCGCCTCGGCTTCGGCCTTCCATTGCCGCGCTCGGGTCGATCATCCGGTCCAGGAGGTCAAGGGCAGAAGCCTGCAATGCCTCGATGGTGGGTTGAAGTACGTCCCTGGCAGCGTCCCCGGCAGCGTCCCTGGCAGCGGCCCCGGCAGCGTCCCAGGCAGCGTCCCAGGCAGCGCCCCAGGCAGCGGCCCCGGCAGCGTCCCTGGCAGCGTCCCTGGCAGCGTCCCTGGCAGCGTCCCCGGCAGCGGCCCAGGCAGCGGCCCCGGCAGCGCCCCTGGCAGCGCCCCTGGCAGCGGCCCAGGCAGCGTCCCCGGCAGCGGCCGCTCGCGCCCGAACCGAAAGCACAACCGGACCAGCGCTCTCGGCCGTAGCCATGTCCACGATGCGCCGCAGCGACCGCAACTCCGTCGCCTCAGTGGTCAATCCCGCGAGGTCAAGCCAGGCCGGAGTGAACGTGCGGATCAGCCAGTCCAACGCGAGATACGACCGGGCCTCATCCTGACCGTCGCCCGCTGTCCCCACCATGCGAGGCAGGAGCGGGATCAGCTTCTGTCGCTGCTCGTGGCCCCACTGGTCGTTGAGGTTGATCGTGAAGTCACGCAGCACGGGAGAGGCGCACTCGGGGCAGTCCGTATGTCCCAGACCGGCAAGCCACGCCACGACCTCCATTGCGCAGTGCCCAGACTCAAAATCATCATGGGCGCCCTCCGCAAGCGTGATGGTGTCAAGCGCGTCCAGGCGCTCCTGAATGATCGTCATTTCTATACTCCTTCCTGCTTCAGCGCGGCGATAGCCGCGAGAGCATCCCAGACGCCGTGGTTCTGTGCGAGACGACCAAGCGTCACCGCAGGCCGCACCAACGCCTCTAACGCAGCCACAGCCTCATCCAGGGCTTGCTCGCGCGCCCACGCGGCGATGATCGGAGCGGCAACGCCGAGTTCGTAACGCAACATCACCGCGTCGTCTTCATGTCGGAAGCCCACCGCGTTCACCGCCGCCTCGATCACTTCCTCGGGGATCGAAACTGTGTTCCCCATCACGCCCCCTCAACGTTCGAAACTGTGTTCCCCTGCCCAGATGCACCAGGGACGGTTGAAATCGCGTCAGACGGGCGCACAGAGCCGCTGGAGGCCGAATCCTGGCCGATCCGGTCGCCCTTGTTGTAGGTAGTCATGCCGCCACCACCTTTCCGCCACGCAGCGTGTAGAACACATCCGCCTTGATGCGCTTCCCGTCGACCTTCACCGTCTCCACGGCGACGATCTTGTACTCCTCGTCGCGCTCAGTAAGCACCAGCCAAGCCCCGACAGTGCCACTCGCCTCGCCCTTGTATCCGGTGGCGATCGCGAGGGCGTCGGCACCGCTGGCGGTGGCCTTGGAGTAGGAGCCCGTGACGAGCGCCGCCGAACGGTCGCCCGTGTTCGACGCCACCGAGCGGTTGCCCGTGTTTGACGCCGCCGAGCAGTTGCCCGTGTTCGACGCCGCCGAACGGTAGCCCGTGTTCGACGCCACCGAGTAGTCGCCCGTGTTCGACGCCGCCGAGTGGTAGCCCGTGTTCGACGCCACCGAGCAGTCGCCCGTGTTCGACGCCGCCGAGTGGTAGCCCGTGTTCGACGCCACCGAGCAGTCGCCCGTGTTCGACGCCACCGAGTAGTCGCCCGTGTTCGACGCCGCCGAGCAGTTGCCCGTGTTTGACGCCACCGAACGGTCGCCCGTGTTTGACGCCACCGAACGGTCGCCAGTGTTCGACGCCGCCGAACGGTCGCCCGTGTTCGACGCCACCGAGCAGTTGCCCGTGTTTGACGCCACCGAACGGTCGCCCGTGTTTGACGCCACCGAACGGTCGCCAGTGTTCGACGCCGCCGAACGGTCGCCCGTGTTCGACGCCACCGAGTAGTTGCCAGTGTTCGACGCCACCGAACGGTCATCGGTCTTGTGTGCGGACTTCTTGCCATCCGGCTTGATCCCCGCCCTCACAACCTCGACGTGCGCCTTCACCAGCCCAGGGATGCCGATCTCCGCGCCAATCGTGATCGTCCGACCGGCAACCTTCGAATCGGATTCGCGCTCCTCCGACACATCACCCAACTCCACGAGCCGGTACACCGACTCCGCAGGCGGGTAGTAGGCGAACACGTCCAACGGGGAAGTGACAGCGTGGAACCCCGACACGCACAGCTTCGCCGGAGTGTCCTGCTCGTAGGTCTTGCCTTCCTCGTACTGGAACCCGCGGCACGTCATATCCGCGTTGAAACCCTTGAACGCCGTCACACGGTCGCCCTCTGAAAACTTCGTCATGCTGACTCCTTCAACGACCTCGGCCGACGCCACGACCTCGCCTCAACCACAGCCTCATCAATCGACCCGAACGACTTCTGCACCACCGTCGAATCCACCACCTGCCGTTCCGCAGGCGACAAACCACCCCAAACCCCGAACTTCTCTCCGTTCCGCAAAGCGAAGTTCAAACAGTCCAACCGCACCGGACAACCCGCACACACCCGCTTCGCCGCCGCCACCTTCTCCGTCTCTCCCGGCTCAGCGAAGAACACCTCCGGGTCCGTCTGCGCACACAACGCATCCCGCACCCAAGGCTCCGGACGCACCAAACCGACCACCGACTCAAACGGCGACCTCACATCACCCACCACATACCGGCGATGCTGAACCACACGATCCGTATCAGGCTCCGCAACCATCTCAGAACGGAACCTCAGACGAACCCCACGACTCCTCCGGAGCACGGGAACCGGAACCGCGGGTCACCGAGGCGGTCGCGTAGCGCAGGCTCGGACCGATCTCGTCGACCTCCAGCTCGAACGTGGTGCGCTTCTCGCCCTCGCGCGTCTCGTACGAGCGCTGCTTGAGCCGCCCGGACGCGATCACGCGCATGCCCTTCGTCAGCGAGCCGGCGACGTTCTCCGCGAACTCCCTCCAGACGCTCGCGCGCAGGAACGTCGCTTCTCCGTCGACGTATTCACCCTTCGCCTTATCGAACGTCCTGGGTGTGGAGGCGATGGTGAAGTTAGCGACCGCCAAACCTGACTGTGTGTAGGTCAAAGTCGGGTCCGCGGTGAGGTTCCCGATTACTGTCATGACGATTTCGTTAGCCATCAGGCCGCTTCCTTCCGGGTACGAGCGCGATCGCGCTCTCGTTCGCAGGCGATGCACTTGCGAATGGTCGGACTCAGGTCAGACATCCGTTGTTTCCTTGGTGATGGGCTCTGTCACGGGGTTCCTTTCATGAGAAAAGCCGACCCGAAGCACGGCTGGTTGCCCTCCTTCGGGCACGAAAAAGGCCTGCCGGTGACGGCAGGCCAGATTGGTTGTTGTTCAGCTCAGGCGATCTCGTCAGTGCGTGCGATGCACCACAAACACGAACCGTCCTTCTGCCACGTGTGCCCGTCACGATCACAGTCGTGCTTCTTCGGGGGCTTGGGTGGCGTCCAGGCTTCAGATCGTTCCCGTGCCCTTTTGCAGGCCCTGCACGGTTGGTCTGTGCCGTTGGGGTGGTTGAAGCAGAACGGGGAGGGGGGCGCGAGCGCTTCCCCTTCCCCTTCTATTTCTTCTTCTACTTCTTCTTCTAGGACAATTTTTCGAAAAGTTTCAGAACTTTTCTGAATCTTCTCCAACGGTGCTGGGATCTTCGACTTCTTCCGATACTTCAACTCCTGATGTTCGTCCCAATTGACGACCTCGAAGTACCTGCGACCACCCACCGTGTACGGGCGAATCACACCCTCCTGCTCAAGCCCCAGCATCCACCGTGCAACGGTCTCCGCGGTGATCTCATCATCCAGAGGGAAGGTGTCAGCGACGATCAGACGACAGTCGTAAACGCCCCGCCCGAAGTCGTCGCAGTACCCCCACAGTTGCGTCCAGAAGAACCGCAGCGGGATCGGCCACCGGTTGACCTTCTCCGAGGTGCGCATCTCCGCGCGGATCATTCTGTCTACCGCCATTCAGAACGGCACCTCCTCTCGCGTCACACCGCCGAAGTCATCCAGCAGCACCCGCCCGTGCACGGCATGCTGGATGAGCACGTGCGACGGGTCGTCGTGCGAGCTGATCTTGATGCCTCGCTTGCGTGCCGCTTCCGCATAGTCCGGGTCCGACTCGACGAGCCCGTTCGTGGTCGAGCACAACCAGACGAGATTCGAGATTCGGTCCTTCGACTTCGAACCGCCCATGCCCCTGTTCGCCCGGTGATGCGGGACGAGGGCGTCAGGGTTGCACGCTCCGGCGAAGTGCCAGGCACATCGTCTGCCGTCGCGCAGCTCCAACGCCCTCAGAAGGGCAGGCTTGACACTCATGCCGTCTCCCCGAAGTCGAATTCAGCGACGGGTTGCTGATCCTCGAGCCAGGTCACCATGCCTCCACATGAATGTGGACGCCGGGTTGCTCCCCAGCGTCCACGTAACGTTTCGTCGGTTCTCGGAACTTGAAGATCCGGGAATCGTCGGACAGCAAGCCTCCGTCTACGAGCCCGTCATTGACTGCCCGGATGAGTTTGTCGAGGTCGGGTTTGACGGCGTGCTGTAGGAACTTCGGCCGCTTTGGCTTGGGAAGTAGGAACTCGTACCCGACGACCACGGGGGAGTCGAACGTCAGCCCCACATCTGCCCGGTTCGCTACGGTCGCGCGCCACTTGCGGAGAGCGTCAGCGTTCGCGTCGACCATCCATGTCTTCCCGCCGCGTCGCATGAGCGTCTTGGATCCTTGGGGGACGGGGATGCCGGGGACGAAGAAGGTGATCACGTCAGTCACCGTCGGTCCTAGTTGCGAGCGCAGCTTTCCGCTCGTCCTTCAGTGAGATCACCTCATGAGAGGAAGCGACTCCGGCCTTGCTCGCTGCTGCCCATGCGGCCTGTAGTTCCTCGAGGGTCGAGGCGCCCGACAGAGCCGCGAGGTGCGGTGCGATAGTGTCCCTGATCGGCTGCACCACAAACGGTGCACGCTTGCCACGGGTAACAGTGAGGTTGATCGACTTCGGTTCGTCGATGTGCGACAGTGCGGCGATCCGAATCCCGCCGACCTCTTGGCCTGCCCACTTGACGGTTGGATCGTTGAACAAGGTGAGACGCCGGCCGACGTAAGTCCCCGCTTCGGGGCCCCAGCAAGCGACGAGTACCCGGCGCATCGACTTGGCCGGCCTGTAAGTACGTCCCGGGAACTCGACGAGATGAATGAAGACTGGCTGATCTGCCGTACCCTTCTCCACCCCGGCTATTGTCACGGTGGCTGGTCCTGCGAGGAAGTCCTCCGCGTTCACCTGCTCACTCTTGGGGATAATCGTCTCGGACAGATCCACTGTCACTTCTCCTTCTGAGCTATGCGATACCGCCTACTGCTCAAGCGAGCCGACTCTCTGAAACGCTCAGGGTGCTCCGCGCGCCAAGCAGATGCCCTCGCGATGTACTCTTCGCGGTTCTCCTGATAGTGCCGCCGACCAAGCTCACGCTTGCAAGATCGGCACGTTCGTCCGCGCTTCCCGTAGGTGGTGTTTTCCGGGGTAAACTCGTGACCCCTCAGGCAGTGGGTTTGTCGTTCAGCTCGAGCCCTCGACACCTCAGCGGCGATGCCACGCCTGACGTTTTCGGAAGGAACGACAGGTTCGAGGTGATCTGGATTAACGCACCCTCGGTTCCGACACAGGTGGTCGATCTGTAGTCCGTCCGGGATCTTCCCGACGAAATGCTCATAGGACCATCTATGTGCGAGTGCTCCCCGCCCATTCACGTAAAAACGGCCGTAGCCATTCGCGCCTCTGTACGCCAACCATTCAATGCATCCGTTGTCGAGCAAGCGCGTCTTCTCTCTGAACCTGTCGATCGCAGGCCGCGTCTTCGGTGCCACTAGATCTGGATGTCTCCGCTCTCGTATCGCATCTCGTGCTCGATGACTGCCCACGCGGGCGGATCAAGCACAACAACCCCAGGGTCGTATCCCGGCCACACACCGGACTCGGTGCACTGTCTGAAAATGCGTCGCGCCTCCGCCGCTTTCGTGCGACCCATCCGCACCCACAACTCCGGAAGCTCGAACACCGCCACTTCGTACGGGCCGGACTTCTCCACAGCGATGAAGATGAAACGGTCGATCGGTCTGCCCACGCCAGCCTCGTGCACGTCCCTGTAGTGGGCTTCCTGCACGTCGTACCCGTACCGTTTCACCGACGACTCGAGCCCCGTCTTCGTGGCGTCCTCAGTGGTCTTCAGGTCGACCGCGAAGACGCCGTTTCGGGTGGCGTCAGAAAGGGCGTCGAAGCGGGCCCGGCACGGCACATCGTCGACGGTCGCGAAAACGGACACTTCACGATGCACCGCAACCTCAAGGTAGGGGCGTGCCGTCTCGTGGGCGAGCACAGCCTCAGCCATTGCGTCCACGGTGGCGGCGTCGTTCGGGCTCACAACGGTCAGGCCGGCGGCTCGCTGCTCGGCTTCCCAAGCGAGCGTCGCCGCCTTCGTTGACACATTCCCGCTCGGTGTCAGGTGCTCGTCAGGGTAGGTGATGACGTTCGCACCGACACCGAGGACCTTCGCATGCACTGCATGGCCGATGTCGAACGTGCGGGATGTTTTCGGGTGCGCCTTCGCCCACTGGAACTTCCTCGGAGACCCCGCGTACTCGGGCAGCAACTGCCGCGCACCCGTGGATGAAAGCTCGGGGCGGGCGTGATACTCCCACTCGGGAAGTCCCGCAACGATCCCGCTCGGAGGCGCTACCGGCTTCATACCGTTGTTCCTTCGATCGGGGTGATCGTGTACATCACCTGCGCCGCCTGCCTGATCCCCGTGTTCTCGCACACGCTCACCGGGTGAGTGAGCATCCACAGCACCTCCCGTGTACGGCACACAGAGCACAGCAGGGCGACGGTCTTGCACACGTGGCACCGCTGAACCCACTGGGCGTCCCGAGGGCAGCAGTCACAGCTCGCCGTGAAATCCAGGTGGTCGATCATCGGCCCGCAGCGATCCACAGAAACGCGGAGCCGATCGCCCCGACCGCCACACCCAGCAGCAGCACAGCAGCGAACGCCAACCACGACTCCGACACCGACCGACGCCGCACCCGGTCAGACCCGAGATTCCAACTCCCGGCAACCTCAGACGCCGACACAGGCGGATGCGCTCTCCTCAACGCCTGCTCACCCACACCCACACGAACCGTCCTCATGTCACCCACGGCCCCTCCTCCACAACGCAACGACCAGATACGCAACCGCCACAGCAAGCCCGGCCACCATCAACCACGACTGTGCTGTGGACGCGGCCATCACCAGCCCTCCTTGAACCGGGACCGAGCTGCGTCCACCGAATCCCAGAACGCCTCCTCCTGCGGATCGTCCGGCTCGGGAACGTCCTCGATCTCGTCATCCCGATACGGCCAGATCACGACGCGACCTCCCAAACGGTCGCCCGATACCCGGACCGCCCGATCCTGGTGACGTTCGACGCCCGCAGCACGCCCCGCAACGTCAGTTCCTTGCGGGCGGTGCGGATGCGTTGCGGGGTGCGATAAGGCCCGACCCGCCAGACCTTGGGAATCAGTTCCTCATCGGTCAACGGGCCCTCCCGCAGCAGATTCAGGATCGTGGACTGCAACTGGGTCCACCCCTGATCCGTGATACCTTCCGCGGCGTCAGCACTCGTTTGCGGGTCCACCGTGCGAACCCATCTGTGATCAGACACAACAGCCCCCTTTCGGGCATGAGTCAGCCATGAGTGAGTGCCGGTCCCGGGACTCGAACCCGGACGCCTGAGGGGCGGCGCATTTTGAGTGCGCTGCGTCTGCCATTCCGCCAGACCGGCGAGCGAGCAGTTTCGACTCATGCTCAGGACGGGCCGACTACTCCTTGCCGTCTGCCATGGCTGGTGCCGCACTTATCGGGTTCCCGGCACTTGCTGGGCTGCCGCTAAGCGGTACTCCGCGCGCTCGGGCAGGGAATCGAACCCCGCCTGCGACCATCCGAGCTACCGGTCCTGCCTACGTCGCAGCCTTGACGATGAGACGGCGGCGCGGTGGCACACGGGGCACCAACGCTTCTTACTCGGGTCGCTCCCCGTGTACGGCACTAACGGATGCCCATTGCGGCACTCGGTTCGCTCGGTGTTTCGCCGCCAGCCCGCCGCCATGTTGTCGAACGGGAATGTGCCGTGTGCGATCTGGTCCCGGACGTTCTGCCTTTGCGTGCCGTACGCCAAGTTCGATGCCGCGTTATTCAGGCGGTCTCCGTCGAGATGTCTAATGACGTGGCCATCGGGCCGTGGCCCGATGAACGTCTCGGCGACGATCCCGTGGACCGTCCGGTTCCTAGACCCGATTCGAACGTGTAGGTATCCGTTCCCGTTGTCGAAGGGTTTCAATACCCTCCGCGGGCCGCGCACCCGTCCGTCTCTACTCGCTTCGTATCCCGGTGCGCCCGGAATCTGAGTCCATCCCATGTCGCCTCCTATTTACTGCGCGCCCGCTCACGGCTTGAACGTGAGTGCCTGCCAGTCGGGCTGTTCTCCTGCCTCGTGCCGCTCCCCAGGGCTATGGATCAGCGGACGGTGTGACGGCGCGACCTCCAAGTAGGAATGCCCCAGCCTGCCGTCGTAGAGAACAAAGAATTTGTGACCCCACCAGGTCACCCACTGCCACACGATGGACAGCACTCGCCCGTTACCTGCACCCCGGCCACTCCGTCGCCTAACGGCCCGAAGAGTGCGTACACGATCCCCAATGGCATGCCCACCGGGACCTACCGGCAGGGCTAGCTCGGACAAGTCAACGAGCATCACAGGACCGCTATATCAGCGTGTCTCACTCTGTAGTTGTGAAAGAGCACCCCCCAAAAGGGGCCAGCACCTGCCGCCGATCCGCGAGCGCACGACAGGCCAAAATCAGAGACGAGGAACCCCGTCTAGCCGGTCCAACACGGACCCGTGCACACCGTCCAGATGCGACCGCAGAGCCTCCAGCTCCGCGAACACCGGCCGGTCCGCACAGGTCAGACACGTCACGGAGCGGTCCCCATTGATCCGCATCACGACGCACGCTCCGGCTTCTCGGCTGGGAGCCCGAAAGTCCGCTCCTCAAGGAATCGGTTCAGCTCGGACGCCGGAACCCGCTGGTTCCCCTTGCCCGTCCCGAGCTCGACCACCCTCTGGAAGGTGCCGTCTTTGATCCGGTCATAAACCCACTGCACCGACACGTCCAGCAGCTCAGCGACCTTCGCCACCTTGTAATGCGGCTCCACGACGGTCGTCCCGGTCGTCTCACTGGTGAGAGTCATGCCGCCACCGCCTTGTTGAGGTACCGGTTCACGAAGTACGCCTGACCCTTCCCGGTCACCTTCGGCGTCTTCGATACCGTCACGTGACCATCCGAGTGAGTGACAGCGGTCTCCTTGATCTCGAACAGGCCCAGCTCCATTGCCTTCTGTGTGGGCATGTTCCAGTCCGAACCCTTCCGCTTGATGAGGTACCCGTCCGCGCGGAGGTCATCGAAAAGCCGGTTCTGCCCGACCTCGAGACCGTTCGCGCGAAGGATCTTCGCCAGCTCACCAACGAGGATCGTGGACCGTGACGCGGCCACTGAATCCGCGAACAACACCTTCGGCTTCGCAGCCTCCAGTTCACGCTCCGCCTCCTCGGCACGCTTCGCCGCCTCAGCCGCCAGCGCGAGAAGCTTCGACGACGGAAGCGCCGCCAGCATCTCCACATCCGAGCCATACCGGCCCGTCTTGCGGATCGTCGGGAGAACGTCACTCGTGATCCAGCGACGGAAGGCCACAGCTTCGGGCTTGTCGGAGCGCAGCACGACCTCGTACATGCCGGCCTCGGACACGATGGTCGTGTGCTGGACGCCTCCAGCAGTCGGAAGGGGGTACGTCTGGCGTACCCCCTCATCGAGGCGGTCCTTGATCTGCGATGCCGCCCGCGACAGGCCGAGCACGCGAGCGAGGTCGTTGAGCACGAACCACGGCTCACCGTCGATCGTCACGACCCGGACCTCGCGCCCGGAGTAGCTGAACGGTACGATGTTGTTTGACATGAAAGTCCTTACCTTTCGTGTTCTGAGGCCGTCGCGCTGCTACGCGGCGGCCTTCTCCATTGCCCGACTGTCCGCAAGGAACTCGGCGGCGCTCATCCCGAGCGCGTCAGCGACGGCAATCACCTCGCGCATCGTCCAGCCGTGCCCGTTGCGGAAGCGGCGGTCGAGCGTCGCGTAGGGGATGCCGGTCATCTCCGCGAGCTTCTTCTTGGACAGCCCGGAGCGAGTGAAGGCGTAGGCGATACGCGCTGCTGCCTCTTCGGCTGCTCGGTTGATATCCATACAGATACCTAAGCACCCTGTTCGGGTCCTGTCAAGTCCCAGAATCCATCTGTTTGGAGCTTGCAAGTATCCACTATGGGTAGTAGAGTGCCCATATGGTTACTGACGGAAGAGCAGAGGCGCAGGCGCTCGCCGCCCAGCTTCGCGCGGAACGTGCAGCAGCGGGACTGACGATCGACCAGCTCTCCGAGGCGTCCGGCGTCCCCAAGCAGACCTTGATGCGCTACTTGAAGGGGACGCGCGACATTCCAATGTCCACGTTCTACGCCCTAGCCGAGGGGCTCGGCCTCCCCGCCGAGACGATCCTCGCGCGAGCTGAGGGGCGATACCGCCAGGGCTGACCATGGCACCCGCAGGCATGTCGCGGCGACAATCAAGTCCCGCACCGTCGCGCGCGCGTCCCGACGCAGGACCTCCGAAAGGTCACGAATCACCTGACCGTCCACACAGACCCCCATTCGAATCTTTGTTCGAACGGTAGCGTGACCCCCCGACATCCCACCCACCACTACCCGAGTAGACAGGAACCTCCCATGACCGCAGTTCCTCTACAGCCTCTTCATCGCCCTCGGCATCGCGATCGCGTACTCAACGAGCCTCGAGCCGACACCGGTCAGTGGGTGCACCGGGAACAGGTCGCCTGATGGCGCGTAACGCGAAGGGTGAGGGGTCGGCTTTCAAGACGGACAGCGGCTACCGCGGGTACGTCACCGTCAACGGGAAACGCCGCTACTTCTCCGCGAAGACGAAAGCGGAAGCCGCGCAGAAGAAACGTCAACTCCTCAACCAGCGTGACACCACCGGCCTCGCGACGGGGAAGGGGTACACGCTCGGACAGTGGTTGGAACATTGGCTGTCGATCACCAAGTCATCCCACAAGCCGAAGACGCACTCCGGGTACACGTACATGGTGGAGCACTACCTGTCGGAACCCTTCAAAGCCACTCCCCTGGCGAAGCTCACCGTGGAGCGCATCGAAGCGGAGTATCAGCGCCTCGCGGATGCGGGGCTGTCCGGGTCCACCCGAGCGCAGGCGCACTCCATCATCCACACGGCGTTGAAGGTCGCTCAGCAGCGCGGGCACATCGGCATCAACTTCGCCGCACTCGTGGTCGACAAGCCCCGAGCCGAGCGGAAGAAGGTGCACCCGCTGTCCGAGGCGGACGTGCTCGCCATCGAAGCAACACTCGCGGGGAACCGGCTCGAAGCGCGATGGCTGATTGGCCTCGACCTCGGCATCCGGCCCGGTGAGGCCCTCGCGATCGAGTGGACTGACATCGACTTCGACGCGGGGACGCTGCACATCCACCAGCAGCTCCAGAAGGTGGACAAGAAGGTCATCCTCGTGCCGACCCCGAAGACGGACGCCGGTAACCGGACGATCCCCCTCCCCGGCTATCTGCTGGAGAAGTTGAAGGAGCATCGCCGCCAGCAGATGGTGGAGATGCTGTCCGAGAAGTGGGAACCGTGGTCACCGGATGGGAAGCCGCACGCGTGGGCTTTCACGTCGCAGAGGAACCCCGGCCGGCCAGTGACAGACGACGGGGACTCGACCCAGTGGCGGAAGATTCTCACGGCGGCTGGGGTGCCCCACACGCGCAGGTACACGGCACGTCACACCGCCGCGTCGGTGCTGATCTCGAAGGGCGTGGACCCGGCCACCGTGGCGATGATCCTCGGACACAACGACCCTGGTTTCACGATGCGGACCTACGTGCACGGCATCGACGAGAGGGTGCAGGCCGCGGTCGCGCTACTGGATAAGGTGCAGAATAAGGTGCAGCAGCCTGGCGAGGCAGAGAGGCAACCATCCTGAAACGCAAGAAACCCCCGGTAAACCGGGGGTTTTTCTCTTGCTGGGGTGCCTGGACTCGAACCAAGAACAACTGAACCAGAATCAGCCGACGCCGATTCCGCCAGATCACATCACCCCTGATCAGCGGGCATTTCACTCCCTCGCGAATCCCGACTGATCCCGAC
>Ga0180222_1000672_pt1 | contig 46249 bp, 39 predicted proteins | sample eDN5th37CKraftOP_FD_151336 | JGI IMG/M metagenome (GOLD analysis project Ga0180222, IMG submission 151336) | Enriched Organic Plus compost microbial communities from Emeryville, California, USA - eDNA 5th pass 37_C Kraft OP (version 2) (version 2) ...
CATTTCGCCGTTGCGCAACGGGAAGCACCAGTTGGTCTCGCGCTTGCAGACGAGCACGGTATACCATTGCTTCTGCTCGGGCCGCAGATTCTGGTCGATCTGGTGCAGGATCCGCACGTTGCGCACAAGGCGGCGCATATGCTCCTCGATCTGGAGGATGGAGGATTCGGAGAGCCGCGCGGTCTCATAGCCGAAGAATTCCTCGGTATTGGCGAAATCCATCTTCACGAAATGGTTGCGGATGTCGTTCTCGATCTCGTGCCGCATCGGTCCGCCGGCCTTCCATTCGATATGGCGCGATCCGCGGATGCGGACGCGGTTTCCCGGCAGCAGCTCGATGAGCTTGAGCCGATCGAGCCGGGTCAGCAGCTGCACGAGCGTCGGCTCGTCCACGCCATATTCGGCGATGATCTCATCGACGGTCATGCCGCTGTAGAGCAGCAGCCTGAGCAGCGCCAATCCATGATCCGACGCCAGCGCGCTCTCCTGCTGGAATTCGAGATCCAGCTTGTTGCGGCCGTCATTCGCCTTGGCGATCTCGGCGAGCTCGATCAGGCTGAGGCCCAGGCACGAACCGATTTCCTCGAGCGCTTCGATCGGCACCCGATCGGAATTGAGATAGCGCTTCACCGTCATCACGCTGATGCCGAGATGCTCGGCTATGTCCTGGTAGCGCAGCCCGCGGTTGCGAATCTGCTGCTTGAGGACGGTCTTGAGCAGCTTGCTCTGGCTGTGCTGCCGTCCTCCCGCATTGCGTTTCAGGCGTTTCGTTTCGACGGAACCGGAAATAGTGTCGATATTGTCGCAAGGTGGAGATGCGGTTTTCCGGGAAACATGATCCGTATCGATCAGAGCCATTTCAGTTCTCCGACATCCTCTGTCGCTTTTTATCCTTTTTGGCCGTTTTCTTTTTCGCGCCACCATTGTGTACGCCCGTTGATCGGAAGGTCATTCCTGCCTCCGGATCGGAAGCCTATGCGTAAGCTTCGGAAACTGCAACACCGCGCCGGTTCGGCGCGCCGGGGCCGCCATCGCGGAACGCCATGGGGCGGCCGATCGGCCTCCAAGGCTGCCGTCCGGGTCTCGCCTGCCGCGGGCGTGACCCGGACGGGGCGGCGCCCTGTCTTCGATGGAGAGGGATGATGGCGGTTTCTCTGGCCTGTCGCGGCCTGCGCGTCTCGGATCCGGCCGCGTCGGCGCATTTCTACGAAGGACTCGGCTTCCGCCGGGTGGAAGCGGGCGGCGATCCTGTCGTGGACCCGGAACGCGGCGCGCCCGATGGGGTCCTGCTGCGCAACGGCCACGGCGTGACGCTCCATCTCGTCCGCCTTCCCGCGCCGGGCCGCCGCGATCTCCGCCGGCGCAGGCCGATGACCGCATTGGGGCTCACCCACCTCAATTTTTATGTGCGGGACTTTGCGGCCACCCTCGATGCCGTGCGCGCTCGCGGCGGCGCCGTTGCCGAGGAGACGCTGATCTCGGTCGCGAGCGGCGGAGGCCGCACGTCGATGATCTATTGCGTGGACCCGGATGGAATTCGCGTCGAGATATGGTCCACCGAGCCTTATGGTGTCGGTGGGTTTTCATCCGCGATTCCGGGAATCGACCATAAATTCTCGCATTCGGGAATCTGTGTCCGCGATCTTCGGGAGTCGCTCTCATTCTATGAAGCCCTGGGATTCGTTCCGGCCGAGACATTCGACTATCGCGACCCGCCGGGACAACTCGACCGGATGTTCGAGGAGGTGGACAGCCGCGCGGTCGCTCAGATGATGCGCAACGGCAACGACGTCATCGAACTGCTCGCCTTCCTCCATCCGCAGCCCCGTCGCGATCGCGGCTGGGACGGATCGGCGGATCCGGGTTTCTGCAGGCTCGTCTTCAACGCAGCCTCGTCGAATGATATCCCGCGCACGGCGATTGGCCCGGGCGTGGCAGAAGCCGCACGCCGGCACGTCTGCAGCCGCAGCCCGACGCTGATCCGCGGCGCCGATCCCAACGGCGTCACGATCGAATTCATTGTCGATGGCCGGGATGCGGGCGGCTGAGCATGGCCTTTCAGGGCGGAGGCCGGATATCGCCCATGGGAGAGGAGGCAGGGCCGATGAGTTTGGCACCGCCCGGGCGGCGGAGGCGAGAGCAGCCATGACGCATGAGAGGATCGTGCGCTCGACGCCGCTGATGATCCGGGCTCCTCGCGAGGCCGTGTGGGCGATCCTCACCGATCTGCCCCGCTATCACCTGTGGAACACCCTCAGTGACAGGGTGGAATCCTCGCTGCGGCTGGGGGAACCCGTTCGGCTTTGGGTCAGCGATGCCGGGATCACCGGGAGGACCGACATGTTCGAGCATCGCCTCGTGGCGATCCGGCCGCCCGAGCACATCGCCTGGGCCTTCGAGCAGGGGCAGGTGAGAACCCGTCGCGATCAGTTTCTGGAGGCGGTGCCCGGCGGTTGCGTCTATCGCACCAGCGACAGCTTCTATGGGCCGTTGGCCGATCAGATGGTGGATCGGATGGGCGAGGCGATCTGCCGCTCGTTCGACGAGCTTGCCCGATCGCTCCGGGATTTCGCCGAAGCATCGGCTCGCGATTGAGCGTTCCGCATCGTTCCGCGCCCCGGCGCGCAGCGGCGTCGCGCTTCTATGGCCACGCCAGGTCTCAAGCGCCGCCGCCGAGCGCCTTGTACAGCGCCACCGCCTGGTCCGATCGTGCCGCCTCGGCATCGATTGCCGCGCGCTCGGCGCCGAGATAGGCGGATTCCACGGTCAGCAACTCGATGAGGTCCGCCTCGCCCGCCCGATAGCGTTGGCGGGCGAGATCGAGCGCCGCGCGCTGGGCGTCACGCGCGGCACGGCTCTGCACGAGCGTGTCGCCCGCCCGGGCGAAGCGGTTGGCGGCGGTCTCGCTGTCCGAAAGCGCGCCGAGCACCGCCGCTTCATAGGCCGCCGCCGCGCCTTCGGCGCGCGCCCTGGCGCTTCGGATCGCGGCGCGGATGCGGCCCGCATCGAAGATCGGCCAATGCAGGGTCGGGCCGAACTGGAAGCGCATGCTGCCGCCGGCGGTGAGGTCGCCGGGCGAGCGCGCCTGCTGCCCGATCGAGCCGAGCAGGGAGAAGCGAGGGAAGAGATCGGCGGTCGCGACGCCGATATCCGCCGTCGCCGCGGCGAGCCGACGCTCGGCCGCTGAGACGTCCGGCCGGCGACGCAGCAGATCGGATCGGATGCCGCGCGCGATCACGTCCGGCGCGCGCGGGATCGGGGCAGGCTCCATCAGTTTTGGATCGAGCCCTTCCGGAGGCCTTCCGGTGAGCAGCGCCAGCCGATAGGCGGCGGCACGGATGTTCGCGGCGATGCCGGGAAGCTGCGCCGCCGTGGCGCGCGCCTGGCCGTCCGCGCGTTCGGCATCGAAGCGCGAGGCCTCGCCCGCGCGGAAGCGTTGGCGGGTGAGAGCCGCGATCTTCGCCTGGGCGTCGGCGTCGGCCGCGAGGCTGGCGTGCAGTGCTTGTGCCGCGCGCAGATCGACATAGCCACGCGCCACTTCGGCACGGACGCTGACCAGCGTTCCCCGGCGGTCCGCTTCGGCCGCCTGCAGCCGTGCCGTGGCGCCCTCAATCGCACGGCGCGTCCTGCCCCACAGGTCGATCTCCCAGCTGGCATCGAAGCCGGCGTCGTAAAGGTCGTAATCGCGCGCGAAGCCGGGTATGCGGTCGATCGGGATCTGGCCGTTCTTGCTGACCCGATTGGTCGTCGCGGATCCCGAGGCGTTTACCTGTGGCAGCAAGCCGGCGGCGGCCGCCGCCCGATCGGCACGCGCCTCGGCGAGCCGCGCCCGGGCAGAGCGGATGTCGAGGTTGGCCGCGTCGGCGTCGGCGATCAGCCTGGTGAGCAGCGGATCGCCGAAGCCTTGCCACCATGCCTCGTCGATCGGATCGTCCGAGCCGGGCTCCACCCATTGCGGCGAGGTGGCCAACCTCGGCGGCGCGCGATAGTCAGGCCCGACGGTGCAGGCGCCGAGCGCGAGCAGAAGAAGCAGGGAAGGGGTGCGGGCCATGGGATCACTCCATCCGGGCGCGGAACAGCCAGGCGCCGAAGCCGAGCGTCACCGCCGCGATGATCAGCAGGGGATAGATGCGCGGCAGCACGTCGGCGACCGGCATCGCCTTCAGGAACAGCCCGTCGACGATCTCGAGGAACCAGCGTGAGGGATCGGCGAGGCTCACGATCTGCAGCCAGCCCGGCATATTGTCGATCGGGCTGGCATAGCCCGAGAGCAGGATCAGCGGCACGGTGATGAGAAAGGCACCGAGAAAGGCCTGCTGCTGCGTCTGCGAGGCGGCGGAGATGAACATGCCGACACCGATCAGCGCGAGCAGGAACACGAACAGCGAGAGATAGAAGAGCGCCACCGAGCCGGTGAAGGGAACGCCGAAGACCAGGCGCGCGACGAGCAGATAGACGGTGCCGTTGATGAGGCCGACGGCGATCGGCGGCGCCATCTTGCCGATCAGGATCTCGTGGATGCGCAGCGGCGAGACCATCAGCTGATCGAAGGTGCCGAGCTCGCGCTCCCGCGCCACCGATTGTGCGGTCACCGAGACGCCGCTCACCGCGCCGATCACCACGATCAGGCTCGGCAGGGTGAACCAGAGATAGTCGAGATTGGGATTGAAGCGGTTGAGGAGGATGCTGGCCGGCGGCGGTGCGCGCGTCTGCGGGCGCAGCGCGGCGCCCGTGCTCTCGGCGATGCGCTGCAGATAGCCGCCGACGATCTGTGCGGCATTGGAGCGCCGGCCGTCCAGCACGACGCCGGCCGTCGCCGTCTCTCGGCGCGCGATCTTCGCGTCGAAATCCGGATCGAGCACGATTGCCGCGATCACCTTGCGGTTGTCGATCGCCGTGCGCAGCGCCTCGTCCGAGCGCAGCGGCACGATGCGCCCGACATTGGGGCTGCCGGCGAGCTGCGCGGCGAGCTCGATCGCGGCCGGCCCGCCGCTGCGGTCGAGCAGGCCGACGTCGAAATTCTTGACCTCGAGCGTCGCGGCCAGGCTGAAGACGAAGAGCTGGAGGAGCGGCGGCACGAACAGCACCATGCGCGCGCGCGGATCGCGCAGGATCGCCCAGAATTCCTTGATCGCCATCGCGCGCAGCCGGACCATCTCAATCGAGCCTCTTGCGGGTGACGCGGAAGGCGAGCGCGAAGAAGACGGCGCCGAACGCCAGCATCGCGGCGATGTTGGGCAGGAACAGCCCCCACAGATCGCCCGCCATGAACACCGATTGCAGCGGCGGAATCAGATAGCGCGCCGTCACGAGATAGGTGATCGCCTGGATCGGCTTCGGCATCGAGCTGATCTCGAACAGGAAGCCCGAGAGCAGGAAAGCGGGAAGGAAGGCCGAGATCAGCGCGATCTGGCTGGCGACGAACTGGTTCTTGGTCGCCGCCGAGATCAGCAGCCCCTGGCCGAGCGCCGGCACCAGGAAGGCGGAGGCGATGACGAGCAGCGCGAAGGGCGATCCGCGGAATGGCACATGAAAGGCCAGCACCGCGATCAATGTGCAGATCGTCATCGATCCGAGCGCCAGCACGAAATAGGGAAGGAGCTTGCTCGCGAGGAATTCGGCCATGCTGACCGGGGTCGCCATGATCGCTTCCATGGTGCCGCGTTCCCATTCGCGCGCGACGACGAGCGCGGTGAGCAGCGTGCCGACCATCGTCATCACGATCGCAATCGCGCCGGGGACGAGGAAGTTGCGGCTCTTGAGCTCCGGATTGAACCAGTAGCGCGGCGCGAGCGCGATCGCCGGCCGCGCGGCGGCGCCGTCGCCCGTCTCCTGAGCCCAGCTTTGCCGGACGCCCTCCGCATAGGCGCCGACGAAGCTCGCGACCTGCGGGGTGGAGCCGTCGGTGATGATCTGCACCGGCGCGCCGCGGCCGGCCGCCCGGCGCTTGCCGAAGTCGGCGGGGATCACCACGATCGCACGGATCCTCCCGGCGGTGAGCAGCGGGGTGAGGGGCGCCACGCTGCGCGCCATGGTGACGTCGAACCAGCGTGATCGCTGATAGGCCTGGGCGAGGCCGAGCGCGGGCGCGCTGCTGTCCTGGAGAGCGACGCCGATCTTCGAACGGCTGGTGTCGAGTGACACGGCATAGCCGAACAGGAAGATGAGGATCAGCGGCAGCACCGCGGCGATCAGGATGGTGGAGGGATCGCGCAGGATCTGCTTGCTCTCCTTGCGCAGCATCGCCACCAGGCGCCGGCGGTCGATCGGCGGTCTCATGCCGCTCGCCTTTCGCCGGCCTCGCGGGCCCGATCCGAAGCCTCGATCAGCGCGATGAAGGCATCCTCCATCGTCGGATCGACGAGCCCCGCGGCGTCGATCGCCTGCTGCTTGAGATCGTCGGGCGTGCCGGTCGCGATCTCTCGTGCGCGGTAAATGAGCGCGATGCGATCGCAATATTCGGCCTCGTCCATGAAATGGGTGGTGACGAGCACGGTCACGCCCCGGCCGACCAGACCGTTGATGTGCGTCCAGAATTCGCGCCGCGTGATCGGATCGACACCCGAGGTCGGCTCGTCGAGGAACAGCACCGGCGGCTGGTGCATCACCGCGCAGGCGAGCGCGAGGCGCTGCTTGTAGCCGAGCGGGAGCTCGCCGGCATTGGCCGGCAGATAGCGCTTCAGATCGAATATCTCGACCATGCGCCCGATCGCGGCCTTGGCCTCGTCGCGCTCGAGGCCGTAGACGCCCGCGAAGAAATCGAGATTCTGCGCGACGCTGAGATCGCCGTAGAGCGAGAATTTCTGCGCCATGTAGCCGAGCGCGCCCCGCGCCTGGGCGGCGGCGCGGCGCAGATCGAAACCGGCCACGGCGCCCGTGCCCTCCGTCGGCTTGAGAAGACCGCAGAGCATCTTGAAGGTCGTCGACTTGCCGGCGCCATTGGGGCCGAGCAGCCCGAATATCTCGCCGCGCGCAATGGTGAAACGCATGTCCTCGGCGGCGGTGAAGTCGCCGAAGCGCCTGGTGAGCCCCTTCGCCTCGATCGCCGGTACGTCCGTCTCGGGAATGGGGCGATAGGCCTCGGCGAGCGCGCTCGTGCCCTTCGGCCCGCCTCCCAATATGTCGATGAAGCCGTCCTCGAAGCGCGGCGGCGCTGGTTCCAGCACGGCATTTGGGCCGGCATCGAACGCGTCCGGCTCCGGCGGCCCGGCATCGTGCGCGGTGAGCAGGCGGATGGCCCGGCCCTGGATGGTCGCATCGGCGATGTCGTCGCGGTCCAGCACGCGTTCGAGCAGCGTGCGCCGCCCCCCGCCGAAGCCGCTCAGTCGGAAGACGCGGTGCGCGATGCGGCCGGTGAGCGCGCCGGGCGGGCCGGAGAAGAGCAGCCTGCCGCGGTCCAGCAGGTGGACCTCGTCGCACCGCTCCGCCTCGTCGAGATAGGCGGTCGACCAGAGCACGCCGACGCCGCCCTTCTCGCCCGGCTCGACGAGCTGCTTGACCATCGCCCAAAGCTCGCGTCGCGAGACGGGGTCGACGCCGACTCCGGGCTCGTCGAGCAGCAGCAGGCGCGGCGTGCGGATGAGCGCGCAGGCCAGGCCGAGCTTCTGCTTCATGCCTCCGGAAAGCTTTCCCGCAAGCCGCTGCTGGAAACGCCGCAGATCGGTGAAGTCGAGCAGCTGTCCGAACGTCTCCTCGCGCTCGCTGCGTGGCAGGCCGCGCAGATCGGCATAGAGATCGAGATTCTCTCGGACGCTGAGATCCTCGTAGAGGCCGAAGCGCTGCGGCATGTAGCCGATCTGGTCCTGGTCCGCGCCCGGTGCGCCGCCGAGCACGCGGATCTCGCCCGCATCGGCGCGCAGCAGCCCGGCGAGCAGGCGAATGAGCGTCGTCTTGCCTGCGCCGTCGGGGCCGACCAGCCCGGTGATCTGCCCCGCCGGGATCGCGATCGAGATGCCATCCAGCGCGGGGTCGCCTTTGCCGAAGCGTTTGACCAGCGCCTCGGTGGAGGCCAGCGGCGCGGGCGAGGAGGGCGCCATCGCCGGTCAGCGCCGTGCCGGCCGGGCGCCGGGAACCGAGACGGTCACCGGCTGGCCCTGCCTCAGCGCACCGTCCGGATCGGTGACGATGATCCGGAGTCGGTAGACGAGATCGCTGCGCAGGCTTTCCGTCTCGACGGTCTTGGGCGTGAACTCGGCGGTCGGCGCGATATAGCCGATCGTGCCGTGATAGAGCCTGGCATTGCCGTCCGTCCGTACCGTCACGGCCATGCCGGGGGAGAGGCGTCCGAGATCCGGCTCGGGAACGTAGGCGCGCACGCGCACCGGCCTGTCGATGGTGAGGGTGAACACCGTCTCGCCGGGCTGCACGATCGCTCCGGGCTCGCGGGCACGGACGAGGATGGTGCCGTCGGCCGGAGCGGTCAGCACCGCATCGGCGCGATCGGTGGCGGCGCCGGCGCGCTCTGCACGCGCGCTCTCGACCTGGGCGACGGCGGCCGCGATATCCTCGCGGCGCGATCCGGCACGCTGCAGCGACAGCGCCTGCGCCGCGGCGGCAGCCTGTGCCTGCGCCGCGCGGTAAGCGGCCACGGTCTGGTCGAACAGCGCCTGCGAGACGGCGCCGCTCGCGATCAGCGGCTTGCGGCGCTCATAATCCTCGCGCGCCTTGGCGAGATTGGCCTCCTGTTGTGCCAGCATCGCCGCGGCCTGCGCGATATCCTGCGGGCGATTGCCGTTGCGCCGCTTGTCGAGATCGGCTTCGGCGAGCGCCACCTGCGCGCTCGCGGCCGCCAGCCTGTCGTCGAGCGGCCGCGTGTCGAGCCGGGCGAGGCGCGTGCCGGCCTTGACGTGCGCGCCCTCCTCGACCGGCATCTCGGCGATCCGCCCGCCGACCCGAAAGCCGAGATCGACCTGGCGGATGTCGACATTGCCGTAGAGCGTCAGCCCCTCGTCCCTCGGCCTCCACAGGCCGAAGCCGTGCGTCGCGATCAGCAGGATGACGAATGCCGCCGCGACGGCGGTGATCAATGCGATGCGCAGGCGATTGCTCATGCCTCGTCCTTTGCCGCGAGGGAATCGAGAATGGCGTCGACCTGCGCGAGGACGACGCGGCGGATATGCTCGGTCTCGGCCGGGCCGATCTCGTCCCAGCCGTTGGAGCGCAGCACGACCGCGCGGGAGACGCGGAAGACGAGCGCCTGGCCGAACATGGCGATGACTCGAAGCCGCGCCTCGTCCGGCCCGATGCGATGCGAGGCGGCGCGGCATAGCATTTGCGTGATATGCTGGAGCATCGGCCCCATCGGCCCGTTGTACAGCGCATCGAACGCGCGCGTCGGCTCCATCTGCTCGCGCACGATGAACCGCGCCCAGGCGGCGCTTTCCTTCTGCACGAACATGGTGACCAGCGTCGAGAAGATCCGGCGGATTTGCGCGCGCGCCTTGGCGGGACTGTCCTCCTCGCGGGCCGCTTCGGCGGTTTCGATCGCCTCCGCCATCTGCGCGCCGATCCGCCGTGAGATATAGCCCGCGACGGCGACGTACAGCTCTTCCTTGCCGCCGAAATGATAGGTGATCGCCGACATCGGCCGGCCGGCCGCTCTGGCGATGGCGCGCGTGCTGGCGCCGTCGAACCCGTGGCGCCCGAACAGATCCAGCGCGGCGAGAATGAGCTGATCGGGCGACTCGGGGCTATCGGCCATGTCGCCCATCCTAGTTCGTTCGAACGAACAAGGAAAGCGATCTGAGGCGGCGCCGGAGAGCGGGTACTGCTGAAAGCCGCCCTCCCAAGGCGTAAACCAAAGCTTGATCGCAATTCCCTACTCGATCGGTAGAGATTTCGCCGCAGCAACGAACGTCCGGCACGGTGTTGCATCGCAGCACTGGAATGATCGGGGCGATCGGATAAGCTCTTGTCCAAAGGGGTCCATCCATGCGCAATCATGCCGTCACCTTTACCGCGCTCGCATTCGCGCTCGCCGCGACCGGCGAGGCGCGGGCCACCGAGAGCGCCGCCGCGGGCGAGAGCGGCATCGGCGAGATCATCGTCACCGCGCAGCGCCGCCAGCAGTCGGTGCAGGATGTCAGCATCGCCATCTCGGTGATTGACGGCGCGAAGCTCGCCCAGCGCGGCGTGGGCAACGTCACTCAGCTCCAGTACCAGACGCCCAGCCTCGAGATCGTGCCCGCCTTCGGCGGCGGCCAGCCGCAATTCCGCCTGCGCGGCGTCGGCTTCGAGGATTATGCAACCAACAACACGCCGACCGTGGGCGTCTATGTCGACGAGGTCGCCTATCCGGTGCCGGTGATGACGCAGGGCGTGTTGTTCGATATCGACCGCGTCGAGGTGCTGCGCGGCCCGCAGGGCACGCTGTACGGACGCAACACGACGGGCGGCGCGATCAACTTCATCACGCGCAAGCCCACGGACCATGTCAGCACGGGTGCGGATCTCGAATATGGGCGTTTCGGCCAGTTCCGGCTCGAGGGCTATCTTTCCGGTCCGATCACCGACACGCTCAAGATCCGCCTGTCCGGCGTGCGCGAATCCGGCGGGGGCTTCCAGCGCAACCGCACGACCGGCGAGCATCTCGGCGATGCCGACCGGTTGTTCGGCCGCAGCGTCGTGGAATGGACGCCGAGCGCCGGCGTCGACGTGACGCTCAATGTCCATGGCGGGCGCGACAAGTCCGAGGCGACGGGCCTTTACCTGTTCGACGATTTCCCGACGCAGGGCTATGGCGGCCCGCCGGGGCCGGTCATCCCCGCCGACGCCAGCGTGCGCCAGACCGGCTGGGGCTTCGATCCGGCCTTCGCCACCGCCGTCGGCTTCGCGCCCGGCGCCAAGCCCCAGCGGAACAATCATAGCTGGGGCGCCAGCCTCGATGCGGCGATCGATCTCGGCGAGACGCTGCGGCTCACCAGCATCACCGCCTACGACAAGCTGCGCCGACGCGAGCTCAACGATTGGGACGCCTCGGCGAGCCACGAATCCGACACCTTCTGGGGATCGGACGTGAAAGTCTTCTCACAGGAGGTACGGCTTGCGCCGATCCATGCGGACCGCCTTACCTGGGTGGTCGGCGGATATTACAGCTGGCAGAAGATCGAGGAGGCGTTCCTCACCGATTTCAGCCAGAGCCTCGGCTTCACCACCGATACCAGCTATACCCAGCGCGCGCGGTCGATCAGCGGCTTCGGCCAGGCCGAGTACAAGCTCACCGACTCCTTCACGCTGATCGGCGGCCTGCGCTACGAACATGAACGCCGCACGCTGCGCGATTTCGCGACGGCGATCGGCGGCGTGCCGACCTTCACCGACGGCGATCGCAACACCAGCCTCGACGAGGTGACCGGCAAGATCGGCGTCGAATATCATGTCCGCCCGGGCATCCTGCTCTATGCCAACGCCAGCCGCGGAGTGAAGTCCGGCGGCTTCACCGCCTATAATTCGCCCCAGTCCGATCAGATCAATGCCTTCAAGCCGGAAATCCTCTATGCCTATGAGCTCGGATTCAAGGCAGATGTTGCCCGCACGCTGCGGATCAACGGCTCGGCCTTCTATTATGACTATCGCAACCAGCAGGTGCTCGGCGTCGTCGTCGATCCGGACAACGGCGCCATCGGCCGCATCACCAACGCGCCCAAATCGAAGATCTACGGCGGCGAGATCGAGCTGCAATATGTGCCGGTGGAAGGGCTCACCTTCACCCAGTCGCTGGGCTACAAATATGGCGAATATGTCAAATATGACGATGTCGATCCGACATCGGTTCATATCGATCCGGCCACCGGCAAATATACCTATTCGACGATCAGCCTGAAGGGGCAGAAATTGCCTTTCGCCAATTGGAGCTATGGCGGCTCGGTGGATTGGACGGTGCCGATCGGGAATTACTCGATCGAGACGGAGGCGGACTACAGCTATCGTGACACCATGCCGTCCTTCCTGGGGCCGGTGTTCAAGGTGAAGCGCTTCTGGCTCGCCAACGCGACGCTCACCCTGCGCGCGCAGGACGGCTGGTATGTCGGCGTCTATGGGCGCAATATCTTCAACGAGAAATATGACCTCACGCGCAACTATTTCCTGCCCAACGCCAAGATCGCCTCGCCCGGCCGCCCTGCGACCTATGGCGTACGCCTCGGTTTCCACATCTAGGGGCCGGGCATGCGTCTGATCGGCCTCATCCTCGGCGGGCTCGTCCTGGTCATCGTCCTCGTCTTCATCGGCGGCTGGCTCTATCTGCGCGCGCCGGACATCCCCGCGCGGGAGCTCGCCGCGCGCTACGGCCGGCCCAATTCGCATTATGCCGAGCTGCCGGGCGGCGTGCGGCTCCATTATCTGGAAAGCGGCACGCCGGGCGCGCCGGCGGTGCTGCTGATCCATGGTTTCGGCGACAACAGCTTCACCTGGGACGGCTGGACGCGGGTGCTGGCGTCCGAGCATCATGTGCTGGCGGTCGATCTTCCGGGCCATGGCCTCACCGAGGCGCCCGCCGATCTTTCGATCGATCCGGCGCGGTTCGCGGACGTGCTCGACGCGCTGCTCGGCAAGCTCGGCCTCGCGCACGTGGCCGTGGCCGGCAATTCGCTGGGCGGCGCCGTCGCATGGCAGCTGGCGCTGCGCCATCCTGACAGGGTCGGCCGCCTGATCCTGGTCGACGCCGCGGGCTGGCCGAGCGAGACGCTGAAGAAGCCGCCGCTCGCCTTCCGGCTGATGCGCTACAAGCTGGGTCGCGACATCATCGCCTCGATCGACAACACCCCCCTGATCCGCGAGGGACTCAAGAAGGATGTGGTCGACCAGTCCGTGCTCACCGACGCTTTCATCCAGCGCTGGGCGGACCTGCAGCGCCTGCCGGGACACCGCACCATCCTCATGTCGATGCAGCCGGGCGGCCTCGCGGCTTCCAGGGAGGCGCTGGCGCCGATCAAGGTGCCGACCCTCATCCAATGGGGCGCCGAGGACCAGATCATCGACGTCGCCAGCGCGCGCAAGTTCGCCGATGCCATTTCCGGTTCGGAGCTGATCGTCTATCCCCGTGCCGGGCACCTGCCGCAGCTGGAAGCGGCGGACGCGACGGCGCGGGACGTCGCGGCCTTCCTCGCCCGCCACAAGGAGTAGCCATGCCGGCGGATCTGTGGGGCAATGCGGTCAGCGACGGCAGCCCCGCGGCGCTCGCCGCGATCGACGATTTCTGCGGCGGCCTCGTCGCCTATGAGGCGCGCGCCGCCAACATCCTCGTCGCGGCCGAAGCGGATCCGAGCCATCCGCTCGTGGCGATCTTCGCGGGCGTGCTCGGCCTGCTGGGGGAGCATGAGGGCGCGGCCGAGGCGGCGCGGCCCTGGCTCGCGGCGGCGGAAGCGCGCCTCGATCGGGCCAACCCGCGCGAGCGGCGCCATTTCGTCGCGCTGCGTGCCTGGATCGACGGCAATATCGATGGAACGATATTGGAGCTGGAAACGCTCGCGGCCGAGCATCCACGCGATCTCACCGCGCTCAAGCTGCTCCACTACCATCTCTTCAACCGCGGCGATTTTCCGGGGCTGCTGCGCACCGCGCAGGGCGCCGTCGTGGCCGCGCCCGAGGTCGCCTACGTCCATGGCATGGCGGCCTTCGGCTTTGAGCAGCTTCATCTGCTGGAGGAGGCGGAGGCGGCCGCGCGCCGCGCGCTCGCGATCGAGCCGCGCGAGCCCTGGGCCCAGCACGCGCTTGCCCATGTCCTGCTGACGCAGGGGCGGATCGACGAAGGCATCGGTTTCCTCGAGCGCGCGCGGTCGGGCTGGACCGGGCTGAACTCCTTCATGCTCACCCATTTATGGTGGCATCTCGGCCTGTTCTACCTGAGCGCCGGGCGCGAGGCGGACGCGCTCGCGGCCTATGACGAGCATGTCTGGGCCGTTGCCAAGGATTATTCGCAGGATCAGATCGGCGCGGTGTCGCTGCTGGCGCGGCTGGAGATCGACGGCGTGCCGGTGGGCAAGCGCTGGCAAGAGTTAGGCGGGCATCTGGCTGTGCGGAAGACGGATGTGGTGCATCCCTTCCTCTCCGTCCAGTATCTCTACGGCCTGGCCCGCGCCGGACGTGACGAGGCGGACCGGCTGCTGGACGCGATCACGGCCGCCGCCGCCGATCCGGAGCGGCAGGATCGTGCCGTGTGGCGGCAGGTCGCGCTGCCGCTCGCGCGCGGGCTCCTCGCCCATGCCCGCGGCGGCCACGCCGCGGCGGCCGAGCAACTCGCCGACGTGCTGCCGCGGCTGATCCGGATCGGCGGCAGCCATGCCCAGCGCGACCTGTTCGAGATCATCCTGCTCGACGCGCGCATTCGTTCCGGCGATTTCGTCGAGGCGCAGCAGATGCTGGAGCGGCGGCGCGTGCACGATCCCGATGGCGTGCCGCTTAACCGCAGCCTCGCTGCCGTCTATCGGGCGCTAGGCTTGGCGGAGCTGGCCAATGCGGCGGATGCGCGGGTGAGGGCGCGCCTGTCTTGAAGGGCGTTTCGGTTTGGCGGATCGACGCGCCGGGGTGCCTCTTCTCGTCATCCCGACGCAGGTCGGGATCCATTCAGCGCTCCGGTGCAGCAATGACGCAACGCTGCGCCCATTCCGTCGACGGAGCGCGGATGGATCCCGACCTGCCTCGGGATGACGGGGAGAAAGCGTCAGGCGTGCTCGCCAAAATCCTCTTGGTGCTTTCTGTGCTGATCGCTCTTATCAGCCCCGCCCAGGCCCAGGCGCGCCCGGCGCTAACCGTCGCGCTCCAGCTCGAGCCGCCCAATCTCGACCCGACGTCCGGCGCGGCGGTGGCGATCGACGAGGTCACCTACGCCGCCATCTTCGAGGCGCTGGTCCGCCTCGACGCGCAAGGGACGCCCAAGCCCTGGCTGGCCGAGCGCTGGACGGTCTCCCCCGACGGGCTGGTCTACACCTTCGCGCTGCGGCCCCATGTGCGCTTCCATGACGGCACGTCCTTTACCGCCCATGACGCCGCCTTCAGCCTGCAGCGCGCCATCGCACCCGGATCGACCAACGCGCAGGCGGCGGCGCTGTCCGTCATCCGCAGCGCCGAGGCCATCGCGCCGCTCACCTTGCGCGTCGCGCTTAGGGCGCCCGATGCCGATTTCCTCCGGCTGCTGAGCTATGGCGACGCGGTCATGGTGTCGCGGCGCTCTGCCGCCTCGCTCGCGACGGCGCCGGTCGGCACCGGCCCCTACCGGTTCGCCGAGTGGCGGCGCGGAGAGGCGGTCACGCTGGTGCGCAACGACGGCTATTGGGGCGCGCCCGCCCGGCAGCCGCGGCTCGTCTTCCGCTTCATCTCCGATCCCAGCGCGGCCTATGCCGCGGTCAAGGCGCACGATGTCGATATCTTCAAGGATTTCCCGGCACCCGAGACGCTCGCCCAGCTCGCCGCGGACAAGACGCTGAAGGTCGAGATCGGCCCGACCGAGGGTGAGGTGATCCTCGCCTTCAACCAGCGCCGCGGGCCGCTCGCGGACCTGCGCGTGCGCCGGGCGATTGCCCAGGCGATCGATCGGCGGGCGATCATCGATGGCGCGATGTTCGGCTATGGCACGCCGATCGGCAGCCATTTCGCGCCGCAGGATCCTGACTATGTCGACCTCACCGGCCGCTATCCGCACGATCCCGCCGCCGCCCGGCGCCAGCTCGCCGAGGCCGGCTATCCGCAGGGCTTCGCGCTCACCCTGAAGCTGCCGCCGGCCGCCTATGCGCGGCGCAGCGGCGAGATCGTGGCGGCGGAGCTGGCGGCGATCGGCATCCGCGTGCGCATCGTCAATCTCGAATGGGCGGCGTGGCTCGACGAGGTCTACGCCCGTCATGTCTTCGATCTCACCATCGTCAACCATGCCGAGCCCTTCGACTATGATATCTATGGCCGGGAGGACTATTATTTCGGCTATCGCAGCCCGCCGGTCCGCGCGCTGCTCGATCGGCTGAAGGCGACGCCGGAGCCTGCCGCACGCCATGCGCTGCTGGCGCAGCTCCAGCGACGGCTCGCGGACGATGCCGCCAACGGCTTCCTCTTCGAATATCCCCGGCTCGGCGTGCAGGACGCCAAGCTGCGCGACATCTGGATCAACACGCCCAACGAAGCGCTGGACTATGCGGCGGCGCGTTTCGAGGGGGAGACGGACGATGCCGGCGGGGCAGCCGGCCAGGCCGCGTGTGGCCGCGGCGCCGGCTGGCTGGCGCTCGCCGCCATCGCGGCCGGGCTGATCGCGCTCGGTGTCCGCATCGGCCCGCTCCTTCTCGCCCGGCGGCTGGCCGTGCTGGCGGCGACGCTCGCCGCGGCCAGCCTCCTCATCTTCGCGCTGGTGCAGATCGCGCCCGGCGATCCGGCGGCCTTCATGATGGGGCTCGACGCCAGCCCGCAGGCGATCGCCGCGCTCCACGCCCAGCTCGGTCTCGATGGCCCGGCGCCGGCGCGCTATCTCGCCTGGGTCGTGGGCCTGCTCCACGGTGATTTCGGGCTGAGCTACACCTATCGCGTGCCGGTCGCCGGGCTGCTCGGTGAGCGCCTTTCGGTGTCGCTGCCGCTTGCGCTGCTCGCGACGCTGCTCTCGATCCTGATCGGCGTGCCGGCCGGCTATGCCGCGGCGCGCGGTGAGGGCGGCTTCGGCGATCGCGCCGTACTGTGGGCGGCGCGGATCGGCATCGCGGTGCCGAGCTTCTGGCTGGCGGTGTTGCTGGTATTGTTCTTCTCCGTCGGCCTGCGCTGGTTCGCGTCGGGCGGCTTTCCCGGCTGGCAGGCGGGCTGGGCTCCGGCGCTCAGCGCGCTCGTGCTCCCGACGCTCGCGCTGGCGCTGCCGCAGGCGGCGATCCTCGCACGGGTGACGCGCACCTCGCTGCTCGAGACGGTGGCGCTCGATTTCGTCCGCACCGCGCGCGCCAAAGGGCTGAGTCGCGACGCGGCGCTCCGCCGCCATGCGCTGCCCAACGCGCTGGGCCCCGTCGTGACGGTGCTCGGCCTGCAGGTGCCTTTCCTGCTCGCTGGCAGCGCGATCGTCGAGGCCATCTTCTTCCTGCCCGGCCTCGGCCGGCTGATATTGCAAGCGATCGCCCAGCGTGACCTGATCGTGGTCCAGGCCGTCGCGCTGCTGCTCGTCGCCGCGACGATCCTGGCGAGCTTCCTGGCCGACATGGCGCTCGCCCTGCTCGATCCGCGGCTCAGGCGATCGCGATGAGCCGCGGCGGCCCCGCCATGCTCGCCGGCGCGCTGCTCGTCGGCCTTGCGCTCGCCGCGGCGCTGCTGTCGCTCGTCTGGACGCCCTACGACATCGCCGCGATCGACGTCGCTGCGCGGCTCCAGCCGATCAGCGCCGCGCATCCGCTCGGCACGGACCAGCTGGGCCGGGACATGCTCTCCATGCTGATGGCGGGCGGGCGCGTCTCGCTCGCCGTCTCGCTGCTCGCGGTGGGCGCCGCGATGCTGGTCGGCGTGCCGATCGGCCTTGCCGCCGCGGCGTTCGGCGGCTGGGTGGACGAGGGAGCGATGCGCGGCGCGGACGTGCTGTTCGCCTTTCCCTCGCTGCTGCTCGCCATCCTGCTCGCCGCGATCCTCGGGCCGGGCGCGTTCAATGCGATCCTAGCGATCGCGCTGTTCAACATTCCGGTCTTCGCGCGCGTCGCGCGCGGCGCCGCGCTCGGCCTGTGGCAGCGCGATTTCGTCGCGGCGGCGCGGCTCGCCGGTAAGGGGCGGGGGGCGATCTCCGTCGGCCATGTCCTGCCCAACATCCTGGCTGCGATCGGCGTGCAGGCGACGATCCAGTTCTCGCTCGCGCTGATCGCGGAAGCCGGCCTCTCCTATGTCGGTCTCGGCGTGCAGCCGCCGGCGGCGAGCTGGGGCCGGATGCTCGGCGATGCGCAGACGCTGATCGGTGCCGCCCCGCGCCTGGCGGTCCTGCCCGGCCTCGCTATCCTGCTCGTCGTGCTCGGCTTCACATTGCTCGGCGATGGCCTGCGCGACCGGCTGGACATGCGCGCATGAGCCTGCTCTCGATCCGGGATCTCACCGTCTCCTATGCCGGCCGGCCTGCCGTGCGGGGGGTGTCGCTCTCCGTCGCGCGCGGCGAGATCGTGGCGCTGGTTGGCGAATCCGGTTCGGGAAAGTCGACAGTGGCGCTCGCCGCGCTCGGGCTGCTGCCGCCTTCGGCCGAGGCCGTGGGGGAAATCCGCATCGACGGCCGGCCGATGGCCGATCTGCCGCCGGCCGAGCAGGATCGGCTGCGCGGCGGCACGCTTTCCATGGTCTTCCAGGAACCGATGGGGGCGCTCAACCCACGCATGCGGATCGGCGCCCAGGTTGCCGAAGCGATCCGCATCCATCACCGCATCGGTCGCGCCGAGGCAGGTCGACGCGCCGCCGAGACGCTGGCGCGCGTCGGCCTGCCGCCCGATGCCGCGCCGCCTTCCCGCTATCCTCACGAGCTGTCGGGCGGCCAGCGCCAGCGGGTCGCGATCGCGATCGCGATCGCCGCCGGCCCGGCGCTGCTGATCGCCGACGAGCCGACCACCGCGCTCGACGTCACCACCCAGGCGCATGTCCTCGCGCTGCTCGGGCGGCTGGTGCGGGAGGACGCGCTCGGGCTGCTGCTGGTCTGCCACGATCTCGCGGTCGTCGCGGAGGTGGCGGACCGCGTCCTGGTGATGAAGGACGGCGCGATCGTCGAGGAAGGGACGGTTTCGGAGGTGCTGGCGCGGCCGGCGGCGGCCTATACGCGCGCTCTGATCGCGGCGGCGGCGCATGCGCCGGCATCGCCTGCGCAAGCGCCCGGCGCGCCGCTGCTGGAGGTCCGTCAGCTCGTCCGCCGCTGGCCGGGCATGCGCACGGGGCTGCGCCGCGCGCCGCCGCGCTCGGCGCTGCAGGATGTGAGCTTCACTCTCGCCGAACGCGAGACTGTGGGGCTGGTCGGCGAATCCGGCTCGGGCAAGACCACCCTGCTGCGAACCCTGCTCGCGCTCGATCCGCCGCAGGGCGGCGACGTGCTGCTTCGCGGCCAATCGATCGTCCGCGCGCGCGGGGCGGCGCTGCGCCGGTTGCGCCGTGATATCCAGGCGGTTTTCCAGGATCCTGCCGGCAGCCTCGATCCCCGGCAGCGGATCGAGCGGATCGTCGCCGAGCCGATGCATCTTCTCGATACGGCGCCGAGCGCGGCCGAGCGCCGCCGCCGGGTCGAGGAGGCGCTGGAGCAGGTCGGCCTCGCGCCGGCCGACGCCGATCGCTTTCCGCATCAATTCTCGGGCGGCCAGCGCCAGCGCATCGCATTGGCGCGCGCGCTGATCATCCGGCCCAGGCTGATCATACTCGACGAGGCGGTTTCCGCGCTCGACATGTCGGTGCGTGCCGGCATCCTCGATCTGCTCGCGGATTTACGAGACCGGCTCGGCCTCGCCTATCTCTTCGTCACCCACGACATGGCGATGATCGGGAAGATGGCCGACCGGCTGATCGTTCTCCAGGCGGGGAGGATCGTCGAACAGGGGCCGGCGCAGGACGTCGTCCGCGCGCCCCGCCATCCCTATACCGCCGCGCTGCTCGCAGCGACGCCGGACCTGGATAAGGCGCTGGCGGGGGTTTGATAGAGGCCCCTCCCCTTCAGGGGAGGGGTGTAGAAAATGGCCGCATTGAATCAGGGCCGCAGCGTCGAGCCTCCATCGACGGCGATCACCTGACCGTTGATCCAGGTGCCGTCGTCCGAGAACAGCATCGCGACCATCGCCGCGATATCGGCGCTTTCGCCGAGCCGGGGGCTGCGGCAGCCCGCCAGCATCGCGTCCTTGGCGGATTGCGCCATCGTCGTCTTGAGCCGTTCGGTGATGATCATGCCGGGGGCGATCGCATTGGCGCGGATGCCCTCCTTGCCCCAGCGGCTCGCGACATGGCGCATCAGCGCGTTCACGCCCGCCTTGGACATCGCGTAGCAGGGCCGCACCGGCTCGCCGGCATGGGCGGCGGTGGAACTGGTGTAGACGATCGCGCCCTTGGCTTGGAGGATGTGGGGCAGGGCGTGGCGCGTGCAGGACAGCATGCCGCGCAGGTTGACCGCGATGGTGCGGTCGAACACGGCGAGCTCCACCGCAATGGCGTCGCTGTCATCGAAGATGGTGCGCAGGTCCGCCGCATTGGCGTGGAGGAAGTCGATCCGCCCGAAGCGGGCGACCGCTGCGTCGATCAGCGCCTTCACCGATGCATCGTCGGTCTGGTCATAGGCGAAGGGAATGCAGGTGCCGCCTGCGGCGGCGACGCGGCTCGCATGGTCCTGCGCGGAAGCGAGATCGAGATCGCCGAGGAATATCTGGCATCCTTCGGACGCCAGCCGCGCTGCGGTCTCTCCGCCGATGCCGCCCGCACCGGCGATCACCGCCACCTTGCCGTCCAATCCACGCATTGCCGTCTCTCCTCTCCCAAGGAAACGAGGCGTCCCGTTTGCCGGGACGCCTCCTAAGGTCGATCCGTCGAACCCACCTTACAGATCGGGGTGCGACCAGGCCGGCGGCTCGGCCGGGGGCAGCGCGGTCTTGCCGTCGAGGCTCATCACCTGCAGTTTCTGGCGGTGCGGCCAGTGCATCGAGAAGGCGACCTCGCCGGTGCGCTCGGCGGCAGGCAGGTGGCACATGTCGAGCACGGTTCCGGCGAGATAGGCGACATCCTCGGTCGGATAATCCTGCGGGATCAGATCGTCGGCACCGGGCGTGCGGATCGCGGTGGACGGGCCGACGGCGTTGACCGCGATATTATCGTCGATGAGCTCCGCCGCGAGGCCCTGGGTGAAGCGGTGCAGCGCGGCTTTCACGGAGGCATAGAGCGTGTCGCCGCCGCGACGGGCATAATCGAGATAGGGCCGCACCGGCGGCAGCGCCGTCACCGATCCGATATTGACGATCCAGCCGGCGCCCTGGGCCTTCATCAGCGGCACCGCGGCGCGCGCCAGCTCGAACGGTGCCTGCAGATAATGGGTCAGCGTGCGGGCGAAGGTATCGTCGCTCATCTGGTCGATGCGGGCGTAATCGGCGAAGCCGGCATTGTTGACGAGGATGTCGAGCCGGCCGCCGCCGGCCTTGCTCGCCCGCTCGATCAGGCTGGCCCGATCGCCGGGCTTCTCGATGTCCGCCGCGACGATGCGCGCCTGGCCGCCGGCCGCCTCGATCAGCGACACCGTCTCCTCCAACGTGCCCGCGACCTGCTGCTGCGCGCCGAAGCGCGTGCCCGCCGCCGGCGCGCCGGTGGAGCGTGCGCTGACCACCACGGTGGCGCCGGCCGAGGCGAGGCGCTGGGCGATGGCGCGGCCGATGCCGCGGCTGGCGCCGGTGACGAGCGCGACGCGCCCGCCGAGATCGGGTTGGGGGGCAGTCATTTCTCTCTCCTGTAAATAAGGGCGCGTGAGCGCCTTCGTGCCTGTTACGTCGGGAAAGGTCAGCGCCGCGCGTCGACGAACTTGCGCATCACGCCATAAAGATAGTCGCAATCCTCGTCGGTCATCGTCGGATGGCAGGGCAGGCAGACGCCGTGGCGCATGATCTGGTCGGCCACCGGATAGCCGGCGGGATCGGCGCGGTAGTCGACGCCGCGCATCATCGGCTGGCGGGTGATGTTGCCGGAGAAGATGGTGCGCGTGACGATGCCGTGCGCCTCGAGATGCTCCTGCAGTTCGCGCCGGCTCCAGCCGGTCTCGGGCCGGATCTGGAGCGGATAGTTGATCCACGTCGTCTCGACGCCGTCGAGCAGCGTGGGGGTGATGAAGACGTCCGCATAGCCTTCGAAGAAGCGGTTGTGGCTGGCGAACACTTTGTTCCTGAGCTCGGTGAACATCGGCAGCTTGTCCAGCTGGACATGGCCGAAGGCCGCGCCGGCCTCGTTCGGGATGAAGCCGTAGCCGAGATCCTCGAAGATGAACATGCCGTCATAGGGAATGCCGTCGACATCCTCGAGGAAGCGCCCGTCGCTTTCCGCGCGTTTGGTGCCGTGCAGATATTTTTCCGACGAGCGGCCCCAGGAGCGCATGCTGAGCCCGCGATCCCACAGCGCCTCGGTGTCCACCGCCACCATGCCGCCATTGCCGAGGCAGGTGATGATGTGGAAGATCGAGAAGCTCGTCACGGAAATGGTCGCGCGGGTGCCCGGCGCCGAGCCCCGCAAGGTCGAGCCGAGCGTGTCGCAGCTGTCCTCGATGAGCGCGAGCCCATGCTTGTCCGCGAAGGCGCGGAGCCGATCCCAGTCGGGGATGCCGCCGAGCAGGTTGGGCACGAGGATGGCGCGCACCTTGGGCGACAAGGCCCGTTCGAGCAGATCGAGATCGACCTGGTAGCTGTCGAGCACGACGTCGACGAATACGGGCACATGGCCGGCATGGACGATGCTGGCGACGTCCGTGCTGAAGGTGAGCACCGGCGTGATCACCTCCGACTTGGGCGGCAGGTCCAGCAGGCGCATCGCGAGCAGCAGTGCCGAGCTGCCGCTGTTCACCATGATGCCGTGATTGTGGCCGAGCAGCTTGGCGACGCGCGCCTCGAAAGTGCGGACATTCTCGCCGACGATCATGCCGGTGCGCATCACCTTGGTGACCGCCTCGATCTCCTTCTCGTCGATCATCGCGCCGCCGTAGCGGATCCGCCGCGCGCCCGGCAGCAGCCCGGTGAAGCCGCGTGCCTGCTCGCCGTCCGAAACGGCCTGGATTGGCGTTGCCATGTGCGATCCTCCCATATCCTGTTCCGACTCGCTGGGCAGTGTCCGTCGGGAGAGCTATGAGTCCAAGCGATGATTATTGCTCGATTCATCGGATTTAATCATGGCTCTTTCAGAACGCGCGCTTCGCTATTTTCTCTCCGTCGCCCAGCAGGGCAGCTTCACCCGCGCGGCGGAGGCAAGCGCCGTCGTCCAGTCCGCGATCTCGCACCAGATGCGCGCGATCGAGCAGGAATATGGCGTGGCGCTGTTCCGCCGGGACGGCCGTGGCGTGACGCTCACCGCCGCGGGCGAGATGCTGCTCGATTATGCCCAGTCGGTCGTGGGCCTGATCGATCGTGCCGGGCAGGATCTCCGGCGGCTTGCGCAGGGCCATCTCGGCCGGCTGCGGATCGGCTTCCAATCGGCCGCCAGCCGCCAGCCCATCGTCGCGGAGGCGCTGCGGCGCTTCCGCGAGCGCAATCCGCAGGCCGATCTCGAATTGTCCGCGAGCACCGGGCTCAGCATGATCGCCGAGATCGGCGAGGGGCGGCTGGACGGCGCGTTCATGTATGCCGAGCCGGATATGGGGCCGGAGCGGCTCGTCGTCGCGCGACACGACTGGATCCTCGCGCTGCCGGTCTCGCATCCGCTCGCCGGGCGCAAGCGGCTGCACCTCGCCGATCTCACGCGGGAGGCGTTCATCTGGCTGCCGCGCGGCGTCAATCCCGGGCTGCACGATCGGATGCTCGCCTGCTGCGCCGCCCGCCGTATGGCGCCGCGCATCGAGCAGGAGGCGTTCGACGAATCGATGGTGCTCAACCTCGTCGCCGTCGGGGTCGGGGTCGCCTTCGTGCTCGATAGCCTGCCGGCGCATTTCAACGCCAATGTCGTGCTGCGCCGGGTCGCCGATTTCAGCGTCCCGGTCGAACTCTGCTTCCTGACCAGCGGCACCAGCCCCAACCGCCTGCTGAAGCAGTTCGCCGGCATCGTCGCAGACGCGAAGGCCGGAGCACCGGCAGCGTGAGCACGGCCGCGCGCTTTGTTGACGATATTGCCGGTTTTCGCTGCTAGGCATGGGGCGCGGATAGGGAGGCACGGGCACGTCATTGGACGAACAGGCTGGATCGGGGGGGGCTGCGGAGGACAGGCCGGGCGAGGTTCGCCGGGCCGTCGGCGCGGCCGAGACCTGCTTGTTCGACGATCTCGACGCGGTGGCGCGCGATGCCGCGGGCGCACTCGATCGTGCGGCCCAGCCGTCGCTCTACGATCGGATCGATTGGCTCCGCCTCATGCGCGCCCATGTGCCGGATGGGGCGACGCCGATCATCGCGCGCGCCGCGCTGGGCGAGGGACGCTGCTGGCTGTTCCTCCGCCTGGCCGCGCGTCGCCGGGCAGAGGCATATGCAAGCTGGTACAGCCTGTCCTTCGCGCCCGTTTTCGCAGGACCTGCGGCATTGCGCCGCCCGCTGCTCGAGGCGCTCGCCGTCGCGCTGCGCAGCCGCTTCGCCACGATCCGGCTGGCGCCGGTGCCGTCCGCGGCGGCCGATCTGCTCGTTCCCGCCTTCGCCGCGCAGGGCTGGCGGGCCGAACGCCGCCCGGCGACGGCAAACTGGATCGCCGATACGGCGGACAAGGATTTCGCCGCCTATTGGGCGGCGCGGCCCTCCCGGCTGCGCAATACCGTAAGGCGGAAAGGGCGGGGCGCCGATCTCACGATCATGATCCGGGATCGTTTCGCTGAAGCGGAATGGGACGATTATGAGGCGGTCTACCGCGCGAGCTGGAAACCGGCCGAAGGATCGCCGGCTTTCCTGCGGGCGCTGGCGCGCGCCGAGGGCGAGGCCGGAACGCTGCGGCTCGGCATCGCCTATCGCCAGGGCACCCCGGTGGCCGCCCAGTTCTGGACGGTCGAGCACGGCGTGGCCACCATCCACAAGCTGGCCCATGTCGAGGAGGAGAGGGCGGCATCGCCCGGGACGCTGCTCAGCGAGGCGATGTTCCGCCACGTGATCGAGCGCGATCGGCCTCGGAGGATCGACTTCGGGACCGGCGACGACAGCTACAAGGCGGACTGGATGGACGAGCGGCGCGTGCTGGAGCAGGTGACGCTCTACGACGCGCGTAGTCTTGGCGGCCGGGCACGGTTGCTCGGCGCCAGGCTGAAGCGTCGCCTGCGCGGGGAGTGAGAAGGCTCGAGCATCCCGAGGCCTCGGAGCGTCTCGCGCACCGCGTCCGACAGCGGGGTACGCGGCAGATCGGTGCCGAGCAGCGCTTCGAGCTGGCGGCCGTCGAGCGCGATCGTATGTTGCCAGAGGTAGCGGAGCTCGGCCATTTCGCGGAACAGCGGCACGAACGGCGCGAGCAGCGCGATCGTTCGCCAGGGGAAGCGGCGGATGCCGAGCGGCCGGCCGAGCGCGTCGCCTACGGCGGCGGCCAGCTCCTCCGACGTCAGCTGCAGCCCGGCAAAGTGCAGCCGCTGGAAGCCGGCGAGCTGCGCCTCGCGGCCGGCGAGCAGCGCGATCGTTTCGCCGACGTCCGGGAGATAGGCCCAGGCATGGCTGGTGCCCGGCGTGGCGGGATCGGCCATGTGGCGGGGCGGGGCACCCGGCTTGAATAGGCCTTGGCTGAACCAGCTGTTGCCGGGGCGGGGCCCGAAATAGTCGCCCGCGCGCAGGATGAGGACACGCACCCCCTCGGCGGACGCGATCTCCAGACGGCGTTCCATCTCCACCCGTATCCGCCCCTTGCGTGTCCGCGGGCGCTGCGCCGCATCCTCGCCGATGAGCGGAAAGGCGTCCGGCCCGTAATTGTAGATCGTGCCGGGCAGGACGATGCGCGCGCCGGCTGCGCGTGCCGCCGCGATGCTGTTGTCGAGCATCGGCAGGACGAGCCTGTTCCAGTCCCGATAGCCGGGGGGATTGGCGGCATGGACGATCAGCGCGGTGTCCTGCGCGGCCGCCCGCACGTCGCCGGCGTTCATCGCATCGCCTATGCGCCATTCGATGCCGTGCCGCGGCGGCTGCGGCCGCCGGGCGAGCGCACGCACCTGCCAGCCATGGCGCACCAGAGCGGCGGCGGTCTCGCCGCCGACGCCGCCGGTCGCGCCGATGACCAAGGCGGTTCGGGATGTGGTTCGGTCCATGCTCGATCTCCTTCGCCCTCGATCATGGCGCGTCCCGCGAACGCAAGGAATTGTGGAGCTGCGAAGATCGGCTATACAGAAATGCATGGCGGAGCCGAGCTGGGACCTCTATCGGGCGCTGCTCGCAACCTTGGATGCGGGCAGCCTCTCGGGCGCCGCCCGCGCGCTCGGCCTCACCCAGCCCACGCTCGGGCGCCAGATTGCCGAGCTGGAACACCTGCTCGGCACAGCGCTGTTCGCCCGCACGCCGCGCGGTCTTCGCCCGACCGATGCGGCGCTCTCGCTCGCGCCGCATGTGCGGGCGATGGCGGGCGCGGCCGGCGCGCTTGCGCGCACCGCAGCCGGGGCCGGGGAGGCGCTTGCCGGCGCGGTGCGGATCACGGCGAGCGAGATCGTCGGCGCGGAGCTTCTGCCGCCGATGCTCAGGGACCTGCGGCTGGCGCATCCGGGCATGACGTTCGAGCTGGTGCTCGCCAACGATATCAAGGACCTGTTGAGCGGCGAAGCCGACATCGCCGTGCGCATGGTGCGGCCGAGCCAGTCGGCGCTCGTCGCACGCCGCATCGGCGCTGTCGGAATCGGCCTCTATGCCCATCGCGACTATCTCGCCCGCTGCGGCCTGCCCGCTGATCGTGCGGCACTTGGCGATCATGCCTTGATCGGCTTCGATCGCGACACGCCTTTCCTGCGCCGGCTCGCGGCGGAGGTCGGGCTGCGCCGCGGCGAGTTTGCGCTGCGGGTGGACAGCGATCTTGCGCAGCTCGCCGCCGTCCGGGCGGGCTTCGGCATCGGTTTCGTGCAGCATGGCATCGCCCGGCGGGATCCGGCGCTGCGCGCCGTGCTGGCGGAGGACATCGGCTTCACGCTCGATCTGTGGCTGGCGATGCACGAGGACTTGCGGGGAATCGCCCGTATACGCCGCGTGTTCGACGCGCTGGCCGAGGCATTGCCGCGGCAGCTCACGCAAGGCGGCGGGCGCTGATGCGCTCGCGCTGCGTTCGGCGCCATGCTAACGGCCGGGCATGAAGGCTGGGCCGTCCGCGCTGCTCGCACCGCTTTATGCGGATCTCGCCACCGACAGGCCCTGGATCCGGTTCCTCGACGCATTGGCGGCAGCCCTGCCCTGCCGGCATCCGACGATCGTCGCGCGCGCGCCCAAGGCGAGCGATCCGGGCCTGCTCGTCTCGTCGGAGCCCAATCCGGAGGGCTCACGCCCCTATCAGGAGTGGCTGTTCGATCAGACGCCCTTTCGCGATCTGCCGCACGGCGAGATCCACACGCTGCGCACGATGATGAGCGAGGAGGCGCTGGCGGCGCTGCCTTATTATCGCGACTATCTCGCCCCCGCCGGCGTAACGGACATACTCGCCGTCGATCTCGCCGATGGCCGTTCGGGAATGACGTTGCGGCTGCGGGCCAGCCGGACGATCGGCAGCCCGCCCTTCGGGCCGGAGGAAATGGCCGCCGTCCGCCCGCTCCTGCCGCATCTTCAGGCGGCGCTCGAGATTCACGGCCGGTTGCTCGGCCAGCAGAGCCTGCTTGCGCTTTACGAGCGCTCGGCCGATCGGCTCGGCATCGGCGCGGCGCTGCTCACGGAGGCGCGCCAGCTCGTCTTCGCCAACGCGGTGCTGCGCGGGATGCAGGCTGCGGGCTGTCCGGTGCGGCTGCGCGGCAGCCGCGTGTCCGGTGCCAGGCGCGAGGACGACGCGCCGCTGCAGGCCGCGCTCGATCGGCTTGCGCGGCCGCAGCCGAACCCGGAGGAGGGCATCCATCTGCTGCTCGGCGCGGCCGGAGGCGGATTGCCGTGGAGCGTTCTCGTCGAGCCGGTGCCTGATCCGATACCGGCCGATGCCAATGCACGGCCGGCGGTGATGCTGCTCGTCCGCGCGCCCGGCCATTTCCGCCCGGCAGCGGCCGATCATCTCATGCAGCAGTTCGCGCTCACCCCCGCCGAGGCCGAGCTGGCGATGCGGCTGGCCGAGGGGCGGACGATCGACGAGGCGGCGGCGGCCGGCGGGATCAGCCGCAACACGGCGCGCAACCAGCTGGCGGCGATTTTCTCCAAGACGGGGGTCAACCGCCAGGCCGATCTGGTCCGCCTGATATTGGAGGCGGGAGTGAATCTCTGGCCGGTTCCGATCGGATCTCCCGACGCTCCCTAGCATATCCGTGGCGGTCGGGCGCGCGATTGGCCCGAACGCGGTGGCCTGAGGGGGCGTCTGCGGTGGCGCCTGATCATCGCTGCAACAGGGGCAGCACCATGTCGACGAGCTCGGCGATCTGATCACCGGTGAGCTCCCGGCCGCTCATGCCGACATGGAACATCACCGATCCGACCAGCGTGTCGAATATGTAGGCCATGCGCTCGGCCGCGATCGTCGGAGGGGCGATCCGGCGGAAGGCCGCATAACAATATTCCCGTTCGCCGATCATGTAGCGCGTCATCGTCGCGCCCAGCTCGGGATGGCGGGCGGCCGCCTGTGTCAGGCCGATCAGGGCGCCGCCGCGCGATCCCGCCATGTAGGAAGCGAACACCGTCGCGTGGGCGATCAATATGTCCCGCGGCTCCGCTGCCTCGGACAGCTGGGGTTCCATCGCGCGGGAGGTCTCGTAGAGGATCGTCCCGACGAGCTCGAGCTTGGAGGCGAAGCGGCGATAGAGCGTCGTCCGGCTGCACCCGGCACGCTCGGCGACGCCCTCGATCGTCAGCCCCTCGAAGCCGCGCTCCGCCAATATCCGCCACGCCGCTTCGCGAATGGCCGAATCGGCCTGTGCGCTTCGCGGCCGCCCGCGGCCGCGGGCGCCGGGATCCTGTTCCTCCGCCATCATCCCTCTGCCGGTTTCGTCCCGTTTCTCCCAAACGCGCCTGCGTCTCACAAATCTGTCATCGAATATCGATACGCGACTGTTCCGTAATTTACCAGCCGGCGAGGGGCAAGATCGCAGATGTCGAAAATTCGCCTTTTTTCCAATGTCATGGTCATGGGTCTGATGCCGTTTTCCGCGCTTCCGGCACATGCTGCCGACGTCGCGGCAGCCGAGGCGGGAGCGCTGCCGGCCGATGCCGACATCGTGGTGACTGCGCAGAAGCGCGAACAGCGGATCACCGACGTTCCGATGTCGATCAGCGCCTATGGCCGCGAATTCCTCGATCGCATCGGCGGCACGGAGCTCACCAGGATCTCGGCGATCACGCCGGGCTTCGTCGTCCAGCTGCAGGACAAGTTCGCCCCCGGCTTCTCGATCCGCGGTATCACCTCGAACGATTTCACGCCGCAGGCGGAGCTGCGCGTCGCGGTGTTCCAGGACGGGATCGCCGTCACCCAGGCGACCGCCGCCTATACCGAGCTGTTCGACGTCGATCGGGTGGAGGTGGAGAAGGGGCCGCAATCGACGCTCCATGGCCGCTCGGCGCTCAACGGCGGGATCTCGATCTTCCAGAAGCGGCCGACCGGCGATTTGAGCCTTGAGGCGAAGGGTGGGCTCGGCACCTACAACTATCAATCGATCCAGGCGGTGGTGAACGTGCCGATCAGCGACACGCTCGCCATCCGCATGGGTGCGCTGGAACGCAAGCGCGACGGCTTCGTCAAGGACAGCGATGCCAGGGGCAGCTACAACGCCTTGAACGCGCAGGCCTATCGCTTCGCGGCCAAGTGGACCCCGACGAGCGATTTCAGCTTCAATCTCGTCGCCACCTTCGATCGCGACGACACCAGGGGCGGCGTCCCCTTCAAGTCGCGGACCTTCCTGCCGCTCGATCAGCGGACCGGGGCGGTGATCGGCGATCTCCGCTTCTGGACGCCGACGCATCTCGATACCTTCGGCACGCTGCCGGCGCCTTATTTCAACCGCCGCATCCTCAATATCAGCGGCACCGCGGACTGGCGGCTGGACGATCGCTTCAGCCTGACCTCCATCACCGGCTATCGCTGGTCGCACGCCTGCCAGGCCGGCGACAATGACGGCACGCCGACCAACATCATCGCCTATGAGCAGTGCAATTTCGGCCGCCAATATTCGGAGGAGCTGCGCCTCAACGTGAAGGGGCTCGGTCCGGTCGAGGGCTTCGTCGGCGCCAGCGCCTTCAAGGCGAAGAACGGCATGAACTTCGATCTCGGCTATGACGAGCGGGCGATGGCGCTGCTGCTCGGCGGCGTCTTGCAGCAATTCGCCCCCAAGGGGCTCACCAACGACCAGATCAATGCGCTGCTCGGCGCCAAGGCGGCCTATCTGAAGCCCTTCACCCTCGATCGCCAGCTCACCCGCGCCGATATCGAGACCTACGACATCTTCGCCGATTTCACGCTGCATGCGACCAGCCGACTCGATCTCTTCGCCGGCGGCCGCGTGACCTTCGACAAGAAGACGGTGTCGCTGCAGGGGTTGACGCCGGACGGGCCGAGCACGCTGACGGGCGGTGGCATCCTGCTGGCGCCGACGCCCGGCGGCGCGGTGCTGCGCGGCAGCAACAGCTCGACGAACCTCACCGGCCGCGCCGGCATCCGCTATGCGGTGACGCCGGACGTCAACCTCTATGCGGTTTACGGTATCGGGCGGCGGCCCGAGGTGCTGCAGATCAACGCGAACAAGCCCGCCGAGATCATTCCGGCCGAGAAGCTCTCCTCGGCCGAGGCCGGCGTGAAGGTCCGCCTGCTCGACGGCCGGCTGGTCGGCGACCTTTCGGTGTTCCACTATGACTATACGAACTTCCAGACGCTCGGGCTGGTGAACGGCGTGCTCGCCACGATCAATGCCGGCAAGGCCGACGCGACAGGCGTCGAGACGCAGCTTACCTATGTGATCGCGCCCGGAATCTCGGTGTTCGGCAGCTACGGCTATAATCGCGGCCGGTTCACCACCGGCGCCTATGACGGCAATCACTTCCGCAACAGTCCCGATCACAAGTTCGCGATCGGCGCCGATCTCTCGGCCTCGATGAAGGGCGGCACGATCAGCTTCGCGCCGCTTTACAGCTGGCAGTCGAAGATGTTCTTCGACGACAACAACGATCGGCTCGACCTCCAGCAGCGCACCCCGGCCGCCTATTCCGACAGGGTCGTCGACGAATATCAGAAAGGCTATGGCCTGCTGAGCGCCCGGCTGACCTTCACCGGCGAAGGCGAGCGCTGGAGCTTCGCCTTGATCGGTGACAATCTCACCGACAAGAAGTTCATCGTCGATGCCGGCAACACGGGGGATTATTTCGGCATGCCCACCTTCATCGCGGGATCGCGCCGCACTGTTCGCGCCGAATTCGGCGTGAAATTCTGATCACAGGCCCAGGAGACCATCATGTCGCTCGTCCGCCGCTTCGCGCTCGCCTCGTTCGCCACCGTCTCGCTGCTCGCCGGCAGCGCGGCGCTGGCGAGCGACGACAGCTTCACCATCGCGGTGATCCCCGACACGCAGAACTATATCGATTACACGCACCAGACCGCCGAGGGCTTCGGCTTCGATGCCAGCAAGATGTTCCTCGGCCAGATGCGCTACATCGCGGATCATCTCGAGAGCCAGGGCGGGGACATCGCCTTCGTGACCTCGCTCGGCGACGTCTGGCAGCACCAGACGCTCGCCATCGATCCGGATCACGCCGCGCGCGGCTTCAAGCGTGCGCCCAATCCGTTCATGGACCAGGCCTTCGCGCCGACGCCCAAGGTGACCACGATCGAGATGCCGACGGCGAGGCAGGGCTTCGAGATGATTGCCGGCAAGGTCCCCTTCTCGGTCGTGCCCGGCAACCACGATTATGACGCGATGTGGACGGACTCCAATCATCCGCCTGCGGAGAAGTTCACCGGCATGGGCAGCGTCGGCATGCTGCATGCCGGCGGCCTCAACAACTTCCGCACCGTCTTCGGCTCGGACACGCCGTTCTTCAAGGGCAAGAGCTGGTATGTCGCATCGCACGACGGCGGCGCCGACAGCGCGCAGATATTCACCGCCGGCGGCTATCGCTTCCTCCACATCGGCCTGCAGTTCGATGCACCCAACGCCTCGCTCGCCTGGGCTGCCGGCGTGATCAAGCAGCATCCGGGGCTGCCGACGATCATCTCGACGCACGATTATATGGACAATGACGGGCAGCGCGTGCCCAATCCGATCATCGACAACCATGCCGTCGACGATCAGGATAATTCGCCGCAGATGGTGTGGGACAAGCTGATCAGCCAGCACGACCAGATCTTCATGGTGCTGTGCGGCCACGAGCATGGCCAGGCGTTCCGCACCGATGCCAATCGCTACGGCCACAAGGTCTATCAGATCCTCGCCGACTATCAGGATCGCGGCCAGACCGCGAAGGATGCGGGCATCGCCCTGCATCCCGGCGAAGGCATCGGCGACGGCTGGATGCGGCTGATGACCTTCGACATGACGGCGCCGACGCCGAAGGTCCATGTGCGCACCTATTCCACCCATTATGGCAAGCAGAGCAGCGACACCGCCGACTATGCGGCCTGGTACAAGGCGAAGGAGAAGCCGAAGCTGAGCGATGCCGATTTCCACGCGCAGGACGATTTCAGCTTCGATCTCGCCGATTTCCGCCAGCGCTTCGGCAAGCCGCAGGCGCGCTGAGCGCGCCCGCCCCCTTCGGGGTGTGGCGGCGGCGGGGCGGATGGCCGCGTCTCCCGCTGCAATAGTTGACTATTCACGTAATACCGCGTAGCCCATCCGCTATCGGACGGAGGGAAGGGTGATGCGGACGGACGCGATCCTGGTTCAGCCGCTCTCGCTCGGTGACGGCGACGGGCCGACCGTGGTCGTCAAGGATTCCATCGACATCGCGAATAGCGTCACCGGCTGCGGCAGCGCGGTGCTCGCCGATGCGCCGCCGGCGCGCGATCATGCGCTTGTCGTGCAGCGGCTGCTCGATGCCGGCGCGCGGATCGTGGGCAAGGCCAACATGCACGAGTTCGCCTACGGCGTCACCGGCGTGAACGGCTTTAGCGGCACTGCGGTCAACCCGAACTATCCCGATCGCATTCCGGGCGGATCGTCGAGCGGGTCGGCGGCGGCCGTGGCGGCGGGGATCGCGGATATCGGGGTCGGCACCGATACCGGCGGTTCGATTCGTGTCCCCGCGGCCTGCTGCGGCATCTTCGGTCTCAAGCCCACCTTCGGACGGCTGAGCCGCACCGGCGTCGTTCCGTCCGGCACCAGCCTCGATTGCGTCGGTCCCTTCGCGCGCGACATGGCGCACATCGTCACCGCGATGGCGATGATGGATCCCGATTTCGCCGCTGCTCCCGTCATCACGCCGCCGCCGCGGCTCGGCGTCGTGCCGGTGGATGCCGATCCCGAGGTGCTGGCGGCCGTTTCCGCGGTGCTGGTCCGGTCCGGCGCCGCGCAGCGGCCAGCGCCGCTCGCGTCCTTCGCCGATGCCTATGAGGCGGGGCTGGCGATCATCGCGGCGGAGACGTTCGCCGCCTTCGGCCGTTACGCCGACGATCCGCGCATGGGGGCGGATGTCCGCGCCCGGCTGATCGCGGCCGGCAGGATCGCGCCGGATGCGTTGGTTGCAGCCGAAGCGGTGCGCGTGCGGTTCACCGCGGAGGTGGATGCGGCGCTGGCCGATGTCGACGCGCTCGTGCTGCCGACGCTGCCGATCCTGCCGCCGCGGCTCGCCGACGCGGCCGATTCGGCGGCGGTCATCCCGCTCACCCGGCTCGTCCGGCCGTTCAACCTCTCGGGCCATCCGGCGTTGACCCTTCCGATCGCGTCTCCTTCGGGGCTGCCCGTCGGGCTGCAGCTCGTCGGCCGCAAGGGCGAGGATGCGCGGCTTTGTGCGGTGGCGCAATGGATGGCCGACCATGTCGGCGAAGGAGGAAGATGATGGCTGCCCTCGGCGCGGCGGCGGGATTCGGCCGGCAGCGGGCGCTGGAGGCGCTGCTCGCCGAGGCGCGGGCGAGGCGGGCGGAATTCGGCGCGCAGCAGCAGATCAGCGGCGATGTGGTGGAGCTCATGCGCCAGGCCGGCGTCTATCGCGCGCTCGTCGCGCGGCGGTTCGGCGGCGACGAGATGAGCCCCGCCGATTTCCTGCGGCTGATCGAACTTATCTCGATCGCCGACGGATCGACCGGCTGGGTGGCGAGCTTCGGCTTCTCGGCGATCTATCTCTCGGCGCTCCCGATCGCGACGCTTGAGCAGATCTATGCGAACGGGCCGGACGTGATCTTCGCCGGCGGCATCTTCCCGCCGCAGAAGGCGGTGCCGGTGGATGGCGGCTTCGAGGTGTCGGGGCGATGGAGCTGGGGCAGCGGCAGCACCGGCGCGGACCTGATCGGCGTCGGCGTCCAGGCGGAAGGCAGCGGCCCTGCCGGCGGCTTGCCGCTGATCGCGGTGATGCCGGCGGAGAAGGTGCGGATCGTGCCCAATTGGGACGTGATCGGGCTCAAGGGCACGGGCAGCCACGACATGGTGGTCGACAAGGTGGTCGTGCCGCAGGCATGGACCTTCGTGCGCGGCGGTCCGTCGAGCCTCGATACGCCGCTCTATCGCTATCCTTCCATGCCGCTCGCGGCGCAGGTGCTCGCCGTCGTCGGGCTCGGTGTGGCGCGCGCGGCGTTGGACGAGCTGACCGGCATCGCCCGCGGCCGCACCTCGATTACCGGCCAGCCGGCCATGGCCGACCGTTCCTATGTCCAGGCCGATCTCGCCAAAGCCGAGGCGGCATTGCGATCGGCCCGCGCCTTCTTCTACGAGATCACCGAGGAGGCGTATGCGGCGCTCGTCGCGGGCGACGCGCTGCCCACGGAGACGCGCGCGCTGCTGCGCCTCGCCTCGACCAACGCGGCGCGCGTGGGCGCGGACGTCGCGCAGACCGTTTATCGCCTGATGGGCACCACCGGCGTGTTCGCCGCGCATCCCATCGCCCACTATCTGCACGACGCGATGGTCGTCCCGCAGCACGCCTTCCTGGCGGACGGCACCTGGCAGAATGCCGGCCGGGTGCTGCTCGGCCTCGATGCTCCCGCTGGCTTTCCCTGAGAGGATCCGATCCATGGCCACCCAACCCCAAGCCAAGCTGCGCGTGCTGTTCTGCGGTGCCGTGCTCCAGAATTTCTTCGATCTTCCGGCCACCGAGATCGGCAAGGTCTGGCAGGCGACGGGCGAGATGCTGAAGGGCATCCGCGATCTGCCCGGTGTCGAGATCCTCGGCACGATCGACGACGATCAGACGATGGTCGGCACCTCGCCCAATGGCTGGCCCTGGACCTTCTACATCCTGGCGGACGTTCCCGACCGACAGACCGTGGTCGAGGCCTGCAACCTGTTCCGCACCATCACCGTCGGCGAATATCGGCTGTGGAAATATATGCGCGTCGAAGCGCGCATCGGCCGCGAGTTGGTGATCCCGCAATGATGGCGATGGGTGAGAGGGAGGGGAGGCGATGAGCGCGCCCGATCTCGCCCCGCTCCTTGCCCGTCTCGATCGTCTGGAGGCGGAGAATGCCATCCGCCGCGTCATGGCCGATTACATGCGGCTCTGCGATCGGCTCGATGCCGATACCCCGATGGACGCGCTCGGCGCGCTCTTCTGCCGCGACGCGCTGTGGGAGGGGCGGGGATCGCGCTACGCCAGTGCTTTCGGCCGGCACGAGGGGCGCGCCGCGATCGTCGCGATGCTCGGCCGCTATCGCGGTCCGCCGCCGCATTTCGCCTTCAACGCCCATTATCTCGCCTCGGAGACGATCGTCGTCGAGGGGGATCGGGCGGTCGGCCGCTGGATGATGCTGCAGGCCTCCACCTACGCGGCCGGCACCTCCGACCTGCGCAGCGCCGAGCTCGAGATCGATTTCGCGCTGGAGGACGGCCGCTGGCGCATCGCCCATTTCCGCACCACCAACCTGTTCAGCCGCCCGGTGGATCGCTGGGACGATCCCGCGCCCGTGCCGGTTCCCCCATCGCAAGACAGCCGAGGACGCCGCCATGACTGATGCCGCCCTGCCGGATTACGCCGCGCTCGTCCGTGATGATCGCGTCCACACCAGCCTCTATCGCGATCCCGCCATCTTCGAGGCGGAGATGGACCGCATCTTCAAGAACAGCTGGGTGTGGGTCGCCCATGCCAGCGAGATCGCAGGGCGGAACAGCTTCAAGACCAGCCATGTCGGCCGCCAGCCGGTGATCGTGACGCGCGACCGGGAGGGCAAGGTCCATGTCCTGCTCAACCGCTGCCGCCATCGTGCCGCCAGCGTGTGCGAGGCGAAGAAGGGGCAGGCGAGCGTGTTCGTCTGTCCCTATCATGGCTGGAGCTACAATGTGGACGGGAGCCTGCGCAAGGTGCCCTATGCCGATGGCTATCCGGCGGATTTCGACAAGGGTGAATTCTCGCTCGTGGCGCTCCGGACGGAGCAATATAATGGTATGATCTTCGCGACCTTCCGCGACGATATCCAGCCGCTCGCCGAATATCTGGGGCCGGCGCGGAAATGGATCGACCTGTTCATGAAGCAGGGCGCCGGCTTCGGCGTGCGGACGCTCGGCGAGCATCGCTTCCGCTTCCCCGGCAACTGGAAGATCCAGCTCGAGAACACCACCGACGCTTATCATTTCCCGATCGTCCACAAGACTTTTCTCAGCTCGCTCGACGAGGAGACGGAAAATCTGATGGACGTGCTCGGCCAGGGCGGCTGGGTCGAGGATCTCGGCAACGGCCACAGCGTGATGGTGATGATCCCGGATCTCGTCGATCTGGAGGAGAATCTCGACGCGCCGATCCCGGAACGGTTCGAGGCGCTGGCCGCCGAGCTGGCGGCGGAGGGCTATCCCGACGATCAGGTCCGGCGCATCGTGCGCGCGGTCGGCGGATCGGGCTTCAACCTCAATCTCTTTCCGAACGTCGCCTGCTCGATGGCCTTCTTCCGCGTGCTGCGGCCGATCAGCGTCGAGGAGACGGAGATCCGGCATATCTGCATCGGCATGGACGGTGGGCCCGACGCAGGCAACCGGATGCGCATGCGCCTGCACGAGCATTTTCAGGGGCCGATGGGCTTCGGCACGCCGGACGATGCGGAAGGCTGGGAACGGGTGCAGCGCGGCGCCTGCGCCGGCGACGATCTGTGGATCATGCTCAACCGCGGCGCCGAGGCCCCGGAGGGGCGGGCCGCCCCCGGGCACAATGCCGGCGATGTCAGCGCCGAGACCGGCATGCGCGCGGCTTATCAGATGTGGAAAAGGATGATGGCGGCATGACGATGCTCACGCAAGGCCGGGCCGCGACCTGCGCCGATCCCGCGCCGATCGATCTCGCCGAAGCGCAGGCCTTCGTCTGGGCCGAGGCCGAGATGCTGGACCGGCACGATTACCTGCCCTGGCTCGCGCTCTGGACCGAAAGCGGCCGCTACGTCATCCCGATCGAGCGCGATGTCGAGGACCATGCCGCCGCGCTCAACATCGCCTATGACGATCGCGAGATGCGCGAAGCGCGGGTGAAGCGGCTTCGCAGCGGCTTCGCCCTCTCCTCCGCGCCGCCCGCGCGCACCGTGCGCACGGTCTCGCGCTTCGTGGTCGAAGCGGGCGGGCCAGGCGCGATGACGCTCCGGGCGGCGCAGATCATCGTCGAATATAAATATGCCCGCACGCGTACCCTGGCCGGCGATGTCAGCTATCGGCTGGTGCGGACCGGCGATCGCCTGCTGCTCGATCGCAAGGTCGTCACGCTGATCAATTCGGACGATGCGCTCCACGGCATCGGCTATCTGTTCTGATGGCGGACGCGGCTCTCGTCACCGGCGCTGCACAGGGGCTCGGCGCCGCAATCGTCCGGGCGCTCCACGCCGCGGGGTATCGCGTCGCCGTCACCGACCTCGACGAGGCAGCTGCCGGCGCGCTGGCATCGGCGCTCGATCCCGCGGGCGAGACCGCATTCGGCGCGCGGCTCGACGTGCGGGACCAGGCGGCGTTCGAGGCGGTGCGCGATGCGATGCATGCGCGCTGGGGCTCGATCGAGCTGCTCGTCAACAATGCCGTCGTCACGGTGGTGAAGCCGGTGCTGGAGATCGCGCCCGACGAGTTCGACGCGGTGCTCGCCGTCAACCTGCGCGGCACCTTCGTCGGCTGCCAGGTGCTCGGCCGCTATTTCAAGGAACGCGGCTACGGCCGGATCGTCAACATCGCCTCGCTCGCGGGCCAGAATGGCGGATCGGCGACGGGCGCGCATTATGCCGCGTCGAAGGGCGGCGTGCTAACGCTCACCAAGGTGTTCGCGCGCGATCTGGCGCCCTTCGGCGTCACCGTGAACGCCATCGCGCCCGGCCCGCTGGATCTGCCCTCGGTGCGCGTGCTGCTTTCTCCGGAAAAGCTCGAGGCGGTGCGGCGGACCATCCCGGTCGGCACGTTGGGCGATCCGGCGTTCGTCGCCGACCTGGTGGTCAAGCTCGGCTCGCGCGAGGCAGGCTCCACGACCGGCGCCACCTGGGACGTCAACGGCGGCCTCTACATGCGCTGACGGCGCGCGGTTCAGGCCGTGCCCTCGGGCCCGGTATCGGCCAATCGCGTCGCCAACTGCTCCAGCAGGCGGTTCAGGACGGCGACGTCGCCCTTGCGCATCGATCCGAACGCCTGGGAATAGATCCGATCGGCGGCCTGCCAGGCCCGTTCCCCGGCGGCTTGGCCGGCCTTCGTCAGCAGCACCTCGGTCACCCGCGCGTCGCTGGCGCGCGGACGGCAGGTGACGAGCCCGTCCGCCTGCATGCGCTGGACGATCTTGGTCATGGTCGACAGCTTGGAGATAGCGTGATCGGCGATCTCGCTGACGCTCGCGCAGCCTTCCTCGTGCAGCACCATCAGCACGCGCCAGCGGGGGACATCGAGCCCGATCGGCCGCAGCGCCGCCTCCATATTCCGCAGATAGCGCCCGTTGGCCCGGGTCAGCCAGTAGAAGGGCCAGGTACGGAAGCTGAAATCCTCTTTGCTGCGGGCAGGCGTAGGTTCCGACATGCTGGAATGCGATTCCGGTCCATCCAAGGGGCGATCTGCATGGCAGAATAGCGCGTCGGCTCCAAGCGGCAGCGGAAACGCGCGCCCGAGGCCTCTGCGAGAGCAGCCGACCCAACGGGAGATCGGGCTGCGATGCCGCGTCGTGATGACCGCGATGACGGATGAGCAATGGCATTGGTGCCGGCTGCGGCAATAGGCCTTCGCAAGAACAGGGGCGGCCGTCGATTGCCTGTGAGCCGGGCGCGACGGGGCGGCTGCGTCGGCATATCACCGATGCTTGTATTATTATAAAGATTGTGAGTTTAATGCGCCGATCGAGAGGGAGAGGATCATGACCGACATGCTCATTCGCGGTGGCACGATCGTGGACGGCACGGGCGCGCCCGCCTTCGTGGCGGACCTGCGCGTGCGCGACGGGGTGATCGCGGAGATTGGCGCCGGCCTCGCGCCCACCGCCGGGGAGCGCCTGTTCGACGCCGCGGGCTGCATCGTCACCCCGGGCTTCATCGAGGCGCATACCCATATGGACGCGGTGATGTGGTGGCAGCCCAGCCTCGATCCGCTGCCGGGCTTCGGCGTGACCACGGCCGTCATCGGCAATTGCGGCTTCACCGCCGCGCCCGTCGCGGACGATCCCGAGGTCCGGATGGAGATGGTGAAGATCTTCACCTTCTTCGAGGAGGTGCCGATCAGGCCGTTTCTCGAATATCTTCCCTGGGATTGGCGCAGCTGGTCCGAATATCGCCGGTCCGTCGAGCGCCAGGCACGCACCGCCACCAACATCGCTGGCTATGTCGGCCACATCGCGCTCAGGCTGGCGGTGATGGGCCTGCAGGCGTGGGAGCGCCCGGCGACCGGCGAGGAGATCGCCCGGATGTGCGATCTGCTCGAGGACGGGCTGAAGGCCGGCGCGCTCGGCATGTCCTCCAACCTCATGGATCATGACAGCAAGGACCGGCCCGTCCCCAGCCTCGTCGCCGACGATGCCGAATGGTCCGCGCTGATCGGCACGCTGCAGCGCTATCCGGGCAGCCAGCTCCAGGTGATCCTCGACACCTTCTTCCATCTCAAGGCGCCCGAGCAGATGGAGCGGCTCGGCCGCCTGTGCCGCGGCACCGGGGTGCGCGTCCAGCTTGCCGGTGCGGGCGGGCTGCTGCGCTTCCAGGACGGGATCCGCGACCGGATGTGGGAGATCAGCGCGCGGCAGAAGGCCGAGGGCCTCGATTTCTGGCCGAGCTTCGCGCATGTCCCGCCGACGACGGCGCTGAACTTCTTCAGCTCCTCGTCCTTCGCGCAGGCCAATGAGTATGTCTGGCACGAGGTGGTGCAGGCGCCGACCGAAGAGGCCAAGCTCGCCCTGCTGCGCGACCCGGATTTCCGCGCCCGTGCCCGCGACAGCTGGGACAACAAGGCCTTCCGCCAGTCGCTCGTCGCCAATCCGCACATGATGCTGCTCAACGACAGCGAGACGGGCGCCGGCCCGGTCGGCCTCAGCCTCAAGGATCTCGCCGAGCAGCGCGGCGTGCATCCGTCCGATGCGCTCGCCGACTGGGTGCTCGCCAATGGTGTCCAGTCGATCGTCAGCCGCACGCCGCATCCGATGGCGCACGACAAGACCGTTACGATGCTCAAGGATCCGCAGACGGTCGGCGGCATTTCGGATGCCGGCGCGCACGGCCAGATGCTGTGCGGGGGCGGCGAGAGCATCCTGCTGTTCACCTCCTTCTACCGGAACGGCGAACTGACGCTCGAGGAGGCCGTCGCGGTGATGACCGGCAAGCAGGCCGAGCATTTCAACTTCGCCGATCGCGGCGTGCTCGCCCCCGGCAAGCGCGCCGACATCGCGGTGTTCAGCCTCGACGAGATCGAGGCCCGGCCGCTCAAGCGCGTGTTCGACGTGCCGGACGGGGAGGGGGGCTTCACCTGGCGCTTCACCCGCGATGCCGCGCCGATGCGGCTCACCCTCGTCAACGGCGTGCCCACCTTCGAGAACGGCGCCTTCACGGGACAATATCCGGGCGAGTTCGTGGCGCCGCGGATCGGTGCCGGTGAAGCGGCGGTCGCGGCCTGAGCGGGCGAACCGGGAGAGGACAATGAACGAGGAAGACCTGCCCTATCTGCAGCGTGGCCGGCAGAAGGTGGAAACCACCAGCACCGCACTGATCAGCTCGTCCAAATATCTCAACGACTATCGCATCCGCGAATGGATCGTGAACCAGTGCCTGAAGCGCAACGGGCGTGACATGCCGCCGACCTACGGCATCCCGATGCTGATCGAAGCGATCCGCGAGGTGCAGGACCATGCCCGCATTGAAGCGCTGTTCGACGAGGCGCGGCGCGGCTGGCCGGAGCTGGACCGCTGGCTCGACGAGCGCCGGCTGGCGCGGCTCACCCGCGAGGACATGGCCTCCTGCCCGGAAGGATCGATCGGCGGCATCTGGTATAAGCAGCTCAAAGGCGCGAACATGGAGGTGGATATCATCCCCACTTTCGAACCGCGCTCCAGCTTCGAATATTTCTTCCTGCGCGGCGTGCAGATCCATGATTTCATGCACATCCTCGGCGGCGGCGGTTTCGACGGGCTGGGCGAGATCATCCCGGCCTATCTGAAATATGGCAATCTGTTCCGCTGGTTCCCGCCCGAGCTCGCTGGATTGCTCAACGTCCAGAACACGCTGCTGACCGTGCCGATGTTCGTGCGCGGGCCGCTTCATTATCCGGAGCTGTTTCCGCGCATGTGGGAGCTCGCCGAGCATGGCATGCGCGTCGGGCGCGAGTCTGAAGCGCTGTTCCTGCCGCATTATGAGGACTGGCTGGATCTTCCGCTGGAGGAGGCGCGGCGCAAGTTCGGCGTGCGCGGCGCCCACACGATCGACACAGCGCGCGAATCCGCGCTGTGGGACGAGCGCATCGCCAGCCTGGACGAGGCGCCCGAGCCGATCGCGGCCGAATAGCGGATTCGTTCCTCCCGCCCGCGCCATCCGCAGGGCGAGGGAAGATGGGCGCGGCCCGACGACAGGGCCGCGCCCCTTTTTTTACCAGCCTTCGATCCCGGCGATGCCGCAGGCCTCCACCACCGCCATCGCGCGAGCCAGAGCATCGTCCTCGACCGGCAGGCGCGGCAGCCGCGGATGGCCGCCGGCGAGGCCGAGGCGGCCGAGCACGGCCTTGGTCGCGCGGATGCCGCCATTGCCGTAGAGTGCCATGAACAGGCGCATCAGCTTGCCCCACAGCTCCAGGAAGCGGGCAGTGTCGCCGGCGCGGGCGGCCTCGATCACGGCCATGCACAGGCGCGGCGCGAGATTGCCCTCGGACGTCAGGAAGCCATGGCCGCCGAGCGCGAGCACGAGCGGCGCCTGGATCGGGCCGCCCACGCAGATGTCGACGCGCTCGCCGAGCGCGTCCACCAGCGTGCGCAGGTAGGAGGGATCCTGGTGGCTCACGTTGAGCCCGACGAGCTGGCTGTGCCGCTCATAGAGCGCGATGATCACCGGCGCGGGGATCACATAGCCGACCGACTGGTGCGTCGAGAGGATGAGCGGCATGTCGATCGCGCTCAGCACTTCCTCGAAATAGGCGTCGAGCTCGCGCGGCGTCGGCGAATGGCCGTGCCCGACATCGAGCGAATAGACCTGGGCGGCATCGACCCCGGCCGCCTTGGCCATGGCGAGGAAATCGATCATCTGGCGCGCGGTGCGCGGCTCCACCCCCATCGCGCGGATCCGGGTGACGCCCTTCAGCTCCTCCACCGCGATGTCGAGCACGCGCCGCGTCTCCTCGGGCGAGAGCGTATAGCCCTCGCCGCTGCCGCCGCCGCCGACATAGACGCCGATTCCCGCCTCGCCGAGCCGGCGCAGGTGACGGCGCAGGCCGGATTCGTCGATCGCACCCTCCTCGGTGAAGGGGGTGATGCTGATCGTGAAGCATTGGTAGCGGGCGGGGTCGGTCGGCATGGCTCTCTCCTTCTTCGCCCGGCCGCCCCGATCGCGGCAGGGCCTGTACTTGCAAGAATTAATAGTGGGCGTAATGCTTTGGTCCCATGACGATGCGGGAACGGCGGGCAGCGATGCGGCGTGGCAGCGGGACGCAACCGGGCAGGGGACGGCGATGAGCAGAACCGGCGCCCAGCGCCGCGTGCGGCCGCCGCGCGTCGCCGAGATCGTGGCGGACAGCCTGCGCTCGCGCATTCTCTCGGGCGCGCTCGCCGATGGCGATCTCCTGCCCAAGCAGGAGGAGCTGATGACCGAGTTCGGCGTCAGCCCGCCGGCCATTCGCGAGGCCTTCCGCATCCTCGAGACGGAAGGGCTGATCACGGTGATCCGCGGCAATGTCGGCGGCGCGATCGTTCATCTGCCGCAGGCGAACACCGCAGCCTATATGATGGGTCTCGTGCTGGAATCGCGCGGCGTTCCGCTCACCGATCTGATCGAGGCGATGTGCCGCCTGGAGCCGGCCTGCGCCGCGCTGGCGGCGCTCCGGCCCGATCGCGAGACGACGGTGCTGCCGCGGCTGCGCGCCAATATCGACGCCTGCATGGCCGCGCTCGACGATCCCAACGCCTTCATCGGGCTGGCCCGCGCCTTCCACACCGAGATCGTGAGCAATTGCGGCAACGAGACGCTCGCGCTCGTGGTGGGTTCGCTCGAGCGCCTCTGGTCCGCCCAGGTCGACACGCTGGCGCGCAGCACGGCGGTCCACGGCAGTTTCGCCGATCGCTCGGTGCGCGTCTCGCTCGCGCGCGAGCATGAACGTATCTATCGCGCCATCGAGGAGGGCGATGCGCGCGGTGCCGAGCGGGCGATCCTCGAACATTATAGCGGCGCCCAGGGCGGCGAGCGCCGCCACGGCTTCGACATCAAGGCCACGGTCGCGGCGAGCGCGCTGCGCATCTGAGCCATCCCGTCCATCCGCCCCGTTCGGGGAAGGATGATTCAGAGCCAGGTGACGATGCGCGCGGCATCGGCCCGTTCGCGTTCCGCCGCAGGCTCGGCGATGCTGCCGACGAGCACGATCCCGGCGATGCGCTCGTGCGCGGCAAGGCCCAGCAGCGCCGTCGCCTCGCCGTCATAGGCGTGCCAGCCGGTCAGCCAGTTGGCGCCGTAACCGAGCGCCGCCGCGCCGTTCAGCAGGTTCATCGCCACCGCGCCGGCAGACAGCCATTGCTCCCACTCGGGCACCTTGTGGCCGGCGATCGGTGCGGAGACGACGGCGATCACGAGCGGCGCCGAGACGAGCTTGCGCGTGCTCACCCGCGCCTTCGGCGCATCCGGGCGCGTTTCGGCGAGCGTCAGCAGCCGTTCCACCCAGCGCTGCTTCGCCTCCCCGGCGATCAGCACGAGCCGCCACGGCGCCAGCCGGCCATGATCCGGGACGCGCAGGCCGATGCGAACCAGCCGGTCGATCTCCTCGGCGGACGGCCCCGGCGCGACGAGCGCGTCCGGCGCGGTGGAGCGGCGCCGTTCGAGCAGCGGGACGGCAGGGTGCAGGTCCGCCGGAACAGCGGACGCAAGGGGTTGCGATGCCAAAGCGGCACTCCTCTTTTGCTTGTTGAAGATCGCTATGGCTTCATTGTTGCACTGTCTATCTTTAACAGTAAAGTCCCCTTCGACCGCCGGAGAGCGACAGAGAGCGGCAGAAGGAGAGGGGCATGGTCCTGAGCATCTTCCCGGGTGCGCGCACCCGTTCGGCCATTGAAAAGACATTGGAAGCGGGCGCTTCGCTGCTCGTCATGGCGGCGGCGCTGACGATCGCCGCGCCGGCCCATGCGGAGGCCGCTGCCGCCGCGGCGGCAGGCGATGGCCAGGGGCTGCAGGACATCATCGTCACTGCCCGCCGGCAGGCGGAGAGCGCCCAGTCGACGCCGGTCGCGATCAGCGCCATCTCGGGAGACCAGCTCCGCACGCTCAACGTCGTGCGGCTCGACGGGGTGAGCCAGCTCGCGCCGTCGGTGCGCATCACCCAGGCGAGCGGCAGCGCCAACGCCCCCGCGCTGTTCATCCGCGGCATCGGCACGATCACCACCGCGCTCTATGCCGAGCCCTCCGTCGGCCTCTACATCGACGGTGTCTATACGCCGCGGCCGACCGGCGACACCTTCGATCTGCCTGACATTTCCAGCGTCGAGGTGCTGCGCGGCCCGCAGGGCACGCTGTTCGGCCGCAACACGACGGGCGGCGCGATCCTGCTCAACACGACGGCGCCCACCGAGCGGCGCGGTGCCAAGGTCGATCTTTCCTATGGCAGCCGGCAGGAAGTGATCGGATCGGCGGTCGTCCAGCTCGGCCGGATCGCCGGCACGCCGTTCAAGGTCAAGCTGACGGCGCAGACGCACAGCCGCGACGGCTGGGTGCGAACGCCCGGCCATCCCCGCTCCGAATGGGGCGGCGCGCTCGATACCCAGTCGGTCGGCCTCGCCGTCGCCGGCGAGATCGCGCCGGATCTCACCATCGACAATCGCGCGCGCTACAGCCGGATCGTCTCCTACACCAATTTCGTGCCGTTCGGCGGCTCGGCGAACGGCGTCGCCTATTTCGGTGGAGGCGTGGCGCTCGGCGGGCCGCCCTTCGATTTCGACAACAGCGCGAATCACACCGACGATATTTCCTATCGCGATCCGCGCACCAGCGGCCGCTCGCGCGTGACGAGCTGGGGAGATACCGTCACCGTCCAATATGCGCCGAGCCCCGAGCTCGCGCTGAAGGCGATCGTCGGCTATTCGCAGATAGACGAGCGGCTGCACGCCAATCTCGGCGGCGGCTACACGCTCGGTGCGGTGATCAATCCGGTTACGCCGGGCCAGCCGGTGCAGATCGTCTCGCCGCATACCACGACCGCCAATCCCGGCCTGCAGCGTCAGCTCACCACCGAGGCGCAGGCGAGCGGGCGGATCGGCGATTTCACCTATCTCGCCGGCTTCTTCTACATGCGCGAGCGCACCGAGGAGACGATCACCACGATCATCGACAGCCCCGTGTCGAAGACCGCCGCCTTCTCGCTGCGGCGCTCGACCCATTATGGCCTGCTCTCGCATTCCTATGCTGGCTTCGGCCAGTTCGGCTGGAAGCCGGCGTTCCTCGATGATCGGCTCGAGATCACCGCCGGCATCCGCTACACCAAGGACGAGAAGGAGCTCGCTTCCTCGCAAATCTCCAACGCCGCCGCCACTATCTACCAGAATGCCCGCAACAATTGGGATAATGTCGGCTGGAGCGCGTCGGCGAGCTTCAAGATCACGCCGACGGTGATGACCTATTTCCGCGCCTCCTCCGCCTATCGCTCCGGCGGCTACAACGCGCTGAGCTGCCCCCTTCTGAGTGGTCCATCGACTGTTTTAGTCTGGACCATGAAGGAGAAGCAGAATGCCATCGAAGAAGCACAAGCCGGAGGAGATCATCGGCAAACTGCGTGAGGCGGAGATCGTGCTCGCGCATGGCGGCACGACGCCCGAGGCGTGCCGCCGGATTGGGGTCACGGAGCAGACCTACT
>Ga0180222_1000674_pt1 | contig 46233 bp, 33 predicted proteins | sample eDN5th37CKraftOP_FD_151336 | JGI IMG/M metagenome (GOLD analysis project Ga0180222, IMG submission 151336) | Enriched Organic Plus compost microbial communities from Emeryville, California, USA - eDNA 5th pass 37_C Kraft OP (version 2) (version 2) ...
GGGGCGGCTGCGGAGCTTGCTGGTTGTTCGGCGGTGATCGTGAGCCGTTTGCATGCGGGGATTTTGGCGGCGTTGTCGCAGACGCCGGTGATCTCGTTGGAGTATCAGCCCAAGTGTCGTGATTTCGCGTTGTCGATCGATGATGAGCGGTCGTTGTTGCGTACCGATGCGTTGAGTGTGTCTGCGGTGGTGGAGCGGGTTTTGGCGACGCTGGACGACGCCGCGGCGATCCGGGAGAAGACCCGCGCGGCCGTGGATGTGCTGCGCGCGCGGTTGGACGCCGACTACGGGGTGCTGCGGGCCGGCCTGGCGGTCTCCCGTGCGTGATAGGTGACGCAGAGCAAAGCCACTGTGGTTTGCCGCGATTCCAAGATCACGTAATGTGCTGTCCGGCTGATTATTTCGGCGTTCACCGATTCGTGATAACGCTCTGAACTCGGTAGAGTTCCCCGCGATGCTGGCCTTCATCACCACCTTGCGACACCCGCGGAACTCCGCGGATTACAGTCGCGTCGAAGCGCTGCTTCAGGACACGCTTCGATCGGTCAGCCGGCAGACCTGTGACGACCATCTCATCATCATCGTCGGAAATCGGTTGCCCGCGTTCGAACTCCCACCGCGGGCCGTGTTCGTCGAGGTCGACTTCCCGCCGCCGTCGACCCACAACGGTCCCCGCACCGGTCCGGCTTCGGTGATCTGGGACAAGGGCACCAAGAACGCGATAGGGCTGATTGCCGCCCGGGAGTACGCCCCCGATCATGTGATGTTCTTCGATGCCGACGATTTCGTGCATCGCGATATCGCGGCTTTCGTCGCCGCGCACCCTGGGGCGCCCGGCTGGGTGAGCACACGGGGCTGGATCTACTCGCGGCGCCGAAACGCTTACGCGCTGCGTCGCAACTTCTATCGTTATTGCGGCACGTCGTTCATCATCCCCTGGTCGGCCTACGAGGTACCGCCCGAACTCACCGTCACGTCGAGCCAGCGTGCGATCGCCGACGCCTTCGGGGAGGGGCTGGAACGGTCGCTCGAGCACGGTTTCGCCTACGACTGGTGGCGTGACCGCGGTCGTGCCCTGGAGCCGCTGCCCTTCCCCGGCGCGGTCTATCACGTCGACACCGGCGAGAACCACTCGGGAAACATCCTCTTCGGCCCCGCGTTGCCGTACCGCGAGCACCTTCGCCACGACTACGGTCTGGAGCCCTCGAAAGGGACCGCTGCCACGCTGTGGAGCGCCCTGGGCCCCGCGTCGTTCACGCGGTGGCCTGCCATTCGTCTGCGTCAGCCCAAGTCGTTCCTGGAGAGTTTCTCTCCACCGGTGGACCCGGTAACTCGGTAGCGGGGGAAGGATTTCGATGCGCGTAACGATGCGCGACGTTCGCGTGGGGCTCATCGCCCTGCTGAGCGTCATGGCCCTGGGTCTGGTCTCGACGGTGGTCTCGGTTGCGGCGGCCGCCGCGAGGACCAGTGTTCTCATCATGGGGGGATCGGGGGACCCGCTCACCACCGATCAGGACGGGCTGCCGTTCATCAGGGACTACACCTCCAAGGTTGTGGGGAACTACGTCATACCGTCGGCATCGCGGCCCGGCAGCGGAATCCCCGACGGGCCGTACAACGCGGTCGCGGTCATCACACCCGCGCAGTTCAACTCCGGCGAACCCGGAGACACGTCGCTGACATTCGACGATTCGGTCGCCGCCGGAGCCGGGAAACTGGCGACGTGCATCGAATCGGGTGACGAGTGCGACATCAACGAGGATCTCGGATCGGACCGGCCGGCGCCCGGGGACAATCTGGTGGTTTTCGGCTACTCACAGAGCGCTGCCATCGCCACTCTGGAAAAAGCCAGGCTTGCCGCCCTGTACCCGTACGGAGAGGGTCCGGACGTCTCGTTCATCTTGACCGCCAACGGAAACCGGCCCAACGGTGGCTTCCTCGCGCGGGGACCCAAAGGTGTGACGATCCCGCTCGGCACGCCCGGCGGCGGGGTGACCTTCAACGGCTCGACACCGACGGACACCCAGTATTCGACGATCGACGTTGCCATCCAGTACGACGGTTGGGCGGATCAGCCCATCAACCCCGCCAATCTGCTGGCCGTCGCCAATGCGAATGCCGGGCAACGCTTGCTGCATCCCCACTACGCGGACTACAGCCTCGGCTCTCCGGGCATCATCGATCAGGGCCAGTACGGTGACACCCGGTACCTGATGATCCCGACGGACACCCTGCCGCTGTTGTACGAACTCTCACAGACGCCAATCGTCGGCTCGTTTCTGGCCGACGTCCTCGACGCGCCACTGCGGGTTCTCGTGGAATCGGGCTACGACCGCACATCGAGTCCCGGTGAACCCAAGCCGTGGACCCTCGTTCCTGCGAAGGACCCGCTGAAGACCGCGGCCGATTTCCTTGTCGCGATCCCCACCGGGTGGGACAACGCGATCGAGGATGTCAACGGCACGCGCCCGTTCGGCACGGTGCGTCCCGGTCCGTTCGGTGTGGGCGGCCCGGACGTGGACTACCTCGACCCGGACGAGGACCTCACCAAAGACCTCACCAAAGAAGCCTCGAAAGAAGCCTCCAAAGGCACTGAGCTCGCCGACGATTCGTCGGTGAAGGCCACGCTGGTCTCGCGGCTCACAGATGCCACCGGGGCCGAGGCAGATGCGGTCACCGCCAAGATCGGCGCGGTCACGGAGAAAACGCAGGCGAAGGTCACGACCCTGACGAAGCCCAGGCTCCAGGCCGCGGACGAGGCGGGCGACGAAGCCGATGCGGAGCCCTCTGGGTCGGAAACGTCTGAGCCGGAACCGTCTGGGTCGGAAACGCCGGAAACGTCCGACACGAAGAAGCCGACCACCGTGGCGAAAGATTCCGGCAGCGAGGACAAGGCCGTGACCAAGCCCGCCGGCGCCAAACCCGAACCGAAGGAGAAGTCCGAGGACACCTCGGCGGGCAAGCGCGGCAGGCACTCCTCCGGGCTCACCGCCAAACCCTCGGACAAGGAGTCCGCGCCGAAACACCGCGCGCCCGATTCGGACACCGCGTCGGCGAAACCGTCGCGGAAGCCGGATTCCGCGCCCAAGCACGCGGCCGCGGCCAAGGATGACCGGCAGACCAGATCTCCTGCGGCACATCGTGCGGGCGAGAAGGATTCCGGCGCACGGGACAAGCAACACAAGCAACACAAGCAAGACAAGCAAGCGGCGTCTGCCGCCAAGAAATAGCGTGGTGTGATATGTGGAGCGCAGTCCTGGTACTCGCGCTTGTGTCGGCGGTCGACCCGGTCCGGATCGGGATCACGTTGCTGCTGATCGGACGTGAACGACCGGTGGCCAATCTGTTGGCGTACTGGCTCGGTCTGATGGCCGCCGGCGTGGGTCTGGCGGTCATCGCGCTCATGTTCCTGCCTGGCGTGGTGCGGCCGGTGACGGAATTCGTCGTCGCCGCTGCCGAAAAGCCGGTCATCCCACCGCTTCAGATCGCCATGGGTCTGCTCGCGATACCCGTGGCGGTGGTCATCGCGATGCGCGCCCGCCGTCGCACGCTCGTCGCGCCGGTATCGGAAGTGGCCGACCCCGTGTCCGCCATGGCGTTTGCCGCGGCCGCCGCACCCGTCGCGTCGGGAAAACGGTCGCTGTTCTCCCGGTTGTCGTGGCCCGCGCTGTTCTCGGGCCGGTGGGGCAACTCGGCCGCCATGGCGTTCGCCGCGGGACTGTTCTCGGCGACCCCACCGCTGGAGTACTGCTTCGCGATCCTGGCCATCGCAGCGTCAGGCGCCGCGATCGGCACCCAGGTCTGCGCGGCGGTCGTGTTCTCGCTCGTGTCATTTGCGATCGCGGAGATCCCGCTGGTGGGTTATCTGGCGTCGCCGGTGAAGACCAAGGCGATCGTGGCGAGGATGCACGACTGGATCGGCACCTACCGCAGGCCGATCTTCGCGTGCATCCTCGGATTGTTCGGTGTCCTGATGCTGGCCAGCGGCGTGTCGACGATCTAGCGGATCAGCGGTCGCACAGCCAGCGCATCACGCCGTGCTTGCGGATCAATTGCCGCACCGCGTGGTTGGCCCACCGGTTGCGGTTCTTGCCGCGAACGTCGATGTGCAGATGCACGACCTTGATGTCAGGGTCGAACTGTCGTCCGATGCCACGCTTTTCCATGCGGATCGCCAGATCCTGGGCCTCGTGGCAACGCAGGTCCGGATCGTATCCACCCAGTGATCGCAGCACACCCGAGTCGACCAACATGTTGCCCTCGTGCAGCCAGTACGCCGGGGTGGGTCGGGGTGTGGCCAGGACGTCGGGCCACTCCTTCATGAGCGGTGCGGCAATGCGGTGCGCCGCGGCCGCGAGCCTGGGCCTGTCGCGCAGCCGGTCGATCATAAGCGGAAGTCCCGAGGTGAGACCACCCCACGCGGAGAACACCGCACCGTAGTTGTGCGGTTCCTGCGTTCCGTCGTGACGGCACACCAGACCGCCGATCATGCCGACACCGCGATGTTCGTAGCGTGCGAACACTTCTCGCGCGGTGTCCGGTATCCGGTCGGTACGCAGTTCCATGTCGGCGTCGACGAAGTGGATGAGTGTCTTGTCGTCGACGCAGTCGATGATCTGGTTGCGGTTGGCGCCGGCCCCCTGGTTGCGGGGACTGCGCACGAATTTCACGTCGCTGCCGAACTGGCGCACCACATCCGCGCTGTCGTCGGTCGAGGCGTCGTCGAGCACGTACACCGCGTCGTAACCCTGCGCCAGCACCTCGGGAAGCAACCTGTTGAGGTTGTGGCCCATGTTGTAGTTCGGGATGGCCGCCACGACCGGCGTTTTCGTCCCCATGGTGCTACGCGTGGACGAGGCGGGCGAACGTGTCGTCACGGTACTGCTCCGCGCACGACGCGCGGCGCACCTTACCGCTGGTGGTGATGGGAATCGCCCCGCGGCGCACCAGCACCAGGTCGGCCGGGATGATGCCGTGTGAGCGGGAAACCGCTGCCACCACTTCACCTTCGAGGTCGGCCAGGTACTCGGCGGGGCTCACGTCGGGATTCTGGTTCTCCCGCACCTCGGCGATGACCACCAGGTGCTCGGCGTCGTCCCTGTCCACCGAGATCGCCGCGGCCCGGGCACGCGTGATCTCCTGCACGGTGGCCTCGATGTCATCGGGGTAGTGGTTGCGCCCGCGGATGATCACGACGTCTTTGATGCGACCGACGATGAACAGTTCACCGCCCGAGACGAACCCGAGGTCGCCGGTCCGCAGCCACGGCCCGGTCGGCGTCCCCGCGGACGGACTGTCGATCGACGCGCCGAACGTCGTCTCGGTGCGTTCGGACTGCTCCCAGTAACCCGCGCACACGTTCTTGCCGTGCACCCAGATCTCGCCGACGGTTCCCGTCGGGCATTCGGCCCGGGTCTGCGGATCCACGATGCGCACCGTCGGCGACTCGGGCATGCCGTAACTCACCAGCGCGGTGCCGTTTTCGTCGTCGCACGGTACGGCACGGCCGTCGGAGAGCTCCTGCGCGGCGAACCGGGCGACCTTCGGCGGGTGCCCCGTTTCACGCGTCGCGACGAACAAGGTGGCCTCGGCCAGACCGTACGAGGGGCGCAGCGCCTGCTCGTGGAGGTTGAACGCGGCGAAGCGGTCGGAGAACCGGCGCAGCGTCGGCTCGTGGACCCGCTCGCTGCCGCTGAGCACGCACCGCACGTCACCGAGGTCCATCCCGGTGAGGTCGGCGTCCGAGGTCTTCCTCGCCGCGAGGTCGAACGCGAAGTTGGGGGCCGCGGTCACAGTGGCCGGGTGGGTCGCCAGAAGCTGCATCCATCGAGCGGGCTTGGCCAGGAACGCGAACGGGCTGATGAGCACGGTGTGCCAGCCGCCGAGGACCGGTGCGCACAGGCCCAGCATGAGTCCCATGTCGTGATACAGCGGCAGCCACGAGATCGAGGTGGTGTCCGACGGCGCGATGTTGTCGGGGAAGAAGCCGGCGACGACCTGTTCGAAGTTCGCCGTCAGGTTGCGGTGCGACACCATGACGCCGGCCGGTGTCCGCGTGGAGCCCGAGGTGTACTGCAGGTAGGCGGTTTCCGGCGCCTGCTCGCGCTTGACCGGGCGACGCCGGGTGTCGAGGTCGAGCGTGTCGATCTCGGCGATCCACGGCGCGGCCTGACCCGCCTGCGGTTCGAGATATTCGGCGATGTGCGAGGACACCGCCGACGTGGTGAGCACGATCGAAGGCGCGGTGTCGCGCAGGACCGCGGTGACACGTTCGTCGTGGACACCGGGGAACGGCACCGACAGCGGGACGCCGATCCTCCCGGCCTGCAACGACGCGAGGAACGCCACGACGTAGTCGAGGCCCTGCGGCGCGAGGATCACGGCACGGTCGCCGACTGCGCTGCGCGCCTGCATCTCGTATGCCAGGCTCTGCACGCGACGATTCAGCTGCGACCACGTGAGGGTGTGCGCGACGCCCTCGGGGTCGGTGTCGTAGTCGATGAACGTGAATGCGACGTCGCCGGGTTGCAGGCTCGCTCGCTCGCGCAGAACACCTATGACAGAACTGCGGGTCATGGGGGTGTCACCTTTCCTATTCGATCACGCCGGCGAGTCCGAAGTCCTTGAGCGTCAGTGCTGCAAGTTCGCGTAACCGGGTCTTGGAGTTCTGGGCATCGAGCTGATAGGCGACGATGCCGATCGAGATCTTGCCGTTGACGCGTGCCGACACCAGGACGAGTTGTCCACCCATCGACTCGATGTCGCGTCGCGTGACGTTCTGGTCGACGCCGCGCATCACCACGTACTCGGCGTCCGTTCCGTCGGCGCGCCCCACCGCGGGATCCACGTCGCCGAGATTCGAGCAGTAGACCGGCAGGTCGTCGGGAGATCCGAAGAACAGCCCGCCCAAACCCTGCAGCGCCCGCTTGGGAACCAAGGGGATAAGGGGGAGCAGTTCGAGAGTCTCGTCAGTGGTCGTCCGCGCGGTCTCGATCGCCTCGCGGATGGTCGCGCGCACGCCGGTCAGATCGGATGTGCACTGCCGCGGATCGATGCTCGCGCTTGCGAAGGTCATCGCCAGCGCGCGTGAATCGTCCAGCGATGTGCGCTCGTTGAGTGCGATGGACAGCGTCACGGTGCCGCTTCGGGCATTCGCGCGGTTCATCCGCTCACCGAGCCTCGCGCCGAAACCGGCCAGCAGCGAGTAGCTGTTGCCGCCGAGACCCGTCGCGCAGCGGTCCCAAGCGTCGAGGTCGACGAACACCGAAACCGCGGGCACCGACACCGGTTCGGTGGACAGCGTCCGCGGAGCGCTCTCGTTTTCTGCGCGCGCGGAGCGCAGCAACTCGGCGCCGCGCCGGCGCAGCAGTCTGACGGCCTTGCCCGCTGTGCGGCCGAGTTCGGGCAGATCGCGTGCGGTCTGGCGCAGGTCGGCGGCGACTGCGCGGCGTGCTGTCTGTGCTCGCGGCGGCGGAAACCCGAACTGGCGCTTGGTTCCTGCGACGGCCTCCATCAGCGTCAGCACCCCGCCGATCCCGTCACCGATGTGGTGTGACGCCACCAGGCTCACGGCCGTGGAGCCGTCGGTCATCGGCAGCACCGACATGTGCCATGCCGGTCCGTGTTCGGGATCGACGGGCAGGTGTACCTGTTCGTCGGCCCAGTCGCTGACGTCGGCGCGCGGGCGTGCAGTGGTGGCGACGGCGAGTTCGGTCTGCGGACCCGGGCACGAGACCCACCGGTGGCGGCCGAACGGCAACCGTGACCGCTCGATCCTGCGCCCGGCGAGGCCGTAGCCGAAGTTGCGGTGGAACTGCCGCAGACCGTCCATGTCGATGGCGTGCTCGTAGATCCAGAGCACCTGCATCAGTTGATGGCGACCGGTCGCACGCAACATGTCGAACCCGGCCTGGTCGATGAACGACAGCCGGTTGTCCGGTGTCGCGGCCGAGTTCAGCATGCGAGCACGTGCCCGTTCGGGGCGAGTCTGTATCGCCAACGATCAACCTCCTACCACAGCAACAACTTCGCCCCGGTCAGGCGATCGTGCCGACGAGATCGAACTCTGCGAGCGCCTTGGCGACCAGCTCCCGCAGTTGTGGCTTGTCGTTCGGCCCGCCGGGCCGGTAGCCGATGACGGAGATCGACATCTTGTCGTCGACGCGTCCGGCCAGAACGGTCAGCAATCCGTTGCGGTTCTCCAGGAACTCGCGCGAGACACGGCGGTCGACGCCGCGCAGGATGAGGTATTCGGCTGCGGTGCCGTCGATCCGGGACACCAGCGGGTCGATGTCGCCGAGGTTCGAGCACGACACCGGCAGGTCGGTCAGGTTCAGGACCACCTGAGAGCCGCGTGCCACCGCCCGCTGCGGGATGAACGGGGTGAGCGGCAGCAATTGCAGTGTCTCGTCGGGTTCCTGCCGGTAGGCCTCGAGGGCCTGCCGGATGGCCGAGCGCGCACCGGACAGATCCTTGGTGACGTCGGTGGGGTCCAGGTGCGCGTTGACGATGTAGGCCGCGTTGCCTCTGGTGTCCCCGGGTGCGCGGTCGCTGATCGGCACGTGCAGCAGCACCGTGCCGTCGTCACTGCGCCGACGGCCCATGAGCTCACCGAGTTTGGCGGCGAACGCGGCGACCAGCGAGTGGCTGTTCCCGCCGAGTGCCGCCGCGCGCAGGTCCCACTCTTCGAGGGGCACGTAGCACGCGATCGCGGGCGCGACGACGTCGCTGCGGCCGTCCGGCCCGAAGTCGCGCCGCGGTTTGGCGGACAACGCGACCTCGTGTCGCCGCCGGATCGCGAGCCGGCCGGCGCGCACCAGGGTGGCGGCCGTCTGCGGCAGATCACGCGCGGTCTGCCGCAGATCGGCGAGCACGGCCTGCAGCCTGCCGCGCGAACCGGGTGCGGCGTAACCGAAGTCGACGGTTTCACCCTTGACGGCGTCGGCGATCGTCTGCAGGGTGCCGAGTCCGTCGATCAGGCAGTGCGAGATCACCAGGCTCACCGCGGTCGAGCCGTCGGTCATGGACAGGACACCCATGTGCCAGCCGGGTCCGACCTCAGGATCGATCGGAAGCTGCGCACGCGCGTCGGCCCAGTCGCCCAGTTCTTCTCGGGGACGGGGCTGTTCGGCGAAGTCGAGCGGTGCGGCAGGTCCGGGGGCGGCGACCCAGCGGTGTCTGCCGAACGGCAGCGGTGAGCGCTCGATGAGCCGACCGGCCAGGCCGTGACCGAAGTTGCGGTGAAAATCCCGCAACTTGTCGATCTCGACCGGACGTTCGTACACCCACACGCACTGTGCGACCAGTTCCTGGCCGGTGGCGCGCTGCCCGAGGAAGAGCAGTTGGTCGGTGTGGGAGAGCCGGTCGTCCGTGGCGACGGTGGCAGGCGTTGTCGATGGTGTCATGCTGGAATCGCCGAACCTCACGCTGATCTGAGATCGAGCTCGTTGACACGCGGGGTGGGCACGTCGTCGTGGCGACCCTCGGCCACCGCGACGCACACCGACCGGAATGCGTCGACGTACTCCTGCACCGAGGCGCGGGCAACGAGATTGTTCGGGAACGCCACCGTGATCCACGTACCGCTGCCGAACTGGTTCACCCACATGCCGACCTGGTTGGCCGCACCCATCTCGCTGAAGATCCGCCCGTTGATCCGGTTCCATTCGGCGACGACGGCGGGCGAGAGCGGGGCCGCGGTGGCGTCGAGATACGACACCATCGGCACGCCCGGATCCGGGGCCCGCAGGCCACGTTCGGTCGCGCCCAGCTCGAGCACGCGGTCGAACGGGACGTGCGCGAGGTACAGACCCGAATCGAACGAGCGCTGTGCGGTGCGGGCCGTCTCGGCGAACGACGATCCGACCGGAACCGTGATCGGCACGGTGCCGGTGAACCATCCGGTTGCCATGACCTCGGCCTCGGTCCCACGGGTCGTCGTCGGTGTGATGACGTGGTAGGTGTCGATATCGGTCAGCTGGTACTGGGCCAGCGCGGCGGTGGCGAAGACCCCACCGATGAACCGTGAACCCGCGGCGAGGCAAGCCTTTTCAAAGTCCTGCGTCTGGGGTTCGTCGAGCAGTTGGACCGTCATCAGATCACCGGTGCACGGCACCGACAGGTCGCCGAGCGGCAGGGGGAACTTGGGCATGGTGCCGTTGTTGCCCTCAAGGAAGGTCACCCACTCCTTGATTTCGGGAGAGTCCAGCGTCAGCCCCGAGGTGTACTTGCGCTGCCGCACGCAGTAGTCGTCGTAGCTGCCCGCGGGCGGCAACGTGATCGGGGCGCCGCCGCTCACCAGCGCCGCGTACATCAGGTGGATCTCGATGAGCATCAACCCGAGGAACGTCGCGTCCACGTGCACGTGGTCCACGCTCATGTAACACGTGAAGTGATCGGTGCGCTGGATGATCCCGAAGCGGAAGCAGTCCCACTGCAGCGGCCCCGGGGTGTCCAGGATGTGCTCACGCCACTGGTCGCACGTCTGCACACCGTGATCGGTGGGCACGAAACGAAGATCCCGCGGGCTGCGTAACTTTCGCCGCACGATCCGGTCGTCGACGGTGAACTCGAAACGGCTGTGGTAGGTGTCGTGCCGGCGCAGATACGCGTTGATCACATGGGACATCGCCCGCATGTCGCACTGGCCGTCCATGTTCCACACCGGAACGGTGAGCCGTGCCATCGGCACGCCGCGAGCGGTGTGCTCGCGGTACGCGCGCAGATGCTGGGCCTGCTGATAGCTCGCGGGCACATCGCTCACCGGGGCCTCGGCTACCTTCGCCACCGTGCTCGGGGAGGGGCCCCACGACACATGTTTGCCAGGAGCGTCGTCCCAGTTCTGGATGTCGGTCAGCTCGAACATGGTTCTACTCCTCCCTTCGATGACTGCCGGTTGCGGTTGATGTACTGAGGATTTCGATCACGACGGGGCCGACACGGCGTCGTCGGTGTCGAGCATCTCGCACAACCGTTGTGCCAGACCCCTGATGGTCGTCATGTCCATCGCACTGACGCGGACACCGGTCTCGGTTTCGATTCGGGTGCGAAGTTCCAGGTGTCCCAACGAATCCAGACCGTACTCGGACAGCGGACGGTCGGGGTCCACCGTGCGGCGCAGCAGCAGGCCGACCTGTTCGGCGATCAGCCGGCGCAGGTGTGTCGGCCATTCCTCACGGGGCAGCGCGGCGAGTTCGGAACGCAGTTTCCTGGTCTCCGAGGCGCCCTGCGTATCGGCCAGGAACAGCTCGGCGAACGGGCTGCGCTGCGCGAACGCGGTCAGCCATGACGCACCGAGAACCGGGGCGTAGCCGTTGTACACGCGGTCGTGGCGCAGGATCGCCTCGAACGCGTACGCACCCTCGTCGGGCGCGATCGCGTTGTCGCCCTCGGCCATTGCCGTGCCGCGGCCGATCTCACCCCACGCACCCCAGGCGATCGACGTCGCGGGGAGGCCCTGGGCCTGTCGCCACTGCATGAAGGCGTCCAGCCAGCTGTTCGCCGCGGCGTACGCACCCTGACCGGGCGAGCCCACCAGGGCCGCGGCCGAGGAGAACGCGCAGAACCAGTCGAGCTCGGAGGTCGCAGGTCCGCCGGACTGCACGGCCTGGTGCAGGTTCCATGCGCCGTACACTTTCGGTGCCCAGTCGTGCTCGACGAGTTCATCGGTGATGTTGGCGAGCGTGGCGTCCTCGACCACCGCCGCGGCGTGCAGCACGCCGCGTAGCGGAAGACCCGTCTGGGTCGCCGCCGCGACGAGCCTGCGCGCGGTGTCGGGCTCGGCGATGTCGCCGCACTCGACCACGATGTCGGCGCCCGTGGCACGGATCAGCTCGATGATCTCGCTGGACCGTGTCGACGGAGCGCTACGCGAATTGACCACGATGCGCCCGCATCCCGCGGCGGCCATCCGTTCGGCGAGGAACAGGCCGAGGCCACCGAGACCGCCGGTGATCACGTAGGCGCCGTCGCCGCGGAACACCGGGACCTGCTCGGGCGGCACCACGACCTGGCTCTGACCCGTGTCCGGGATGTCGATCACGAGCTTGCCGGTGTGCTGTGCACCGCCCATGATGCGGATCGCGGTCGCGGCCTCTTCGAGCGGGTAGTGCGTGATCTCGGGCAACGGCAGTGTGCCGTCGGCGATCAGGCGGTAGACCGTCGCGAGCAGATCCCGGATCTTCTGCGGATGCGTCACGGTCATCAGCGCGAGGTCGACGGCGTAGAACGACAGGTTGCGACGGAACGGGAACAGCCCCAGGCGGGTGTCGGCGTAGATGTCGCGCTTGCCGATCTCGACGAAGCGCCCACCGAACGTGAGCAGTTCCAGGCCGGCCCGCTGCGCGGGTCCGGTCACCGAGTTCAGCACGATGTCGACGCCGTAACCGTCTGTGTCGGTGCGAATCTGGTCGGCAAAGGCGGTGGTGCGCGAGTCGTAGACGTGCTCGATGCCCCAGTCGCGCAGCAGTTGGCGGCGCTTCTCACTGCCAGCCGTCGCGTAGATCTCGGCACCGGCCGCACGTGCCACGGCGATCGCGGCCTGGCCCACACCACCGGTGGCGGAGTGGATCAGGATCTTGTCGCCTGCCGAGATGCGCGCGAGCTCCGTCAGGCCCAGCCACACCGTGCCGTACGCCAAACCGACTGCGGCGGCTTCGTGTTCGCTGATGCCCTCGGGCAGCTTGGTGGCCAGATCGGCCTCACATGTCACGAAGTTGCTCCAGCAACCGTTGGCCGAAACACCGCCGACGCGGTCGCCGACGCGGTGCGTCGTGACGCCGGGCCCGACCGCGGTGACGACGCCACCGAACTCCGATCCCAGCTCGGGCAGGCGGCCGTCAAAGCTGGGGCACCGGCCGAACGCGACGAGGACGTCGGCGAAGTTGATGCTCGACGCCTTGACCGCAACCTCGATCTGCCCCGGTCCCGGCGTGCCACGTTCGAACGTCACCAGCTCCATGGACTCCAGGTCGCCCGGGTTGCGGACCACCAGTCGCATGCCTTCCGAAGCGTTGTCGGCCACCGCGGTACGACGCTCGGCCGCGCGCAGCGGCGACGGGCACAGCCGTGCGGCGTACCACTGTCCGTCACGCCACGCGGTCTCGTCCTCGGGCGATCCGGACAGCAGCTGGCGTACCAGGGCCTCGTGGGCGGTGCTGTCGTCGACGTCGATCTGGGTGGCGCGCAACCGCGGATGCTCCATGCCGACCACCCGGATCAGGCCGCGCAGACCGGAGTGCTCCAGGTACGGCTCGTCGGTGTCGAGCACGTGCTGGCTGCGGTGGGTCACGACGTACAGACGTGGCGGCTCGCCCACGGCGTCGGCCAACGTACGCGCGATGCGCACCAGATGACGCACGTGGTCGGCGCCACGGCGAGCGTCGGCTCCCACGTCGCGTGTGTCGGTGCCGGTCTCGCTGTCTCCCACGATGACCGCAACGCCTGCGAGCGGCTGCTCGTCGAGGCGCGCGGTGAGTGCCGCGGCCTGTGCGTCGTGGTCGGCATCGTGCGACCACGCCATGGTGGTCGTGGGCATGCCCGCACCGATCAGCGCGCTGACAACACCTGCTGCGCGCGGGTTCTCGTCATCGTCTCCGGCGAGGATCACCAGCCACGAGCCGGCGTCGACCGTCTCCGAGCCCTCGGGGCGGGGAAGTTCGCGCTGCTGCCACTCGATGGTGAGCAGGCGCTCGTCGAGCAGGCGCTCTTCTTCGGCCTTGTCCGAATTGCCCGTGCCGAGTTGCAGACCCATCGCGCTCAGCAGCACGGTGCCGTCGGCGTCGAGCAGTTCGAGATCGGCCTCGACACCGAAGCTGTCGGCCTTCACGATGCGGCTCAGGCAGTACCGCACGTTGCGGGTGGACCCATACGCCCGCAGCCTGCGCACACCGAGCGGCAGCAACATGCCACTGGCGATGTTCTGGACCTCGGGGTGGGCGATCACCGACTGGAAGCACGCGTCGAGCAGTGCCGGGTGCACCGTGTAACCGCGCTGTCCGGACCGCAGCGGGCCCGGAAGGGCCACTGCGGCAACGACGGTGGGTTCGGCCGCGGTCGCGACATAGGCCTCGGACAGGCCGGCGAAGGCCGCGCCGTGCCCGATGCCGACGGTGCCGAAACCGGCACGCAGTTCGTCGCCGTCCACCCTGTTGGGGTGTGCGGCGAGGAGGGCATCGATCGAGTGCGCGGCGGGCCGTTCGGCGTCGACATCGCCACGCAGCACCGCGGTCGCACGCTGGGTGCGATCACCCGACTGGTGCGTCTCGACACCGAATTCGGCGGTGCCGGGGGCGGTCACGGCCGCCGAGACCCACACCGGGGTGGCGTCGTCGAGCAGCAGCATGTCGTGGAACTTCAGATCATGGACCTCGCCGGTGTCGCCCAGCACGGGCGTGACGGCGGCCAGGGCCATCTCGCAGTAGGCGGCACCGGGCAGCACCGCGACCTGGTGGACCCGGTGGTCGGACAGCCACGGATGCGCCTCGGTACCCACGTCGCCCTGCCAGAGGTGCTCTTCGGGCTCCTGCGGCAGCACGACGTGCGATCCCAGCAGCGGGTGCACCGACACCGACGGCACACCGGGCGCCGAGGACTCGAGTTCGCGGTCGAGCAGCAGCGTCGAATGCGTCCACGCCGGCAGCGGGGCGTCGAGCAGCCGGCCGGTGGGGTAGAGGACCGAGAAGTCCACGGCGGCACCGGCACTGTGCAGGTCGGCCACGAAACCGAGCAGACCGTGCGGCATCTCCTGCTGGCGGCGCATCGCGGCGAACACCGCGAGCGGCATGTCGAGGCTGCGGGCCGTCTGCTCGACGGGGTGGGTCAGCAGCGGGTGCGGCGACAGTTCGGCGAACACGCGGTGGCCGTCCTCGAGCGCAGCCTGGACCGCCGCCGAGAATCGCACGGTGTGACGCAGGTTGTCCGCCCAGTAGTAGGCGTCGTAGTCGGCGTAGTCCCGTGGGTCGTACAGCGTCGCCGAGTAGTACGGGATCTCCGGTTCGGCGGGGTCCAGATCGGCCAGCGCCTCGATGAGGTCGTCGAGGATCGGATCGACCTGCGGCGAGTGCGATGCGACGTCGACGGCGATCTCGCGCGCCATCACACCGCGCGACTCCCACATCTCGATCAGTTCGCGCACCGAGGCGGTCGCGCCGCCGACCACGGTCGACTGCGGTGAGGCGACCACCGACAGCACGACGTCATCGACGCCGCGGCTGGCGAGTTCGGAAAGCACCTGCTGGGCAGGGAGTTCCACCATCGCCATGGCGCCCGAGCCCGCGATGCGGGTCATCAGGCGCGTGCGGCGGCAGATGACCTTCACGCCGTCTTCGAGTGAGAGTGCGCCCGAGACGACCGAGGCGGCAACCTCGCCCATCGAGTGACCGATGACCGCGCCGGGCACGACGCCGTGCGAACGCATGGCCGCGGCCAGCGCGACCTGGACCGCGAAGATGGTGGGCTGCACCCGGTCGATGCCGGTGACGGTCTCCGAGGCCGTCAGGGCCTCGGTGACGGAGAAGTCGGACTCGGCCGCGATGAGCGGTTCCAGTTCGGCGATGGCGGCCGCGAAAGCCGGTTCCCGGTCGAGCAGTTCGGCGCCCATCGAGGCCCACTGCGAACCCTGCCCGGAGAACACCCACACCGGCCCACGGTCGTCGTTGGTCACGGCCTCCTGTGGCATCGCCTCACCGTCGGCGATCTGCCGCAGCCCCTCGACCAGCGTGCCGCGGTCGCCTGCGAGCACAGCCGAACGGGCAGCACGGAACCCGCGCCTGCGGGCCAGTGTGTACGCGAGGTCGCCGAGATCGATCGCGGGTCCGCGACCGTTGCCGTCCCCGCTTCGCAGCAGCCAGTCGGCAAGGTGCTGTGCCGTCGAGCGCAGCGCATCGGCGGAGCTGGCGGACACCGGGAACACCAGCGCGTTGCCGGCCTTGGGTGAAATCGCCTCTGCGGCAGTCTCGGCCGGGCTCTCAGGCGCCTGCTCGAGGACCGCGTGCACGTTGGTGCCGGACAGGCCGTACGCGGAGACCGCGGCGCGGCGGGGCTGGCCCTCCCGGACCGGCCACGGCGTGATGGTCTCGGGGACGAACAGACCCGTCTCGATCTCGGCCATCTGGTCGGGCAGGCGGGTGAAGTGCAGGTTCTGCGGAATGACGTTGTGCTGCAGCGCAAGTACGGCCTTCATGACGCCGAGCGCGCCCGCCGCGGACTGCGTGTGACCGAAGTTGGTCTTGATCGAGCCCAACGCACAGGGACCGTCGGTGCCGTACACCTCGGCCAGGCTGGAGAACTCGAGCGGGTCACCGACGGGCGTGCCGGTGCCGTGGGCCTCGACGAGCCCGACGGTGCCGGGTTCGACGCCGGCCGCTTTCAGCGCCATGCGGTAGACCTTGGCCTGCGCATCGGCCGACGGCGTCGCGATGTTGACCGTGCGGCCGTCCTGGTTGGTGGCGGTGCCGCGGATGACGGCGAGGATCCGATCGCCGTCTGCGACGGCGTCGTCGAGTCGCTTGAGGGTCAGCACCACGCAGCCCTCGGCCGAGACGAAGCCGTCGGCCGCGGTGTCGAACGCGTGGCAGTGGCCGGTCGGGGACAGCATGCCTGCGGCCGAGCCGCCCGCGGCCTTGCGCGGTTCCAGCAGCACCGACACACCGCCGGCCAGCGCGACGTCGCTCTCACCGTCGTGCAGGCTGCGGCAGGCCATGTGGATGGCGCTGAGGCTGGACGAGCACGCCGTGTCGACCGTGATGGCGGGGCCGTGCACGCCGAGTGCGTAGGCGATGCGGCCGGAGGCGAGGCTGAAGCTGGTGCCGGTGAAGCCGTACGGACCCTCCAGTGCCTTGGCGTCGGCAGCAAGGTGTGCGTAGTCGTTGTGGGTCAGGCCCATGAAGACGCCGGTGGCCGATCCGGCGAGACCGGCGGGGTTCAGGCCGGAGTGCTCGACGGCCTCCCACGCGGTCTCCAGCAGCAGCCGGTGCTGCGGGTCGATCGCGGCGGCCTCGCGCTCGGTGATGCCGAAGAACTCCGGGTCGAACGCGGCCGGGTCGTCGAGGAAGGCACCCCACTTCGACACGGAGCGGCCGGGCACCCCTGGCTCGGGGTCGTAGTACTCCTCGGCGTCCCACCGGCCGGTGGGAATCTCGGTGACGAAGTCATCGCCACGGAGGAGAGCCTCCCATAGCTGCTGTGGCGAGTTGATTGCTCCAGGAAGTCTGCAAGCCATTCCGATGATGGCAACAGGAGCAACACAATTTTGAGTCAAAGCTTCCCCTACTAATGACGCGATCGGCGTACTTAGTACCACGACGCGTATGCCACATGCCATTCGAGAAAAGCCGTGGCAAGGGGCGTTTTATTCGCTTTTCCGTAATCCGTGGCGGATCCAGCAATGCGCCATTGTTTAATGGCCGGACAAGATCAGCAATAGATCTTGATTTACGGTGACGTAAAACGCTAGTAGGGCTATCAAAACCCGGTAACAGTGCGTTTTCAAACTTGACGCGTGTCTTCGCTAACGGGCGCAGAGCGGGTTGTGTCGATGCAGGCGGTATCAGCTACCAACCCGCCCGAACCGCGAGTCGCGACGCCGTGTTGCGGCAAACCGTACCTCGCGGACCTGCGAAGTCGCTGAAATCGTTCCCTAAGTCACGTCTTCGCAGCGCTGTGCGGTCGCTCAGGGAGGCCGTCGATCCGGGTTTGCCACAGCGTCAGCGGAAGCGCTGCGGCCGGCCGCGGAACGTGGGTTCGGTGTGCCTGGCGTGCGGATTGTCCTGTGTCCGACCGTAACCCGCGGTGGGTGGGATGTCTGTGACCTACGCCTGCGTGGCGCGTCGATCTCAGGAACTTCACAGGTTTGCGTAGTGGTTGTTGGTGGTGGCAAATCGGTCGGCCGGATAAAAACGCATAACTGCGGTTATGAGACCAAGGTCACACTCCGGTGTTTCGGTGCAGTTCACGACCTATTCGTACATATGGGAACTTATGTTCAATTCATATTCCAGCTGAACTAAATGGTACGGAATTGCGCTTATGGCAACGTCAATTATGTTTGCCCGCAATGATGCGACCGCGCTCGCGCGGTGGTAGCTGGTTACGCGCGGCGCGCTCGGATCGCGTCGACACCGTCGCGCGCGGGCTCATCGCCGGACCCGCGAACCTCGGGTCCGCGACCGGTCCGGTCAGGGTCGGTGACGCGCAGCCGCATGCCGCGGGTCCGCCGGGAGTCGGTCCGTGTCGAACCCGGCAAGCTGCCGGAGTCCACGGGCACTCAGTACGTCGAAGTTGCCGCGCGTGCGAATCAGGTTCGCGGGCAATGCCCGCAGGCCCTGACTCAAGTAGGCGATGGTATGGGCGGCGCATCCCGTGCAGTCCACGCTCCGCAAAGCGTCGGGAGTGCCATTGGCGGGGTGTCGGCGTCGATCACACCCCGTCAACGCGAAAACCCCGCCTACTCGCGTAGGCGGGGCTCCCGATATCGGGGTGGCTGACGGGACTCGAACCCGCGACAGCCAGGATCACAACCTGGTGCTCTACCAACTGAACTACAGCCACCATCGCCGCTTTGCCTTTCGGCGCATGCGGCCCGTAGATACTAACCGCTCGGGTGCGGTTAAGCCGAATCGGTATCCGCCGAGTTGCTCGAAGGCGGGCCGAGCTCGGCGGCGATCGCGGCGATATCGCTGGTAGAAGGCCCGGGCTGCGGGACGAACGCCGTGGCGCGGTAGTACTTGAGTTCGCGGATCGACTCGTGGATGTCGGCCAGCGCGCGGTGTGCGAGACCTTTCTCCGGTTGGCCGAAGTAGATGCGGGGGTACCAGCGCCTGCACAGCTCCTTGATCGAGCTGACGTCGATCATCCGGTAGTGCAGGTAATCGTCGAGCTTGGGCATGTCCCGCGCGATGAAGCCGCGGTCGGTGGCGATCGAGTTGCCCGCCAGCGGCGCGGTCTTGGCCTGCTTGACGTGCCCGCGGATGTAGTCGAGCACCATCTCCTCGGCCGTGGCGAGGTCGACGGTGGATCTGCGCACCTCCTCGGTCAGGCCCGAACGCGCATGCATCTGCTTCACCACGTCGACCATCGAGGACAGCGACTCGTCATCGGCGTGGATCACCACGTCCAGGCCGTCGCCGAGAATGTTGAGGTCCGCATCGGTCACCAGGACCGCGATCTCGATCAGCAGGTCGGACTTGAGGTCCAGCCCGGTCATCTCGCAGTCGATCCACACCAGTTCGTCTCGCACGAAGATCCACAGTATTCGCACACGCGCCTGCCACGCGCCCATACCCGTAGGAAGACCAGTAGTGTCAAAACCCACGTGAGCTCGTTTCAGGGCTCGTTCGGGCGAACGGAGGACCGCGGTATGACCACCGAATCGACAGCTACTCCCGCGCAGCAGATCGCCGCCGGATATGCCGTCGAAGGGCAGGCTCTCGAACTGGGCACCGTCGTCGTCGACGGCGCCGTCGACCCCACCGCCCAGGTGCGCATCCCGCTTGCCACGGTCAACCGGCACGGTCTGATCGCCGGGGCCACCGGCACCGGTAAGACGAAGTCCCTGCAGGTGCTCGCCGAGCAGCTCTCCGCGGCCGGCGTGCCGGTGCTCATGGCCGACGTCAAGGGCGACCTGTCGGGGCTGGCCGAACCGGGGGAGTCGAACGACAAGGTCACCCAGCGCGCCGCCGACACCGGGGACGACTGGACACCCACGGGCTTCCCGGTCGAGTTCCTGTCGCTGGGCACCGAGGGCATCGGTGTGCCGGTGCGCGCGACGATCACCAGCTTCGGCCCGATCCTGCTGTCGAAAGTGCTGGGGCTCAACCAGACCCAGGAATCCACCCTGGGGCTGATCTTCCACTGGGCCGACCAGAAGGGTCTGCCGCTGCTGGACATCAAGGATCTGCGCTCGGTCATCCAGTACCTGACCAGCGACGAGGGCAAGCCCGAGCTCAAGGCACTCGGTGCGGTGTCGACGACGACCGCGGGCGTGATCCTGCGTGCGCTGGTCAACCTCGAGGCCGAGGGCGCGGACACGTTCTTCGGTGAGCCCGAGCTGGAGCCCAAGGATCTGCTGCGCGTCGACGATCAGGGTCGCGGCGTCATCACGCTGCTGGAGCTCGGGGCCCAGGCCGCGCGCCCGGTGATGTTCTCGACGTTCCTCATGTGGGTGCTGGCCGACCTGTTCACGACGCTGCCCGAGGTCGGCGACGTCGACAAGCCCAAGCTGGTGTTCTTCTTCGACGAGGCGCACCTGCTGTTCAACGACGCATCCAAGGCGTTCCTCGAGCAGGTCGAGCAGACCGTGAAACTCATCCGCTCCAAGGGCGTCGGCGTCTTCTTCTGCACCCAGCTGCCCACCGACGTCCCCAACGACGTCCTCTCGCAGTTGGGTGCGCGGATCCAGCACGCGCTGCGCGCCTTCACGCCCGACGACCAGAAGGCGCTCACCAAGACCGTGCGCACCTATCCCAAGACCAAGGTCTACGACCTCGAAGAGGCGCTCACCTCGCTGGGCATCGGCGAGGCCGTGGTGACCGTGCTCTCGGAGAAGGGTGCGCCCACCCCGGTGGCGTGGACGCGGATGCGCGCGCCGCGCTCGCTGATGGACACGATCGGCGCCGACGCGATCTCGGCGGCGGCCAAGGCGAGCCCGCTGCAGGCCACCTACGGGCAGACCGTCGACCGGGATTCGGCCTACGAGCGTCTGGCCGCCAAGCTGGCTCCGCCGGAGGGCGGTGACGCGGGCGGCTTCGCCGGCGTCGAGGCCACCGGAGAGGCCGCCCCGATGCCGGCCCCGGCGCAGCCCGAGGAGCCCGGGTTCTTCGAGAAGATGGTCGCGAGCCCCGCGTTCAAGAGCGCGATGCGCTCGGCGGGCACCGTGATCGGCCGCGAGATCACCCGCAGCATCTTCGGTACCGGCCGTCGCCGCCGCTGAGGAGGATCTAACCGCTGCCGCCGCTCCTCCGGGCAGTCCTGACCGACGATCCGTCGGCAGCGCCAATCGCCATCGGGCTCTAAGAAGCGGTGGCTGTTTCGTTTCTTAACAAACGAGACAGCTCCAAGCCAACGCTCCCCGGCGTAGCCCGCCAGGTCGCAGCGTCTCAAACCCTGCCTCGAAACTGTCCCGCATTCGTAAGCGACAGGAGCCGCAACGCGGTAGGAGCCTCCGCGGCGGCCAGCACCCGGCATGAACAACCCCTTCCTTCTCGTTCGCCGGATCTCGACTGAGATGCAGGTTGCTGCGCGCCAGCCTATGCTCCGACCATGCGGGAAAGTCCTTGAGTTTGCTGACGTAACCCTCGGCGATGCCAGCAGCCCTGCGCGTGTACCCCCGCCATCGTAAAAAATTGTCAATATAGCGAAAAAGCTAACACGACGCGGTTTTGCTGAAACAGATATATTCTGCAATATAACTCTGCGTTAATTAAAAATTGCTCTTATATTCTCGGTCTATATAGATTCGGCCCACTTTTCGCAGCTAATATCCGTGCCATGGCAATGACTGCACAGCAATATCGAGAAAAGGCCGAGACGCTGGCGAATCAGGCTACGTCTATATCAACCGGAACAACGTTATCCGAAAAGGGGATCGCGCTGGCTACGGTGGCCAATGTGTGGACGTACCTCTACGAGGTGCAATCAAAAGTCGATGGGACGATTACAGGCGACGCTTCCTAGTACGCTTGCGAGTAGGTCTCCGAGCTGTCCATACACGCGCGTAGCGACCGGTGCGGACCGAACAGTTCATCCTCCACTCGTTCGCACCGTCGCGCTGGCGCTGCTAACCCATTCCTAATTCGCTGCGAATGCAACACCAGGGTGCGACGTGCAAAGGGTCGGGCGCCATTTTGTTACTTTGGTGGGGTGTTTTTATTTAAATACAGAACCGGAGCAATCTTCTGTTTGGAGTAGGTGTGTTTCGGTTCGTCAAATGCAGGGGGCATGATGCATCGTTCATGGCGGGCAGGATTTCTGGCGGCAGCGGCGGCGGTAGCTGTTGGGGGCGCAGTCATCACTGCCCAGGCGGGCATTGATAAGACACAGCCACCCAATACGCCGCGGCCAGCAGTCAGTGGCCAGGACGTATTCCGCGGTGTCGTGTTTGGTCAGGGCGTAGTAGCGCAGCAGCTTGGCGATCGGCCATCACTGATCGGCTTTTACCGAGTTAGTTACGCCTCGAACAACGAGGCGGGACAGCTTGCAGCAGCAGACGAAGTGATGGATCGGATCCAGGCGGCAGATCCAAACTATTTCACACGTTTCGCCGACGCCATCACGTCCGGAAACCCGTTCGCCGTTTCAGACACCCTCGTCGGTGTGGAAGACCAACTGCGAAAGGTCGGTTTACGCCCGGACACGATCGCTACACGTTCGCCCGTCAACTACCAATTTAACATGAACGTTCACACCAACATCAATCTGGTGCTGAATGAGAACCTGGTTGTAATGATGAACGCAGTCACCGTGACGGCTAAACCAGCCTCCTTGACGGATGCTTTCCAGCGCGAACTTATGGTGGGAGAAATCGCCGCAACACTGCGGGCCTAAGGGTTGCGTCAGTGGCGCGTCGAACTCCCGGGCTTCGCGTGTTTACGTCATACCGCGTTGAAAGCCGTACCCGGTTCTTGATCGTGTCCAAGCGCATGTTGGTCGCAATTGCGATCCCAGCGGTGCTGTTGGCGCTGTGGACAGCGATGCTGCAAGTTCCGCCCAATGTTCTCGAGGTGTCACGGTCTTCACCGAGTGCCCGTGTCGTAGTGTCGGCGTTCCCCCAAGGGTGGTCGTTTTTCACTCGGTCGCCTCAAGAAGAGCAGTTGCGCGTGTATGTCGATTCCTTACCGCCGCGAACGCTAGACCGCACTCCACTTTCAGAGCCCCGCAACGCCTTTGGTCTAGATCGTGGTGTGAGAAGACAGAATGTGGAACTGGAGAGCATCCTGTCAAAGTTTCACGATGGTGATTGGCACCCATGCGGTGCTGATAGTGATTGCTTGACCGCAGCCGGCCCTGCCCGAACTGTCGATAATCCAGCGCAAGACCCCAACTACTGCGGCACTATCGTCGTCGTTGGTAGCAACATCGTGCCGTGGGGATACAGGGAGTTGGTACCGGCAACTTTCCAAAACGTTCGGGCTATCCGCTTACAGGTCCGATGCCTGCACTGATGCCCTCTCGCTACGAAACGGTCCGACTGGGTACTCCATGGACTAACTGCTTCGGTGCCGCTCGATCGTTGATCGCTCTCGGGCCATTGCTTACTTTGGTGTTTACGCGCAGCTCAGATCTCTTTTTCCCATTGACGGGGGACTCTCCCGGACATAGTCGCTGCGCCGGGCCTGACCAGTTACTCCTGTTTTGCCTCGGCGGCAGTGATCACTACTTGGAAGTTAAGCGTTGGGTGGCAGTTGCGGCGTTGATCATCGTGGCCATCGGTTGGAAGCCTCAGATCACGTGCATCCCTCATGCCTATGTCGCGTTCAGCTACTTCCACGGCTTATCCGCCCCCGAGGGAGGCGATCAGATCGCAAGCATCGTGGCGCTGCTGCTTGTTCCAGTCTGCTTAACTGACCGGCGAACGTGGCACTGGCAACCGGTCTTCGATGAGACGTTTGTCATGGGCAAACCCGGCGGAATCTCCCAGATCTCGCAGTGCCTTGCGACTGTCACGATTGTCTTGATCAAGTTGCAGGTGTCGTGGGTTTACCTCCAAGCCGGCATCTCAAAGCTCGGAAGCCAAGCCTGGGTCAACGGGACCGCCATGTACTACTGGTCCCGTAACGAGACCTTCGGTGTCCCTGGCTGGGAACAGCCAGTTGTCTACTGGCTGACTCGTCAACCCGTTCTCGTGGCAGCCATGACATGGACACCCGTTGTCATCGAAGTCATGCTAGGGATCAGCCTTCTACTGCCACTGCGTTCACGAATACCCCTATTGTGCGCCGGTTTTGGATTGCACCTGCTCATTGGCGTAATGATCGGCCTCTGGAGTTTTGCCATCATCATGTGGGGTTGTTTGGTCTTCTTGCTCAGTCCCGCCGGCCTGTCTGTCGGCCTGCGACGGGACACATCACCACCAGAAAGCCAGAAAGGCCGACAAACAACAGGGACGGTCACAGAACCGGACCGGCGATCTGAACCGCCTGTCGGTGGGTAGGTAGCCTGGCTCTGAGTCTCCCACCGTTTAGTGGACTTCGAGATAACGGGATTATGGGCCCTGTCCACTTGTCGGGGGAACCTCACTCCGCACAGATGGCAGCATGTCGGAGAACACGAAGCTGCTTTTGAGCGGCAAGCCGCAACAGGAGGGTGAGGTTACGTGGCCGACGACAGTGTCGATGTATTGATGTCGAACTTGGTCGACTGCCTGATCGCCGGACAGACCACCGACGTCGTAGAACTGCTAGGCTCACCTCTTTCCGAAAGACGTGGCATCGGTGAGGTCATTGTCCAAGCCTGGCGAGATACTGTAACCAGCCACGGCACGATCACTGGCATAGGTCAGCCCGTCGTGGAAAGCGCTCGCGCCGATGGCAGCCGAGTAGCGATCGTCATCGTGCACTGCGCGGATCAGCCCTTTCAGCTGCGTGCCACCATTAACGCGGCACGCCAGGTCACGACCTTCCATCTACAACCGGTCATTGAACCGAAGGTCTCCCCTAGCCCGGATGCTTGGACCGCACCGGATTACAGCTCACCGTCACTCTTCACCGAGTCCGAGGTAACCATCGGACCAGCTGACCTTGCCGTCCCGGCGATGTTGTGCCTCCCCAAGTCGGATACCCCGGTGGCTGGTGCGGTCCTGATACCAGGCTCAGGGCCAACCGATCGTGACAGCACCATCGGCCCTAACAAGCCGTTTAAAGATCTCGCCTGGGGTCTTGCCACCCTCGGAATCGCCACCATACGCTTTGACAAAGTCACCTACAGCCACCCCACTATCGTCGCCGCACGCCCCAAATTCACCGCAGCGGACGAGTACCTCACTCACTCCACGGCAGCAATCGCGTTCCTGGCCGGCCACCCAGCGATCGACAGTCGCAACGTCTTTCTTCTTGGACACAGCCAAGGAGCCACCATTGCGCCTCGAGTCGCAAAACACTGGTCAGAAGAACGCGCAGAACCTCACCGCGATCTCGCCGGCATCGTTCTCCTAGCCGCCGCTGCTCAACCGATCCACCACGCGGCCATTCGTCAACTGCGGTACCTCGCCGGAGTCGGGAATGAACGCAATCCCGCCATTGAAGAAGCGCTGACAAAACTCGCCCGCCAAGCGTCTGTCGTTGATGACGAGAATCTTTCCGAGTCAACGCCAAACGGCGAACTTCCCTTCTCGATCCCTGCCGCCTACTGGCTGGATCTACTCGCCCACGACCCCCTCAGCATCGCCACGCACCTCGCTCTACCAATGCTGTTCCTGCAAGGCGGCCGCGACTACCAAGTCACTACCCAAGAGGACCTCCGAACGTGGCAGACCACACTCGCGGACAGTCCCAAGGCACAATTCCTCGTCTATCCCACAGCTGACCATTACTTCTTCACCGGAACGCAGCCGTCCACACCGGCGAGCTATCAAGAACCACAGCACGTCGACTCAGAAGTGATCAACGACGTCGCCCGCTGGATCGCCGAGACAGCAGATTGAAGGCGGCCCTACGTTCACCGATGGTAAGAAGAACCAACTCATCCGGTTGTTCGGCCCTGTGTGTGCACCCCGCGCAATCACCGCGCGTTCCCAACAGGCGTCCCTAGATCCGGTGACCCGTGCAAACGGGGTCTAGTTCGCAGGGAACGTGTATTCGAGAAGGTAGGCGTCGGAAACGATGACGGTGTCGCAGACCTCCACCGGGACGTTGTCGGTGTCGTAGGCCGTGCGGGAGACCGTCAGCACGGGAATGCCCGCATCAATATCGAGAGCCTGGCGCTCCTCCGGGGTGGGCATCCGTGCCCCGACCTCCTCGGTGAAATGGTCGAGAAGATGCCCGCTTTCCTCCAGCCGTGCATAGATTCCCCCGGGTCCGGAATCCTCCTGCTCGATGGCAGTGCCTTCAGCGAAAGCGGCCGGAATGTAGGACACCGCCGCCTGTAAGGCCCGGTCATCGGCGAGGTATCGACGTGACCGGACAACCACCTCGGAGGTCACGGGGATCTGCAGCCGCTCCGCAATCAACGCGCTCGGCTGTTCTCGTCGGACGACGATGTTGTCGACCTTCGCGGTGAAGCCAGCGGCTTCAGCGTCAGCGCTAAACGCCGCATTGCCCTTCTCACGGTTGCGCCGCGCGAACCGGTCCGATGACAGCCGGCGCACCGGTGCCTGGGCCCGCACGAACACACCGAGCCCGCGCATCGACACAATCAGGCCCTCGTTGCGTAGCTCTTGGAGTGCATGCCGCCATGTCGCGCGCGCAGGGTAAGTCCCCTGGGGTGGTGGGGTTTCGGGTCTGCGGCTGGCCGGGCTGGGCTGTGTCCGGTGTGTCGTTGAGGGCTTTGGGGTGGGCCATCGCGTAGTGGTCAGTGAGTTACCTACCAAGTGACTCAACAGGAAGACATACCACGCGATGACCCAGGATCATTCTGCCCTGCTTGCCCAGCTCGATGCGCTCAAGTCTGCTGATGCCGGGGCGGTGTTCGCCGAGTTGATCCGCGCCGGTCTGCAGGCGCTGATCGAGGCTGAAGCCACCGAGGTGATCGGCGCGGGCCGCTACCAACGCACTGACGGGCGCGCCACCCACCGCAATGGGCACCGGCCCAAGACGGTGTCGACCACTGCCGGCGATGTCGAGGTCCAGATCCCCAAACTGCGGGCCGGGTCGTTCTTTCCCTCGCTGCTGGAACGGCGTCGCCGCATCGATAGGGCGCTGCACGCGGTGATCATGGAGGCCTACGTTCACGGTGTGTCGACCCGCAGCGTCGATGACCTCGTGGCGGCACTCGGTGTGGGTTCCGGTGTCTCGAAATCCGAAGTCTCGCGCATCTGCGCCGGCCTCGATAAGGAGATCGACGCGTTTCGCACCCGCAGCCTGAACCACACCTCGTTTCCGTACGTGTTCTGCGACGCCACGTTCTGCAAGGTCCGCATCGGAGCGCACGTGGTGTCCCAGGCCCTGGTGGTGGCCACCGGCGTCTCCATCGACGGCACCCGCGAGGTGTTGGGCACCGCCGTCGGCGATAGCGAGTCCTTTGAGTTCTGGCGCGAGTTCCTGGCCTCGCTCAAAGCCCGCGGCCTGAGCGGGGTGCATCTGGTGATCTCCGATGCCCACGCGGGCTTGAAAGCCGCCGTCGCCCAGCAGTTCACCGGCTCGTCCTGGCAGCGATGCCGGGTGCATTTCATGCGCAACCTGCACGGCGCGGTGGCCGCCAAACACGCACCGGCGGTGACCGCGGCGGTCAAAACGATCTTCGCCCACACCGATCCCGCCGACGTCGCCGCGCAATGGGATCAGGTCGCCGATACGCTAGCTGCGAGCTTCCCGAAAGTGGCCGCGATGATGGACGAGGCGAAAGCCGACGTGCTGGCGTTCACCGCGTTCCCGCGCACTCACTGGCAGAAGATCTGGTCGAACAACCCCATCGAGCGGCTCAACAAGGAGATCAAACGTCGCGCCGATGTCGTCGAGATCTTCCCCAACCCCGCGGCGTTCCTACGGTTGGCCACCGCCGTGGTCATCGAAGCCCACGACGAATGGCAGGTCACCCGCCGCTATCTGTCCGAGGTCTCCATGGCCGAACTGCGCAAAGTCATCGCCGACAAACAGGCCGCCGCCGAACCCATCGCCGAACAACGTCAAATCGCCTAACATTCACCACGACTCGTTGATCACCACGCGTGCACCCACGCCGATCCGAAGTCCACCACCCCAAGGGGCACTATCCGCGCGCAACGCCGAAGTGCGTCAGCATCTCCGGCTCCGAAGGTAACCGCTCCGCGGGGGCCAGTCGGCCTGAGGCGATCTCTTCGCGCAGAATGGCCGCGATCTGGCGGAACGGTGGCCGGTCCGATGACGGGTCGATCTTGCCGAGTTGCAGCAACGCTCACCTCCACACAAAAAGCCACGCTAGTTCTCTAGCCGGGTAGCCTACCGCGCTCCTGCGGGCAAAGTGTCGCCTCGCCAAACAACACGCGTTCACCCCCGCCCGAGACCACCCCAAGCAGCGATCGATCGCTGAACTATGGCGCGCCCCGAACCACGCCACGAATCCCAGGCCCGCAAAGGGGCTGCGCGAACCAGCGCCAGTGCCGCAAAACTAGCGCTGAACAGGCTGTATAACAACAGCACTCCCCCGGCCTGAACGACGGCCAATGCGCAACGACACGCACAACGAACACCACCATGAGACCGAGGACAGCGCCAGCTACAGCGACCACCACAACCGCCACCACACCCTGCGCGCCAGCATCCGCTCACATCAGGCCCGCTCGAACTCGCCACGCTCCCCAGCCAGATCGGGCAGCAAGGCTTTCGAAGCAGAAGGTGCACCGGACTTTGACGTCTGTGCCGCACGACAGGCATCCTCGGTAGTCGGTGCGCGGCCGGAACTGTGATGCGATCGCACTTGCCGCCCTATAAGCAATCGCCTAATCTCACAACCAGTAGCTAGGGATGAAACAGCTCCCCGAGCGCTAATTCGAGAACCCCGTGCCTCTTGAGGTGCGGGGTTCTACGCTTTCCGGGCGCAAGACGCTGAAATACTGACCGCCATGCTGCTCGCGTACATCGATGAGATTGGCGAGACCGGAGCGTTCGTCTCCCGGGACCACCCGAAGTACAAGACGAGCCCCGCATTCGGATACGCCGGATTTGTCATCCCCGCAGCGAACGCCCGACGCTTCGGCGCAGCATTCACCGAGAACAAGCGGACCCTGTTCAAGACCGAAATCGGTGAGAGTGACCCCGCCCGATTTGAACGCAAAGGAGCGGACCTCTTCCGACCCACGACGTTAGAACAATTTCCCCAGCAAGTCCGCGTCTTCAACAGCCTCGTAGGACAGCTCCGCAGCCTCGACGGCGCCCTGTTCTACTACGCGGACGAGAAGCCGACCGGCACACCGAAACAGACCAGTCTCGACACGGACGCCAGGGAGACCGCGGCGATGCGCGAGGCGCTGAATCGGCTCGCACGCCATGCTCAACGCAAGAACGACACGAACATTCTCGTGATGATCGATCAGATCAACGAGAAAACCCGCATCGAGCGTCTCCAGCAGATGTACGGCCACATACTCGGACGAGCCGCGGACTTCCAAGAGATGAAGCTGATCGTCGAACCGCCTATGCACGTCGACAGCAAGCTCAGTTGCAACATCCAGTTCGCCGACTGGGTCGCAGCCTGCATAACGCGTGCGATCGACTACCAGCTGATCGCCGCATCCCGGTACCGGTGGATCACCGACGACTCCGCCACGAAGTCACTACGCGGAGCCTTCACCCACGAGTCCAAACTGCACTTTTGGCACCGCTCGCTTGAAGATCTGCACCACTCGCAGATCTTCAACCGGAACCGACCTGTGCACCCAGTCGCGAACGGACACCTTCTCGGCCAGGACCACTTCGAACGCCTCGAACGCATCCGCCAGATCAAGGCTGCCGCCGAAAGGGCGCGCGGCCGCGACGACCAACCGTGCCCAGGTCAGCCGTGAGTGCTCGGTTCCCGAGACACCGCCTTCTTGCTGCGCTTGGGCTTCGGCTGCAGCAAGTGATGTTCGAGCACCCGGGCGATGAACTCCGAGAAGGTGCCGACCTTCACCGTCGACATCTTCTCTTCGATCCAATCGCGCTGCTGGGCGGTAAAGGAAATCCGCGCCTCGGTCAGCGGGGTCGACGACTTCGCTCTCGCAGTAGATGACGGCATCAACCACGGATCATCGCTCTCAGGGACTTCGAACAGACTCGCCGCCGAGCTTCTTGTAGACCGCGCCGACGATCGGCGTGACGATGGCGCGCGGCGCGTAGCCACTGGCCACCGACATGGCCTTGGACGTCACACCCGGCACCACGCGCATCTTGTTGTGCTCCAAGCCATCCAGGGACAGCTTCGCGGTGTACTCGGTGTCGATCCACAGGAAGTCGGGGATCAGCCTCTCGACGAGGGACTGTTCGGACGGATCGGGCAGTTCGGTGCGCACCGGGCCGGGTGCGAGCAGCGTGACGTGCACGCCGACACCGGTCAGTTCACCGCGCAGCGACTCGCTGAACGTGTTGGCGAACGCCTTGGACGCGGCGTAGGTGGCGTTGTTCGGGATCGGCGAGTTGCCCGCGGCGGAACCCGAGATGAGGATGCCGCCCGCGCGGCGGGCGACCATACCCGGCAGCACCGCGAGCACAAGATCGTGCACGCCAAGGACATTCAGCTGCACCTGGGCCTTCTCGCCGGCCGGGTCCAGATCCTTGACGGCACCGAACGTCGCGGTGCCCGCGTTGGCGCACAGGATCGAGATCTCGCGCTCGGCGAGTTCGTCGCACAACGTCGCACGCGCGGCGGGGTCGGTGAGGTCGACCGCACGCACCTCGACGGTGACGCCGTAGCGCTCGGTCAACCGCTGCGCGAGCGAGGTCAGCACCTCCTCGCGGCGCGCGGTGATGATCAGGTGGTGGCCGCGGGCAGCGAGTTCGGTGGCCAACGCTTCGCCGATGTTCTGCGAGGCGCCGGTGACCACGGCACGGGCATCCGGACTGGGTGCGGGTACTGGCATGCGGCTCATCCTAGAAGCCGCCCAACCCCATAAAGTGTCGGACATGATCAACCCCGGCCGCGCGCGGGTGGTTGCGTGGGCCCTGTGGGATTGCGGTTCTGCCGGCTTGAACGCGATCGTCATCACGTTCGTCTTCTCGGTCTACCTCACCGGATCCGTCGGCGCCGGCCTGCCGGGCGACACCACCCCGGCAAGCTGGCTCGGCCGCGCGCTGACCGTCGCGGGCATCGCTGTGGCGTTCCTCGCACCCGCGACCGGGGTCTGGGTCGACGCACCGGAGCGCAGGCGTCCCGCACTCGCGGTGCTCACCGGATGTGTTGTGGTGGTGACGGCGTCGATGAGCCTGATCCGCGACGACCACAGTTACCTGTGGGCCGGTCTGGTGCTGCTGGCGCTCGCGGGGGCATGCGGCGAACTGGCGAGCGTGCCGTACAACGCGATGCTGCGTCAGCTGTCCACACCGGACAACTCCGGGCGGGTGTCGGCACTCGGTCTGGCGCTGGGGTACTCCGGCATCGTCGTCCTGCTCGTCCTCGTCTATTTCGGGTTCATCGCCGGGGACGGCGACACCAGGGGCCTCTTGGGCCTTCCGGTGGCCGACGGGCAGAACGTGCGGGCGGTCATGCTGCTGGCCGCGGCGTGGCTCGCGCTGTTCGCGGTTCCGGTGTTCTTCGCGGTGCCGTCGCCGCACGTGTCCGTCCCGTCCGCGCGCACGAGCTTCATCGGCGCGTACCGCAAGTTGTGGTCGGAGGTGCGCTCGGAGTGGGAGCGTGACCGCAACATCGTCTACTACCTGCTGGCCAGCGCCGTGTTCCGGGACGGGCTGGCCGGCGTGTTCACGTTCGGTGCCGTGCTCGGCGTGAGCGTCTACGGCATCAGCGACGCCGACGTACTGCTGTTCGGCATCAGCGCGTGCGTGATCGCCGCCATCGGCGCCGTCGTGGGCGGACAACTCGACGACCGGATCGGCTCCAAGCCCATCATCGTCGGGTCGCTGGCCGCGATGATCACCGCGGGCGTCGTGATGATGGTGCTGTCGGGGCCCGTGGCGTTCTGGGCGTGCGGGCTCGCGCTGTGCCTGTTCATCGGCCCCACGCAGTCATCGGCCCGCACACTGATGCTGCGCATGTCCGCCGAGGGCAAGGAGGGTGTGGCCTTCGGGCTCTACACCACCGTGGGCCGCGCCGTGTCGTTCCTCGCGCCGTGGCTGTTCTTCATGTTCATCGACATCTTCGGCACCGACCGCGCCGGTATGGGCGGCCTGTGCCTGGTGCTGGTGGCAGGCCTGGTGGGCATGGCGGCAGTGCGCACGCCCGAGCGGGTCACCGCGCGCTGAGCTACCGCATGGTGCCGACGCAGATCGTCAGGCCGGAACCGGTCCGATGCTGCGTCTGGACGCCGTCGACGGTCACGGTGCACGACACCTCGGGACCGAAGTTCAGCACGCTCACGCTCGCGGTCTCTTTCGCGGGCTCGGGCAGTTCGACCTGCTTGCTCCACGGCAGCAGCACGTTGAACTCGGTCTGCAGCATGCCGCCGGTGTCCAGATAGGTGATGTTGATCGCGCGGCCCTCACCGGCGACCTCGTACACCACGGTCTCGGTGGCGCCCGGTGTCGTGGGCGAGGTGGGCGCGGACGTGCGGGGCGGCACGGGCACGGGACGCGGCGTCCGCGACGGCGAGGGTGCCGTGGTGGTGGGCTCACTGGAGCTGGGCTGGGGTGACACCGGCGGCGCGACGACGGTCTCCTGCCGCGAGCCGTTGGCGATGACGAGCGCGATCACCAGGCCCACCACGACGAGCACCGCGAGCGCCGCGAGCACCCACAGCCACATGCGGGGTTCGCGGTCCTCGGGCTCGGGCTCCGGAGGTGGCCCGGCAGGCGGGAATCCGCCGTACTGACCCGAGCCGTACTGACCTGAGGCGTACGGGTCGTAACCGTAGGGCGGGTACGCCGGCATCTGCTGGGTGGGCTGCGGGTTGGCCGGGGGATTGGACACCGGATTGGGCGCAGCCGGGTACCCGCCGCCGTACGGGGTCTGGTTCGCGTACGCCGGATCGGGATATTCGACGGGATAGCCGCTTCCGAACTGTTGGGTCGGTTCGTTGCCGTCGCGGCGTGGTGAATCGGTCATGCCCACCTCATGGCTGCAGGGTACCTGTGCGACTGCACAGTGTGCCGAGACGGAGTCGAGGGTAGCCATCGGTGTGGCACGCTTGCCGCATACGGCCGTCCGGCCTGGGAGGAGACGAGTGAGCGCGGAACGGCACGTTCGGGTGAACTACGGCGCGTCGTTGTCGCCGGATGCGACGGCGTTTGCGCATCTGGTCGACGACGGCGGTTTCCCGCGGGCCGTGCAGCGCTTCCTGCGCGGATGGCGTGCGAGTTCGTCGCGTGACGTCGAACTTCCCGTCGTCGGCCCGGTCCTTCGTGTCCTGCACTCGGCCGATGGTCACTGGCTGGCCTGTGAGGTCGCTCCCGAAGGTGCGACCCGCAGCCAGATCTGGGTGGTGACCACAGATCCCGACGATCGTGACGCACGCCGCATCGACTCGTGGCCCGACGGCACCGAGGGCACCGCCGAGTTGATCGGCTGGGACGGCACCAAGGTGGCCGCCATCCTCACCGGTGACGACGGCGTCGGCAGTTCGTGCCTGATCGATCCGGGCACCGGCGAGACGACGGTGCTCGATCGCCGCTCGAGCGGCAGGCTCGTCGACTCGTGGCAGGGTGCTTCGCTCATCCGGGTGGGCCCGCGCGGCTACCGCGAGTTGATCATGCTGTGGGGTCAGCGCGAAATCGCCCTGCTGCCTTACGATCCCGGCTCCACCACCGACTACGGTGTGATTCTCGACGACCACAGCCCGCGGCGCGTGCGCTCCGGCTTGGACGGCGAGACGGTCACCCTGATGGAACCGCACAAGTACTTCCAGGCCGACGGGGAGTCCCACACCACCGAGGGCACCACCGAGGGTTACGTGCGGGCACTGATCCGCAGCGAGAACGGCGCATCCCACGCGCGCCTGCTCGAGGTCACCGTCACCGCCGACGGCGTCTCCTACCACGTGGTGGCCGAGCGCCCCGGGTACGAACTCGACGAGTTCGTGGTCAGCGACGATCTGTCGACCGTGGCCATGCTGTGGAACGTCGACGGCCGCAGCGAACTGCAGATCCTCGAGTACGCCGATGAGACACTGTCGGAACCGATTCCGCTGCCGGGCATGGTGGCCAGCCAGTTGAGCATCAGCGCGGGCGGTTCCATGGTGGCGATGACCGTGCAGGGTCCGTCGCTGCCGCCGACGGTTGAACTGGTCGACCCGCGCACCCGAGAGTGGGAACGCATCGACCGCGAGCCCAGCGGCGGGCCCGTGACGGGCACACCGACATTGGAGATGATCACCGCGCGCGACGGTCTTGAGCTCAACTCGTGGCTGTACTGGCCGCACACCGAACCGATCGGCGCGATGCTGTTCCTGCACGGCGGTCCCGAGGGACAGGCGCGCCCGGAGTACAACGAGTTCTATCCGCAACTGCTGGAGGCCGGTATCGCCGTGCTGACGCCGAATGTGCGCGGCTCCGGCGGATTCGGGCGCGCGTTCATGCACGCCGACGACAAGGAGCGACGCTTCGCGGCCATCGACGACGTCGCCGACTGCGTGCAGTACCTCGTCGACAAGGGTCTGGCACCGGCCGACAAGATCGCCTGCACGGGTTGGTCATACGGCGGGTATCTCACGCTGGCCGCGCTGACGTTCCATCCCGAACTGTTCGCCGCGGGCATCAGCATCTGCGGTATGAGCGATCTGAACACCTTCTACCGCAACACCGAACCGTGGATCGCCGCGGCGGCCTATCCCAAGTACGGCCACCCCGTCGCCGACCGGGACCTGCTGGAGAAGCTGTCGCCACTGCCGCGCGCGCACGCGCTGACCGCTCCGCTGCTGCTGGTGCACGGCGCCAACGACACCAACGTGCCGCCGAGCGAGTCGCTGCAGATGTACGACGCGCTGCACGACCTCGGGCGCCCGGTCGAATTGTTGATGTTCGCCGACGACGGTCACGAGATTATCAAGCGTGAGAACCGCGCGGTGCTCGTCGACGCCATGGAACGCTGGCTGGTCAAGGCGTTCACCGCCTGAGAGCTCAGCCCGTCGCGGTGAGCGCCGCGACGGTCATCCTCCGCAGCACCCCACGCGACTGCGCGGTGCTCGACTGTGCCTTGGACACAGCGGGTTTGACGCTGTGCGGAGTCGAGTTGAGCAGCCCGAAGGTGGCGTGCGCCATGACGCGGGCCTCTTCTTCGGGCAGGTCGGGCCGCAGCCGCGTCAGCACCGACACCCAGATCTCGACGTACTGCCGCTGCGCGCGGCGCACCTGCCGTTTGGCGGTGTCGGGCAGATGGGCGAGGTCGCGGTCCTGGATGCGGATCAGGTCGGATTCGTCGAACGCGAAGTCGAGGTGGAAGTCCACCAGCGCGTCGAGAGCCTTGGCCGGGTCGTCGTGGGTCTCGACGACCTCGCGGGCACCGTCGAGCAGGCGTGTGCTGATACCCACCAGCAATTCGACCAGCATGGCCTCTTTGTTGGGGAAGTGCCGGTAGATGGCGGGGCCGCTGACCCCGACGGCCGCGCCGATGTCCTCGAGCCGCACGGCGAGGTAGCCGCGCTCGGCCACGAGACGTTCGGCCGCGGCGATCAGCTGGCTGCGCCGGTCCGATTTGGCCTGGCTGCGGCGCGTCACGGACGACATAACGGGCTCCGGAGGTAGGGGTATGGACAACTCGGTTAATCGTGACTAACGTACCACGAGTTAGTCGTCATTAACTCAGATGGAGACGCCTTGTCATCGCATCGCGACGAGCATCTGGCGCTGGTCGCCGAGTTGCGCAGCAAGCTCGCGGCCGCCGCCCTCGGCGGGCCCGAACGCGCGAGGGAACGCCACGTCGGCCGGGGCAAGCTGTTGCCGCGCGACCGCGTCGACGGCCTGCTGGACCCCGGCAGCCCGTTCCTCGAGCTCGCGCCGCTGGCCGCGGGCGGCATGTACGACGACGAGTGCCCCGGCGCGGGCATGATCGCCGGTATCGGCCGGGTGTCCGGGCGCGAGTGCGTCATCGTCGCCAACGACGCGACGGTGAAAGGCGGGACGTACTACCCGATCACGGTCAAGAAGCACCTGCGCGCACAGGAGATCGCGCTGCAGAACAAACTGCCGTGCATCTATCTCGTGGACTCCGGCGGTGCGTTCCTGCCGCGCCAGGACGAGGTGTTCCCCGACCGCGACCACTTCGGCCGCATCTTCTACAACCAGGCCACCATGAGCGCCCAGGGCATCGCCCAGATCGCCGCGGTGCTCGGATCCTGCACCGCGGGCGGGGCGTATGTGCCCGCCATGAGCGACGAAGCGGTCATCGTGCGCAATCAGGGCACGATCTTCCTGGGCGGCCCGCCCCTGGTGAAGGCTGCGACTGGGGAAGTGGTGACCGCCGAGGAACTCGGCGGCGGCGACCTGCACTCCAGGACCTCGGGCGTCACCGACCACCTCGCGCACGACGACCGCGACGCGCTGCGCATCGTGCGCAACATCGTCGCCACGCTCGGCCCGGCCGAGCCGCCGCCGTGGCAGGTGCTGCCCGCGGTCGACCCGATCGCCGATCAGACCGAGCTCTACGACGTGGTCCCGGTCGACGCCCGCGTGCCCTACGACGTACACGAGGTGATCACCCGCATCGTCGACGGCGGCGAGTTCGGCGAGTTCAAGGCCGAATACGGCACCACCCTGGTCACCGGGTTCGCGCGTATCCACGGTCACCCGGTCGGGATCATCGCCAACAACGGTGTGCTGTTCGGCGAATCCGCGGTCAAGGGAGCACATTTCATCGAACTGTGCGACAAGCGCAAGACGCCGCTGCTGTTCTTGCAGAACATCTCGGGATTCATGGTGGGCCGCGACTACGAGGCCGGCGGCATCGCCAAACACGGTGCCAAGATGGTCACCGCGGTCGCGTGCGCGCGGGTGCCCAAGCTGACCGTCGTGATCGGCGGCTCCTACGGTGCGGGCAACTACTCGATGTGCGGACGCGCGTACTCGCCGCGGTTCTTGTGGATGTGGCCCAACGCCAGGATCTCGGTGATGGGCGGCGAGCAGGCCGCATCGGTGCTCGCCACGGTGCGCGGCGAGATGACCGTCGCCGAAGCCGAGGAGTTCAAGGCGCCCATCCGCGAGCAGTACGAGCACCAGGGCAACCCCTACTACTCGACCGCGCGGCTGTGGGACGACGGCGTCATCGACCCTGCCGACACCAGAACCGTTGTCGGGCTCGCCCTTTCCGTTGTCGGCCAGGCTCCGCTGGAGCCGGTCTCCTATGGCGTATTCCGGATGTGATGATGAGCTCGCAAACCTTTGACACAGTCCTCGTCGCCAACCGCGGCGAGATCGCGGTGCGCGTCATCCGCACCCTGCGCGCCATGGGTATCCGCTCGGTCGCGGTGTTCAGCGAGGCCGACGCCGGCGCGCGCCACGTCACCGAGGCCGACGTCGCGGTGTGCATCGGCCCGGCCGCCGCGCGGCAGAGCTACCTCGACATCGACGCGGTCGTCGGCGCCGCGCGGCGCACCGGCGCCCAGGCCGTGCATCCCGGTTACGGATTCTTGTCCGAGAACGCCGAATTCGCGTCCGCGCTGGCCACAGCGGGCATCGTGTTCATCGGCCCGCCCGCCTCGGCGATCGCCACGATGGGCGACAAGATCGCGGCAAAGGCCGCGGTGTCGGCGTTCGGTGTCCCGGTGGTCCCCGGCATCTCCCGGCCCGGGCTCGCCGACGACGACCTGATCGCCGGCGCCGCCGAGGTCGGCTACCCGGTGCTGGTGAAACCGTCCGCCGGCGGTGGCGGCAAGGGCATGCGGGTGGTCGAAGCGGCCGCCGATCTGCCCGCGGCGCTGGTGTCGGCACGGCGAGAGGCCGGTGCGGCGTTCGGTGACGACACGCTGTTCCTCGAGCGGTTCGTCCAGCGTCCGCGCCACATCGAGGTGCAGGTGCTCGCCGACGGCCACGGAAACGTCATCCATCTCGGCGAGCGCGAATGCAGCCTGCAGCGCCGCCATCAGAAGGTCATCGAGGAAGCGCCGTCGCCACTGCTGGATGAGGCCACCCGCGCCAGGATCGGGGCCGCGGCGTGCGCCACCGCGCGTAGTGTCGACTACACCGGGGCAGGCACGGTCGAGTTCATCGTCTCGGCCGACCGCCCCGACGAGTTCTTCTTCATGGAGATGAACACCCGGCTGCAGGTCGAGCACCCGGTCACCGAACTGGTCACCGGGATCGACCTGGTGGAACAGCAGATCCGCATCGCCGCGGGCGAACCGCTGGCGATCGGCCAGGACGACATCACGCTGACCGGTCACGCCGTGGAGGCCCGCGTGTACGCCGAGGATCCGGCGGCCGGTTTCCTGCCCACCGGCGGAGACGTGCTCGGCCTGCGTGAGCCCACCGGCCGCGGCGTGCGCGTCGACTCGGGGCTTGCGGCAGGCACCGTCGTGGGCAGCGACTACGACCCCATGCTCTCCAAGATCATCGCCCACGGCAGCGACCGCGCGTCCGCACTGCAGATCCTGGACCGCGCACTGGCCGACACCGCGGTGCTCGGCGTCACCACCAACATCGAGTTCCTGCGCTTCCTGCTCGCCGACGACGACGTCGCCGCGGGCCGCCTCGACACAGGCCTGCTGGACCGCAGGGCCCCCGACTTCGCGCCCGCCACGGTCGGTGACGAACAGCTGATCGCGGCCGCGGCCTACCTGTGGGCACGGCAGTGGTCGGCCGCCGGGGGCGACCTGTGGCGCGTGCCGTCGGGATGGCGCGTCGGCGAGTGGGCACCCGCGACGTTCCGGTTGCACGCCGGTGACCGCACCGACCACGTCTACATCACCGGAAACCCCGAGCGGGCCTCCGCCGCGGTCGAACACGGCGACACCCACACCGTCAGTGCGGATTTCACGCCGGGTTCTGATACGTTCGCCGTCACCCTCGACGGGTTGCGCACCGACTACCGCGTCGCGGTCACCGACAGTCAGATCTGGTTGTCCGGCGGTGGGCGCACGTGGTCGGTTCAGAAGGTGCGCGAAGAGCCGGTGCGTCCCGACGACGCGCACAGCGGTGACGCCGAACTCGTCAGCCCGATGCCGGGATCTGTTGTCGCCGTGGGTGTTCCCGACGGATCCGATGTGACCGCGGGCACCGTGGTGGTCACCGTCGAAGCCATGAAGATGGAACACGCACTGACCGCGCCGGTCGACGGCGTGGCCAAGATACTCGTCGCCGTCGGCGATCAGGTCAAAGTGGGTCAGCCCCTGGCCCGTATCACCGCCCACACCCAGGAGAACGAATCATGACCGACTTCCTCTCGACCGGGAGCCTCCCGGACGACTACGAGCAACTCGCCAAGACCGTGCGGGACTTCGCCCAGAGCGTCGTGGCGCCGGTGGCCGCCAAACACGACGAGGAGCACTCGTTCCCGTACGAGGTCGTGGCGGGCATGGCCGACATGGGCCTGTTCGGTCTGCCGTTCCCCGAGGAGTACGGCGGCATGGGCGGCGACTACTTCGCGCTGTGCCTCGCGCTGGAGGAACTCGGCCGCGTGGACCAGAGTGTCGCCATCACCCTGGAGGCCGGAGTGTCGCTGGGCGCGATGCCGGTGTACCGGTTCGGCAACGACGCGCAGAAGCAGGAGTGGCTGCCGCTCTTGGCCAGTGGCAAGGCTCTGGGCGCGTTCGGCCTCACCGAGGCAGGCGGCGGCAGCGACGCCGGTGCCACCAAGACCACCGCGCGTCTCGACGACGGGCACTGGGTGATCAACGGGTCCAAGCAGTTCATCACCAACTCGGGCACCGACATCACCCGCCTGGTCACCGTCACCGCGGTGACAGGTGAGAAACCCGATGGCCGCAAAGAGATCTCGTCGATCCTGGTGCCCGTGCCCACCGAGGGGTTCACGGCCGAACCGGCCTACAACAAGGTCGGCTGGAACGCATCGGACACCCACCCGCTGAGCTTCGACGACGTGCGCGTGCCCGAGGAGAACCTGCTCGGTGAGCGCGGCCGCGGCTACGCCAACTTCCTGCGCATCCTCGACGAGGGCCGCATCGCGATCGCGGCGCTGTCGGTCGGCGCGGCGCAGGGTTGCGTGGACGAATCGGTGAAGTACGCCAAGGAACGTCAGGCATTCGGCGCGGCCATCGGCACCTACCAGGCGATCGCGTTCAAGATCGCCCGGATGGAGGCCCGCGCACACGCCGCCCGCACGGCCTACTACGACGCCGCGGCACTCATGCTGGCAGGCAAGCCGTTCAAGAAGGCCGCCTCGGTGGCCAAGCTGGTGGCCAGCGAGGCCGCGATGGACAACGCACGCGACGCCACGCAGATCTTCGGTGGCTACGGGTTCATGAACGAGTACTCGGTGGCCCGGCACTACCGCGACAGCAAGATCCTCGAAATCGGGGAAGGCACAACGGAAGTTCAGCTGATGCTGATCGGAAGGGAGCTCGGTCTGTGACGGATGCAGTGGGCGCGAAGAAGGTGGTGGAGCAACGCGGTCTGTGGTTCGAGGAGTTCGAGATCGGTGTGATCTACAAACACCGTCCCGGGCGCACCATCACCGAGGCCGACAACGTCCTGTTCACCACGCTGACCATGAACACCCAGGCGCTGCACCTGGATGCGGCGTTCTCCGATGCGCTGCCGCCGTTCAACCAGCGACTGGTGAACTCGATGTTCACGCTGTCCACCCTGGTCGGTCTCTCAGTGGCGCAACTGACGCAGGGCACCATCGTCGGCAACCTGGGATTCTCCGAGATCGCGTTTCCCAAACCGCTTTTCCACGGCGACACGCTCTACGCCGAGACCGAGATCCTGGAGAAGCGCGCCTCCAAGAGCAGGCCGGGGGAGGGCATCCTGACATTCGCGCACACCGGCCGTAACCAGCACGGTGACATCGTGGCGACCGCCCAGCGCAAGACCATGGTGCGGATGCGTCCGGAAGGAGAGGCGTGATGGGTCTGGCGACCACCGGCCCGGCGTGGCTGTTCTGCCCGGCCGACCGCCCGGAACGTTTCGAGAAAGCCGCCGCGGCGGCCGATGTGGTGATCCTCGACCTCGAAGACGGGGCCGGCGACAAACCGGCCGCCCGCGAGGCGCTGTTGAGTACCCCGCTGGATCCCGCCCGCACCGTGGTGCGCATCAACCCCGGTGACTCACCGGAGCAGAAACTCGACCTCGACGTGCTGTCGCAGACCGCGTACACCACCGTCATGCTGCCCAAGTGCGAATCTGCCGCACAGGTCACCGCTCTGGCGCCGCTGGAGGTCGTGCTGATCGTCGAGACCCCGCTGGGCGCGCTCAAGGTCGACGAGGCCGCCGCGGCCGCGAACACCTGGGGCGTCATGTGGGGTGCGGAGGATTTGTTCGGCTTTCTCGGCGGCACGAACAACCGGTTCCCCGACGACTCCTACCGCGACGTCGCCAAGTACGTCCGGTCGCGCTCACTGCTCGCGGCGAAGTCCTTCGGCAAGCAGGCCCTGGATTCGGTGTACATCGACATCAGGAATCTCGACGGACTGCGCGCCGAGGTCGACGACGCCGTCGCGGTCGGTTTCGACGTCAAGGTCGCCATCCATCCCAGCCAGGTCGCGGTGATCCGCGAGGGCTACATGCCCACGCCCGAGCAGGCGCGGTGGGCGCAGGAGGTGCTCGCGGCCGCCGAGACGCAGCCGGGGGCCTTCGCGTTCGAGGGAATGATGGTCGACGCGCCCGTCCTGCGTCGCGCCGAACGCATCGCCGCGCTGGCACCCGATAACGGTTAGCGACACATTGTGGCGACGGTCACAGCACGTGGCCGTCCGCTGGCATAATGGGCCTTGCCCCTGTGCAGCGACGTGACGAGCGCATTGTCCGGCCGGTACCGCACCCTGGTCCCCACCGGAGTCCCCTCACCTGGGGTTTTGCTCGAACCGTCGTCGCACTGAGCACCTCGTGGAATGACGGCGCAACATGCCGTCACCTGAAGGAGGCGGTATGGCCATGCAGTATTCGTCTGCGCCCGGGTACGACACCGGGTTCGACCCCGAGCCTGTGCAGTTGGTTGCTGCCGACGGTTCACCCCCATCTGACAGACCCCCCTCGCGCTACAGCCGCGACCTCCCTCCGGAGACGCTGAGCTGGCTCTACGAGTCGATGGTCGTCACGCGCAACCTCGACGTCGAGTTCGTCAACCTGCAACGACAGGGTGAGCTGGCGCTGTTCGCGTCGTGCCGCGGTCAGGAGGCCGCGCAGATCGGCGCGGCGGCGTGCCTGCGCAAGACCGACTGGCTGTTCCCGCAGTACCGCGAGATCGGCGCGTTCCTGCTGCGCGGCATCACGCCGGCCCAGATGGGTGCGGTGTGGCGCGGCAAGTGGCACGGCGGCCTGTCGTTCACCGACAAGTGCGTCGCACCCATTGCGATCCCCATCGGCACCCACGGTCTGCACGCGGTCGGCGCGGCGATGGCCGCGCAGCGTCTCGGCGAGGACTCGGTGACCGTGGCGTTCCTCGGGGACGGCGCCACCAGCGAAGGCGACGCGCACGAGGCCTTCAACCTGGCCACGGTGTTCCGCGCGCCGTGCGTGTTCGTCATCCAGAACAACCAGTGGGCGATCTCCGTGCCGGTCAGCCGCCAGCAGGCAGGCCCGACCATCGCCCACCGCGCGATCGGCTACGGCATGCCCGGCATCCGCGTCGACGGCAACGACGTGCTCGCCTGCTACGCGGTGATGTCCGAGGCCGCCGAGCGGGCCCGCCGCGGCGAGGGGCCGACGCTGATCGAGGCCGTCACCTACCGGATGGGCCCGCACACCACTTCCGACGATCCGACCCGCTACCGCCCGGCCGAGGAGGTCGAGGCGTGGGCGGCGCGCGATCCCATCGCGCGGTACCGCACCTACCTGCAGAACATCGGGGTGTGGACCGAGCGCCTCGAAGAGCGGGTGGCCGCGCGGTCCTCGCGGCTGTGCGCCGAGTTGCGCGACGCCATCGTCGGTGCACCCGACGTCGACCCGGCCGAGATGTTCGACACGGTCTACGCCGACATCACACCTGAACTGGCGCGTCAACGTGATCAGTTGCTGTCCGAGTTGGCGAAGGAGGCCTGAGATGACCCAGATCATCGACCGACCCGCGGCGCAGGGCGACGCGCCCGAGCCGTGGGGCAGCATCCTGACCCCGGCTGCAGCCCAGGCTCCCGTCCCGGCAGTCACCGAACTCACCATGGTGCAGGCGATCAACCGTGCGCTGCGCGACGCGATGGCCGCCGACGAGCGCGTCCTGGTCTTCGGGGAGGACGTCGCGACGCTCGGCGGCGTGTTCCGGGTGACCGACGGGCTCACCGAAAGCTTCGGCGCCGAACGGTGTTTCGACACCCCGCTCGCCGAATCGGCGATCATCGGCATCGCCGTGGGTTTCGCGATACGTGGTTTCGTCCCGGTCCCGGAGATCCAGTTCGACGGCTTCAGCTACCCGGCGTTCGACCAGATCGCCAGCCATCTCGCGAAATACCGGATGCGGACCCACGGCGACATCGACATGCCGGTGACGGTGCGCATCCCGTCGTTCGGCGGGATCGGGGCCGTCGAGCACCATTCGGAATCCACTGAGACCTACTGGCTGCACACCGCGGGCCTCAAGGTCGTCGTGCCGTCCACGCCGTCGGACGCGTACTGGCTGCTGCGCGAATCGATCAGCAGCCCCGACCCGGTGATCTATCTGGAGCCCAAACGCCGCTACTGGGCCCGCGAGGCCGTCGACACCACCACGCCGGCGCTGCCCATCGGCCGGGCCGCGGTGCGGCGCAACGGATCCGACGTCACCGTGATCACCTACGGCGGGCTGGTCGCCACCGCACTGTCGGCGGCCGAACTCGCCGAGGACCGCGGCTGGAGCATGGAAGTGGTCGACCTGCGATCGCTCAACCCGCTCGACTTCGACACCGTCGCGGATTCGGTGCGGCGCACCGGTCGCGCCGTGGTGATGCACGAAGGCCCACGCACACTGGGTTTCGGCGCCGAACTGGCCGCACGGATCTCCGAGGAGCTGTTCTACGACCTTGAGGCTCCCGTGTTGCGGGCCACCGGGTTCGACACGCCCTACCCACCGGCCCGGCTCGAGAAGCTGTGGCTGCCCGGCGTGGACCGACTGCTCGACTGCGTCGAACGCGCGATGGAGCAGCCGTGAGCACCCGGGACTTCCTGGTGCCCGATCTCGGTGAGGGCCTCCAGGACGCGACCATCACCAGCTGGAACGTCGACGTCGGCGACACCGTCGAGTTGAACCAGACGCTGTGCACCGTCGAGACCAACAAGGCCGAGGTCGAGATCCCCAGCCCGTATGCAGGCAAGGTGGAAGCGCTCGGCGGCGCGGCGGGGGACACCCTTGCCGTCGGGTCGTTGCTGGTGCGTATCGCCACGTCCTCCGACGAGCCGGTCGAGGCGCAGCCGATGAACGGTGAAGTTCCACAACGCAAGTCGGTGCTCGTGGGGTACGGCGCCGACGACTCGATGGATGCCAGCCGCCGCCGCACGCACGGTCCGCGGGCGCGCGCCAAGCCGCCCGTGCGCAAACTGGCGGCCGATCTCGGCGTCGACCTCGGTGCGTTGAGCCCGGGATCCGGTCCTGACGGCATCATCACGCGCGACGACGTGCTGGCCGCGGCGGGCACATCCCCGGCAGCACAGAGCGTCGTCGTGCCTCAGCCGTCGCAGACCCGCGACGTGCGGGGTGTGCAGGCCGAGATGGCGCGGCGAATGGCGTTGTCGCGCCGCGAGATCCCCGACGCACACGCGCGCGTCGACGTCGACTGCACCGCGCTGCTGCGCCTGCGCGACCGCATCCGCGACGCCGAACCCGACCTGCCCGTCACGCCGTTCGTGCTGACGCTGCGCCTGCTGACCGTCGCGTTGCGTCGCCACGAGGTGCTCAACGCAACGTGGATGGAAACCACCGGCGGTCCCCAGATCCATCAGCACTCGGCGGTGCACCTGGGGATCGGCGTCGCCGCGCCGCGCGGTCTGCTGGTGCCCGTGGTGCGCGATGCGCAGGGCATGACCACGCGGCAACTCGCCGTCACGGTGGCCCGGCTCGTCGAGAGTGCCCGCGCGGGCACGCTGTCGCCGACCGAACTGACGGGGTCGACGTTCACGGTGTCGAACTTCGGCGCGCTCGGCGTCGACGACGGCGTTCCGGTGATCAACTACCCCGAGGCCGCGATCCTCGGCATGGGCTCGCTGCGGGAGCGGCCCGTCGTGGTCGACGGAGTCGTCGTGGCTCGCCCGACGATGTCGCTCACCTGCGTGTTCGACCACCGCATCGCCGACGGGGCCCAGGCCGCGGCGTTCCTCGGCGAACTACGCGGGCTGATCGAGGAACCCGACCTGGCTCTCCTCGATCTCTGAGGTCACTTGCGCCGGGCGGCGAGACGCGCGGCGAACTCGGGTGATTCGATCGAGCGGGCCTGCGGGCCCAGTTCGATGTCGACGGCCGCGCGGTGCTGATCGGTGTCGATCACGCCGGGGTTCGCGGTCGCCCGCATGGACGCCTTGGTGGCCAGCACGACCTCGCGCGGTGCGCTCGCCGGCCCTGAGGCCAGTTCCCTGGCCGCGGCGAGGGGATCGTCGGCCACGGTGAGCGCGAGGCCGTGACGAACCGCGGCCTCGGCGTCGAACCGCATCCCGAAGAGCAGCGCCGCACGCGCGACCTCGGGCCCGACGGCGCGCTGCAGCATCCAGGTGGCGCCGCCGCCCGGGTGGATCCCCAGCTTCTGGAAGCGCGGATCGAACAGCGCGTGCGGACCGGCGATGCGCACGTCGGCCGCCAGCGCCAGATTGAGCCCAGCCCCGACCGCGGCGCCGTTCACCGCGGCAATGGTGGGCAGTGTGCAGTGGGCGACGGCCAGGAAGCCGTCGTAGATCTTGCGAAGCCCGTCCTCGGTCGCCGTGCCGAGGGCGGCCAGGTCCGCGCCCGCGCAGAACGCCTTGCCCGCGCCGGTCACCACCACCGCGTGCACATCGGGATCGGCCTCGGCCGCCTCGACGGCACTGCGCAGCGCCGCGGACATCTCGAACGTCACCGCATTGCGGCGATCGGGATCGTTGACAGTGATCACAGCGATGCGGTCGGACGTTTCGACCAGTACGGAATCGGCCACGGCGGCCAGCTTAGTTCGCGGGCTGCCAGCGCAGCAGGTAGCGGTAGTACAGGGCCCGCCGGATCATCGCGCCCGGTAGCACGTCGGCGGCGACCCGGCGGATCTCGTCGAGATTCTCGGCCGGTTCGGCGACCGGCACCCCGATGTCACGGGTCTCGCGGTGACAGAACGATCCCAGCCGCACCGCAGGCAGGCACAATCCCGACCACGCCCAGTCCCGCAGGGTCTTGTTGGCCGACAGCCCCACCACCGCGATCTCGCCGGTCGGGGTGAGCAGTTCTCGCGCCTTGGACAACGCGGCACGCAGGTCCATGTGGTGCAGGGTCGCG
>Ga0180222_1000675_pt1 | contig 46218 bp, 49 predicted proteins | sample eDN5th37CKraftOP_FD_151336 | JGI IMG/M metagenome (GOLD analysis project Ga0180222, IMG submission 151336) | Enriched Organic Plus compost microbial communities from Emeryville, California, USA - eDNA 5th pass 37_C Kraft OP (version 2) (version 2) ...
AGCGACAGACCATCGAGCATCGGCGCTTGCAACACCGCAAGCTCGCCGCTTAACATCAACCCCAAGACGAGGCCCGCACTCCGCTAATCTACGCCGCGAGTTGTGCCGAATGTTCTGACGACGGACAGCGTCCATAGTTCGAAAAGAGCGCCGCGCCCGGCACAATCGCGGCCAGCCTTCCGCCCGGCTTAAGAAAGCCGATAGCGTGTAGCAGAAACGGCACCCACAGGCCGACTGCGCCTTTGTAACCAAATCGACATCTCAGGTCGTCACGTTCTGCCTTTGGAAGAGCATGGTTACGGGTAAATGGCGGGTTGGAAATCACTCCGTCCACCTCACCGATGAGACCATGATCCGTGTTGAGGAAATTCTGTCGGATCAGAATATGGCCAGCGGGCAGCCAGCCTTGGACGTCGGCAAGCGCCTTACGGTCGATGTCGCATCCCACAAAGCGTAGTCTGGCTGGCTCCGAGGCTCTGCGGTCGGCGCAGGCCAACGCGGCCTTCAGGAGCGCCCCATCGCCGATGCTAGGCTCAAGCAGCCTTTCGTCGCCTGTTTGCACAACCCATTCGGCAAGAATATCTGCCATGGTGTGGGGGGTGTAATATGCCCCAAGATTCTTTGTCGCAAGGTGGGCGTGCGAGCTCATTGATCCCTCAAAATTGCGACGCGTCCGCAACAGTTGGCGTGTATCAGCTGTGGAGGGGAGCAGGCAATCCACCCACGCTAATCAAATCTCTGGGGCCCGCGTTTGGCCCCGGACGGGTCGTCCGCTTATAGCTGTCTCGCAACCAAATCGGAATGTCTCCCAGCGGCCCAGTTTCAGTCGAAGAGCAGCCCAGCGGACATGCGCTAAATCAGAACAGAATGCTGCTAAGCGGAAGTTTCTATCAATCGAAGCAGTGACCCCCGATCAATTGATTCGACCAAAATGGATCAGAAAATTCCGTCGAACATCGCTTGGTCGTTTTGCGATACATCGATGAGCCGCATCGGGGGGACAGTCAGTGACGTCGTGCGGAGTGATAGACCGCGCTTCCTTGCCAAACGATGGCCGATCGTCGCAGAATCCCGCGGATGAAGAGCGATATCGATCACCTGCCTACCGTTCAGCAAGATGAGCTGGAGCGCGTGCAGCGCATCCTGATGGCCGAATTCGCCGAGGCGATCGCCAAGGCGACGAGCCCGAGTCGCAGGAACGGCAAGATCCTCAAAATCATCCTGTTCGGTTCCTACGCCCGTGGCGATTGGGTGGACGAGCCGGCGAACGGCTACCAGTCGGATTTCGATCTCCTGATCGTGGTGAACCATGAGGATCTCACCGACATCGCCCATTACTGGTATGTCGCGGAGGATCGCATCCTGCGCGATGCGGCGATCGGACGGCCGGTCAACATCATCGTCCATTCGCTCGACGAGGTGAACCAGGGCCTGAAGCGCGGCGAGTATTTCTGGGTCGATATCGCCCGGGACGGAATCCTGCTCTACGAACTGCCGCGCCATCCTTTGGCATCGCCGATGCCTCTGACGAGCGCCGACGCGTATGAGATGGCGCGCGCCTATTTTTCGGAATGGCTGACGAAGGTTGATGACGCCATCGAGATAACCGAGTTTTGTATTTCAAAGGGTAAGCTGAAAGACGCCGCGTTCACCCTCCATCAGGCCACCGAGCGCGCCTATATTTGCTTCCTCCTCGTCCGCACTCTCTATTTCCCGCGCTCGCACAACATCAAGTTCCTCCGCTCGCTCGCCGAGGGTAGCGAGCCCCGCCTGATCGAGGCCTGGCCCCGCGAGCGCCGGATCGACCGGCGCCGCTTCCAGCTGCTCAAGCGCGCCTATGTCGAATCCCGCTATTCCAGCGCCTATGAGATCAGCGTCGAGGAGCTTCAGGCGATCCTGCGGAGCATCCAGGCGCTGCGGGACATCGTTGAACGGGTTTCGCTGGAACGCCTCGCCGAGCTGAAGGCCGCCGCTGGCGTTTAATCGCTGGGGGAGGGGGCAGTGCGACCTGACCCAAGCAGGCCGATCGAGGCTGATCAGCGCCATCCCATTTTGAGGCCTCCGGCCCGAGTCTGAGCCCGTCCGGTTCGATCGGCGGGAGATTCGGCGTGACCCCCACAAAATTGCTCCTCGGCCAGATTGCCGTCGTGTTCGCGATGGTGCTCGCCGGGCTCTGGGCCGCGACCCAATGGGCGGCCGCGATGCTGGCCTACCAACCCGAGCTGGGCCCGCCCTGGTTCCGGCTGGCGCACTGGCCGATCTACCGGCCCTGGGCGCTGTTCGGCTGGTGGTTCCATTTCGACGCCTATGCCCCGCATGTCTTCGACCGGGCCGGTATGCTCGCTGGCGCGAGCGGCTTCATCGGCTGCGCTTCGGCGATCTTCGGCTCGCTCTGGCGTGCCCGCCAGGCGCGCGAGGTCACCACCTATGGCTCGGCGCGCTGGGCCGGCCGCCGCGAGATCGAACGCGCCGGGCTCCACCGCGATGCCGGCGTCATGCTGGGGCGGATCGGCCGGCGGTACCTGCGCCATGACGGTCCCGAGCATGTCCTGGCCTTCGCGCCGACCCGCTCGGGCAAGGGTGCGGGCCTCGTGGTGCCGACCCTGCTCAGCTGGACCGGCTCAGCGGTCATCCACGACATCAAGGGCGAGAACTGGGCGCTGACCGCCGGCTGGCGCGCGCGCTTCTCGCACTGCCTGCTGTTCAACCCCACCGATACCGCCTCGGCCTGCTACAACCCGCTGCTCGAGGTGCGCCGCGGCGTGGACGAGGTCCGCGACGTCCAGAACATCGCCGATATCCTGGTCGATCCGGAAGGGGTGCTCGAGCGCCGCAACCATTGGGAGAAGACCAGCCATTCGCTGCTGGTCGGCGCGATCCTCCACATCCTCTATGCCGAGGAGGAGAAGACGCTCGCCCGGGTCGCGACCTTCCTCTCCGATCCCCAGCGCAGCTTCGCCGCGACCCTCCATCAGATGATGATCACCAACCATCTCGGCGACGAGGCGCATCCCCGGGTGCATCCCGTGGTCGCCTCGGCGGCGCGCGAACTGCTCAACAAGAGCGAGAATGAGCGCTCCGGCGTGCTCTCGACCGCGATGTCCTTCCTCGGCCTTTATCGCGACCCCACCGTCGCGGCGGTCACCGCGCGCTGCGACTGGCGGATCGCCGACCTGATCGCCGCCGAGCGGCCCTGCTCGCTCTATCTCGTCATTCCGCCGTCCGACATCAGCCGCACCAAGCCGCTGGTCCGGCTGATTCTCAACCAGATCGGCCGCCGGCTGACCGAACGGCTCGATCTGCCGGCGCCTGTTGCGCTTCGCGGCGATCTGCCCGCCGGACCGGGTCTGCGCCGGCACCCGCTGCTGCTGATGCTCGACGAGTTTCCCGCGCTCGGCCGGCTGGATTTCTTCGAGACCAGCCTCGCCTTCCTGGCGGGCTACGGCATCCGCGCCTTCCTGATCGCGCAGAGCCTCAACCAGATCGAGAAGGCCTATGGCGAGCATAATTCCATTCTCGACAACTGCCATGTCCGCATCGCCTTCGCGAGCAATGACGAGCGCACCGCCAAGCGCATCTCCGATGCGCTCGGCACCGCGACCGAGCAGCGCGCGATGCGCAACTATGCCGGCCATCGGCTCGCGCCCTGGCTCGCCCATGTCATGGTCAGCCGCCAGGAGACCGCCCGGCCGCTCTTGACCCCCGGCGAGGTGATGCAGCTCTCGCCCGATGAGGAGCTCGTCCTGCTCTCCGGCCTGGCACCGGTCCGCGCCCGCAAGCTGCGTTATTATTCCGACCCGAACTTTACCGCGCGTCTGGCGCCGCCGCCGGCGCTGGCCGCCGGTGCCTATGCGGATCGCCCCGCCAAACGGGTAGATGATTGGTCGGGCCGGCTCTGCGGCGCGGACGCGCGGCTTGGCGCCGCCGCCGAAGATGCCTCCGATGAAGAGGACAGCGGCCCGCAGCGGCAGCGCCATCCGAGCCTGCCGGATCAGCCGGTACGCGGAGATGAGCCGGATCGCGAGCCGGCGATCGAGCCGCTGGTCGACGATGATGACGTCGCTGCCGACCAGCGCGCGATGGACCAGGCTCGCGGGCTGAGCGCGGTCGCCCGCGGCTATGCGATCAACCAGGGCGAGGGCGACGACCTCGTCCCCGGATTGTGAGACCGATCATGACCGACAGCCACCCTGACAGCGTCTCTGCCGAACGCCGCCGCGCGATGCTGCGCACGGCGCTGGGACCGGCGATCGGCGCCGCGCTCGCCGATCCGCTGGTCATCGAGATCATGGTCAATCCTGATGGCGCGCTGCGGCTCGACCGGCTGGGCGAGGGACGGGTCGACAGCGGCGTGCGGCTGGAGCCCGCGCAGGTCGAGCGCATCATCCGGCTGGTCGCGAGCCATGCCCGCGCCGAGGTCGCCGTCGACCGGCCGATCGTCTCGGCCGAGCTGCCGCCGCATGGGGAGGGGGCCGGCGAGCGGTTCGAGGGCCTATTGCCGCCGGTCGCGCTCGCGCCCTGCTTCTCGATCCGCAAGCCGGCGGGCCGCGTCTATCGGCTGATCGACTATGTCAACGACGGCATCGTCTCCGCCGATGCCGCGCGGCTGCTGTCGCTCGCGGTGGTCGAGCGCCGCAACATCCTGATCGCCGGCGGCACCAGTTCGGGCAAGACCACGCTCGCCAATGCGCTGCTCGCCGAAATGGCGCATCTCGACGAGCGTGTGATCCTGATCGAGGACACGCGCGAACTGCAATGCCCGGCGGCCGACACGGTCGCGCTGCGCACCCGCGCCGGCGCGGTCAGCATGGCCGATCTCGTCCGCTCGACGCTGCGTCTGCGCCCCGACCGGATCATCGTCGGCGAGGTGCGGGGCGCCGAGGCGCTCGACATGCTCAAGGCGTGGAACACCGGTCATCCCGGCGGCATCGCCACCGTCCACGCCAACAGCGCGGCCTCGGCGCTCTACCGGCTCGAGCAGCTCATCCATGAGGCGGTGGTCACTGTGCCGCGCCGCCTGATCGCCGAGGCGATCGACCGGATCGTGTTCATCGCCGGCCGCGGCGTCGGCCGCCGCATCGAGACCATCGCCCGCGTCGCCGGCCTCGATCCGGACGGCGGCTATGCCGTCCTCGACATCACCCCCGACCCAACCCGCATCGGAGACTGATCCATGTGCCGTCCTCCTCTTCGTCCCATGTCCCGACTTGGCTTCGGTCTGCTATGCGCTGCCGCGCTCGCCGGTCCCGCGCGCGCCGCCGGCACCGGCATGCCCTGGGAGCAGCCGCTCCAGCAGATCCTTGATTCGGTGCAGGGCCCGGTCGCCAAGATCGTCGCGGTGATCATCATCATCGTCACCGGCCTGACCCTCGCCTTCGGCGAGACCGCCGGCGGCTTCCGCCGGCTCATCCAGATCGTGTTCGGCCTGTCGATCGCCTTTGCCGCCTCGAGCTTCTTCCTGAGCTTCTTCAGCTTCGGCGGCGGGGCGCTGGTCGCATGAGCGGCCCGGAGGAAGCGGCGGTGCGTTTTGCCGGCGGTGGCGCGCCCGTGCCCGGCTTCGAGGTGCCGATCCATGCGAGCCTCGGCGCGCCGATCCTGCTCGGCGGCGCGCCGCGCGGCGTCGCGATCCTCACCGGCACGCTCGCCGCCGCGGTCGGGCTCGGCCTCCAGCAATGGCTCGCCGGGCTCGCGCTGTGGGCGGGCCTGCACAGCGCCGCGGTCTTCGCCGCGCGGCGCGATCCGGATTTCCTGCCCGTCCTCGTCCGGCACCTGCGCCAGACCGGCTGGCTGAGCTGCTGAGGCGGCAATGCTGAACCTCCGCGAATATCGCCGCACCGCCGACCGGCTCGCCGACCATCTGCCCTGGGCGGCGCTGGTCGCGCCCGGCATCCTGCTCAACAAGGATGGCAGCTTCCAGCGCAGCTTCGCCTTTCGCGGCCCCGACCTCGAAAGCGCGACGGAGGCCGAGCTGGTCGCGGCCGCGGCGCGGGCGAACAATGTGCTGCGCCGCTTCGGCACCGGCTGGGCGCTGTTCTTCGAAGCCGACCGCCGTCCCGCGCCGGGCTATCCGGCGAGCCGCTTTCCCGATCCCGCCTCCTGGCTGGTCGACGAGGAGCGCCGTGCCGGCTTCGCGGCGGAGGGCGCCCATTATGAGAGCCGCTATACGCTCACCCTGCTGTGGCTGCCGCCGGCCGACGGCGCCGATGCCGCCGGGCGCTCGCTGATCGACCGGCCGGACGAGCCGCGCGGCCGCGACTGGCGCGCCGCGCTCGACGGGTTCCGGGTCGAGACCGACCGCGCTCTCGACCTGTTCGCGGCGTTCCTTCCCGAGATGCGCGCGCTCGGCTCGGCCGAGACGCTGACCTATCTCCACGACTGCATCTCGACCCGCCGCCATGCGATCGCGGTGCCGGAGACGCCCTTCTATCTTGACGGGCTCCTCGCCGACGAGCCGCTGACCGGCGGGCTCGAGCCGCGGCTCGGCGCATCGCATCTGCGCACGCTCACCCTCCTCGGCTTCCCCAACGTCAGCCGGCCCGGGCTGCTCGACGCGCTCAACCATCAGGGCTTCGCCTATCGCTGGATGACCCGCTTTCTGGCGCTCGACAAGACCGACGCCACCAAGGTGCTGACCCGGTTGCGCCGGCAATGGTTCAACAAGCGCAAGTCGATCACCGCGCTGTTGCGCGAAGTGCTCTACAACCAGCCGGCGCAGCTGCTCGACAGCGATGCCGACAACAAGGTCGCCGATGCCGATCTCGCTCTCCAGGCGCTCGGCGGCGATCATGTCGCGTTCGGCTATCTCACCACCACCATCACGGTGATCGACGAGAGCCGCAGCGGCGTCGAGGACAAGCTGCGCGCGGTCGAGCGCATCGTCGGCGGGCTCGGCTTCACCTGCGTGCGTGAGAGCGTCAACGCGCTCGAGGCCTGGCTCTCCTCGCTGCCCGGTCATGTCTACGCCAATGTCCGCCAGCCGATCGTCCATACGCTGAACCTCGCCCATCTCATGCCGCTGTCGAGCGTCTGGGCCGGACCGGCGCGCAACGATCATCTCGCCGGCCCGCCGCTGCTCGTCGCCCAGACCGCCGGCACCACCCCATTTCGCCTGTCGACCCATGTCGGCGATGTCGGCCATATGCTGGTGGTCGGCCCGACGGGCGCGGGCAAGTCGGTGCTGCTCGCGCTCATCGCGCTCCAGTTCCGCCGCTATCCCGACGCCCAGCTCTTCCTGTTCGACAAGGGCCTGTCGGCCCGCGCCGCGGTGCTGGCGATGGGCGGCACCCATCATCGCCTCGGGCTGGGCGAAGGGGAGGGCGATGGGCTCGCCTTCCAGCCGCTGCGCCATATCGACGATCCGGCCGAGCGCAGCTGGGCGGCGGAATGGCTCGCCGCGCTGCTCGCCCATGAGCGGGTGCTGGTCACCCCGGACATCAAGGAGGCCTTGTGGTCGGCGCTCGGCAGCCTCGCCTCGGCGCCGGCCGAGGAGCGCACGCTCACCGGCCTCGTGCTCCTGCTCCAGTCCAACCTGCTGCGCTCGGCGCTCGCCGCCTACACGCTGGAAGGGCCTTATGGCCGGCTGCTCGATGCCGCCGAGCAGCAGTGGCGGCTCGGCGACGTCCATTGCTTCGAGACCGAGGGGCTGATGGGGCAGGCGGGCGTGATCGCGCCGGTGCTGACCTATCTGTTCCACCGGCTCGAGGCGCGGTTCGACGGCCGGCCGACCCTGCTGTTGCTCGACGAGGCCTGGATCTTCCTCGACCATCCGCTGTTCGCCGCGCGCATCCGCGAATGGCTGAAGACGCTCAGGAAGAAGAATGTCGCGGTGCTGTTCGCGACCCAGAGCCTTGCTGACATCAGTGACAGCAGCATCGCGCCGGCGATCATCGAAAGCTGCCCGCAGCGCATTCTCCTGCCCAATGATCGCGCGATCGAGCCGCAGAGCCGCGCCGCCTATCAGCGCTTCGGCCTCAACGAGCGCCAGATCGAGCTGGTGAGCCGGGCGACGCCGAAGCGGCATTATTATCTCCAGTCGGCGCGCGGCAACCGCCTGTTCGAGCTCGGCCTCGGCCCGATCGCACTGGCGCTGTGCGGCGCCTCCGATCCCGCCGCCCAGGCGCGCATCGATGCGCTGCTCGCCGAACATGGTGCTGACCGGTTCGCCGAGCAGTGGCTGCGCGCCGCGGATCTCGACTGGGCCGCCGACCTCCTCGCCCGCTTTCCCGCCCCCGACCAACCGGAGTGATCCCCATGAGAAGCAAGCTCGCCGCCGCCCTCCTGTCCGCCGGCCTCACCGGCGCCACCCTCTTCGCGATCGGTGTGCCGGCCACTCCCGCCCAGGCGATCACCGTGTTCGATCCGTCCAACTACAGCCAGAATATCCTCACCGCGGCGCGCTCGCTGCAGCAGATCGACAACCAGATCCGCATGTTGCAGAACCAGGCGCAGAGCCTGATCAACCAGGCGCGCAACCTTGCGACGATCGACTTCCCCGAGCTGCAGGCGATCACCCGGACCCTCCAGCAGATCGACCAACTGATGGGCGAGGCGCAGGGCGTCCAGTTCCGGGTAGCGGGTCTCGACCAGCAGCTGCGCTCGCTCTATCCGGCGAACTTCGGCCAGGCGTTGGCCGGCGACCAGGGCGTTGCCGCGGCGCGCAGCCGCCTCGATGCGTCGGTCGCAGCCTTCCGCCGGACGATGACCGTCCAGGCGCAGGTCGCCGAAAATGTCCAGGCCGACGGCACCACCCTCAGCGCCATCGTCGCGCGCAGCCAGGGTGCGCAGGGCGCGCTCCAGGCCGGCCAGGCGACCAACCAGCTGCTCGCTCTCGCCACCAAGCAGCAGTTCCAGATCCAGACGCTGATGGCCGCGCAATATCGCGCCGAGGCGCTGGAGCAGGCGCGCCGCGCCCAGGCGGAGACCGATGCGCAGTCGGCCGCGGCCCGCTTCCTCGGCTCCGGCTCGGCCTACACGCCCCACCAGGCCCAGTAGCCGGACACCGGCGACGGGCGCCGCCAGCAGTCGCCGGGCGGGCCCATGCCTCCCGCTCGCCCGGCGGCCTTTGTGGCCCCTTTTGGACATGCGGATGATGGACGATCTCAACGTCATCGACGGCTTTCTCACCGCGTTCAGCCGCTATATCGACAGCGGCTTCGGGCTGCTCGGGCCCGATGTGCGCTTCCTGACCGCGACCCTGATCGGCATCGACGTCACCCTGGCCGGCCTGTTCTGGGCGCTGGGCGGCGAGGAGGACGTGCTCGGCCGGTTCCTCCGCAAGATCCTGTTCATCGGCGCCTTCGCCTACATCCTCAACAGCTTCTCGACGCTCGCCGACATCATCTTCCGGTCGTTCGCGCAGGCGGGGCTCACTGCCGGCGGCGGCACGCTCGGCGCCGATGATCTGATGAAGCCCGGCCGGCTCGCCGGCACCGGCTTCGCGGCGGCCTGGCCCTTGCTCGACCAGGCCTCGAAGCTGATGGGGTTCACGAGCTTCTTCGACAATTTCCTGACGATCGCGGTGCTGCTGTTCGCCTGGGCGATCATCCTCATCGCCTTCTTCATCCTCGCCGTACAGATGTTCGTCACCATCCTCGAGTTCAAGCTGACCAGCCTCGCCGGGTTCCTCCTCGTGCCGTTCGCGCTGTGGAACCGGACCAGCTTCCTTGCCGAACGGGTGCTCGGCAATGTCGTCTCCTCGGGCGTCAAGGTGATGGTGCTCGCGGTCATCGTCGGCATCGGCGCCAATTATTTTGCGCAATTTTCGAGCGCGCTGCAGGGCCAGGAGCCCAGCCTCTCCCAGGCGATGAGCCTCGTCCTCGCCAGCCTCGCCCTATTTGGGCTCGGCATATTCGGACCGAGCATCGCCTCCGGGCTCGTCGCGGGCGCGCCGCAGCTCGGCGCCGGCGCGGCGGTCGGAGTCGGGCTCGGCACGGCCGGCCTCACCATGGTCGCCGGCGGTGCGGCCTCTGGCCTCGCGCGCGCGGTCGGCGGCGGCGCGCTGGGCGCAGTTCGCGCCGGCACCGCCATGGGATCGGCGGCGTCCGCCGCCTGGACGCTGGGACAGGAGAGCGCCGGCGGGGCGGGTGGCGGGTTCGCCGGCCTCGCGCGATCGGCCGGCGGCGCCGTACGGCAGGCTGCGAACAGCCGGACCGGCTTTTCCGAAGCGGTCGAGCGCGGGCGGACCGCGGCCTGGAACGGGCTGCGCGGCAATCCGGCCGCGCCGGCGGATGCCGGCACGGATGCCGCCGCCATGCCCGCCTGGGCACGAACCCTGCGCGCCGAGCAGACCCGTCGGCACCATGCGCAGGTTGCACTGCATGCCGTGAAGGAAGGCGACCGGGGCGGCGCTTCTGCCACGCCCGATATCAAGGAAAGGGAAGACTGATGCGCTTCTTGTGCCATGATCTTTAGGCGCGCGGTGCAACGCTATGGCCGCACGCCCGAACCCGAGACCCCGTTCCAGCGGGCGGGCCAGCTCTGGGATGAACGGATCGGGGCGGCGCGGGTGCAGGCCCGCAGCTGGCGACTGATGGCGTTCGGCTGCCTCGGCCTCGCCGGCGCCCTTTCAGGCGGCCTGCTCTGGCAGTCGCTGCAGAGCAGGGTGGTGCCTTATGTGGTCGAGGTCGACCGGCTGGGCGAGCCGCGCGCCCTGGCGCCTGCCGACAGGACCTATCATCCGACCGATCCGCAGATCGCCTGGCATCTCGCCCGGTTCATCCGCGACGTCCGCGGCGTGTCGCTCGACCCGGTGCTGATGAAGGCGGACTGGCTGGAAGCCTATGACTTCGTCACCCGGCGCGGCGCGCAGCGGCTTGACGGCTATGCCCGCGCCGCCGATCCGTTCGGCCGGATCGGCGAGCGGACGGTCGGCGTCGCCGTGACCAGCGTCGTGCGTGCGTCCGAGCGCAGCTTCCAGGTCAAATGGATCGAGACCGCCTATGAGCGCGGCAACGAGACCGGTCGCTCGCACTGGACCGGGATCCTGACGGTGGTGATCCGCCCGCCGGCGACCGCCGAGGCGCTGCGCCGCAATCCGCTCGGGCTCTATGTCGATGCCATCGACTGGAGTCGCGAGCTCGAGCCGCCGTCCGTCGCGCGGGGCCCGGCATCGCAGCCCGTGGCCGCGTCACCGCCTTTCCCCACGTTCACGCCGTTCCTCGCACCGTCGGCGTCCCCATCCGATTAGGAGAATCCATCATGAACGGGATCGCACCGATCCTGGCGGCGAGCCTGCTGCTGGGCACGACCGTGGCGCCGCCGCCCACCGTTCCATCTCTGCCGGCAGCGAGGGCACCAGCCACCGCGCCGGCAGCCACCGCGGCACCGTCGGCATCCCATATCCTGGCCGGCAAGCGGCCTCCCACGAAACATCTGCGCGCCCGACCGACCCTCACGCGGGTCGCTGCCGCCAATCGCCGCGCGACCGCCGAGCCTGTCGCCGCCGGATTCCTCAACGCGGTGCAGGTCTATGCCTTTGCCGACGGCGCGCTCTACAAGCTCTACGCCGCGCCCGAGCGGGTGACCGATATCGCGCTGCAGCCGGGCGAAACCCTGGTCGCGGTCGCCGCAGGCGATACCGCGCGCTGGGTGATCGGCGACACGAGCAGCGGCAGCGGCGCGGACAAGCGCACCCATATCCTGGTGAAGCCATTCGCGCCGGACCTCTCGACCAATCTCGTCATCACCACCGATCGGCGCACCTATCATCTCGCCCTGGTCAGCACATCGGGCGCGGCAATGGCCGGGCTCGCCTGGTCCTATCCGCAGGACGATCTGGTCGCGCTGCGCGCCGCCGCGGCGGAGGCGCAGGCCAAGGCGCCGGTCGCCACCGGGCTCAGCCTCGACCAGCTGCGGTTCGACTATGTGGTGAGCGGCGACACGCCGCCGTGGCGGCCGCTGCGCGCGTTCGACGATGGCCGGCAGACCTTCATCGAATTTCCGGAAAGCCTGGCGACGGGCGAGGCGCCGCCCTTGTTCCTGGTGGATGCCAAGGGCGAGGCGCAACTGGTCAATTACCGCGTGCAGGGCCGCTTCTATATCGTCGACCGCCTGTTCGACGCGGCCGAGCTGCGGCTCGGTGCCAAGGATGCGCAGGTCGTGCGGATCAGCCGCGGCACGGGCGAGCGCGGCAAGGGGAGGGGAGCATGAGCGAGGAGGCGGCTCCGGCCGCTCCTCCCAAATCCGATCCCGAGCGGTTCGTGCTGCGCGGCCAGCCGGGTCGTCCGATCCGGTTCCGGCGCGGCGTGATCATCGTCGCGGTGGGCTGCGGCTCGCTCAGCCTCGCCTCGGTCGCCTGGGTGGCGTTGCGCCATGCCCATCCGCCGGCTGTTTCCAGCGACGCCGATCAGGCCGAGCCGGCATCGGGTGCGGGCGAGGCAGTGGGCGCCCTGCCGTCCAGCTATGCCGATGTGCCCAGGCTCGGCCCGCCATTGCCGGGTGATCTCGGCCGGCCCATCCTCGAGCATCAGCGCGCGCTCGCACTCCAGGACGACGGGGAGGCGGCGCGGCTGCAGGCCGAGGACCAGGAGCGCGAGCGGCGCGCGGCGGAGCTCAAGGCCGCGCGCGAGTCGGGCGTGCTGGTCGCCTCTGGGCGAAGTGGCGCGCAGGCCACGGGACGGGAAGCGGCTGCCGAGGCTGCTGCGCCGACATCCGCCGAGACGGCCCGGATTGCGCTCGATCCCGACCATGATCCGAATGCGCAGCAGCGAAAGGCCGATTTCGTCGGCACGCTCGATCCGCGCGGCGACGTCAATCCGCACCTGCTGACGCCGCCTCCGTCGCCCTATCTGCTTTCAGCCGGCAGCGTGATCGCGGCGAGCCTGGTCACCGGGCTGCGCTCGGATCTGCCGGGCCTGGTGACCGCCCAGGTCAGCGAGAATGTCTATGACAGCCCGACCGGACGGATCCTGCTGATCCCGCAGGGCGCGCGCCTCGTCGGCAGCTATGACAGCGTCGTCGCGTTCGGGCAGCGGCGGGCGCTCGTCGTCTGGCAGCGGATCATCCTGCCCGACGGCAGCTCGATCCGGATCGACAATGTCCCGGCGACCGATCCCTCCGGCTATGCCGGACTCGAGGACAAGGTCGATTTCCACAGCTGGGCGCTGCTCAAAGGCGTCGTGCTCTCGACCCTTCTGGGAGTCGGGCCGGAGCTCGCGCTTTCCGGGCAGAGCGACCTCGTCCAGGCGATCCGCCTTTCCACCCAGGACACTATCTCGCGCGCGGGCGACCAGATCACCTCGCGCAACCTCGCCGTGCAGCCGACGATCACCATCCGGCCGGGCGCGCGCGTGCTGCTCACCGTTCACAAGGATCTCATCCTCGCGCCGTGGCGCCGATAGGAGGCATTCATGCCCGATCTCAAACTGCCTCGCCTGCCGGAGCGGACGCCGGTCAAGCTGACGATCCATCTCCCGCCCGATCTTCATCAGACATTGGAGGACTATGCTGCGGCCTATGCCGAGGCATATGGACAAAGGGAAGCGGTGGCTGAGCTGATCCCCGCCATCGTCGCATCCTTCCTCGCATCGGATCGGGCCTTCTCGGCCGTCCGCAAGGGAAAGGGAGGTGGCCGCCATGGCAGCTGAGCACGACCGCGCTCAATCGCCCGAACCCGTCACGGTGCGGATTCCCGAGGCGATGCGTATGCTCGGACTAGGCCGTTCCAAGCTCTATGAGCTGATCGGTGACGGTAAGATTGCCACGATCAAGGTCGGCCGATCCAGGCTGGTCGTAATGCGCAGCATCCACGACTTTGTCTCAGCACAAAGCCTATCAAATTGAACCTGGCTATTTGACCGTGGCTCTGCTTCGTGCGCATGAGCGTTCGACAATCAACCTTGTTTGAGGCCGTCGAGATAGTCCGACCACCATTGCGCCATTTCGACACGCTCCTGCCAATGGGCTCCACGATGATAGGCGGCTCGGACCTTGTCTCCGATGCCATGCGCAAGCGCTCGCTCGATAGCATCCGACGACCACTTGCCTGATTCATTGAGCAAGGTGCTCGCCATCGCGCGAAAGCCGTGGGCGGTCATCTCCTGGCTTGAGTAGCCGAGCCGCCTTAGTGCTGCGTTCAGCGTGTTTTCCGAGAGCGGCCGGCGGCGCGTTCTCAGAGATGGGAACACAAATCCATTTGGACCGGTGATGGCCCGTGCTTCTCGCAGGATCGCGACCGACTGGCGCGACAGCGGCACGTGATGTTCCTTACCCATTTTCATCTTTGATGCCGGGATCGTCCACAGTCCGGTCTCGAGGTCGATTTCGGCCCATGTTGCGTGACGGAGCTCTCCCGGGCGGACGAAGACGTGGGGCGCGAAAAGCAGCGCGAGCTTCGTCATTCCTTGGCCTTCATAGCCGGCAAGGGCACGAAGCAGGGCACCGACGCGGGCGGCATCGGTGATCGCGCCATAATGCGTGACACGAGGCGAGGACAGGGCTCCCTTGAGATCGCGGGTAGGGTCGGAGGTAAGACGAGCTGTTGCGACCGCGTAGCGGAAAACCGCGCTCGCAAGCTGCAATGTGCGTCGAGCGCTCTCGAGATTGCCCGCGCTCTCGATCTTTCGGACCGCGGCGAGCACATCCGCAGGCGTAATGTCCGCGATCGGCATGCTGCCGAGCGGGCGAGTGAGCTGGCCGAGAAGATATTCCGAACGTTTCGCAGTAGCCGGCGCCCATGCCTTGGTGCCGTCGCGTTTGCGCTTCGCGCAATATTCTGCAGCGATAATAGCAAAGCTGTTCGCCGCTGCGGAGCGGGAACGGACCTTTTCGCGCCGTTTCTCGCGCGACGGATCCTTGCCGGCGGCCATCAGCTCGCGCGCCTCGTCACGCCGCTTGCGCGCTTCTCCCAGGCTGAGGGCAGGATACGCTCCGATTGCGAGCTTTCGCTCCTTGCCTTCCAGCCGATATTTGAGGCGCCACAGCTTGCCGCCCGATGGCTGCACCAGCAGGAACAAGCCGAGTGTGTCCCCCAGCTTATAGGGTTTGTCCTTCGGCTTTGCGGCGCGAATTGCCAAGTCTGTCAATGCCATACGAGTCGTCGTCCGCGTGCGTGGCCCCCAGCTTGGGGGCCACTCCCATTGGCTGGTTTGCCGTGGCCCCCAAAATGGCCCCCAAATTTGGTGGCTCTACGCGAACGTAGTTGGACGCTGACAACCAGCCGGAGGGTAAAATATCCCGGATTTTCGGGCTTCGCAAAGACGTTGATGGCCGGTGATGGACAGGAAGGTGGAGCGGGTAGCGGGAATCGAACCCGCATCACAAGCTTGGAAGGCTAGTGCTCTACCATTGAGCTATACCCGCGCTCACGGCCGTGCCGCGTCGCGGCAGCGAAGCCGGGATGGTGGAAGGGGCTGGATTCGAACCAGCGTACGCTCACGCGGGCAGATTTACAGTCTGCTGCCTTTAACCACTCGGCCACCCTTCCGTCAGGCTTCGCTGCCGGAGGCGGCCACATGGCGAAACCGGGCTGGACTGTCAACGCTTCGCGTGGAAAAGCGCATGCATCATGCGAAAAGGCCATCGACCATCCCTCCCGGCCGCCGGGCGCCCGCGCTTCTGGGGGCGCCACGCGGTGACCGCCGCGCTCGCCAATCCGGAGCGGACGGTACGGCGGATGTGGGGCACGCGCGAGGCGCTCGCGGTGCTGGACCTGCCGCCGGTGATTCCCGTCACCTACGCTGATGCCGCCGATCTCGGCCGTCTCGTGCCGCCCGATGCGCCGCATCAGGGGCTGGTTATCGAGGTCGAACCGCTGGAGGATATCTGGCTCGGCGACCTGCTCGAGCGTGGCCAGCCCAATCGGCGTCCGCTCGTGATTCTCGACCAGGTGACCGATCCGCACAATGTCGGCGCGGTGCTGCGCTCGGCAGCGGCGTTCGACGCGCTCGGCATCGTCACGCAGGACCGCCATTCGCCCCCCGAATCGGGTGCGCTGGCCCGGGCGGCGTCCGGTGCTCTCGAGCTTGTGCCCTGGGTGCGCGTGGTGAACCTCGCGCGCGCGCTCGACGAGATTGCCGAGGCGGGCTTCTGGCGAATCGGCCTGACCGGCCATGCCAGGGCGACGCTCGGCGAGGTGATGGGCACGGCGCGGCTCGCCATCGTCCTGGGCGCGGAAGGAGAAGGGATGCGCCCGAACACCGAGGCGCATTGCGACGAGCTGGCGCGGCTGCCGATCAGCCCGCGCGTCGAGAGCCTGAACATCTCCAACGCGGCCGCGATCGCGCTCTATGCGGCCGCGACTCGCGCAGGGTAGGGCCGCGGCGCGGATCAATCCTCCGGCGCGATCGTCACCTTGAGGCCGTCGAGCGCATCGGTGAACGGCACCTGGCAGGAGAGGCGCGACGTCTCGTTGCGGTGATCCGAGCTGTCGAGCAGGTCGTTCTCGTCCTCGCTCATCGGCGGCAGCCTGTCGGCAAAAGCCGGATCGACGTGGACGTGGCAGGTGGCGCAGGAGCAGCAGCCGCCGCACAGCGCGAGCAGTTCGTCGATGCCGGCATCGCGGATCACCTCCATCACCGAAAGCCCGGCCTGCGCCTCGATGGTCGATTCCTCGCCTTCGCGGGTGACGACGATCAGCTTCGGCATTAGGGGGATCCTCCTCAATCGAATTTAGCGCCGCCTAGGTCGGCCGCAGGGACAAATCAAGGGGTGGAAGGCCGATGGGGCTGACGGCGGACCGGATCCGCGTTGCGATGGACGCGCTGGCAGCGATCGAGCCGGCGTTCGCGCGCGGGCTGGCGCGCGTCGGCTATCCCGAGCCGCGTATCCGCGATCGCGGCTATGAAACGCTGCTGCGCACCATCGTCGGACAGCAGGTGAGCGTGAGCGCGGCGGCCGCGGTGTGGACGCGGCTCGGCGACAGGCTGGGTTCGACCTCCGATCCGGCGGCGATCGCCGCCGCCTCCGACGAGGATCTGCGCGCGGCCGGGCTGTCCCGCCAGAAGATCGTCTATGCGCGCAGCCTGGCTGAGGAGATCATCTCCGGCAGGCTCGATCTCGCCGCATTGCCGGAGGAGGATGAGGCCGCGATCGCGGTGCTGACGGCGGTGAAGGGCATCGGCCGCTGGTCCGCGGAAATCTATCTGCTCTTCGCAGAGGGGCGGCCGGATATCTGGCCGGCGGGCGATCTTGCCGTGCAGATCGAGGTCGGACGAATCCTGGGGCTTGCGTCCCGGCCCGACGAGCGCAGCACGCGCGCCCTGGCGGAAGCCTGGCGTCCGCATCGCGGCGCCGCCGCGATCTTCTCGTGGCATCACTACAAGACGTCCGTGCTGTAGCGAGCCCGCGCGGGTCAGCCCGCTGCCTGCCTCAGCGCTTCGGCGAGCAACCGGAACTCCTTCTCGCGCGGGCTCGCCTTGCGCCATGCCAGCGCGATCTTGCGCGTCGGATGCTCCGCGGCAAGCGGCCGCGCGACGATCGAGGTGTTCTTCAATATCCCGGCATCGAGCGCCATTTCAGGGAGCAGCGTGACGCCGAGGCCGTTGTCGACCATCTGCACGAGGGTGTGCAGCGAGGTGCCGAGCATCGTCGCCTCCGCGCGCAGCTCGGGCCGGTTGCACGCGGCCAGCGCATGATCCTTCAGGCAGTGTCCGTCCTCGAGCAGCAGCAGCCGGGATTCATCGATCGCATCCGGCGCGACGCTTGGCGCCAGATCCTGGGCGTCGCGCTCGGGAAAGGCGACGAACAGCCTGTCGTCGAACAGCTCCGCCGCCTCGATCTCGCCGCAGGCATAGGGCAATGCCAGCAGCACGCAGTCCAGCAGTCCGCGATGCAGCGAATCACAGGCGGCCGGCGTGGTCTCCTCGCGCAGATACAGTTTGAGCTCGGGCCATTCCGCGCGGAGCTGCGGCAGGATGCGGGGGAGCAGGAAGGGCGCGATGGTCGGGATCACGCCCATGCGCAGATCGCCCGACAGCGGCTTGCCGGCGGCCCGCGCCATATCGCCGAGCTCCTCCGCCTCGCGCAGCACGCGGCGGGCCTTGTCAGCGATCCGTAATCCGAGCGGCGTAAAGCGCACCACGCGGCGCGTCCGTTCGACCAGAGTGATCCCGATCAGCGACTCGAGCTCGCGCAATCCGGCTGACAGCGTCGATTGGGTGACGAAGCAGGCATCCGCGGCACGGCCGAAATGGCCGTGGTCCTTGAGCGCCACCAGATATTGGAGCTGCTTCAGCGTCGGGAGGTAGGTGCTCATTTATCGCCTCATTCGATCAATGATCTAAGAATAATCAATTTGATTGCTGGACGCTACTCCCATAGCTACACGTCATCCCTTCAACCCGAGCCACCTCAAAAAGGAGACATCATGCTCACTGTAGGCGACAAGTTCCCCTCTCTCGTCCTCCCCGTCCAGCAGGGCATCAGCGCGCTCCCGAACGGCGAGACGATCGATACCGGTGACACGGGCGGCAAGTGGAAGGTCGTGTTTTTCTGGCCGAAGGACTTCACCTTCATCTGCCCGACCGAGATCATCGGCTATGGCGAGCTGAAGCAGGATTTCGCCGATCGCGACGCCGTGCTGATCGGCGCCTCGACCGACACCGATTTCGTCCACTTCGCCTGGCGCAAGTCGGACGAGCGGCTTGCCGCGGCCGATTTCCCCTGGATCGCGGACAACAAGAAGCTGCTCGCGAACGCGCTCGGCATCGTCCATGAGGAAGCGGGCGTCGCGCTCCGCGCCACCTTCATCGTCGATCCGCACAACATCATCCAGCACGTCACGGTCAACGGCCTCAACCAGGGCCGCAACCCGGCCGAGGCGATCCGCGTGCTCGATGCGCTGCAGACCGACGAACTCTGCCCGTGCAACTGGCAGCAGGGCGAGGAAGTTCTGAAGCCGGCGGCCTGATCAGCCCCCCAGGCCAGCAAGGCTTCACGTCGAGGGGCGCGGAGACACGAACTCCGCGCCCCTTTTTCGTACCAAGGAGACTGACATGTCGCTCAAGGCATTTGCCGATACGCTTCCCGATTTCGCCAAGGATCTGCGGCTCAACGTCGGCTCGCTGCTCAACGACGCGGCGCTCGGCGATCAGCGCAAATACGGCCTGCTGCTGGCCTGCGCCCATGGCACCGGCTACAAGCCGATCGTCGATGCGGCCGAAGCGGAGGCTGAGGGCAAGCTCTCGCCGGAAGCCGCCAATGCCGCGCGCGCGGCGGCGGCGATCATGGCGATGAACAATGTCTATTATCGTTTCACGCACCTGGCCTCGAACAAGGAATATTCCACCCTGCCGGCCAAGCTGCGCATGAACGTGATCGGCTCGCCCGGCATCGACAAGGCGGATTTCGAGCTGTTCAGCCTCGCCGTTTCGGCGATGAACGGCTGCGGCATGTGCATCGACAGCCATGAGAAGGTGCTGCGCCAGCACGGCGTGAACAGCGAGATCATCCAGACCGCCGCACGCGTCGCCGCGGTGATCAAGGCGGTTGCGACCGTTCACGCTGCGGTCGCCTAAGGCCCTGCACGCCAGCGGCCGGGCTCGATATCGGCCCGGCCTCTGGCGTTTTGCTCGCCCGCACCTTACATCCCCTGTCTCAAAAGGGGTCGTAGAGGGAGACCGCCGGTGCTGAGCGGACTAGTCGCCTATCTGGATTCGGTGAAGGCACGCGATCCTGCGCCGCGCTCGCGCTGGGAGATATTGCTCTATCCCGGCGTGTGGGCGCTGGGCCTGCACCGGATCGCCCATTGGCTGTTCGTCGGGGAGCTCTATTTCCTCGCCCGTTTCGTCAATCACGTTTCCCGTTTCCTCACCGCGATCGATATCCATCCCGGCGCGACGATCGGCTGCAATTTCTTCATCGATCACGGCTTCACCGTGATCGGCGAGACGGCGGTGATCGGCGACAACGTCACCATCTACCAATGCGTGACGCTCGGCGGCACCAATCCGAGCAACGGCGTTGCGGGAAAGCGCCATCCCACGATCGAGGATGATGTGATCATCGGCTCCGGCGCGCAGGTGCTGGGGCCGATCACGGTCGGCGCGCGCGCGCGCATCGGCGCCAACGCCGTGGTGACGCGCGACGTGCCCGAAGGCGCGGTGATGACGGGCATTCCCGCGCGCCCGACGCTGGTCGATGCGCAGGAATATCAGAAAGGTTTCGTGCCTTATGGCACGCCCTGCAGCGAGCGCTTCGATCCGCAGACGCAGCAGCTCGAATTGCTCAAATGCGAGGTCGAGACGCTGCGCGGCCGGCTGGCAGCGCTGATCGAGGAGCGTGATGCGGCGGCGGCCAAGGAGCCGCGCAAGAACAGGCAGACCTCTGCCTGACATGGGGATCGTCACGCTTTTCCCCGCGCCGGCGGGACGGCCGGCGCAGACCGGTTTCGATCGTGCCGAGCTCACCCGGATCCTTGATCTCTACGGCCGGATGGTCGCGGCCGGCCATTGGCGCGACTATTCGGTGAGTTTCGATCGCGACGCCGCCATCTTCTGCGCCTATCGCCGCGCTGCCGAGCGGCCCGAATATCGCATCGAGAAGCGCCCGGCCCTGCGCGGGCGCCAGGGCATGTGGGCGCTGGTGGGCGAAGCGGGGGCCGTGCTGCGGCGCGGCCATGAGCTCGGCCCGGTGCTGGCGCCGGTGGAGCGCAAGCTCATGAAGCTGGTCGCAAGCGAGGGGCGGGGCTGAGGCTGAGGCCGCATCCGCCCCGCTCCGGCGGAGGGCGGGACGGGCTAGGCTGCCGCTTCCGCATCAAGTGCGTAGCCGGCGGAGCGGACCGTGCGGATGATGTCCGGGCGATTGCCTTCGTTGATCGCCTTGCGCAGCCGGCGGATGTGGACGTCGACGGTGCGCGGTTCGATGTCCGAATCCCGGCCCCACACCGAATCCAGCAACCGTTCGCGCGAGAAGACGCGGCCCGGATGCTCCAGGAAATGGCGGAGCAGGCGGAACTCGGTCGGGCCGAGCGGCACGGTCATCCCGTCGCGCCGCACCTTGTGGCTCACCGTGTCCATCTCGATGTCCGCATAGGCGAGCCGTTCGCCGGCAAGCGCCGGACGCACGCGCCGCAGCACCGCGCCGACTCGGGCGACGAGCTCGCGCGGGCTGAACGGCTTGGTGACGTAATCGTCCGCGCCGGTCTCAAGGCCGCGCACCCGATCCTCTTCCTCGCCGCGCGCGGTGAGCATGATGATCGGCACGTTCGCCGTATCGGCCATGCGGCGCAGCCGCCGGCACACCTCGATGCCGGAAAGGCTTTCCACCATCCAGTCGAGCAGCACGAGATCGGGGGGCGATTCCTGGGCGAGGAGCAGCGCCTCCTCGCCGTCCGCCGTATGTTCGACCTCGAATTCCTCGCGCCGGAAGTGCCAGAGCAGCAGCTCGGCAAGCGCGGCATCATCTTCTACGAGAAGCAACCTGGCTCGGCTCATGCGTTACACCTGTTCTGCCGCCAACACGTCCTCGCCGCGCGGACGATCCGGCAGGATCTGCCCCGTCGCAGCGAAATAGACCATCTCCGCAAGATTGGTGGCGTGATCGCCGATCCGCTCCAGATTCTTCGCGATGAACAGCAGATGGGCGGACGGCGTGATATTCTGCGGGCTTTCCATCATGAAGGTCAGCAGCGCGCGGAACAGGCTATTGTAGAAATCGTCGACCGCCTTGTCCTGCATGCTGACGTCCAGCGCCTTCTGCGCGTCGCGCGCGGCGAAGGCGTCGAGCGCGTCGTGCACCATGTCGGCCGCCGCGCGGCCCATGGCGGGCAGGATCGCCAGCGGCTCGATCCCCTTGGCGTCCTGGATGATCGGCACGCGCTTGGCGATGTTCTTGGCATAATCGCCGATCCGCTCGATGATGCCGGCGATCTTGAGCGCGGCGAGCGCCTCGCGCAGGTCGTCCGCCACCGGTCCGCGCAAGGCGATCAGCCGCAGCACCTGCCGCTCCACCTCGACCTCGAGGATGTCGATCTTGCGATCCTCTTCGACGATGCGTGCCGCGGCATCGAGATCGCGCCGCATCAGCGCCTGGATCGAATCGGCGATGGCGGCCTCGGCCCGCCCGCCCATTTCGGAGACCAGCGCACGGAGCTGGCCCATGTCGTTGTCGAAGGCCGAGACGGTATGTGCATTGCCGTTAGGCATGTCATTCACTCCAAGGGGCGCGTGCCCCGGTAGGTATCAGCCGGTTATGCCGATCCGGCAATCCCGCTAAGGCTCTTCCGATTCGTCTCTGTTGCATTTGCATGACGGTTTGATGACGCCGCGGGCGCGCTCGGCAAGAGCACCGTCACCGTCGTGCCTTCGCCGACCACGCTGTCGATATCCAGCCGGCCGCGATGGCGCTCGACGATATGCTTGACGATGGCGAGGCCAAGGCCGGTGCCGCCGAGCGAGCGGCTGCGCCCGGCGTCGACGCGATAGAAGCGTTCGGTGAGCCGCGGCAGATGCTCGGGCGCGACGCCTTCGCCCTCGTCGGCGACGATCAGCCGCACCATGCCGCTCGGCGCCATGTCGAGCGAGACCCGGACCGGCGTCGCCGGGCGGCCATATTTCAGGGCGTTGCCGATCAGGTTGTAGAGCAGCTGCGAAAGCTGGGCGCGGTCGCCGGCGACATCGGCGGTTTCCGGCATCGCTTCGATCCGGACCCGCTCGTCGACGTCGGGCCGGGAGGCGCGCATCGCGTCGCGAACCTCCTGGACGAGCGGCAGCAACGCCTGCGGATCCTGCGGCACGCTGTATTTCTCCGCCTCGATGCGCGAGAGCGACATGAGGTCGTCGACGAGCTGCTGCATCCGCTTCGCCTCGCGGAACATGATCTTGAGGAAGCGCGCGCGCGTCACCTGATCGTCGCCGGCCTTGCCGTCCTCCAGCGTCTCGATGAAGCCGAGCAGCGTGGCGAGCGGCGTGCGCAGCTCGTGGCTGGCATTGGCGACGAAATCCACGCGCATCCGCTCCGTGGCATAGGTGGCCGTGCGGTCGATCAGCCGGACGAGGCGATTGCCGTCACGGAGCTGGTGCATCACCAGCTGCCATTGCCGTTCGCGCTCTCCCACGCCGACGACGTCGATCGCGATCCGCCAGGCCGCCTCGCTGGAGGTGGTGCGCCCGGTGAGCCGTTCCGCGGCGGCAGGATGGCGGATCGCCAGACGGATGTCCTCGCCGACGATATGCGCGCCGAGCAATGTGCGGGCCGCCGCGTTCGCATGCTTCACGAGACGCCCTTCGATGAGCAGCATCGGATCGTCGATCGCCTCGATCAGCTCCTCGATGCCGGGTCCGGGCGCGGGCTCGCTCTCCGGGGGCGGCGGTGCCGCCGCCTCCGGTTCTTCCTCCGGCCTGCGCGAGACGATGACGAACAATGCCGTCAGGATGCCGGTGAGCAGCGTGATGGCGGCGACGACGCTCGATTCCGCGACAAGCGCGGCGGTCGCGCTGCCGCCGATCAGAAGAGCCAGGGCGATGATCGCGAAAATCGGGTCGATGCGTGTCATGACGCCGACTTTCTACCCTTCTAATGTTACGGCTTCCATTCGTTCGCCTTTCCCGCGCCTTTACGATTATGTAAGGGCTGGGCGGGCAGGAGGAAGGCATGAATGGTCCCGATCAGGATCGGCCCGAAGAGGAGGAGGGCCCGGCGCCGACGCGGCGGCATCTGCTGATGCTCGGCGCGGTGTCGGCGTCCGCCGTCGTGACCATCAGGCCGGCGCTGGCCAACACTCTGGGTTCGGTGCTGACGTGCGAGATCCCGGTGCCCGATCGCAGCCTTTCCGCCAATTATATCGCCTCCGACGGATCGCTCGTGCCGGCCGACACGCCCGGCGCCTTTCCGCCGGCACCTATGCCCTTCAAGGGCGAGGACGTGAAGGCGGCGCTGCGCTACGGCCGGACCCTGCCTGGCACCGACTATGCCCAGAGCCGCGCCTATACCAACTATATCCGCCGCCTGCAGCGCGGCATGAGCGGTTTCACCTGCTACGCATCGCTGCAGATGCCGCAACGCTGACCGGCGCCCGGTGACCGGGCCGCTCTATCGCGCCGATCCGCCTACGATGCGCCTGGCGGTGGAGGCGGAAGGACTGACGCTGCTCTATCATCGCCCTTCGGGCATGACGCATGTGCTCGGGCCGCCTGCGCCCGAGCTGCTGACTGCCCTTGCCGAGGGGCCGGCCGACGCGGCCGAGATCGTCCGCCGCCTGCGGCAGCATCATGATCTGCAGGACGATGCGGGAATTGAAGCGGTGGTCGCGGCGCGGCTCGACGAGCTCGAGGCGGCCGGGCTGGTCAGCCGGGCATGAGGCACGGCCTGTCGCTCGGCGTGGGGCCGGTCGGCTTCCGGATCGGCTCCGCCTGGCCCGGGCCGATCGCGGCGCTGCGCGGCCTCTACGCCGGCTATCCGGAGGCCGAGGACGGCATCGCCGACTTCACCGTGCGGCTGGAGCCGAACCGGCCGTGGCGGCGATGGATCAGGCCCTCCATCGCCATCGGGGGCGATCACAGGCTGCCCGAGGCCGCGCCGCTCGCGCTCGCACACGGGCTGCTCGCCGCGGAGATGGGCATGAACCTCCAGATGGCGCTCGGCCTGCGCCGCTATCTGCTGCTCCATGCGTCCGCGGTCGAGCGCGACGGGCGCGCGCTGGTGATGACCGGCGCATCGGGTGCGGGCAAATCGACCCTGGCAGCGCTGCTCGGCGAACGAGGCTGGCGGCTGCTCGGCGACGAGTTCGTCTTGGTCGATCTCGCCGGCGGGGGGCTCCATCCCTTTCCGCGCGCGGTGAGCCTCAAGAACGCCGCGATCACACTTTTGGAGGCGGAGGCGCCGCCGGAGCGTTTCGGGCCCGTGCTGGAGGAAACGCCGAAGGGGCGGATCCGCCATTTGCGGCCTCGCGCCGAGGCGATCCACCGCATGGCCGAGCCTGCCGTGCCGGCGCTCATCCTTTTTCCGCGCTACGGCTACGACAAGGCCCTGCGGCCGGTGGGAGCCGCCGAGGCCTTCGTGCGGCTGACCCAGGCTTCGACCAACTATGTCTCGCTCGGCGAGGCCGGGTTTCGCGCCTTGACCGGGCTGGTCACGGCCAATCCCGCCTGTGCGATCGATTATCCGGATACGGACGGCGCGATCGATCTCGTGGAGACGCTGTGGGCGAATCTGGACGCGTGAGCGGGGCCGCGCTGCTCGCGCGTCTGCTGGCTGATCCGGCGCAGGCGCCCGGGATCGACCGGCGGGCCTGGACGGGCATCCTCGCGGCTGCCCGGGCCGAGCAGCTGATCGGCACGCTGGCGTGGCGGCTGGAGGGGCTGCCGCTGCCCGATCGCGCATGCGCGATCCTGCGCGATGCTCGCGACGGTGCCGCCCAGGCGCGGCAGGCTGCGCTGTGGGAGGCCGAGATGGCCCGCCGCGCCCTCGCCGGCCTCGCGGTTCCGGTGGTGCTGCTCAAGGGCACGGCCTTCGTCGCGGCCGGGCTTTCCGCCGGCGTGGGCCGCGCGATCGGCGATCTCGACATACTCGTGCGCCGTCATGACCTGCCGGCGGTGGAGGCGGCGCTGCTCGGCGCGGGATGGGAATGGGTCAAGGAGGACGACTATGACGACCTCTATTACCGCCGCTGGATGCACGAGCTGCCGCCGCTGATCCATCGCACGCGCGATCGCATGATCGACGTGCACCACACCATCCTGCCGCCGACGGCGCGCCCGACGCCGGATGCCGCGGCGCTGGTAGACGCGAGCATCCCGTTGGAGAACGGCCTGCGCATCCTCTGCCCCGAGGACATGGTGATCCATGCCGCGGCGCACCTGCTCGCCGACGGCGATCTCGCCGGGGGGCTACGCAACCTCTGGGACATCGATCGGCTGCTGCGTGAATTCATGGCCGAACCGGGCTTCTGGGCGCGGCTCGAGGAGCGGGCGGGGCGGCATCAGCTGCGTGCCCCGCTCGCTCGCGCGTTGCGGCTTACCGAGCGGCTCTACGCGACGCCGGTCGATGCCGATCTCGCCGGCCCGGCGCGCCCCGCCGACGCGCTTTACGTCCGCCGCCTGCTCGCCCGCGACGGCTGGGGCCGCGGGACGCGTCGCGCCACGCGGCTCGCTTTCTATGTCCGCTCACACTGGCTGCGCATGCCGCCGGCGATGCTCGCGCGGCACCTGTGGATCAAGCTGCGGAAGGGATGAAGGCCGGCGATGCCGCGATTCGCGGCCTGCGACGGAGGATGGAAAGGGCCTAGGCCAACGCCCTCAGCGTTGGGATCAGCGCGTCATAATGGTCGATCAGCGCGGTGGCGCCGAGCTGGTCGTGCGGGCGGTCCGAGAAGCCGAAGGTCACCGCTACGCAGGGCAAGCCGGCGTTGCGCGCCGTGTCCGTGTCGGTGATCGAATCGCCGACGAAGGCGGCGCGACCGCCGCCGGCGCGGGCAATCGCCTCGACGAGCGGCGCGGGATCGGGCTTTCGGACCGGCAGCGTGTCACCGCCGACGAGGCTGTCGAACCGCGCCTGCCAGCCGAGCGCGCCGATCAGCTGGCGGCTCAGCGATTCGAGCTTGTTGGTGCACACCGCCAGCCTGACGCCCATGGCCGAAAGCTCGTCCAGCGCCCGCTCCAGCCCCTCGAAGGGCCGGCTGCGATCGGCGATGTGCGCCTCATAATAATCGAGGAAGATCGGAAAGCCCTCCTCGACGAGCTCGGGCGTCATCGGGCCGGTGGCGGCGAGGCCCTTCTGGAGCAGCGCCCTCGCGCCGTGGCCCACCATGTGGCGCACCGATTCCTCGGGGACGGGCGCGCGCCCGAGCCTGGTGAGGCTGTGGTTCAGCGCCGCGGTGAGATCGGGGGCGGTATCGGCGAGCGTGCCGTCGAGATCAAAGGCGACGACGGAGAAGGGGAAGGCGGTCATGATGCGACCGCTCCTGCCTCGGCCGATATGGAATTGGCAAGCGTAACGTGGCAAGGAGCGGGCCATGACGACCCCGCCCATCGCCGCCGTGATCCTTGCCGCCGGCAAGGGCACACGGATGAAATCCGATCTTCACAAGGTGCTCCATCCCCTCGCGGGCAGGCCGATGCTCGGCCATTTGCTGGCGAGCGTCGATGCGCTCGGCGCCACGGCCAAGGTGGTGGTGGTCGGCAGCGGGCGCGAGCAGGTGGAGCGCTTCGTCGGGGGCGCGGCCGAGATCGTGGTGCAAGAGCCACAGCTCGGCACGGGCCATGCCGTCCAGCAGGCGCAGGGCCGCCTCGCCAGCTTCGCGGGTGACGTGCTGATCCTCTATGGCGACGTGCCGCTCGTGCCGACCGAGACGATGCGGCGCATGCTGGAACGGCTCAACGCGCCAGACCGGCCGGCGGCCGTCGTGCTCGGCTTCCGGCCGGCCGATGCGCTCGCCTATGGCCGGATCGAGGCCGAAGGCGGCGTCATCCGCAAGATGGTGGAGTTCAAGGACGCCTCGGACGAGGAGCGTGCCATCACCCTGTGCAATTCGGGGCTGATGGCGGTGAAGGCGGCGGATCTTTGGGCCCTGCTCGCGCGCGTCGGAAACGATAATGCCGCGGGCGAATATTATCTGCCCGACATCGTGATGCTCGCGCTCGCGGACGGGCGGCGCTCGGCGGTGATCGAGGCGGAGGCGTGGGAGGTCGCCGGTATCAACAGCCGCGGCGAGCTCGCGGAGGTCGAGGCGGACTGGCAGCGTCGCCGCCGCGCTCAGGCCATGGCCGAAGGCGCCACCTTGATCGCGCCGGAGACGGTATGGTTCAGCCACGACACCCGGCTCGGCCGCGACGTCACGATCGAGCCCAATGTATGGTTCGGCCCGGGGACGGTGATCGGCGATGACGTCGTGATCCACGGCTTCAGCCACATCGAGGGCGCGACCGTGGCGCCCCATGCCGAGATCGGCCCCTATGCGCGGCTGCGTCCCGGCGCGGAGATCGGCGAGAAGGCGAAGGTCGGCAACTTCGTCGAGATCAAGAAGGCGCGTCTCGGCCGCGGCGCCAAGGCCAATCATCTCACCTATCTGGGCGACGCCAGCGTAGGGCCCGGCGCGAATATCGGCGCCGGCACGATCACCTGTAACTATGACGGCTACCTCAAATACCGGACCGAAATCGGGGAAGGCGCCTTCATCGGCTCCAACAGCGCACTCGTCGCGCCGGTGGCGATCGGCGACGGCGCGATCGTCGCCGCCGGCTCGGTGGTGACGCGCGACGTGCCGGCCGACGCGCTCGCGCTCGCGCGCGGCCGTCAGGAGGAGAAGCCCGGCTGGGCCGCCCGCTTCCGCGCGATGATGACGGCGAAGAAGAAGGCGGGCTAGCTGGCCTGAAGCCCCGTCGCGCGTTCGGACCATTCCCACAGCCGCCGCGCGCGATCGGGATCGAGCGCGCGCGGCTGGATGCCGTTCAGCGGCTGATCGCTTCCGGCGACGTGCGCCTCGTGGCATTCCTCCAGATAGAGGCCGCCCTTGCCGTCGAGCTCCCGGCCGATCGCCGCCCAGACCTGCGTGGCGGCGCCTTCGGCCGGCGTCTGCATGCGGATCTCGCCGAACTGGTCCCAGCCCTGTTCCGCGATCACGTCGGGCGACATGTGCCGCCCGAGCCTCGTCGCCACCGCCCCCGGATTGATCGAGAAGGCGCGGATTCCGCGGCTGGCGAACCGCCGGTCGAGCTCGCTGGCGAACAGGATGTTCGCCGTCTTGGACTGGCCATAGGCAAGGAAGGGATCATAGCCCCGCCGCTCGAAATTGACGTCGTCGAGATCGATGTCCCCCAGAGCATGCCCGCCCGAGGAAACCACCACCACCCGCGCCGGCGCTCCCTGCTCCAACGCTGGCAGCAGCCGGACGGTCAGCGCGAAATGGCCGAGATGGTTGGTGCCGAACTGCGTCTCGAAGCCGTCTGCCGTGCGGCCTTCGGGGCATGCCATGACGCCGGCATTGGCGATCAGCAGGTGGATCGGCGCCCGGCCGACACGATCGGCGAAGGCGCGGACCGATGCGGCGTCGCCGAGATCGAGCGGCTCGACGCGTGCCCGGCCCCCGGCATCGCGGATGCGTGCTGCGACCTTCTCGCCGGCCTCGGTATCGCGGGCGGCGAGCACCACCTCCGCGCCGCGCGCGGCGAGCACCCGCGCCGTCTCGCGGCCGAGCCCGCTGGCCGCGCCGGTGACGACCGCGCGCTTGCCGGAGAGATCATAGCCTGCGGCGATTTCCTCGGCGGTGACGTTCTGGGGGAAGCCGGGCTCGACGGGCGGGGCTCCAGTCTGGGTGGGCATGCATCCTCCTCGGGTGTGGTTTGCGGCCGGCTTGAGCGCAAGCTCAGCTGCAGTTGCGCGTACAGCTGCTTTGCGGCGCGGCCTGCTTCAGCCGCTGCTGACGGATATAGTCGAGCTCCTGCGCCGCGCCCCTGTCGTTCGGATTGGCCGCGAGGCATTTGCGGTACATCGCTTCCGCCTCATCGAGCTTACCCTGCTCGATCAGCACGAAGCCGATGCCGCGCCAGGCGCGGGTGCGGTCGAACAGCTGCACGTCCTTGGGCGATACGTCCGCCGCGGCCTCCGCCCGGCGGAAATAGGCCATCGCCTGTTCCCAATCGCGCCGGCTCTTATGCCATTCGGCGAGCTCGCCGAGATATTGCGAGTTGGACGGTGCGAGCGCGACGACGCGGTCATAATAGCTTTTAGCCTCGTCGGGCCGGCCCAGATCGATGAGCGCGAAGCCCTTCAGAAACAGGGCGGAGCACCAGCTCGAATCGACGACGACCGCATCCTGCCTCTCGCCCGCCTTGGTCAGCAGATAGAGAAGCGTCTCCTCCTGCGATCGCGCGCAATAGAGATGCCGCTTCTCGCCGGCATATTGCGCCTGCTTGCCGGCGATCACCGCGTCGAGCAGCGGAAGCGCATCGCCCGGCCGCCCGGCCCGGATCGCCGTCATCGCGTCCTGCACGCTCGTTTCGGCGGGATCGCTCGACGCGGCGTCGGCGGGGGGCGTGCCGATCGGAGCAGGCGGAGCGGCCGCCATTGCCAAGGCCGCGGCAAGCCATGCGATCACCGGCATGTCGATCCCCCTCTGTGCCCCCTTCCAGGCTATGGCAGATCGGCTGCAAGGACCAGCTGTTTCGAAAGCGATTCAGCCTTAGGAAAGGCGGATCGGCTAAGCCGCGGCATCCGGCCGCGGCGGCCGGCCAGGAAGGAAGCGGCGGGCATGTGCGGCATCATCGGCATATTGGGCAGGGAAGAGGTCTCGGAGCGGCTGCTGAACGGCCTCAGGCGGCTGGAATATCGCGGCTATGACTCCGCGGGGATCTGCACCATCCACGACGGCGGTCTCGACCGCCGCCGCGCCGAGGGCAAGCTCGACAATCTCGCACGCAAGCTGGCGGCCGAGCCGCTGCCGGGAGATATCGGCATCGCGCACACCCGCTGGGCGACGCACGGCGCCCCGACGACCGACAATGCCCATCCGCATGCGACCGGCGAGGTGGCGCTCGTCCACAACGGCATCATCGAGAATTTCAAGCCGCTGCGCGAGGAACTGATCGCGCGTGGCCGCAGCTTCGAGAGCCAGACCGACACGGAGGTGGTCGCGCATCTGATCTCCGAGCAGGTGGAGCAGGGCGTGGATCCGGTCGAGGCGGTGCGCGGCGTCCTGAAGCGGCTGCACGGCGCCTTCGCCCTCGCCATCCTCTTCCGTCAGCATCCCGGCATGCTGATTGGCGCGCGCCTGGGCTCGCCGCTGGTGGTCGGCTATGGCGAGGAGGAGACCTATCTCGGCTCCGACGCGCTGGCGCTCGCGCCGCTTACCCAGAACATCGCCTATCTCGAGGAAGGCGACTGGGTGGTGATCACCCGCGAAGGCACGCAGATCTACGACCGCGACGACAATCCCGTCGAGCGCCCGGTGACCCGTTCGGGCGTGACCGGCGCGCTCATCGACAAGGGCAATCACCGCCACTTCATGCAGAAGGAGATTTACGAGCAGCCGATCGTCGTCGCGCAGACGCTCAAATCCTATGTGCGCCGGCTCGACGACCAGGTTTCGCTGCCGATCCCCGATTTCGATCTCGGCGCCATCCGGCGCGTGACGATCGTTGCCTGCGGCACGAGCTATTATGCCGGGGCGATCGCCAAATATTGGTTCGAGCAGTTCGCGCGTGTGCCGGTCGATCTCGATGTCGCCTCCGAGTTCCGGTACCGCGCACCGGTGCTCGAGGATGGCGGGCTGGCGCTGTTCATCTCCCAATCGGGCGAGACGGCGGATACGCTCGCCGCGCTGCGCCATGCCCGCGCCGAGGGGCAGAAGATCGCGGTCGTGGTCAACGTGCCGACCAGCTCGATGGCGCGCGAGGCGGATCTTCTGCTACCGACCCATGCCGGGCCAGAGATCGGCGTTGCCTCCACCAAGGCCTTCACCTGTCAGCTCGCCGTGCTCGCTGCACTCGCGGCCAATCTGGCGCGCGCCAAGGGACGGCTGACGCCGGCTGAGGAGAAGGCGGTGGTCCGCCACCTGTCGGAGGCGCCCGCCGCGCTCAACGGCGCGCTCGCCTATGACGAGGCGATCGAGGCGGTGGCGCAGAAGGTCGCGGGCGCCCGCGACGTGCTCTATCTCGGGCGCGGGCCGGATTATCCGCTCGCGCTCGAAGGCGCGCTGAAGCTCAAGGAGATCAGCTATATCCACGCCGAGGGCTATGCGGCAGGCGAGATGAAGCATGGCCCCATCGCGCTCATCGACGAGAATGTGCCGGTGATCGTGATCGCGCCGTCGGGCCCCTTGTTCGAGAAGACCGTCTCGAACATGCAGGAGGTGCAGGCCCGCGGCGGCAAGGTGGTGCTGATCTCGGACTATGACGGCATCGCCGCGGCGGGCGACGGTTGCCTGGCGACGATCACCATGCCCAAGGTGCACCCGCTGATCGCGCCGCTGGTCTACGCGATACCGGTGCAGCTGCTCGCCTATCATGTCGCCGTGGCCAAGGGCACCGACGTCGATCAGCCGCGCAATCTCGCCAAGTCCGTGACGGTGGAGTGAGGATTCCCCATCCTGCCGGGGGAGGGGAAACATGCATCAGCCGAGCCGCTCCGGCACGTCGAGCGCGTCCTGGATCACCGCCGCGTGGGGCGCCATCGCTTCCCAGGGAAAGACGAACCAGCGCTTGTCCGCGGCGCGATCGATGCTGTGCGCCCAATAGTCGGCGCTCGCCCCGGACCGGATGTTGGTGATCAGCACGGCCGCGCGCAGATTCGCCGGATCGCCGCCGGCCTCCGCAATCCCCGCGCGCAGATGGGCGATGGTGCGGCCCGAATCGTTGATGTCGTCCACCAGCAGCATGTGCGTGCCGGCCGCGGTCATCGCCGCGATGCGCGCCAGCAGCTTCTCGCCGAACGCGGCGAGCTTCGTGCTGTGATCGATCGAAAGCAGGGGCAGGCCGGTCGCATGGCTGAGATAGGCGGCCGGCGCGAGACCGCCGCGGCCGATGCCGACCAGATAATGGGGCCGCCACGGATCGGCCGCGATCCGCTCGGCAAGGGTACGGATATCGGTGACGAAGGCGTCGTGCGAGACGGGGGCGAGAGTCGGCATGAGGCTCTCTTGGGCAAAATTTCAGGCGATGAAAGCGCCAACCGCAGCTTCCATGTCGGTAATCGGGAATCTCGACTTGCCTAAGGCGTTGACGTGCGCCGGCACGCGGGGATGAACACGAGCTGTTCCGCCTGACGGTGCCACTCCACCAGAGGGTCGGCGAGCCGATGGCGAATCGTCCAGGCGCTGCTAATGTCTGACGATGCGTATCGTTCGTCGATGGATCTGCTGCGGGTTAGCCCTCGCTGTCACCGGCTGCGGAAGCGCGGGCACCGCGCCGCAGGATAAAAACGGGACTGGGAAGCCGGTCGCCGGTATGTCGCTGGAAGAACAGGCTCGTGCCTATGTCGCGAGTTTCGCCACGGAAAACGTCGATCGATGTTTCGGTGGTGTCGCGCTGGAGCAGGCCCAGTTCGAAGGGAGAACGCAGCAGGCGTTCGGACTGCGGGGCGCGCCGACGCGCGTAATCGTGGCGGTGGATGGTTCCGGCTCGATGGCCGGCCGAATCGGCGGCCAGACCAAGCTTGAACTGGCGCGTGATGCGGCATTGCGTTTCGTCGAAGGGTTGCCGCCCACGGTGGAGACATCGCTGCTGGTATTTGGACAGCAGGGCGACAACAGCGAAATGGGCAAGGCCCGGTCCTGCGCCGGCATCGACGTCCTGGTTCCTATGTCGCGCGATCGAACGGCTCTTAAAGCGGCGGTCGGCAATGTGCGCGCCGTCGGATGGACGCCCCTCGCCGCCGGCCTTGATCGCGCCCGCTCGCTCCTCCAGGCGTCCGGCACTGAAGGCGAGCAGGTCATCTACGTGGTTTCCGATGGTGAGGAGACCTGCGGAGGCGATCCCGTGGCCGTGGCCCGCCGCCTCAACCAAGGGCCGACGCGCGCGATCGTCAACATTATCGGCTTTGGCCTGCCCTCGCGCGAGGCGGCGGCGCTCAAGTCGGTGGCGGATGCCGGCGGGGGGCGGCTTCGTTAACGTCTCCTCCCGCGCCGACTATGATCGGACGCTGGAGGAGGTACGCGAGGCCAATCGACGCGCGTTCAACGAGGTGAGCCTTAGCAATGCCGTCAGCCGCAATTCCGTTCGCACCGCTGATGTGGCGTCCGATGCCGCATTGTGCGTGAGCAACATCATCTCGCGTGAGAGCAATCGCATGAGCGACGATCTCTCGAGACGGTGGAATGCCGGGGAAGAGGTCCCGTTCTCGAGCGAAGCGCTCGCTCTGCAGCAGCGCCGGCACCGTGCGCTGCTCGATCGCGTCTCGGCATTTTCCGAGCGTCTCCGCCAACAGGAAGATCAGGCCCGCGATCGGATGAACGCAGCAGCCGAAGCAGCCCGCTAGAGGGGCGGGCAGTCGGACGCGGCCGGCCCTCGATCCGCGGATCGAACCGTTCCAAGGCTGGGATTGGGACGCCGCCCGCGCGAAGCGGGCTGAGTTCGCGCTTGATCATACCGCGCAAAGCCTGGATCACAGGCGCAATCGGCGTCATCCCGACGAAAGTAGGGATGACGACTTATGCAAAGGTCCCGCCTACATACGGGGTGACGGATAAGGCGCATGGGGGAGAGGCGAATGGCCGGTGTGGGTGGGGACTATGTGATCGATGCGAAGCGCGATCGGTTGGTGATCGTCGCCTCCACGCTCGGCACCGTCTTCGAATGGTATGATTTCTTCGTCTACGGCACGCTTGCGCCGGTCATCGCCAAGCTGTTCTTCCCCGCTGCCAACGAAACCGCCGGCTTCCTGCTCGCGCTCGCCACCTTCGGCGCCGGCTTCGGCGTCCGCCCCGTCGGCGCGCTGCTGTTCGGCTATCTCGGCGACAAGCTGGGGCGGAAATATACGTTTCTCGTCACCATCACGCTGATGGGCATCGCCACGGCGGCGGTCGGGCTGCTGCCCACCTTCGCGGCGATCGGCCTCGCGGCGCCGGTGCTGCTGGTGGTCTGCCGGCTGCTCCAGGGCCTCGCGCTCGGCGGCGAATATGGCGGGGCGGCGATTTATGTCGCCGAGCATGCGCCCCCCGGCCGGCGCGGCTTCTACACCAGCTTCATCCAGGCGGGGGTGATCGGCGGTTTCCTGCTCAGCCTGATCGTGGTGCTCTCCGCCAACGCTTTCCTGACCCCCGAGCAACAGCATGGCTGGGGCTGGCGCATTCCGTTTCTTTTCTCGCTGCTGCTGCTCGCCGTCTCGCTGTGGATCCGGCTCAAGCTCAAGGAGAGCCCTGTCTTCAAGGCGATGAAGGAAGCCGGCGAGACGGCGCGCAATCCGGTGAGCGAAAGCTTCGACAGCTGGCCCAAGGTGCGCATGATCCTCGTGGCGCTGTTCGGCATCGCCTCCGGCCTCACCGTGATCTGGTACACCGCTCAGTTCCAGGCACTCTATTTCCTGCAGAACGCGCTGCGCGTCGAGGACAATGCCGCCCGCCTGATCATCGGGGCGGGGGCGGTGTTCAGCCTGTTCTGGTTCATCCTCTTCGGATGGCTGAGCGACAAGGTGGGCCGCAAGAAACCGATCGTGATCGGCTATGTGCTGACGATGGCGCTGATGTTCCCGCTGTTCCATTGGATGGCGAGCGCCGCGAATCCCGAACTTTCGGCCGCGATGGAACGCAATCCGGTGATCGTCACCGGCAGCGATTGCGCCTATGACCCGTTCGCCAGCAAGGGCCAGAGCACCGATTGCGGCAAGGTGCTCGACGCGCTCTCCAAGAAGGGCATCGGCTACAGCAAGCAGGAAGGCCCGTCCGGCGCGCCGCCGCACGTCACGATCGGCGGCCGGGCGGTGGACGCGCTCGATCCGGCGGCGCTCGACGCGGCGTTGAAGCAGGCCGGCTACAAGCTCGACAAGATGACGCCCTCGCCCTCCAACGCCGTCGTGCTCGTGCTCGCCATCGTCTGCATCGGCTGCCTTTCCGGCATGACCTACGGGCCCACGGCGGCGCTGCTCGTCGAGCTTTTTCCGTCCCGCATCCGCTATACCTCGATGTCGGTGCCCTATCATATCGGCACCGGCTATTTCGGCGGCTTCCTGCCCTTCATCAGCCAGTATATCGTCGCCAAGATGGGCGATCCGTTCGCCGGCATCTGGTACACGTTCGGCGTCGTCGCGATGGCGCTCGTCGTGACGGTGCTGTGGCTCCCCGAAACCGCCGGCAAGGAACTGGATTAGCCGCGCCGGGGCGGCTATCGCCTCGGCGGTGATTTCGCCCGACGCTCCCCTTCGCCTGATCCTCGACAAAGCGGCGCTCGTCGCCAACTGGCGCTGGCTCGCCCGCACCGGCGGCCGTGCCGCGTGCGGCGCGGCGGTGAAGGCGGACGGCTATGGCCTCGGTGCCCGGGAGGTCGTGACGCATCTCGCCGCTGCGGGGTGCCGCGATTTCTTCGTGGCGACCTGGGCGGAGGCCGCTGCGCTCGGCGATCTGGCCGAGGGGCTCTCGCTGTCCGTGCTGCACGGCGTGCGCGAGGCCGACATGGCTTTGGCCCGCGCCGGCCGTGCCCGGCCGGTGCTCAACACGATCGCCGAGGTGCAGCGCTGGAAGGCCGCCGGCGGCGGGCCGTGCGACGTGATGGTCGATACCGGCATGAACCGGCTCGGCCTCGCCCCGGAGGACACGCGCACCGCCCTGCTCGACGGCCTCGACATCCGCACGCTGATGAGCCATCTCGCTTGCGCCGACGAGGATCATGCGATGAACGAGGCGCAGCTGTTCGTCTTCCGCGGCCTCAAGGGCGCCATTCCAGCCGAGCGCTACAGCCTCGCCAACTCGGCCGGCGTGTGCCTGGGCGCGCGCTATGCCTTCGGCCTGACCCGCCCGGGCCTCGCCCTCTATGGCGGCATCCCGCGGCCGGAGGCGGCGGGCCATATCCGGCCCGTCGTCCGCGTCGAGGCGCAGGTGCTGCAGCGCCGACGGGTGGCCGAGGGGGCGACGGTAGGCTATGGCGCCACCTTCACGGCGGATCGGTCTACCGAGGTGGCCGTGCTCAACATCGGCTACGCCGACGGCTATCTGCGGCTCTTCTCGGGCGGCACGGGCCGGGCGCTGGCAGGCGGCACGCTGCTCCCCGTGCTCGGCCGGGTGTCGATGGACCTGACCGCGGTGGACGTGAGCGCGGCGCCCGACATCGCGGAGGGCGACTGGGTGGAAATCGATTACGATCTTGCCGAAACCGCCCGGATCTCCGGTCTTGCGCAATATGAGTTGCTGACCCTGCTCGGCCGCCGCTATCAGCGTCTGTGGGTATGACGCGTTTGCTCGGCGCTCTTGTCGGATTCTTCGCCGCGATCGGACGCGTGGCCATCGGCCTGTTCGCGACCATCGGGCGCGTCGCCATATTCGCCTGGCGCACGCTCGTCCGCGGGCTGGCGCCGCCTTACTATCCCGGCCGCTTCCTCGAGCAGCTCGCCAATATCGGCTGGTTTTCGCTCCCCGTCGTGGGCATGACCGCGATCTTCACCGGCGCCGCGCTGGCGCAGCAGGTCTATACCGGTGGATCGCGCTTCAACGCGCAGTCCACCGTGCCGGCGATCGTGACCTTCGGCATGGTGCGCGAGCTTGGCCCGGTGCTCGTGGGGCTGATGGTCGCCGGGCGCGTCTCTTCGGCCACGGCTGCCGAGATCGGCACGATGCGCGTTACCGAGCAGCTCGATGCGATGGAGACGCTGCGCACCGATCCGTTCCGATATCTGATCGCGCCGCGTCTGTTCGCCGCCGTTCTGGCGCTGCCGGTGATGGTGCTGATCGCCGATTCGATCGGCCTGTTCGGCGGCTATCTGCTCTCGATCGGCAAGCTGGGCTTCAATCCCACCAGCTATCTCCACACCACCCGCCAGTTCCTTGAGATGGACGATGTGGTGATGTCCCTGGTCAAGGCGGCGGTGTTCGGCTTCTTCATCGCGCTGCTCGGCTGCTACAATGGCTATGCGACCCAGGGCGGCGCGGCGGGCGTCGGCCGATCGACCACCGACGCCGTGGTCTCCACCTTCATCCTGATCCTGCTTTCGGACCTGCTGATCACCGTGATGGTGTTCACGTGAACGGCACGCCGAAGATCGAGCTGCGCAACGTCGCCAAGGCTTTCGGGGCCAATCGCGTGCTGGAGGGGATCGATCTGTCCATCCAGCCCGGCGAATCGGTCGCGATCATCGGCGGATCGGGATCGGGCAAGTCGGTCACGCTCAAATGCATCCTCGGGCTGATCCGGCCGGATCACGGCGAGATATTGGTCGACGGCGCGGACGTGACCCGGATGGGCGCGCGCGAGCTGGAAAGGCAGCGCACCAAGTTCGGCATGCTCTTCCAGGGCGGCGCGCTGTTCGATTCGCTGCCGGTCTGGCGCAACGTCACCTTCGGCATCACTCAGGGCCGGGCCCGGGATGCGACGCGGATGCGGCGGATCGCGGCGGAAAATCTCGAACGGGTCGGCCTCGACAGCAAGATCCTCAACCTGCGGCCGAGCGAGCTTTCGGGCGGCATGCAGAAGCGCGTCGCCCTGGCGCGGGCGATCGCGCCGCGGCCGGAGATCATCTTCTTCGATGAGCCGACGACGGGCCTCGATCCGATCCGGGCCGATGTCATCAACGACCTGATCATGTCCCTGGTCGAGGATCTCGGCGTGACGGCGCTGACGATCACGCATGACATGGCGTCTGCACGCAAGATCGCGCATCGCGTGGCGATGCTCTACGATGGCCGGATCATCTGGCAGGGCCCGCGTGACCGGCTCCACAGCTCCGGCAATCCCTATGTGGACCAGTTCGTCCAGGGCCGGGCGGACGGGCCGATTCGGTGACGGGCGCCTTCCTCCCCGCAAGGGAGGAAGGCGCTTCATCCGTCAGTCCCGTTCGACGCACATGGCGATGCCCATGCCGCCGCCGATGCAGAGCGTCGCCAATCCCTTCTTCGCGTCGCGCTTCTCCATCTCGTAGAGCAGGGTGGTCAGCACGCGTGCGCCGGACGCGCCGATCGGATGGCCGATCGCGATCGCGCCGCCGTTGACGTTCACCTTGCCGGCATCCCAGCCGAGCTCCTTGCCCACCGAGAGCGCCTGCGCGGCGAACGCCTCATTGGCCTCGATCAGGTCGAGCTCGGCGAGCGTCCAGCCCGCCTTCTCCAGCGCCTTGCGCGTGGCCGGCGCCGGGCCGATCCCCATGATCGCCGGATCGACGCCGCACGTCGCCCAGGACGCGATCCGCGCGAGCACCTTCGATCCGCGCCGGGCCGCCTCCTCGGCGGACATCACGACGATGGCGGCCGCGCCGTCGTTGATGCCGCTGGCATTGGCCGCGGTGACACTGCCGTCCTTCTTGAACGCCGGCTTCAGCTTCTCCATCGCCTCGATCGTGGCGCCGTCCCGGATATATTCGTCGGTGTCGACGACCGTGTCGCCCTTGCGCCCGGCGATCGTCACCGGGACGATCTCGTCCCGGAAGCGGCCCGCGGCGCGCGCAGCCGATGCCTTGTTCTGGCTGGCGACCGCGAAGGCGTCCTGCTCGGCGCGGGTGATCTGATATTTCTCGGCCAGATTCTCGGCCGTCATGCCCATGTGGTAATTGTTGAAGGCGTCGGTCAGCCCGTCATGGATCATCGTGTCGAACAGGCTCACCACGCCCATCTTGGTGCCGGCGCGCAGATGCTGCGCATGCGGCGCCATCGACATGCTCTCCTGGCCCCCGGCGACGATCACCCGCGCGTCGCCTGCCTGGATCGACTGGACCGCCAGCGCCACCGCGCGCAGGCCCGATCCGCACAGCTGGTTGATGCCGATCGCCGTCTTCTCCACGGGTATGCCGGCGTTGACCGCCGCCTGGCGCGCCGGATTCTGCCCGGCGCCGGCGGTGAGGATCTGCCCCATGATCACCTCGTCGACATCGGCGGGCGCCACGCCGGCCTGATCGAGCGCGGCCGTGATCGCGACCCGGCCGAGCTCATGCGCCGGCACCGTGGCGAAGGCGCCGTTGAAGCTGCCCACGGGCGTGCGCTTGGCGGCGGTGATGACGACTCCGGTCATGCGTTCCATTCCTCCTGTTGATCCGGCGCGCCTGTAATGGCTTTACCGCGGTTGCGAAAGCCACCCGGCGAGCTTGGGCCACAGGGTGGTCCGTGCGCGGCTGCCGACGACCATGCCGACATGCCCCTGGGCCAGCGTCATCGTCTCGCCGATGCCGGCGGCGGAGGCGGCGGGCACGATCCGGTCGGTGGCGGAGACGATGTCGAGCACGGGGCAGCCGATCCGCGCCGGCAGGATGGTTTCGCCGCCGATCCGCCAGCGTTCCCGGCCAGGCAGGTCGGCAATGAAGAAATCGTCGATCAACTCGCGCGCTGCGGCGAAGGTGAGCGGGGGGCCGGCATTGGCCCAGTCCTCGAGCGCGACGAAGGCCCGCGCTGCGTCGCCATCCGGATCGAGCGTGCCGAATCGCTCATACTTGCCGACGGTGCGCGCCGGATCGAGCCGCCAGAAGGCGGTCTGCAATATTTCCATCGGCAGCATGCCGAGCGTGTCTGCAGCCGGCAACGCCTGGTCCCACAGGTCCGACAGCCCCCGGCGCGCAGCCTCGGGAAAGCCGCCGAAACGCCAGGGCGCGGCGATCAGCGCCAGTGACCGTAACGGGCGCAGCGCCGCGGCGGCGATCGCCATCGTGCCGCCGAGGCAATAGCCGGCCAGCGATACGCGTTCACCGACCGCATCGAGGAGCGGCAGCAGCATCGTCTCGACGTGGCCGCCGACGTCGAGGCCGCGTTCCGAGGCGACGGGCTCTCCCCAGTCCACCAGCAGCGGGCGCACGCCTTGCGCAGCAAGCCAGCGCAGCAGCGAATTGTCTTCTGCGAGATCGAGCACCCACGGCGGGTTGATCAGCGAGGGCACGAACAGCACCGCGGGTCCGGTGCCACCATAATCGCGCAGCGCGGCGCGGCCGGCGCGCGCGACGATCGGCATGGCTGCCGGCCGCGGTTCGCGCGTTGCCTCCTGATAGGCGCGCAGGCCGGCCAGCGCCTTGCGGGTCCGCTCGGGCGATGTTGCAGTTTCGCTACGCAGCAACGCGAGAAACAACGGCAAAGGACGCGGCCCGTGTTGCGGTGCGGCATGGGTTGGTGCTATCGTCATGCTTTCAAAGGGCTAGGGGTCGCGGCCATGGCGAAATCTTCCGACAATTCGGGAACGGTCATCATAAAGAAATACGCCAACCGCCGTCTCTACAATACCGAGAGCTCGAGCTACATCACGCTCGATCATCTCGCCGCGATGACGCGCGAGGGGCGGGATTTCAAGGTCGTCGACGCCAAGACCGACGAGGATATCACGCACAATGTGCTGACGCAGATCATCATGGAAGAGGAAAGCCATGGGCAGACGATGCTGCCGGTGAGCTTCCTCCGGCAGCTCATCTCCCTCTACGGCGATTCGATGCAGTCGCTGGTGCCGCAATATCTGGAGGCGTCGATGGACGCCTTCCGCCGCAACCAGGCGCAGTTCCGCAGCGCGATGGAAGGTGCCTTCGCCGGCGGGCCCTTCGCCGAGCTCGCCAAGCGCAACATGGAGATGTTCGAAGCGGCGGCGAGCGCGTTCAAGCCGAAGAAGGGCGATGCCGCACCGGGCGGCGCACGCGACGACGAGCTGGCTGCGCTGAAGGCGCAGCTCGCGGGACTGCAGGACAAGATCGACAAGATGAGCCGCTGACGCGCGGCGCTCCAGGTCGGGCAGGATCGGGGAAGGGGGGCGTCGGCCCCCCTATTGCGGCTTGACGAATTTCAGCGTGAGCCGGTCGCTCTCGCCGATGGCCGCATATTTCGCGCGATCGGCATCGCCGCCCTGATAGGTAGGCGGCAGGCTCCACACGCCGTTGGGATGCTGATGGTCGTCGCGCGGATTGGCGTTGATCTCCGATTCGCCGGCCAGCCTGAAGCCCGCCGCTTCCGCGAGGCGGATGATCGTCGATCGCTTGATATAGCCGCTCGTCCGTTCGAGCGCGCTGTCGGCTTCCTCGGGGAGGCGATGATCGACCACGCCGAGGATTCCGCCCGGCTTCAGCGCGGCAAAAAAGGCGCGGAACGCCGCTGCCGCCTGCGCATCGCCCGCCATCAGCAGGTTGTGCACGTTGCGGAACGTGAGCACGCGATCGACGGTCTCGGGCTCGGGATAGGTGCCGGTGGCCGGATCGAAGACGATGTAGCGGGTGGGGCCGAACCAGTCCGCTTTGGCGGCAAGCAGCGCCTTGGTCTTCTCCTCCGCCCGTGCCGAGCCATAGGCGATATAGCGGCCGCGCTCCTTGAGGAGCGGCGCGAGGATCTCGGTATACCAGCCGCCGCCCGGATTATATTCGAGCACCGTCTGGTCCGGCTGCACGTCGAAGAAGCGCAGCGTCTCGGCCGGATGGCGATAGCTGTCGCGTGCGCGGTTCGCCTCGCTGCGGCGCGGATCGGCGATGGCTGCCGACAGCGTATCCGCACCGTGCACGCCGTGCGCACCATGCACCGGCGGCGTGGCGAGGCCGGACGCGGGGTGGGCGAGGGCAGCCGCCAGGGCCAGGGTGACGATCCGTATGTCCATGCTCTTCTCCACTGCTGCCCCGGCGCGCACGGTGACGTGCCTCCGGACGGACGGCAAGCCCCGTCGTCGCCCAGGGGGCGAGGGAAGAGGGCTCCACTGGGTCTCCAGATGCGAAAAGGCCGCGCCGATCGCTCGGCACGGCCTCTATCGGATCGACAGGCAGAGGAGCGCCTGGCGGCGTTCAGGCTTCGCTGGCGCTCTCGGCGAGAACGGTGAGGCCCTTCTCGCTCACCTCGGCGAAGCCGCCTTCGACATGGATTCGCGCCGACACGCTGTTGGGCCCCGAATAGATTGCGAGTTCGCCCGCGCGGACGACCGACATGAACGGCGCATGCCCTTGCAGCACGCCGAAATCGCCCTCCGTGCCGGGGACGACGACCATATAGACCTCCTCCGAGCGGAGCAGCTTTTCGGGGGTCACGAGTTCGAAGTGCAGGGCCATTTTCGGTTCCTACGCCCGCTCCCGCGCGGCGGGAGAGGGCTGGTGAGGGTCTTCTTCGTTCCGAGGCTGGGGCCTTTTCCCGGGCCGGTCTCGGTCCCCCTCCCGCATGCGGGAGAGGGGAGGGAGCTTATGCCGCTTCGGCGGCCAGCTTCTGGGCCTTCTCGACCGCTTCGTCGATGCCGCCGACCATGTAGAAGGCGGCTTCCGGCAGGTGGTCATACTCGCCGTTGACCACCGCCTTGAACGAGCGGATGGTATCCTCGAGCTGCACGAACTTGCCGGGGATGTTGGTGAACACCTCGGCGACGTGGAAGGGCTGCGAGAGGAAGCGCTGGATCTTCCGGGCGCGGCTGACCGTCAGCTTGTCCTCTTCCGAGAGCTCGTCCATGCCCAGGATGGCGATGATGTCCTGCAGCGACTTGTACTTCTGCAGGATCTCCTGGACGGCGCGGGCCGTCTCGTAATGCTCCTGGCCGACGACGCGCGGCTCGAGCACGCGGCTGGTCGAATCGAGCGGGTCCACCGCCGGATAGATGCCGAGCTCGGAGATGGCGCGCGAGAGCACGGTCGTCGCATCGAGGTGAGCGAAGGAGGTGGCCGGCGCGGGGTCGGTAAGGTCGTCGGCAGGCACGTAGATCGCCTGCACCGAGGTGATCGAGCCCTTGGTCGTCGAGGTGATCCGCTCCTGCAGCGCGCCCATGTCGGTCGACAGCGTCGGCTGATAGCCCACGGCCGAGGGGATGCGGCCGAGCAGCGCCGACACTTCCGAGCCCGCCTGGGTGAAGCGGAAGATGTTGTCGACGAAGAAGAGCACGTCCTGGCCTTCCTGGTCGCGGAAATATTCGGCGATCGTCAGCCCGGAGAGGGCGACGCGCGCGCGGGCGCCCGGCGGCTCGTTCATCTGGCCGAAGACCAGCGCCACCTTGGATCCGTCCGGCGTCGGGTTGCCGTCGGCGTCCTTGGCGATGACGCCGGCGTCGAGGAACTCGTGATAAAGGTCGTTGCCCTCGCGGGTCCGCTCGCCGACGCCCGCGAACACCGAGGTGCCGCCATGGCCCTTCGCGATGTTGTTGATCAGCTCCTGGATGAGCACGGTCTTGCCGACGCCGGCGCCGCCGAACAGGCCGATCTTGCCGCCCTTCGCATAGGGCGCGAGCAGGTCGATCACCTTGATGCCGGTGACGAGGATCGAGGTCTCGGTCGCCTGGTCGACGAACTCCGGCGCCGCGTTGTGGATCGGCGCGGTGAGATCGGTGTCGACCGGGCCGCGCTCGTCGATCGGCTCGCCGACGACGTTCAGGATGCGGCCGAGCGTGCGCGGGCCGACGGGCACGCGGATCTGCGAGCCGGTGTCGGTGACCTCCTGGCCGCGGGTCAGCCCCTCGGTCGAGTCCATCGCGATCGTGCGGACGGTCGATTCGCCGAGATGCTGTGCCACCTCGAGCACCAGGCGGTTGCCCTGGTTGGTCGTCTCCAGCGCGTTGAGGATCGCCGGCAGATGATCCTCGAAGGTCACGTCGACGACGGCGCCGATGACCTGGCTGACGCGGCCGACATTGTTGGTGGTGGGGGCGGTTGCCATGGTTTCTTCCTTGCCTGCCTTGTCCGTTAGAGCGCTTCCGCGCCCGAGATGATTTCGACGAGTTCGGTGGTGATCGCGGCCTGGCGCGTCCGGTTGTACTGGATGGTCAGCTTGTTGATCATCTCGCCGGCATTGCGCGTCGCATTGTCCATCGCGGTCATCCGGCTGCCCTGTTCGGAGGCCGCATTCTCCAGCATCGCGCGGAACAGCTGAACGGCCACGTTGCGCGGCAGCAGCTCGGCGAGGATCGCCTCCTCGTCGGGCTCATATTCCACGGCGGCCGAGGCGCCCGACGATGCCGTGCCCGCGGCAGCGGTGGCGAGCGGCACCGGAATGATCTGCAGTTCAGTCGGCTCCTGCACCAGCGCCGACTGGAACTTCGCGAAGAAGAGGTGCGCCACGTCGAACTCGCCGCGGCGGAAGCGCAGGATCAGATCCTCGGCGACCTCGTGCGCATCGGAGAAGGCGACGTTCTTGATGTGGCTCTGGTCGACCTGGTGGACGATCTTGCCTGGATAGAGGCGCTGGATGACCGCGCGGCCCTTCTTGCCGATCAGGTAGAAGGTCACGTCCTTGCCCTGGGCGATCAGCTCGTCGGCGGTCTTGCGGGCGGCGCGCACGATGTTGGTGTTGAACGCGCCGGCGAGGCCGCGTTCGGACGTCGCGACGACGAGCAGATGCTTGCGGTCGCTGCCGGTGCCGGCGAGCAGCTTCGGGCTCTCCGGGCCGATCGTGACCTTGGAGGCGAGGCTCGCCATCACCGCGGCCAGGCGTTCGGCATAGGGGCGCCCGGCCTCGGCCGCCATCTGCGCGCGGCGCAGCTTGGCGGCGGCGACCATCTTCATCGCCTTGGTGATCTTCTGGGTCGACTTCACCGAGGTGATGCGGACCTTGAGGCTCTTGAGGCTGGGCATTCTTCCCTGTCTCTTCCCTTTTCGTCGCTCCCGCGAAGGCGGGAGCCTATTTCCCTAGCCACATACGTCACCGCCAGCGGCGAGAGACATGGGCCCCCGCTTTCGCGGGGGCGACGATCATGTTTTACGCGAACGTCTTGGCGAAGGCGTCGATGGCGTCCTTCAGCTTCGCGCGGGTCGCGTCGCCGAGATCCTTGGTGTCGCGGATCTCCGCGAGCACGTCGGCATTGTGGCTGCGCAGGTGCGCGAGCAGGCTCGCCTCGAACCGCGTGACCGCCGAGACCGGGATGGCGTCGAGATAGCCGTTCACGCCGGCGAAGATCGACGCCACCTGCTCCTCGAAGGGCAGCGGATTGAACTGCGGCTGCTTGAGCAGCTCGGTGAGGCGCGCGCCGCGGTTGAGCAGCTTCTGCGTCGAAGCATCGAGATCCGAGCCGAACTGCGCGAAGGCGGCCATTTCGCGATACTGGGCGAGCTCGAGCTTGATCGAGCCCGCGACCTTCTTCATCGCCTTGGTCTGCGCGGCGGAGCCGACGCGGCTGACCGAAAGGCCGACGTTGATGGCCGGACGGATGCCCTGGTAGAACAGGTCCGTCTCCAGGAAGATCTGGCCGTCGGTGATCGAGATCACGTTGGTCGGGATATAGGCGGAAACGTCGCCGGCCTGCGTCTCGATGATCGGCAGCGCGGTGAGCGAGCCATTGCCGTTGGCGTCGTTCATCTTCGCGGCGCGCTCGAGCAGCCGGCTGTGGAGATAGAAGACGTCGCCCGGATAGGCCTCGCGGCCCGGCGGACGGCGCAGCAGCAGCGACATCTGGCGATAGGCGACGGCCTGCTTGGAAAGATCGTCATACACGATCACGGCGTGCATGCCGTTGTCGCGGAAATATTCGCCCATCGCGCAGCCGGTATAGGGCGCGAGGAACTGCAGCGGCGCCGGCTCCGAGGCGGTGGCGGCGACGACGATCGAATATTCCATCGCGCCATTCTCTTCGAGCTGGCGGACGATCTGCGCGACGGTCGAGCGCTTCTGGCCGACGGCGACGTAGACGCAGTAGAGCTTCTTCGATTCGTCGCCCGAGGCGTTCGGTCCCTTCTGGTTGATGAAGGTGTCGATCGCGACGGCGGTCTTGCCGGTCTGGCGGTCGCCGATGATCAGCTCGCGCTGGCCGCGGCCGACGGGGACGAGCGCGTCGAGCGCCTTGAGGCCGGTCTGCACCGGCTCGTGCACCGACT
>Ga0180222_1000676_pt1 | contig 46115 bp, 42 predicted proteins | sample eDN5th37CKraftOP_FD_151336 | JGI IMG/M metagenome (GOLD analysis project Ga0180222, IMG submission 151336) | Enriched Organic Plus compost microbial communities from Emeryville, California, USA - eDNA 5th pass 37_C Kraft OP (version 2) (version 2) ...
AGAAGGCGAGGGCGGCGGCGGCCATCACGGCGGGCACGAACCAGGCGGTGACGCGGTCGACCAGCGCCTGGATGGGCAGCTTGGCGCCCTGCGCGGCCTGCACCATGTCTATGATGCGCGCCAGCGCCGTGTCCGACCCGATGCGCGTGACCCGCAGCGTCAGGCCTCCGCTGCCGTTGACCGTACCGCCCGTCACGGCGTCGCCCGCGCGCCGGGCGACGGGCACCGGTTCGCCGGTGAGCATGGATTCGTCGACATAGGACAGGCCTTCCTCGACTTCGCCGTCCACCGGAATGGCTTCTCCCGGGCGCACCAGTACCTGGTCGCCGACGCCTACCGATTCCAGCGGCACGTCCTGAGCCCGGCCGTCGCGCAGCACGCGGGCGGTGCGCGGGCGCAGGCCGGCCAGGCGCTGGATGGCCGCCCCGCTGCGGCCCCGCGCGCGGGCTTCCAGCGCGCGGCCCAGCAGGATCAGCGTGACGATGACGGCCGCAGCCTCGTAGTATGCGTGCACGGCGTCCGCAGGCAGCCAGCCAGGCGCGAAGGTCGCCACCACGGAATAGCCCCAGGCGCTGCCCGCGCCCAGCGCGACCAGCGAATTCATTTCGGGTGCGCGTCGCCACAGCGCCTTCAGGCCGTGGCTGAAGAATTCCCGCCCTGGTCCGGCCAGCACCAGGGTGGTCAGCGCGAATTGCAGCACCAGGCTGCGCTGCGTGCCGAGGCGCTCGGCGACGAAGTGGTGCCAGGCCGGCACCAGGTGGCCACCCATGTCCAGCACGAAGACGGGTAGGGCGAGCAGGGCCGCGATCAGCGCCGCGCGCGTAAGCCGGCGGGCCTCGCGTTCGCGGGTGGCGGCCAGCCCTCCCGCGTCCTCGTGCCGCGCCAGGGGCCGCGCTTCGTAGCCGATGCCGGCGACCGCCTCGGCCAGCTGGCGCGGCCCGGCGGCCTGCGGGTCGAAGCGCACGCTGGCGCGCTCGGTGGCGAGGTTGACGCTGGCCGCGCTCACGCCGGGCACCGCGGCCAGGGCCTGTTCGACCCGCCGTACGCAGGACGCGCAGCTCATGCCGGAAATGGCGAGGTCCAGTTCGGAGAAGGTAGGAGAGGACATGGCAGGAAGGGAAGTCCGCGATACGCGCAAAGTCCACGATATGCGCAGTATTTGCCTTCCCATTATAGGAAGGTCAAGCGCCGGGGCTGCGGCGGGACGTCCATGGCAGAAAGAACGAAGGGCGGGAGGCCAGGGCCCGTGCCGCAGGCCGGGCTTGACCTTTCCAACATGGGAAGATCTATCCTGCAACCCATCCTCCCTCCGGCCGCGCGGTCCGCCGCGCCCGGTCCGCACCGCCGTCGGGCGGCCCGGCCCGCCGGAAACGTGCTCAGGAGCTTGCAGCCATGACTTTGTCTTTCCACGTTCCCGACATGACCTGCGGCCATTGCGTCCAGGCCATCACCGCCGCCGTGCAGGCGGCCGCACCCGGCGCCACGGTGCGCGCCGATCTGGGCTCGCATACGGTCGAGGTGGCCGGCGCCGGACAGGCCGAGACCGTGGCCGCGGCCATTGCCGCAGCCGGCTATACCGCCCGCCCGGCCTGAAAGGAACCGCGGCCAGCAACCGCGGCCCGCTGCACTGGCGGACCCGGCGGTGGGGATCCTGGCATGGGCGATGGCTATCGATTTATTTGAATAAATAAATTGGATAAATTGATAGCGAATTTTTATCATTCTCCCGTCGTCCCCATCTTCCATTTCCTACCGGAGTCCTACCCATGCTTCAAAGCCGCGAAGGCCAACGCGTTCCCCAGATCCGCTTCCCCGTGCGCCGGGACAATGCCTGGCAGCAGGTATCCACCGACGACCTGTTCCAGGGCAAGACCGTGGTGGTGTTTTCCCTGCCGGGCGCCTTCACCCCCACCTGCTCGTCGTCGCACCTGCCGCGCTACAACGAGCTCGCCCCGGCCTTGTTCGCCAATGGCGTGGACAGCATCGTCTGCGTGTCGGTCAACGACACCTTCGTCATGAACGAATGGGCCCGCGACCAGGACTGCGGCAACGTCGTGCTGCTGCCAGACGGCAACGGCGAATTCACGGCCGGCATGGGCATGCTGGTGGACAAGTCCGATCTCGGCTTCGGCAAGCGCAGCTGGCGCTATTCGATGCTGGTGCGCGACGGCGTGGTCGAGAAAATGTTCATCGAGCCCGAAAAGGAAGGCGACCCTTTCGAGGTCTCCGACGCCGACACCATGCTGGACTACCTCGCGCCCGGCGCGAAGCGGCCCGACCAGGTGGTGGTGTTTTCCAAGCCCGGCTGCCCCTTCTGCGTCGAGGCCAAGGCATTGCTGGCCGAGCGCGGTTACGACCCCATCGACATCCCGCTCGAGAACAAGGTGCGCGGGCGCGTGATCGGCGCGGTCTCGGGCGGCTCGACGGCGCCCCAGGTGTTCATCAACGGCAGCCTGGTGGGCGGACTGGAGGACTTGCGCCGCCACCTGCAGGCGGCCTGACGCCTGCCGTTCCGTTGCCTGCCATCCGATACCAGGGAGAACCATGAATATTCTCGACACCGACGTGGCCGTGATCGGCGCCGGCACGGCCGGCCTGGCCGCCTACCGTGCCGCCCGCGCGGCCGGCCGGCGCGCGCTGCTGATCGAGGGCGGGCCCTACGGCACCACCTGCGCCCGGGTCGGCTGCATGCCGTCCAAGCTGCTGATCGCCGCGGCCGAGGCGGCGCACGGCGCCGCCCACGCCGCAGCCTTCGGCGTGTACATCGAAGGCGCGGTACGCGTGGACGGCCGCGAGGTCATGGCGCGCGTGCGGCGCGAGCGCGACCGTTTCGTGGGCTTCGTGCTCGAAGGCGTCGAGGATATCCCGGCCGAAGACAAGGTGCGCGGCATGGCCCGTTTCGTCTCGGACTGCGTGCTGCGCGTGGACGACCACACCGAGGTGCGGGCCGGCGCGGTGGTCATCGCGACCGGCTCGAGCCCCGTCGTGCCCGATTCGTTCCGCGCGCTGGGCGAGCTTGCCGTGGTCAACGACGACGTCTTCGAATGGCGCGATCTGCCGCGGCGGGTCGCGGTTTTCGGCCCCGGCGTGATCGGGCTGGAACTCGGCCAGGCGCTGTCGCGCCTGGGCGTGGCGGTCAAGGTATTCGGCGTGAGCGGCAGCGTGGCGGGGCTGAGCGACCCGGCCGTGCGCGCCAGCGCCCGCAAGGCCTTCCAGCAGGAGTTCTACCTGGACCCGGACGCACGCATCCTGGAAACCCGGCGGGCCGGCGACGAGGTCGAGGTGCGCTACGTCGCGCTGGACAATTCCGAGCGCACCGAGCGCTTCGACTATGCGCTGGTGGCCACGGGCCGGCGCCCCAACCTGGCCGCGCTGGACCTGGCGCGCACGACGCTGGCGCTCGACCGCAAGGGCGTACCGGAATACGACCGCGCCACGCTGCAGGCCGGCAATGCGCCGGTCTTCATCGCCGGCGATGCCGACGGCGACGTTCCCCTGCTGCACGAGGCGGCCGACGAAGGTCGCATCGCCGGCGAGAACGCGGCCCGCCATCCCGGTGTGCGGCCGGGCCGGCGGCGTGCGCCGCTGGCCATCATGTTCACCGACCCGGAAGTGGCGGTGGTGGGGCAGCGCCATGCCTCGCTGGCGCCGGGCAGTTTCGTGACCGGCGCGGTGGACTTCGGCGACCAGGGGCGTTCGCGCGTCATGCTCAAGAACCGCGGCCTGCTGCACGTCTATGCGGAGAAGGGCAGCGGCCGCCTGCTGGGCGCCGAAATGGCCGGGCCGCGCATGGAGCATATCGGCCACCTGCTGGCCTGGTCGCTGCAGCAGGGCATGACCGTCGCGCAGATGCTGGAAATGCCTTTCTACCACCCGGTGGTGGAAGAGGGCCTGCGCACGGCCCTGCGCGACGCGGCGGCGCGGCTGGAGCGGGACGGCGCCGGGCCGGCATAGGGCGCGGCCCTCGCCGGCCGCACCCGGTGCCGGCGCGCCTGCCGGGGGCGCAAAACGAAAGGCCCCTGGCGCAGCGCCAGGGGCCTTCGCACGACGCCGCGGCCGGGCGCCGCGGGGATCAGGCGCTTTTCTTGCGTACCAGTCCCACCACGAACAGCACGATGATCGCGCCCACGACCGAGCCGATCCAGCCGGCGGGCTCGCCTTGCGCGTACCAGCCCAGGGCCTGTCCCAGGTAGCCCGCCACCAGCGCGCCGACGATGCCCAGCACCGTGGTCAGGATGATGCCCATTTTCTGGTCTCCCGGCATGACGGCCCGGGCGATCAGTCCGACGACGAAACCCACGATGATCATGGTGATGATGCCCATGCGATTGCTCTCCTGGTAAGGGGGTAGGGGATTGCCGCGTCGATGATAGCGGCATCCCCGCGGCGCGGATGTAACGTGTTTTTGCGCCGCGGCTTTCCCGCAACACATGGCGCCGCGGCTACGAAGCCGTCATTTCCAGCAACTGCCGCAGGTCGTGGGTCAGCTCGTCGATGGAGCCCGAGTCGGAGGCCAGCAGCCGCGCCTTGCCGCGGTTGTCGAAGATATACACGCCGCGGCTGTGGGTCACTTCGTAGTGCTCGGGGTTGTCCCCGGGGCGCGGCTTTTCTATCTGGTAGGCCACGCGGTAGCGGCGGGCCAGGTCGGCGACCTGGCGTTCGCTGCCTGTCAGGCCGATGGCGTTGCGGTTGAAGGCGTCGACGTAGGCCTGCAAGGCGTCGGGCGTGTCCCGGTGCGGGTCCACGCTGACGAACAGGATGCGCACGTCGCGCGCCTCGTCGCCCAGGCGGCCCAGCACCTCGGTCAGCTGCGCCATGGTGGTGGGGCAGATGTCGGGGCAGTTGGCGTAGCCGAAAAACAGCAGCACCGTCTTGCCCTGCAGGTCGGCCTGGGTGACCGTCCGGTTGCCGGCGCCTTGCAGCGAGAACTCCAGGTCGGGAAGGTGGCCCTTGATGTCGTAGAGCGACCACTGCACGGGCTTGTCGCCGCAGGCCGCCAGCAGCAAGGTCAGGGAGAGGGCGAGCCAGCGCAGGAAGCGGCCGGGAAGGAAATTCGGCATGAGACGATCCGCAGGTTGCATGGACCGGCAGGCAGGCCGGCCCACCCGCCATTCTAGCCTGCGGCCTGCGCCATGCCGCTGTGCCGCAGCAGGGCGTCGAGCCTGGGCGGGCGGCCGCGGAAGGCCTCGAAGGACTCGGCCGCCGGCCGCGCGCCGCCCACTGCCAGGATCTCGCGCCGGAAGCGCATGCCCGTCTCGCGGTCCAGCGTGCCGCGCTCCGGATCGGGCGCGCGCCGCGCGGCCTCCTCGAAGGCCTCGTAGGCGTCGGCCGACAGCACCTCGGCCCACTTGTAGCTGTAGTAACCCGCCGCATAGCCGCCGGCGAACAGATGGGAAAAGCTGTGGGGCAGGCGGTGCCAGGCCGGCGGGAACAGTACGGCCACTTCGCGCCGCACTTCGTCGAGCAGCGCCAGCACGTCGCCCACGGGCATGCCGGCCGGGCGCACGTGCAGCAGCATGTCGAACAGCGAAAACTCGATCTGCCGCACCGTCTGCATGCCGCTCTGGAAATTGCGCGCGGCCAGCATCTTGTCGAACAGCTCGCGGGGCAGGGGCCGGCCGGTCTCGGCGTGGGCGGACATGCGGCGCACCACCGCCCATTCCCAGCAGAAGTTTTCCATGAACTGGGACGGCAGCTCGATGGCGTCCCATTCGACGCTGGCGAAAGCCGCCGCGCCGGGCTCGTCGACCTCGGAGAGCAGGGCGTGCAGGGCGTGGCCCGTTTCGTGGAACAGGGTGATGACGTCGTCGTGGGTGAGCAGGGCGGGCTTGCCGTCCTGGGGCCGCGAGAAGTTGCAGGTGAGATAGGCCACCGGCGTCTGCACCGACGACCCGCGCACGCGGCGGCTGCGTTCGCTGTCTACCCAGGCGCCGCCCTGCTTGCCCGGGCGGGCGTACAGGTCCAGGTACAGATGCCCGAGCACGGCGCCGGCGGGGCTTTCCACCCGTACGCCGCGCACGTCCTCGTGCCAGGCCGAGACGGGCTGCTCGCGCAGCCGCACGTCGAACAGGGTTTCGATTGTCTCGAACAGGCCGGCCAGCACGCACGGTTCGGTGAAATACTGCCTGACCTCGTCCTCCGAATAGGCGTAGCGCGCCTCGCGCAGGCGTTCCGAGGCATGGGCGACGTCCCAGGGCTGCAGCTCGGGCAGGCCCAGTTGTTCGGCGGCGTACGCCTTGAGCTCTTCCAGGTCGCGCAGGGCGTGGGAGCGGGCGCGGCCGGCCAGGTCGCGCAGGAATGCCGCCACTTCTTCCGAGGAGCGCGCCATGCGGGTTTGCAGGCGCAGTTCGGCGAAGCTGCCGTAGCCCAGCAGGGCGGCTTCCTCGGCCCGCAACGCCAGCGACTGTTCGATCAGCGGGGAATTGTCGTAGGCCGCCTCGCCCTGCTCGGAGGCGATGGTGCCGTAGGCCCGGTACAGGGTGCGCCGCAGCTCGCGGTCGCGGGCGTATTGCATGACCGGCAGGTAGCAAGGCATCTTCAGGGTCAGCTTCCAGCCCGGCTTGCCCTCGGCCTCGGCCGCGGCCCGGGCCGCGGCCAGCACGTCCTGCGGCACGCCAGCCAGCCGCCCGGCGTCCTCGACCACCAGCGACCAGGCGTCCACGGCATCGAGCACGTTCTCGGAGAACTTCTGGGCGGCCTGGGCCTGCCGGTCGGAGATCTCGGCATAGCGCGCGCGGTCCGCCCCCTGCAGTTCGACGCCACCCAGCCGGAAATCGCGCAGCGCCAACTCCACGATGCGCCGGCGCACCGCCGGCCACGCGGCGAAGCCGGCGCTGTCGCGCAGGCGCCGATACTGGCGGTACAGGCCTTCGTGCAGCCCGGACCAGGTGGAGAACTCGGTCACCTTGGGCAGCATGGCGTTGTAGGCGTCGCGCAACTCCGGCGTATTGACCACGGCGTTCAGGTGGCCGGCCACCGACCAGGCCCGCCACAGGCGTTCCGAGGCCGTATCCAGCGGCTCCACCACTGCTTCCCAGGTGGGCGCGAGCGACGGGTCGGCGGCGCGCTCGACGGCGGCGCGGGCCTGGGCCAGCAGGGTCTCGATGGCGGGGCCGATGTGCCCGGGCCGCACCGCCGCGTAGTCGATCAGTTCGGAGACGGGGGCCAGCAGGGGGTTCGGTGTCGGGTTCATGGCGCGGCTTTCGGAAAGGTGGGGCGGGCGCGGCGTCGCCGGACGCCTCGCACTGCCTGCTATATGGGGACGCCCGGCCGGGCCGTCAAGTTCCGCGGCCGGCCGGGCAGGACGGTCAGCCGCGGCGCCCGGCCGCCCGTTCGGCGGCTTCCACGGTATTGACCAGCAGCATGGCGATGGTCATGGGGCCCACGCCGCCCGGCACGGGGGTGATCGCCGAGGCGACCTCGCGCGCAGAGGCGAAATCGACGTCGCCGCACAGCTTGCCGTCGGCGCTGCGGTTCATGCCCACGTCGATGACCACCGCGCCCGGCTTGAGCATGGCGCCGTCTACGATGCCCGCCTTGCCCGTGGCCACCACCAGCACGTCGGCGCGCTGCGTGTGGGCGGCCAGGTCTCGGGTCTTGGAGTTGCACAGCGTGACCGTCGCGCCCGCGGCCAGCAGCAGCAGGGCCATGGGCTTGCCGACGATGTTGCTCGCCCCCACCACCACGGCCTCGGCGCCGCGCAGCGCCACGCCCTCGGCCTCGAGCATGGTCATGATGCCGTAGGGGGTGCAGGGCCGGAACAGCGGCCGGCCGGTCATGAGCATGCCCGCATTGCTGACGTGGAAGCCGTCCACGTCCTTGTCGGCCGAGATGGTCTCGATGACCTTGTGCGCGTCCATGTGCGCGGGCAGCGGCAGCTGCACCAGTATGCCGTGGATGGCCGGGTCGGCGTTCAGCGCGCGCACCCGGTCCAGCAGTTCGTCTTCGGTCAGGCTGGCGGGGTAGCGCTCCAGCACCGAGTGCAGGCCGGCCTTTTCGCAGGCCGCGACCTTGTTGCGCACGTACACCTGGGAGGCGGGGTCGTCGCCGACCAGCACGACCGCCAGGCCGGGGGTGACGCCCTGGCCGGACAGCGCCCGCGCGCGTTCGGCCACTTCACTGCGGATGCGCTGCGACAGGGCGGCGCCGTCGATGATGCGTGCGGTCATGCATGGGCCTCAGGTTTGGACAGGGCCACTTTCATCAGGTCTGCTACGGTGGTCACTTCGAGTTTTTCCATGATGTTGGCGCGGTGCGCCTCTACGGTCTTGATGCTGATGCCGAGGTCGTCGGCGATCTGCTTGTTCAGTCGCCCGGCCACGATGCGCTCGAGCACCTGCTGCTCGCGCGCGGTCAGGCGCGCCAGCATGGCCTCGTGGTCGCGCTGGGCCTGGGCCTGCGAGACGCGCTCGCTGGCCTGCTCCAGCATGCGCGCGACGATCTCGCGCAGGTCGGATTCGTTGAAGGGTTTTTCCAGGAAGTCGACCGCCCCCTTCTTCATGGTGGAAACGGCCATCGGCACGTCGCCGTGGCCGGTGATGAAGACGATGGGCAGGGGGGCCTTGCGCGCCAGCAGTTGCTCCTGCAGTTCCAGGCCGCTCATGCCCGGCATGCGCACGTCGGCGATCAGCACGCCGACCTGGTCCGGCTCGTATTCCGCCAGGAAGTTTTCCGCGCTGGGGTAGGCGCGGACGCGGTAGCCGTTGGCCTCGAGCAGCCAGCGCAGGGAATCGCGGACCGCCTCGTCGTCGTCGACGATGTATACCGTGCTGGGGTGGGGGACATTCATGCGTGCAGCTCCTCTTTGTCGGCCTGGGCGGACGCTTGTGGCGACGCGCAAGGCAGGGTGAAGCGGAAAATGGTGCCGCCGGAAGGGTTGGGCTGGGCCCAGAGACGGCCGTGGTGCGATTCGATGATCGTGCGGCAGATGTTCAGCCCCATGCCCAGTCCCTCGGACTTGGTGCTGAAGAAGGGTTCGAACAGGCGCTCGGGGTCGGACAGGCCGTGGCCGGCGTCGACGACCGCGACCTCGACCTGCTGGTCGTGCACGGACACGGAAACCTCCAGCACGTCGCGTTCGCTGTGCTCCATGGCTTCCAGCCCGTTCTTTAGCAGGTTGAGCAGCACCTGCTCGATGAGAATGGGATCGGCCAGTGCCTGCGGCAGGTTCTCGGGCACATGGCGCTCGATGCGGATGCGGCGCTTGCGGGCGTCGATCTCGGCGAAACTGATCGCATTGTCGACGATCTTGCCGATTTCCACGCGCTGGCGGCGCGGTTCGCTGCGTTTGACGAACTCGCGGATGCGGCTGATGATCTTGCCCGCCCGCTCGGCCTGGGCCGCGGCCTTCTCGAGGGCGGGCAGCAGCAGCTCGGGGCGGACCTGCCCCGAGCGCACCAGGGCCACGGCGCCCATGCTGTAGTTGGCGATGGCGGTCAGCGGCTGGTTGAGCTCGTGGGCCAGCGAGGAGGCCATTTCGCCCATGGTGGTCAGGCGGCTGGTGAGCTGGATCTTTTCCTGCTGGATGCGCGAGGCTTCTTCGTGGCTGCGCCGTTCGGTGATGTCGCGCGCGACCTGCAGGCGCACCCGCCGGCCGTCGGTCCAGGCCAGCATGCGGTGGTGCACTTCGAACCAGCGTTGCACCGACGGCGCGAAGACTTCCACCGATTCGTCGGTGAAGCGCCCGCGGCGCCCGGCCAGCAGTTCGTCGTGGCCGCCCGTCTGGGCGCCGAACACGCGGCGGTAGGTGCGGTTGGCGAACAGCAGTTCCAGGCCGTCATGGGTGTCGGCCGTGACCGAGATGGCGTCGTCCAGCCCCTCCAGCACCGTCATGAAGCGTTCGTGGGCGGCGGTCAGGGCCTCGCGGATGCGCTTGGGCTCGGTGATGTCGGTCATGGAGGTCATCCAGCCGATCTGCTCGCCGTTGGGGTCGAGCAGGGGCGAGACGTACATGCGCGCCGTGAAGCGCGAGCCGTCGCGGCGCTGGGCCTCGACTTCCAGTCCGCTGCTGGGCGCGCGGCCGGCCAGCAGCAGTTCCAGCGTATGTTCGTGCTGGTCGTGGCGGCCGGGAACCCAGTAGGGGAAGGGCGGCATGCGGCCGATCAGGTCGGCCTCGTTCCAGCCTATCATGCGGCAGAAGGCCGGGTTCACGTAGATGATCCGGCCTTCCTTGTCGAGCACCCGCATGCCGGTGGACATGGAGTTTTCCATGGCGCGCCGGAAGCTGGTCTCGGCGATCAGCGCGGCCTCGGCGTCGGAGCGGTAGCGGGTGTATCGCCAGAGCATCAGCAGGCTGATGACGATCACGCACGACAGCGCCAGCACCACCCAGATCAGGCGCTGCTGGCGCAGCTCCTGGTCTATGGTCACGAACATGACGCTGTCGTCGTGGATGCGCTGCATCCAGAAGAACATGCCCATCACGCACAGGTACAGCACCAGGACCAGCACGGGTGTGACCCAATACCAGCCGCGCCGGCGGGTGCGGGCGTGGTCCAGGAAGGGCGTGGCGATATAGGACTTGGGTGGGCTGGACATGTGGCGGGCCGTGGGGCCGGGTTGGCCGCCATTTTATGCCCAGCGCCCGAGCGTCATTTCGCATTATAAAAATTCATACCGCAAAGTGGAATTTTGCTTGCCGCTACCCAGGGTCTTTCCTAGAATGGCCGGATAGGCTACCCCAGGAACCAGGCCGCTTCCCCACCCGGAAAACGAGCGGCCCCGGGCTGCAGCAGCGCCCCGCGAGAATACTGACGGGTACGGTCGCGTAACCCACCGGAGACACACAATGTCCTCTTTCGCCCAGGCCGGCGCACCCGCTGCCGCCAACGACGATGACACCCTCGAAACCCAGGAATGGCTCGAAGCGCTGGCCGCGGTGCTCGACCGCGAAGGCCCCGAGCGCGCGCACTTCCTGCTCGAGCGGCTGATCGACCTGGCCCGCCGCTCCGGCGCGCACATTCCGTTTTCGCCCAACACGGCGTACGTCAATACCATCCCTCCCGGCCTGGAGCCGGCGCACCCTGGCAACCTGGAGCTCGAATCGCGCATCCGCTCGTACGTGCGCTGGAACGCCATGGCCATGGTGGTGCGCGCCAACAAGCACAACCCGCCCGACGGCGGCGACCTGGGCGGGCACATCGCTTCCTTTGCCTCGCTGGCCACCATGATAGGCTGCGGCCAGAACCACTTCTGGCATGCCGAGAGCGACGGCCACGGCGGCGACCTGGTGTATTTCCAGGGCCATTCCTCGCCGGGCATCTACGGCCGGGCCTATCTCGAGGGCCGGCTGACCGAGGAGCAGCTCGACCATTTCCGCCAGGAAGTCGACGGCAAGGGGCTGTCGTCCTACCCGCATCCCAAGCTGATGCCGGACTTCTGGCAGTTTCCCACGGTGTCCATGGGCCTGGGCCCGCTGATGGCCATCTACCAGGCGCGCTTCCTCAAGTACCTGCATGCCCGAGGCATCGCCGACACCAGCAAGCGCAAGGTCTGGGTCTTCTGCGGCGACGGCGAAATGGACGAGCCCGAGTCGCTGGGCGCCATCGCCCTGGCCGCGCGCGAGAAGCTCGACAACCTTATCTTCGTGGTCAACTGCAACCTGCAGCGCCTGGACGGCCCGGTGCGGGGCAACGGCAAGATCATCCAGGAACTGGAAGGCGATTTCCGCGGTTCGGGCTGGAACGTCATCAAGCTGATCTGGGGCGGCTACTGGGACCCGCTGCTGGCCCACGACAAGGAAGGCATCCTGCGCCGCGTCATGGAAGAGACCGTCGACGGCGAATACCAGGCCTACAAGGCGAACGACGGCAAGTTTGTGCGCGAGCACTTCTTCGGCAAGCACCCCAAGCTGCTGGCCGCCGTCTCGCGCATGAGCGACGAGGACATCTGGCGCCTGAACCGCGGCGGCCACGACCCGCACAAGGTCTACGCCGCCTTCAAGGCCGCGGCCACCCACGCCGGCCAGCCCACGGTCATTCTGGCCAAGACCATCAAGGGCTACGGCATGGGCCACGTCGGCCAGGCCAAGAACCCCACCCACCAGCAAAAGAAGCTGGAGCTCGACGCGGTGCGCGAATTCCGCGACCGCTTCGCCATTCCCATCCCGGACGACCAGCTCGAGAAGCTGCCTTATTTCAAGCCGGCCGACGATTCGCCCGAAATGAAGTACCTGCACGAGCGCCGCCAGGCGCTGGGCGGCTACCTGCCGCGCCGGCGCCAGAAGGCCGACGAGCAGCTCAAGGCGCCGCCCCTGGAAGCCTTCAAGGCCATGCTCGAGCCCACGGCCGAGGGCCGCGAAATCTCGACCACCCAGGCTTTCGTGCGGGTGCTCAACCAGATCCTGCGCGACAAGGAACTGGGCCCGCGCGTGGTGCCCATCCTGGCCGACGAGTCGCGCACCTTCGGCATGGAAGGGCTGTTCCGCCAGATCGGCATCTACGCGCCGGAAGGCCAGAAGTACATCCCGGTCGACAAGGACCAGGTCATGTACTACAAGGAGTCGGCCGACGGCCAGCTCCTGCAGGAAGGCATCAACGAAGCGGGCGCCATGAGCTCGTGGATCGCGGCGGCCACGTCGTACTCCACGAACAACCGCATCATGATCCCGTTCTTCATCTACTACTCGATGTTCGGGTTCCAGCGCGTCGGCGACCTGGCCTGGGCGGCCGGCGACATGCAGGCGCGCGGCTTCCTACTGGGCGGCACGGCCGGGCGCACCACGCTCAACGGCGAGGGGCTGCAGCACGAGGACGGGCACAGCCACATCCTGGCCTCCACCATCCCCAACTGCGTGTCCTACGACCCGACCTTCGCGCACGAGCTGGCGGTCATCGTCCGCCACGGCCTCAAGCGCATGGTCGAGGACCAGGAAAACGTCTATTTCTACCTGACGGTGATGAACGAGAACTACCCGCAGCCGGGCCTGAAGGCCGGCGACGAGGAAGGCATCGTCAAGGGCATGTACAAGCTCAAGTCGCACGGCAAGGGCAAGCTGCGCGTGCAGCTCATGGGCTCGGGCACCATCCTGCGCGAAGTGCTGGCGGCGCAGGAAATGCTGGAAGCCGACTGGGGCGTGGCCTCCGACGTCTGGAGCGTGACCAGCTTCACCGAGCTGCGCCGCGACGGCCTGGACGCCGAGCGCCGCAACCTGCTGCACCCCGCCGACAAGAAGCCGGCGGTGCCCTACGTGACGGCCTGCCTGGCCGGCACCGAAGGGCCCATCGTCGCCTCGACCGACTACATGAAGCTGTTCGCCGACCAGATCCGCCCCTTCATTCCCAAGGGCCGCGAATACAAGGTATTGGGCACCGATGGCTTCGGGCGTTCCGACTTCCGCGCCAAGCTGCGCGAGCATTTCGAGGTGGACCGGCGCTTCGTGGCCCTGGCCGCCCTCAAGTCGCTGGCCGACGAGGGCAAGCTGCCGGTCGCCAAGGTGGCCGAGGCCATCCGCAAGTACGGCATCAATCCCGACAAAGCCAATCCGCAATACGCCTGAGGCCGAGACAGATGAGCAATATCGTGCAAGTGAAAGTGCCCGACATCGGCGACTTCAAGGAAGTCGAGGTCATAGAGGTGCTGGTGTCCGAAGGAGACGCCATCTCGCCGGAGCAGGGCCTGGTGACGGTGGAATCGGACAAGGCGTCCATGGAGATTCCGTCCTCGTCGGGCGGCGTGGTCAAGGCGCTGAAGGTCAAGGTGGGCGACAAGGTGGCCGAAGGGTCGGTGTTGCTGGAAGTGGAAGCCGCCGGCGACGGCCAGGCTGCCGCTGCCGCGCCGGCCGGCGGCACGGGCGATGCCGACAAGGCGCCCGCCGCCTCGCAGCCTGCGGCTTCCGAGCCTCGGGCTTCCCGATCCGGGGCGGAGCCGGCGGCCGATGCCGCGGCCGCGGGGCAGTCTGCGTCCGCGGCGTCCGGCACGGACGGGCCGGTCGAAATCGCCGTGCCCGATATCGGCGACTTCAAGGAAGTCGAAGTCATCGAGGTGCTGGTGTCCGAGGGCGACACGGTCGCGCCGGAACAAAGCCTGGTGACGGTGGAGTCGGACAAGGCGTCCATGGAAATCCCGTCCTCGGCCGGCGGCGTGGTCAAGTCGCTGAAGGTCAAGGTGGGCGACAAGATATCCAAGGGCACGGTGCTGGCCGTGGTCGAAGGCGGCGGGGCCGCGCCCGGGCGGGCCGATGCCGGAGCGGGCCGGCCCGCTCCGGACGGGCAGGCGTCTGCCGCGCCGGCCGGCGGTGCGGTATCGCCGGCGGCATCCGCTTCGGCGCCCGATGCGGATGCGGCGCCCGCCGCCGCGTCCGGGACGGCCGCCCGGTCTGCCCGGGAGGCGCCGCCGTCTCCTGCCCGCCGGCCCGAGCCCACGGCCGGATTGCAGGAGTTCGACACGCCGGCGGGCCGCCTGCCCCATGCCTCGCCTTCCGTGCGCAAGTTCGCGCGCGAACTGGGCGTGGACCTGGGCCAGGTGCAGGGCTCCGGCCCCAAGGGCCGCATCACCGCGGACGACGTGCGCGGCCATGTCAAGCAGGCGCTGGCCGGCGCGGCCCGCACAGCAAGCGGGGCGGGGTTGGACCTGCTGCCCTGGCCCGAGGTCGATTTTTCCAAGTTCGGCCCCGTCGAGGCGCGGCCGCTGTCGCGCATCAAGAAAATCTCCGGCGCCAACCTGCATCGCAACTGGGTCATGATCCCCCACGTCACCAATAACGACGAGGCGGACATCACCGACCTGGAAGCGCTGCGCCTGGCGCTCAACAAGGAAAACGAGAAGGCCGGCGTCAAGATCACCATGCTGGCCTTCCTGATCAAGGCGGTGGTCGCCGCGCTCAAGCGCTTTCCCGAGTTCAACGCCTCGCTCGACGGCGACCGGCTGGTCTACAAGCGCTACTTCCACATCGGCTTCGCCGCCGACACGCCCAACGGCCTGATGGTCCCCGTGGTGCGCGACGCCGACCGCAAGGGTGTGCTGGAGCTGGCGCGCGAGACCGCGGAGCTCGCCGGCAAGGCGCGCGAGGGCAAGCTCTCGCCCGCGGAAATGCAGGGCGGCTGCTTTTCGATCTCGTCGCTGGGCGGTATCGGCGGCACCCATTTCACGCCCATCATCAACGCGCCCGAAGTCGCCATCCTGGGCGTGTCGCGCTCGGCGCATAAACCGGTCTGGGACGGCGAGCACTTCGTGCCGCGCCTGATCCTGCCGCTGTCGCTGTCCTACGACCATCGGGTCATCGACGGTGCGGCCGCGGCGCGCTTCAACGCCTATCTCACCGGCCTGCTGGCGGACTTCCGCCGCATCGCGCTGTGAAGGGGGCCGCATGAGCAAGCTGGTGGAAATCAAGGTGCCGGACATCGGCGACTTCAAGGAAGTGGAAGTCATCGAGGTGCTGGTGTCCGAAGGCGACGCCATCGAGGCCGAGCAAAGCCTGATCACGGTCGAGTCCGACAAGGCCTCCATGGAGATCCCGGCTTCGGCCGGCGGGGTGGTGAAGTCGGTCAAGGTGAAGGTGGGCGACAAGGTCGCCGAAGGCAAGGCGATCCTGGAGATCGAGGCCGACGACGCGCAGACGGGCGGCGCAGTCCAGGGCGCCGGGCCGGCGTCGCGTCAGGCAGGCGGTTCCCCCGAGGAGCCGGGCGGGGACTCGGGCGGTGCGTCCGCGCAAGGTCAGCCCACGCGTGCTTCCGGCGCCGGCACTGCGTCCGGTGCCCGGTCCGGCTCGCAGTCCGGCGCCCGCTACGGCGGCTCGGCTGACCTGGAATGCGATGTACTGGTGCTCGGGGCCGGCCCCGGCGGCTATTCGGCCGCCTTCCGTGCTGCCGACCTGGGCCTGTCCACGGTACTGGTCGAGCGCTACGACACGCTGGGCGGCGTCTGCCTGAACGTCGGATGCATCCCGTCCAAGGCGCTGCTGCACAATGCCGCCGTCATCGACGAGGCGCGCGCGCTGGCCGCGCACGGCATCAGCTTCGGCGAACCGGAGATCGACCTGGACAAGCTGCGCGGCTACAAGGACGGTGTGGTCGCCAAGCTGACCGGCGGCCTGGCCGGCATGGCCAAGGCGCGCAAGGTCAAGGTGGTGACCGGCGTGGGCGAATTCGCCGACCCGTATCACCTGGTCGTCGAGGGCGCCGGCGGCAAGACGCAGGCCATCCGTTTCAAGAACGCCATCATCGCCGCCGGCAGCCGGTCGGTGAAACTGCCCTTCCTGCCGGAAGACCCGCGTATCGTCGATTCCACCGGCGCGCTGCAGTTGCGCGCTGTTCCCAAGAGGATGCTGATCGTCGGCGGCGGCATCATCGGCCTGGAAATGGGCACGGTGTATTCCACCCTGGGCGCGCGCCTGGACGTGGTGGAAATGCTCGACGGCCTGATGCAGGGCGCCGACCGCGACCTGGTCCAGGTCTGGCAGAAGATGAACGCCGGCCGCTTCGACAACGTCATGCTCAAGACCCGGACGGTAGGCGCCGAGGCCAGGAAAGACGGCATCTATGTCAGCTTCGAAGGCGAGGGCGCGCCCAAGGAGCCGCAACGCTACGACCTGGTGCTGCAGGCCGTGGGGCGTAGCCCCAACGGCGGGCAGATCGGCGCCGACAAGGCCGGCGTGGCCGTGACCGAGCGCGGCTTCATCGAAGTCGACCGGCAGATGCGCACCAACGTGCCGCATATCTTCGCCATCGGCGACATCGTCGGTCAGCCCATGCTGGCGCACAAGGCCGTGCACGAAGGCCACGTGGCGGCCGAAGCGGCAGCCGGCCGCAAGTCCTTCTTCGATGCGCGGGTGATCCCGGCCGTGGCCTACACCGACCCCGAGGTCGCCTGGGCGGGCCTGACCGAAGACGAGGCGAAGAAGCAGGGCGTCGAGGTGGAGAAAGGCCTCTTCCCCTGGGCGGCCTCGGGCCGCGCCATTGCCAACGGCCGCGACGAGGGGTGCACCAAGCTGCTGTTCGACGCGGCCACGCACCGCATCGTCGGCGGCGGCATCGTGGGCACCCATGCGGGCGATCTCATCGGCGAAATCGCGCTGGCCATCGAAATGGGCGCCGACATGGTCGACATCGGCAAGACCATCCACCCGCACCCCACGCTGGGCGAATCGGTGGGCATGGCGGCCGAAGTCGCCGAAGGCGTCTGCACCGATCTGCCGCCCGTGCGGCGGCGCTGAGGCGGCAAGCGGCGGCGCTGTCCGCCGGCATGCAAACAGGGCGGCTCTTTGCGGAGCCGCCCTGTTTTTTCCTGCACGCCGGATCGCGCGGCGCAGCGGCCGGCCGGAGCCCGAGGCCTGCACTCTTAAAAAGCGACCAATCTACTGGCCTATTCGTTTGGCAGGAGATCGGATGGCTCGACGTTATGCCAGTTACTGACCTCAGCAGCTATGGCATCCCATACTTCTTGGAGCCTTGCCATATCGCCGGCAAAGAGAGGTTGATTAAGGTGCTCAAACTGATTGAACTGTGGAGTAGGGAGTACGGTCCCAATACCGCTGTAACAGAACCAGTTTCCCGCTAGTTCTGCAATCTGTGAAAGTTCCTTTAACGCCGCCTTGGCATCATCCAAACCCCACTGGTCGAGAACGCGACCACGTCTACTAGCTTCTGTCGCAGCGTGAGCGATTTGGACATTGACATGTTCGACTACGTCTTCTAGTCGTGTTAGTCGTTGTTCCAGGGCGTCGAACACTTTCTCCCGAATTAAATCGTCAGGAGTGGATATGTCTGATGATGTGCCACTCAACCAATCGAACAGGGCGTGGCGTTGTTTCGACGGTTCGTAGTGATATTCCCGGGGAACCCAATGTGCAACTCCGACGGACTGTCGGAGGAGATATTGCAGATACTGTTCCTGAACCTCCTTGTAGTCGTATGCCAGCCCCGCGATTTCTTCCACAAAAACCCTACGAGTCAGCTTACCTCGAGCGGCTCGTGTGTCCTGAATGAGTCCACCTAGCGAGCACACGCCACGTGGTCCATTTATGGCTCCGCGTTCGGCCAGTCGCCGGACACCTTGCATCGTATTGCTCCAATAGCCAGACGCAATCATGTCAAGAATCATGCCATTGAGTTGCTTCCCCGCACCTTCATTTGGAGCAGCACGGACCATTTCAACGATGCAGGAGAAAGCAGCAAAATTCCACGCTAATTCAGACAGCGCTTTAGAGATTGCGTTATCGTCGGTTTCGAAGATATGTTTCCAAAGCTCGATTCGTTGCCGCATTGTTCCCTTCTGGCGGATTGCGGTCATTCCGTATGCGCGGCTTCTAGCGAATCCAGTGGTTGCACAGCTAACCTCATCCCCATCGCTTTGAGAATAGCCGTCAGGCTACTCAATGCCGGGTTACCCTTGGACGAGAGCGTCCGGTAAAGCTGCGTCGGGTTCAGATCGGCTTGCTTAGCTACTGCCTGCACCCCACCGAATGCCTGCGCAAGCTGACGGAGAATGGTCAACAGCTCACCCTGATCACCGTCTTCCAGAACGCCATTGATGACATCGAGTGCCAGCGCGGGATCGCTGCGATACAGCTCGGCCATCGCTTCGTCATGAGGTCTGCTTTTCATCGTTGTTTCTCCGTTGCCAGTCTTGCCAGTACGCCACCGCTCGGTCGATATCCGCATCCTGGGTGCGCTTGTCTCCGCCACAGAGCAGTAGCACGATGCGCTGTCCTGCCAGGGCGTAATACATCCGGTAGCCCGGCCCTACGTCGATTCGCAGTTCCCAGACACCCTCCCGACAGAACTTGTGATCGCCGAAGTTGCCTTGTTCGATCCGGTTCACGCGCCGAATGGCCGTGACCTTGGCCTGCTGGTCGCGCAAGCGCTTGAGCCAGTCCAAGTAGAGGTCTTTCTGTCCGTCGGCGGTCAGGTAGTGCTCAATCCGGTAGGTTGTCATTTTCGTTTATTGACGAATTGTGGTCAAGGGGATCAAGCAGCCTGATGGGCTGGCTTATCGCTCACGGTCTGTCCTGCCACGACGCGCTTACGCCAATTGGCGACCAGTTCGGCGGCTTGACGCACGGGGGCATACTCGGTGGTCGCAGGCCCCAAACCTCGGCCAAGTCTGGTGCTGGAGTCATCGTGAAATAAAAAACCCCCGGACGGACCGCGCTCCCTTGCGGGGCGAATCTCCCCGCCGGGGAGCGCGGTCCATACCCGGGGCAAATCCGGCAGGGCGCGGCCCGCCGGAAACGGCCGTGAGGGGCCTTATGCCGTCGTCAGCGCAGCAGCGACAGGACCGTCTGCGGCACCTGGTTGGCCTGCGCCAGTACGGAGGTGCCGGCCTGCTGCAGGATCTGGGCGCGCGTCATGTTCGACACTTCCGTGGCGTAGTCGGCGTCCTCGATGCGCGAGCGCGCGGCCGACAGGTTGTTCACCGTGTTGTTCAGGTTGGTGATGGTGGACTCGAAGCGGTTCTGGATGGCGCCCAGCGAGCTGCGCAGCGCATCCACTTGCGACAGGGCCTTGTCCAGCTTGTCCAGCGGCTTGGTCGTTGCCATGGCGCCGAGGTCGTCGGCGGACAATTCCGCGCCCTGGGCGCTGTCGACGCCGTAGGCAACGGTGGTCGCGTAAATCTTGTCGCCGTCGCGCAGCACGGCCTGGCTGCTGCCGTCGTTCTTGAGCACATACTCGACCCGGTTGCCGTCGGCATCGTCGGCGATTTCGACGTTGCCGGTGGCCGTGTCCACGGCCACCGCGTAGACGGTCCCGTCCTCGGTCTTGACCGCGTACTGGCCGGTGCCGGTACCGTCGCCGTCCAGGATTTCGTGGACGTTGAGGTTCTTGCCGTCCACGTTGACGACCAGGTTGGAATCGTTGTAGGCCAGCGCGCTGCCCAGTTCGGCACCGTCCACGCCGCCGGTCAGGTCGACCTTGACCGCGTTGCCGTCGCCGTCGGCCACGAAGGCGGTCAGCTTGCCGCCGAACATGGCGACCTGGACGTCTTCGCCGCCGACCTGCACTTGCGCGTAGCCGCCGACGCCGTCCTGCTTGAGAAGGTTGATCTGGTTCGAGTTGTCGGCGTCGAGCGAAACGAAATAGTCGCCGCCGTCAATCTTGACGCTGTAGACAATATGGCCACCGTTGGTGGTGTCGCCAGTATCGACGGCAGCAGTTGCGCCGCCCAGATACGCCTGCGCGTCGGCATCCGTAGCAAAGGTGGCGGCGAAATCCGCGCCGAAAGCCTCGGAGCCGTTGCTGTCGCCGTCAGCCGCGCTGACATTGGTGGAATCCGCCGCCGCCGAGCTCTTGGTGGCGATCGAATCGGCAAGCCGGACGGAGCCCGATGCGACGTTGAAATCGCCCAGCCCCAAGGTGTCGGCGGTCACCTGCTTGAGGTCGATGGTGATGGTCTCGCCGTCGTTGGCGCCCACCTGGATTTTCAGCGAGCTGTCCGAGGCCAGCACCTTGACGCCGTTGAACTGGGTCTGGCCGGAGACGCGGTCGATTTCGTCCAGGCGCTGCTGGATTTCGGCCTGGATGGAGTCCAGGTCGGTGCCCGAGTTCGTGCCGGTGGTGGCCTGGACCGTCAGTTCGCGGATGCGCTGCAGGTTGTTGTTGATCTCGTTGAGTGCGCCTTCGGTGGTCTGCGCGATCGAGATGCCGTCGTTGGCGTTGCGTGCGGCCTGGGTCAGGCCGCGCACGTTGGCGGTGAAGCGGTTGGCGATGGCCTGGCCGGCGGCGTCGTCCTTGGCGCTGTTGATGCGCAGGCCGGAGGACAGCCGCTCGATGGCCGAGCCGAGGGCGGACTGGGACTTGTTCAGGTTGTTTTGCGCAACCAGCGACAAGTAATTGGTGTTGATCACTGCAGCCATGGATAGCTCCCAAGTGAGAAAGGCTTCTTCAGACCGGGCAGCCGGGCCGCCCAGGTGACGGGGGTCTGCTTGAACGGGGTCTCGCGGGCCGTTCCGTCAGCCGGATAACGGCCCGGGCCGTCCCGGCTTTAGGGAAGCCGGCCGAAAAGGAGCCGCGGACAAGGACGGGGCAGGGAAGACGCAGGCAAGGGCGAGGCAGGCTGGGGGAGAGGTGGCAAGGACAGGCAGGGGCGGCCTGCCGTCAGATGATCTGATGCAGTAACTCCGGCTCGGGCAGCGATCCCCAGGCCTGCCCCTGCAGCCGGGCGCGCAGGCGCGCGGTGGCCTGGGTGCGCAGCTGGCAGACGCGGCCTTCGGTCACGCCCATGACGGCGCCGATCTCCTTCAGGTTCAGGCCCTGCTCGTAATAGAGCGACAGCAGCAGCTTTTCGCGTTCGGGCAGGGCGGCGATGGCTTCGGCCAGCGCGCTGCGCAGGTCGCCGGCCAGCAGGTGCGCGAGGGGATCGCCGCCGGCGGCCGGCCGGCGGTCCTGCCAGTCCGATTCGCCGTCGCCTGCGCGGGCGAAGTCTTCGTAATGCAGGATCTGCATGCCCTGGGCGTCGTCCAGCAAGCCGCGGTACTCGTCCAGGGGCAGGCCCATGGCGCGGGCGATCTCGGCTTCCAGGGGCGCCCGGCCCAATCGCTGCTCCAGGGCATGGACCGCCTGCTCGATGCGCCGGGCCTTGCTGCGCACGCTGCGAGGCAGCCAGTCCTGGCTGCGCAGTTCGTCGAGCATGGCGCCGCGGATGCGGGCGGTGGCGTAGGTTTCGAACTGCGCGTCGGGCATTTCCCGGTAGCGGCGCGCCGCGTCGAGCAGGCCCAGCATGCCGGCCTGCATCAGGTCGTCGAGTTCGACGCTGGCGGGCAGGCGGGCTACGAGCTGCAAGGCGAGCCGGCGCACGAGCGGGGCGTGCTGTCCGGCCAGCCGGTCTTCGTCCTGGGGCATGCGGGCTGGCGATGGCAACGGGTGCCGCCGATTGTGAGCCGCCCGCCCGCTCCCGCATCGGGCAAGCATCCGCCCTTTCCGGCCGCTGTTTGCCCGTTTGTCCGGCCCCTATGCCGGCTTAACTGGATTCGTAAACAAAAGTATTGTTTCTTTACCTGTTTTCGGCATATCTAATATTTTTCGTCACAAAGAGATTAGAAAATGATATTTATTGTGGTACATTGAATCAATATTGCGAGTATTTGATACATTGTGAATTTTATTTCACGTGTGCGATGTGTTCGTACGTGGGCCCGGGCCGCGGGAAGCATGGGGGGCGACCGGGCAGGAACCTGTCCCCGCAAAGAGGAGTTTGGCAGTGAAATCGCCTGAGAATTCTTTGCTCGGAGATATCCGGGAAGTCAATCTTTCCTATCTGCTCCTGGCGCAGCGCATGCTGCGCGACGATTACTCCGCGGCGGTGTTCCGCCTGGGGTTCAGCAATGAGGTGGCCGATCTCCTGGCGCGCCTGTCGCCCGCCCAACTGGTCAAGCTGGCCGGCTCCAGCTCATTGCTGTGCCGTTTCCGCTTCGACGACTACAACCTGTTGTCCGCGCTTACCCACGACGTGCTGGGCGGGGCGCTGCAGCAGGCCCACGCGACGATCCTGCTCGCCCGCCAACCCGTGGAAGCCATGGACTGACCCCATGGCCACCAAGAGCGTTGCCAGGGAAGCCGGCGAGATCCTGCTGGCCAGCACCATGATCCGGCTGGGCGCTCGCCTGCAGGTGCTGGAAGCCGAGACCGGCCTCAGCCACGACCGGCTGGCCCGCCTGTACCGCGAGCTGCGGGGCTGCTCGCCGCCCAAGGGCATGCTGCCGTTCTCGGTCGACTGGTTCATGACCTGGCTGCCCAACATCCATTCGTCGCTGTTCTACAACGTCTACCGTTTCCTGGTGGAGCACACGCCCAGCCAGGGCGTCCAGGCCGTCATCGACGCCTACCGCCTGTACCTGGAGCACGCTCCGATGGACCGGCGCGCGGACGACGCCGGGCCGGTGCTCAGCTTCACGCGCGCGTGGATGCTGGTGCGGTTTTTCGACAGCGGCATGCTGCAGCTGTCCGAATGCAGCCATTGCGGCGGCCTCTTCATCGCGCATGCGCACGATCCGCAGGCGGATTTCGTCTGCGCCATCTGCCGCCCGCCGCCGCGGGCCGGCAAGACGCGCGCCGCCGCCCGCGAACGGGCCCTGCGGCAGGCCGCGGCGGCGGGCTTGCCGTCGCCCGCAGGCACCTGAGGCAAAAAGCCGAGCAGCCCGGCAAATTCCCCTCTGACCCCGGTATTCCGGCCCGGCCGGCCGGGGGATGATGGCGGGCGGCCGCGGATTCCACGGCTGCGGATTCCATTACGGCAGGGGCATGGCGTGCTAGTTCTCATCGGGTATTTGGTCGTCGTCGGATCGGTGGTGGGCAGCTATGTCTCCATGGGGGGGCATCTCGGCGCCCTCTATCAGCCCTTCGAGCTGCTGCTGATCGGCGGCGCGGCCGCCGGGGCCTTTCTCGCGGGCAACAGCCGCAAGTCGCTTCTGCTGGTGGCGCGGGCGGTCCCGGGCGTCCTGCGGCGCGCACCCTACGGCCGCGAAAGCTACATGCAGCTGATGGCGCTGTTGTACGTGCTGCTGAACAAGGCGCGGCGCGAAGGCCTCATGTCGATAGAAACCCATATCGAGGAACCCGCCTCCAGCCCGATCTTCGCCGAATACCCGCTCATCGCGGGCGACGCCAGGCTGATGGAGTTCGTCACCGATTACCTGCGCATCATGATCAGCGGCAACATGAGCCCCTTCGAGATCGAGACCCTCATGGATGAGGAGATCGATACCTTCCGCCACGAATGCGGCATGCCGGCGCACATGCTGCGCGGCGTGGCCGACGGGCTGCCGGCCTTTGGCATCGTTGCCGCCGTGCTGGGGGTCATCAAGGCGCTGGCCTCGGTCGACCAGCCGCCGGCGATCCTCGGCGACCTGATCTCCAAGGCCATGGTGGGAACTTTCCTGGGCGTGCTGCTGGCCTACGGCTTCGTGGCGCCGCTGGCCTCGCGCATCGAGCGCCGCAACGCCGAAGCGATCAAGATCCTGGAATGCATCAAGACCACGCTGCTGGCCAGCATGAACGGCTATCCGCCGCAGCTGGCGGTGGAGTTCGGCCGCAAGGTCCTGTTCTCCACCAGCCGGCCGTCGTTCATGGAACTGGAAGAGCACGTGCGGCAGGCCAAGAGCCAGGCCGGCAAGGCCTGAGCGGCGAGCGCCATGGCCGCGTCCAATACGCACCGGATAGTCGTGCGCCGCAGGCGGGCGCACGCGGACATTCCCCACGGCGGCAGCTGGAAGATCGCCTACGCCGATTTCGTGACGGCGATGATGGCCTTTTTCCTGGTCATGTGGCTGATGAACATCGTGCCCCGCAGGGATCTGGAAGGCATCGCGGATTTCTTCCGCATGCCGCTGTCGGTGGCCCTGAGCGGCGGTCCCCGGGTGGGTGAAAATTCCGTTCCTATCCCCGGCGGCGGGGACGATCCCGCCCGCGAGCAGGGCGAGGTGCGCCGTTCGCAGGGCGCCCGGCCCCAGCCCCGCAGCGAGTCCGAGCGGCGCGACCTCCAGGGCCTGGAACGGCTGAAGGAGCGGCTGGAGAACCTGATCGAGCACAATCCCGTGCTCAGGAGCTTCAAGCCGCAACTGCTCATCGACATGACGACCGAGGGGCTGCGCATCCAGATCGTCGACAACCAGAACCGGCCCATGTTCGCCACCGGCAGCGCAGAAGTCCAGCCGTACATGCGGGCGATCCTGCGCGAGCTGGGCCCGGCGCTCAACGACCTGCCCAACCGCGTCAGCATCGCCGGCCATACCGACGCGGTGCAGTACGCACAGGGGGAGCGGGCCTACAGCAACTGGGAGCTGTCGGCCGACCGGGCCAACGCGTCCCGCCAGGAACTGGTGGCCGGCGGCCTGAACGAAGGCAAGGTCATGCGCATCATGGGCCTGGCCTCCAGCATGAGCCTGATTAAAGACGATCCCTACGCTGCCGTTAACCGCCGCATCAGCCTGGTGGTGCTGAACCGGCGCACCCAGGAGCGCATCGAGCGCGAGAACGCCGCGGCCGCCAGCGCCGGGGCCCAGGGCGGCGAGGCGATCGGCCGGCTGCGCGCCGGGACCTTCGGGCAGGAAGACGCGCAGCCGCGCGCGGCGCCGCGCACGGAAGAGGCGGGAGGACCATGAGCGCGACGATACTGGTGGCGGACGATTCGGCGACGATGCGCATGATCGTGCAGTCGGCGCTGGCCGAGGCCGGCTGGCGGGTGCTGGCCGCCGCCGACGGCGGCGCGGCCCTGTCGCTGGCGGGGCGCGAGCCGGTCGGGCTGGTGGTCAGCGACTGGAACATGCCCGGCATGGGCGGCCTGGAACTGATCCGCGCGCTGCGCGCCAGCGAACGCTACGCCGACGTACCCATCCTGGTGCTAAGCACCGAGGACGACGCCCGCGACAAGGACGCCGCCCGGGGCCTCGGGGTCAGCGGCTGGCTGCTCAAGCCGGTGGATCCCTCCGTCCTGGTCGGTATGGCCGCCGAATGCCTGGACGCCGGGAGGGCGTACGCATGAGCCCGGGCCTGGACCTGAGCCAGTTCTACGAGACCTTCTTCGACGAGGCCGACGAGCTGCTGGCCGAAATGGAGCAGCAGCTGCTGGCCCTCGACGCCGGCCGGCCGGACGTCGAGCAGCTCAACGCGATCTTCCGGGCCGCCCATTCCATCAAGGGCGGGGCCGCGACGTTCGGCTGCTTCGAGAAACTGGCCGGCACGACCCATCTGCTGGAGAACCTGCTGGACGCGATCCGGCGCGGCGAAATGGCGCTGCGCGCCGGCATGATCGACCTTTTTTTGGAAACCAAGGACGTGCTCAAAGGCCAACTGGACGCCTACCGGGCCGGCGCGGAGCCCGACGCCGACGCCTGCGACCGAATCTGCGCCATGCTGCGGCAACTGGCGCTGGAAGAGCGCGGCGCGGCGGACGTCCCGCTTGAGGCGGTGCCCACGGAGGCGGCGCAGATCGCGGCTCCGGTTCCGGCATCGGCTTTGGCGCCGGAGCCGGCCGGGCCGCTGGCGGGGGAGGGCGCCGCCGGTGTCCAGACGCTGTGCGTGCGTATCGCGGGCGCCTCCCCCCGCGACGGCCAGTCGCTGCTCGAAGAAATGGGCCATCTCGGCCGCGTGCTGCATACCGAATCGGGCGAGGGAATGCTGGCCGTATGGCTGGAAACCTCCTGCGCGCCGGGAGACATCCAGGCTGTGTGCGGGTTCATCGTCGACGACGATCAGATCTCCATCTCGCGTGAGGCGCCGCCCGCCGCCGGGCAGTCCCCGTCCGTTGCGCAAGCCTCTGCGCCCGACGCGGCGCAGTCCGCGGGCGCGTCCGCGCCGGCCGTCCCCGCGGTCCGGGGCGAGTCCCGGACGGCCAGGCCCGCGTCCGCCGAGCGGGACCGCGAATCGACGTCGATCCGCGTGGGGGTCGAAAAGGTCGACCAGATTATCAATCTCGTGGGGGAGCTGGTCATCACCCAGGCCATGCTGGCGCAGACCGCCTCCACCCTGGACCCGGTGCTGCACGACCGCCTGCTCAACGGCATGGAGCAGCTCGAGCGCAACGCGCGCGACCTCCAGGAGGCGGTCATGTCGGTGCGCATGATGCCCATGGACTATGTGTTCAGCCGCTTTCCGCGCGTGGTGCGCGACATCGCGGCCAAGATGGGCAAGCAGATAGAGCTGCAGACCTACGGCCGGGCGACGGAGCTGGACAAAAGCCTGATCGAGCGCATCATCGACCCGCTCACCCACCTGGTGCGCAACAGCCTGGACCACGGCATCGAAACGCCCGAGAAGCGCCTTGCGGCGGGCAAGGAGCCGGTCGGGCAGCTGGTGCTGTCCGCCCAGCACAACGGCGGCAACATCGTGATCGAGGTCAGCGACGACGGCGCCGGCCTGGACCGCGACAAGATCCTGCGCAAGGCGGCCCAGCAGGGCATTCCGGTCGGGGAAAACGCCAGCGACGAGGAGGTGTGGCAGCTGATCTTCGCGCCCGGTTTCTCCACGGCGGAACAGGTGACCGACATCTCGGGCAGGGGGGTCGGCATGGACGTCGTGCGGCGCAATATCCAGGACATGGGCGGGCACGTCCAGCTGTCCTCGCGCCCCGGGGCGGGCACGATCACGCGCATCGTCCTGCCGCTGACTTTGGCCATCCTGGACGGGATGTCGGTGCGGGTGGGCGCGGAGACCTTCATCCTGCCGCTGAACCACGTGACCGAATCGCTGCAGCCCTCGCTGCAGCAGATCCATTCGGTGGCGGGCAACGAGCGCGTCATGCACGTGCGGGGCGAATATCTGCCGCTGGTGGAGCTGCACAAGGTGTTCTCCGTCGACGGGGCGCAGACCGATCCCACCCAGTCCATTGCGGTGATCATGCAGGCCGAGGAGCGCCGCTTCGCCCTGATGGTCGACCATCTGGTCGGGCAGCACCAGGTAGTGGTCAAGAACCTCGAATCCAACTACCGCAAGGTGCCCGGCATTTCGGCGGCGACCATACTCGGCGACGGCAGCGTGGCGCTGATCGTCGACGTCTTCGCCCTGGCGCGCGCCAGCCGGGAAAAGTGGCAGCAGGCCGAATCGATACTGAATTGACGGAGAGCGATATGGCAACCCCCCCGCAGGCGCCGCAGGCGCGCGCCGAAGACGGCGGCAGCGAATTCCTGGTGTTCACCCTGGGCGACGAGGAATACGGCATCGACATTCTCAAGGTCCAGGAAATCCGCGGCTACGACGCCGAGGCGGTGACCCGCATCGCCAACGTGCCGCCCTTTATCAAGGGCGTGACCAACCTGCGCGGCATCATCGTGCCCATCGTCGACCTGCGCATCAAGTTCCGCCTGGGCAGGGTGGAATACAACGAGCAGACCGTGGTCATCATCCTGAACCTGGACCGGCGCGTGGTGGGCATCGTGGTCGATGGCGTGTCCGACGTGCTGATGCTGGCGGCCGCCCAGATCCGCCCGGCGCCGGAGTTCGGCGCCACGCTGTCGACCGAATACCTGACCGGGCTGGGCACGCTGGACGACCGCATGCTGATCCTGGTGGATATCGAAAAGCTCATGACCAGCGAGGAAATGGCGCTGGTCGAGCGCGCGGCCGCCTGATGCCGTGGGCGACCCAGCGTACCGGCCGGCGGCAGGGGCAAGGCTCCCGGCGGCGGCATTCGCCGCCGAGCGCCAGTTCGAATTCGACGACGGCGACTTCGCGCGCGTGCGGCGCATGATCCATGCCCGGGCGGGAATTTCGCTGGGCGAGCACAAGCGCGAGATGGTCTACAGCCGGCTGGCGCGACGGCTGCGCGCCCTGGGCCGGCGCGACTTCGCCGGCTATCTCGACCAGCTCGAGCGGCGTCCCGACGATCCGGAATGGCAGGGTTTCGTCAATGCTCTGACCACCAATCTGACGGCTTTCTTCCGCGAGCCGCACCACTTTCCCATCCTGGCCGACCATGCGCGCCGCCGGCCGCCTCCGTACACGGTCTGGTGCTGTGCGGCCTCCACCGGCGAAGAGCCATACTCCATCGCCATTGCGCTGGCCGAGGCGCTGGGCCCGGGAGCCTCCGCGGCCAGCGTGCTGGCCACCGACATCGACACCCAGGTGCTGGAGCAGGCCCGCGCGGCCGTCTATCCGCTGGAGCGGGCCGGCAGGCTGCCGCAAGAGCGCCTGCAGCGCTTTTTCCTGCGGGGCAAGGGCGCGCGCGCCGGCCAGGTCCGCGTGCGGCCCGAAATCGCCGCGCGCGTGCGGTTCGAGACGCTGAACCTGCTGGCGCCGGACTGGGGACCGGTCGAGCGTTTCGACGCCATCTTCTGCCGCAACGTCATGATCTATTTCGACAAGGCCACGCAGGCCCGCGTGCTCGAGCGCTTCCTGCCCCGGCTCAAGCCCGGCGGCCTGCTGTTCGCGGGGCATTCCGAGAACTTCACCTATATCAGCCGCGATTTCCGCCTGCGCGGGCAGACCGTGTACGAGCGGGTGGAGCGGCCATGACAGCGGCGCCCGAGCCCGTCCTGGCCGGGCGCGCGCCGCGCGCCCGGCGGATACGCGTGCTGTGCGTGGACGATTCGGCCCTGGTGCGGGGCCTGATGACCGAGATCATCAATGCCCATCCGGACATGGAAGTGGTGGCGACCGCGCCCGATCCGCTGGTGGCCCGCGAGCTCATCAAGCGGCACAACCCGGACGTCCTCACGCTGGACGTCGAAATGCCCCGCATGGACGGCCTGGACTTCCTGGAGCGGCTGATGCGCCTGCGGCCCATGCCGGTCCTGATGGTGTCGTCGCTGACCGAGCGGGGTTCGGAGGCCACGTTGCGGGCGCTGGAGCTCGGCGCGGTGGATTTCGTGACCAAGCCCAGGCTGGGCATCCGCGACGGCCTGCTGGAGTACGGCGCGCTGATCGCCGACAAGATCCGGGCGGCCGCGGCGTCGCGCCCGCGCCCGCCCGCGGCGGCCGCGCCGGCGGTCCGTGTGGCCGCCGGGACGCTGTCCAGCACCGAGAAGCTGGTGATCGTGGGCGCTTCCACCGGCGGCACCGAGGCCATCCGCGAGGTGCTCGCGCCGTTGCCGCCGGACAGCCCTGCGGTGCTCATCACCCAGCACATGCCGGCCGGGTTCACCCGTTCGTTTGCCCGGCGCCTGGATACGCTGTGCAGCCTGACGGTGCGCGAAGCGGTCGACGGCGAGCGGGTCCTGCCCGGCCATGCCTATCTCGCGCCGGGCGGCGACCGGCATATGGCCCTGGGGCGCAGCGGCGCCAATTACGTGATCCGGCTGGAAGCGGGCGAGCCGGTGAACCGCCACCGGCCGTCGGTGGACGTGCTGTTCCATTCGGCGGCGCGTTCGGCCGGGCGCAACGCGATAGGGGTGATCCTGACGGGCATGGGCAGGGACGGGGCGGCCGGCCTGCTCGAGATGAAGCGGGCCGGGGCGCCGACCATCGCCCAGGACGAGGCCAGCTGCGTGGTGTTCGGCATGCCGCGCGAGGCGATCGCCGCGGGCGCGGCCGACCACGTCGAGCCGCTGGCGCGGATCGGCGAGCGCGTCCTGGCGCTGCTGGGCGCCTTCGGGGAACGCGCCCACCGGATATAGCCCGGCGCGCGCCGGACCGATTTTCACTGGAGTTCGAGATGGTAGACAAGGGTATCAAGATCCTCGTGGTGGACGACTTCCCCACCATGCGGCGCATCGTGCGCAACCTGCTCAAGGAGCTGGGGTTCGAGAACGTGGACGAGGCCGAGGACGGCGCGATGGCGCTGGCCAAGCTGCAGACGGGAGGCTTCCAGTTCGTGGTGTCCGACTGGAACATGCCCAATCTGGACGGGCTGTCCATGCTCAGGCAGATACGCGCGGACCCCGCGCTGGCCGGGTTGCCGGTGCTGATGGTGACCGCCGAGGCCAAGAAGGAAAACATCGTGGCGGCGGCCCAGGCCGGGGCAAGCGGCTATGTGGTCAAGCCCTTCACCGCCGCCACGCTCGAAGAGAAGCTCAACAAGATATTCGAAAAACTCGGGCAATAACCGCCGGAGGCCAGCGCATCATGAACGCCCCGAAATCCCCCGAAGCGCCGCGCGACGGCGACCCCGGAGACCTGATCCACCGCATCGCGCAGCTCACCCGCATGTTGCGCGACAGCATGCGCGAGCTCGGCCTGGACCAGGCCATCAAGGACGCCGCGCAGGCCATCCCGGATGCGCGGGACCGGCTCCGCTACGTGGCCAGCATGACCGAGCAGGCGGCCCACCGCGTGCTCAACGCCACCGAGGCCGCCAGGCCCCACCAGGAAACGCTGCAGCGCGAGGCCCAGGCGCTGGACGGACGCTGGCGGGAATGGTTCGACTCGCCGCTGGAACTGCCGCAGGCCCGCGACCTCGTGCGCGACACCCGCAGCTTCCTGGCCGAGGTGCCCCGGCTGGCCCAGTCGACCCAGGCCGAGCTGACGGCGATCATGATGGCGCAGGATTTCCAGGACCTCACCGGCCAGGTCATCATGCGCATGATGGACGTGGTCGGCGCCATCGAGCGCGAATTGCTCCAGGTGCTGCTGGACAACGTCCCGCAGGAAAGGCGCGACGAGGCGGGCGCCCTGCTCAACGGCCCGCAGGTCAGCCCGCAGGGCAAGGCCGACGTGGTCACCAGCCAGGACCAGGTGGACGACCTGCTGGCCAGCCTGGGGTTCTGACGGGGCGCATCGCGGCGGCGGGCGCGGCGCTTTCCGGCGGCCGCGCCGCGGCCGAATAGCCGGCAATCCTCCCCCTTGCTCGGCGCATCGGCGGGGGACGGCGACTCCTAGAATGCCGTGCGGACGCATCCCGGCAGGCCCTGCCGGGGCGCAAGCCGTTCCGCGCCCCCGTTTCCGCATTCCATAGCACGCCGCAGCCGATGGCCGACGAAAGCGACCTCGAGAAAACCGAACCCGCCTCCCCGCGGCGCCTGGACAAGGCGCGCGAGGAAGGGCAGGTGCCCCGCTCGCGCGAGCTCGTGACTTTCCTGATGCTGGCCGGCGGCGTCGCCGGCCTCTGGCTGGGCGGCGACGCGCTGTCGCGCGCGCTCGGGGCGATCATGCGCCGGGGGCTGGGATTCGACCGGCAGGCCGCGAGCGACCCTGCCGTCATGGCGGCGCGGGCGGCCGGCGATGCCTGGCAGGCCCTGTCCGCGCTGCTGCCCCTGTTCGCGCTGCTGGCGGGCGCGGCAGTGCTGGCCTCGGTCGCGCTGGGCGGCCTGGTCGTTTCGGCCAAGCCGCTGCAGCCCGATTTCGCCCGCCTGAACCCGCTCAAGGGCCTGGGCCGGATGTTTTCGGCCAACGCGCTGGTGGAGCTGGGCAAGGCGGTCGCCAAATCGCTGCTGGTGGGCGGGGTCGCCGCCTGGGTGATCTGGAGCGCCCGCGGGGAGATCGTGGGGCTGATGCGCGCGCCATGGCCCGGCGCGCTGGGCCAGGCCGTCGCCCTGATCGTGCGCAGCTGCGCCCTGATCGTCGGTTCGCTGCTGCTGGTCGTACTGATCGACGCGCCGTGGCAGATCTGGAGCCACCTGAAGAAGCTGCGCATGTCGCGCGAGGACGTCAGGCAGGAGCACAAGGAAAGCGAAGGCGATCCCCACGTCAAGGGCCGCATCCGCCAGCAGCAGCGCTCCATGGCCCGCCGCCGCATGATGGCCGCCGTGCCCGGGGCCGACGTGGTCGTGACCAACCCCAGCCACTATGCGGTGGCGCTGCGCTACCGCGAGCAAGGCATGGCCGCGCCCGTGCTGGTCGCCAAGGGCAGCGGGCTGATCGCCGCGCGCATCCGGCAACTGGCCGAGACGCACCGCGTGCCGGTCCTGGAGGCGCCGCCGCTGGCGCGCGCGCTGCACCGCCACGTCGAGATCGGGCAGGAGATTCCCGCCGCGCTGTATACCGCCGTCGCCGAGGTGCTGGCCTGGGTGTTCCAGCTGCGCGCCTGGCGCGCCGGACAGGGGCGCGAACCGCGCCGGCCGGCGGACCTGCCCGTACCGGCCCCCTGGGATCCGAGGCCGGCCGGCGCCGGAGAGGCGCGATGACCGCGCTGCTGGCCGCGCTACGCGGCGGCGGGGCGGCGCAGGCCCGGCTGCTGGCCGGCCCGCTGCTGATCGTCATGGTGCTGGCCATGATGATCCTGCCGTTGCCGCCTTTCCTGCTGGACCTGCTCTTCACCTTCAACATCTCGCTGGCGGTGATGATCCTGCTGGTGGCGATGTTCACCAAGAAGCCGCTGGATTTCTCGGCCTTTCCGGCCGTCCTGCTGTTCGCCACGCTGCTGCGCCTGGCGCTGAACGTAGCCTCAACCCGGGTGGTGCTGCTCAACGGCCACCGGGGGCCGGACGCGGCCGGGAGGGTGATCGAGGCCTTCGGCCATTTCCTGGTGGGCGGCAACTTCGCCGTCGGCATCGTGGTGTTCGTCATTCTCGTGATCATCAATTTCGTGGTGATCACCAAGGGCGCGGGGCGCATCGCCGAGGTCGGCGCGCGCTTCACGCTCGACGCCATGCCCGGCAAGCAGATGGCCATCGATGCCGATCTGAACGCAGGCCTGATCGGCGAGGAAGAGGCGCGCCTGCGGCGGCGCGAAGTCGCGCAGGAGTCCGAGTTCTACGGTTCCATGGACGGCGCCAGCAAGTTCGTGCGGGGCGACGCCGTGGCCGGGCTGCTGATCATGGGCATCAATATCGTCGGCGGGCTGGTCGCGGGGGTGGCGCAGCACGGCATGAGCTTCGCCGACGCCGGCCGCACCTACACCCTGCTGACCATCGGCGACGGGCTGGTCGCCCAGATCCCCGCACTGGTGATTTCGACGGCCGCCGGCGTGGTGGTGTCCCGCGTGGCGACCGAGCAGGACGTGGGCCAGCAGATGGCGGGCCAGCTGTTCTCCAATCCCGATGTGCTCTTTATCACGGCCGGCATCCTGGCGCTGATGGGACTGATCCCGAACATGCCGCATGTGGCCTTTCTGCTGCTGGCGGCCATCCTGGGCGCGGGCGGCTGGGCGCTGCGCAGGGCGCAGCGCGAACGGCTCGCCCGGCAGGCGCGGGAGCCCGCGCAGGCGCGCGCGGCCGCCGAGGCGGCTGCGGCCGAGGCCAGCTGGGACGACGTCGCCATGGTCGACCCTCTGAGTCTGGAGGTGGGCTACCGCCTGATTCCGCTGGTGGACCACGCGCAGAACGGCGAGCTGCTGCACCGCATCCGCAGCCTGCGCAAGAAGTTCGCGCAGGACGTGGGCTTCCTGCCGCCGGTGGTCCACATCCGCGACAACCTCGAACTCCGTCCCAACGATTACCGCATCCTGCTTTCGGGCGTGGAGATCGGCCGGGGTTCGGCCACTCCCGGACTATGGCTGGCCATCGATCCGGGAGGCGTGACGGCGCCTCTGGCGGGTACGGCCACGACCGATCCGGCCTTCGGACTGCCGGCCGTGTGGATCGAGGCTGCGATGCGCGACCAGGCGCAGGCCGCCGGCTACACCGTGGTCGACGCCGGCACGGTGGTGGCCACGCACCTCAACCATCTCATGCACAGCCACGGCGCCAGCCTGCTGGGACGGCAGGAGGTCCAGCAACTGCTCGAGCGTATCGGCCGCGAGGCGCCCAAGCTGACCGAGGGCCTGGTGCCGGGTACGGTTTCCCTTACGCTGCTGCAGAAAGTGCTGCAGGGCCTGCTCGAGGAAAACGTGCCGATCCGCGACATGCGCCGCATCATCGAGACCCTGGCCGAGCATGCGCCGCGCCTGGCGGCCGCCGCCGGCGCCGGCGGACCCGACGCGCAGGAGCTGCTTGCCCTCGTGCGCCGGGCGCTGGGCCGCGCCATTACCCAGCAATGGTTTCCCGGCGACGGCGACTTGCGCGTGATCGGGCTGGACGCCCGGCTGGAAAGAGTGCTGGCGCAGGCCTTGTCCACCAGCGGCGCGCTGGAGCCGGGCCTGGCCGAGACCCTGCTGGGCGAAGCGCGCGCGGCGGCGGCGCGCCAGGAGGCGGCGGGCGATGCGCCGGTGCTGCTGGTCTCGCCGCCGCTGCGCGCGCCGCTGGCGCGCTTCCTGCGCCACCACCTGCCTCAGCTGGGCGTGCTGTCCAATGCGGAAATTCCCGATGAGCGCATCGTCCGGGCGACGGCGACGATAGGCGGGCCGGAGCCGTGAGCGGAGGGACCATGGATACGGTGGCTTTCTGCGCGCCCACCCACCGCGAAGCCATGCGGCTGTTGCGGCAATCCCTGGGGCCGGACGCCCTGATCGTTTCCAGCCGCCGCACGCCGGGCGGCGTGGAAGTCACGGCCGTTCCGGGTGAGGCCACGCCGCCTGCCCCGCCTGCGGTTGCCGTCGCTTCCGCTGATTCCGCACCCGATGCCGGCGCAGGAGCGGGGGCCGGTACCCGTGCCGGTGCCGATGCAGGTGTATCTGCAGATGCAAGTGCAGGTGCACGTGCAGGTATCGGGGGAGTTCCCGGTGCAGGCGCCGCACTGGCGCCGGGCGAGGTCCTGGGCGCCATAGACGCCTTGCGCGGCGCGCTGGAAAGCCGCATGGACGGCCTGCTGTGGGGCCGCAGCCCGGTCCGCGCGCCGGCCGCAGCCTCGCTGTTCCGGACATTGCTGGGCGCGGGGTTCAGTACGGCGCTGGCGCGGGCCTTGGCCGAAAGGCTGCCCGCGGGACTGGATCCGGCCGCGGGGCTGCGCTGGGCGCGCGGCGAACTGGTCTCGCATCTGCCGGTCGCGCGCGGCGAGAAAGGCTTGCCGGGCGGCGCGGGCGTGTACGCCTTGGTGGGGCCGACCGGCTCCGGCAAGACCACGACCGTTGCCAAACTGGCCGCACGCTGCGCGGCGCGCGTGGGGGCGGACGGCGTGGCAATGCTCACCGCCGACGGCTACCGGATCGGCGCCCACGAGCAGTTGCAGATATACGGGCGCCTGATGGGCGTGCCGGTGCATGCCGTGCGCGACGCCGGCGGGCTGCGGCGCGCGCTGGACCGGCTGCGCGGGCGCCGCGTCGTCCTGATCGACAACGTCGGCATCAGCCAGCGCGACCGCCACGTGGCGGAACAGGCGGCCATGCTGTGCGCGGCCGGCCGTCCCGTACGGCGGCTGCTGGTGCTCAACGCCTCGAGCCAGGGCGATACCCTGGACGAGGTGGCCCACGCCTACCGCCATGGCGGCGGGGAAGACGTGATCGGCTGCATCATCACCAAGACCGACGAGGCTACTCACCTTGGGGCGGCCCTGGATACGGCGATCCGCCACCGGCTGCCCGTGCACTATGTGTCCGGCGGCCAGAAAGTGCCCGAGGACCTGGCGCCGGCCGACGCGGGCCGCCTGGTCGACCAGGCGCTGGCCGGTGCCGGCCCGGGTCGCACGCTGTATGCGCCCACCGAGGCCGACCTGGCGGCGCTGTGCGAGGTGGCCGGGCGGCCGCGCGCCGTGCCGGCAGACCGGGGCGCCCGGCGCCGGCTGCTGCGTTCGGCCCTGGCCGGGCGGGGCGCGCAGTCCGGTCCTGCGAGGGCGGAGTTCGATGCGGCCCTGGACTGGCTCTATGCGGATGCGGCCTGCGCTGCGGCCCGCGAGGCCTGGAAGGACTATGTCCGCGCCGAGCCGGCCGCCACGGCCGCGCAACGATGCGCCGACCTGGTCGCGCGGACGCGGCGGGCGCATCCGGATGCATGCGGCCGATACCTGCTTGCCACGCACGGCCGGGCCGCCCTTGGCGCCGCGGGCCCCGGCGCCGTCCTGGCAGGGGCCCTGCTGCTGGGGGACCGCGGCACGGCGCTGGCTGCGCCCGCCCAGCAGCTGGCGCAGGCGGCAGGCACGGTGGCCTCCTGCGGCGGCGAGGCCGGCCCGGGTGGCAGGGCGGCGCCGGTTGCCGCGCTGCTGGCGCGCATAGACTGGCTGGAGGAACGTTTCGCCGGCCTGCCGCTGGCGCATATCGTGGAGGCAGGCCCGGCCGCGCTCTGGGGGCCCCTGTCGCAATGCCGGATCGCCTGGCTGGCCCGCTGCCCGGGCAGCCTGCGCGTGGCCTGCGACGACGGCCCGACGACCCTGCTGGCGCTGTCCCGCGGACTGGCCTACGCGCGCGTGCCGGACGCCGGGGCGGATCCGGCGTCGCCGGGCCGCGACGGCGGGCCCTGCCTGGCGGCCTGCGCCCGCGTGGCATTGCCCTGGCGCGGCGCGCCGGGCCTTTCGCTGCGCATGGTGGCGGTACGAAGGCCGGCCGGCGCACCGCTTTTCGGCCTGAGCCCGCTGGACGATTCGCAGGCGACGACGGCCGAGCTGGCGTCCTGGCTGGTCCTGCATTGGCAGGCCAGGGAAAGTTTCCGGCTGATGGCAGGCGCCTGGGAGTCGTTGGGCTCGGCCAGCGGCGGCGGCGACGCGGCGCTGCGCCGCGTGTTGACGGCTGGTCAGCTGGGCGCGGCCGCCTGGCGCATTTCCCGCGCGTCGGACGCGGCCGGCGTGCGCAGCCTGATGGCGGCCATGATGGGCGGAGCGTCCCGCCTGGCCGCCGGCATGGCGCCGGCGGCCCTGCAGCGGCTATTCGCGGCGCTTGAGATGGCCGAAGCGGGCGAGGCTGCCTGAGCCCGCGGCGCGGCCGCGGGCTCAGGTGGCGGCGATCGCCTTGCCGCCGCCCAGGGGCCGGTGACGCCCCTTGGCGTCGTAGACCCTGCCGGTGCCGGCCACGCCATGCAGGATCTCCAGCGAGCGCCGGACGTGCCGCAGGTGGGTGTCGATCAGGGTGCCGTTGCGCAGGTTGAGCCCGCGGGCCCGTTCCGAGACGTCGCACAGCTGCGACCAGGCCCGGGCCAGCCCGGCATCGCCCCGGGCGGCACGCCCGACGCCTTCGCGTCCGGCCGGCAGCCCCAGCCCGGCCAGCAGGGCATCGCGCCGGGCGGCGAGTTCCGCCAGGCGGGCGGCGGCTTCGGTCTTGCGCGCGGCCAGCGCCTGCAGAGCTTCGGGGGGCTCGCCTGTTTCCAGCGTGCGCGCCTCGTCTTCCAGCAGGATGGCGAAACGGACGGTTTCGGCCGTCTCCTGGCGCAGGCCGTCCAGCAGGCGCGCCGAGGCGTCGGGAGGGATGGACACGGCGGGATCGGACGGGGGGAGTGTCATGGGAGGCTGGAGCGGCGGGCGGATGCCGCGGCCATTCGTCGGGGATGCGGAGCTTCCGGGCGCATTGTCGGCAGGGCGCGTCAGCCGAGCAGTTCGCGGGCGCTGGCGATCAGGCCGTCGGCGATGCGGCCGGGGTCGATCGACAGCCGGCCGGCCGCGATCGCCTCGCGTAGCGCCGCCACGCGTTCGGCGTCGATGTCGGCCGCGCCGTCCTGCATGGCGAGCAGCCCGCGTGCGGCCGCGCTGAATGCGACCCGGGAGCTGTCGGACCCGGCCGCCGGCGCCGGCGCCGGGGCGCCGTCCGGGCGCGAGGCCGGCGGCAGCGGCCCGAAGGGCTGGGGGATAGCGGAATCGATTTTCAAGTCATTTCTCCGTGTGCCGGCGAAGCAGGCGGCTGGCGCCAGGAATAACGGCAGCCCGGCGGCCGGCTTTAGGCTGGGCCAGCCGGGCGTCCGGCATGGCCCGTCCCGGCTATAGCGGCACCTCCACGGTGCCTGCGTCGCGCACGACGCCGCTGACGATCTGCCCGGAGGCCACCCGCACCTGCACGGTCCCGCCCGGGGCTGCGGTGGCCATGGCCCGGCCTTCGCTGCTGGCCACGAAACCGGCCCCGCGCGCCAGGACGCGCACGGTCCGGCCGCGCAGCACCGATTCCGCGTCGCGCAGCGCGCCGGCGCGCACGGGCCGGCCCATGGCGATGCGCTGGCTGGCGATGCGTCCGACGGCCTGGGCGGAATCGACGATGGCACCGGGCGGCAGCCCGACCAGATCGCCTTCGCGCGCGGCGAGCGCCTCGGGGCGCACCGCCTGGCCGGCACCGATGCCGCGCGCGGCGACATAGTAGCGGCCGCGCACGCTCAGGCTGGCCTGCACGTATACCGTCCAGGCCGCCGGCGCGGCGCAGCGCACGCCGACCGTCATGCGCGGCCGCAAGGGTCCGTTGCCTGGCAGGAAGGCGTGCAGCGAGCGGCACGGCGCGTAGCGGTCCATGCGGGGAAGCTCCAGCGCGACGCTGGCCCGGCCGGGGAGCTCCGCGGCGCGCTGGCGCAGGAAGGCCTCGGCCGTGCGGGCGACTTCCCGTGGGTCCTGCGCGGGCGCGCCGGCGCGCGGCGACGGCGCCGCGGCCAGCAGGCCGGACAGCAGAAACACTCTCGCAAGGAAGCAGCACCGGTTCATGGCATGAATTCTAGGCGGGGCGCGCCTTGCGCAAGAGGGGAATTGCGCGACAAATCGCGGCTTGTTTGGATGATTGTGCGTGCCGGCCCGACCCTATGATGCCCGGCATGGAGAAACCGCCGCGGCGGCCGCCCGGATACGCCGGGCCGTCCGCGCAAGGATACGTCCGATGACCGACCGCATCAGCGATGCCTTCCGCTTCGACCAGCAGGCCCTGGCGCTGCGCGCGCAGCGCCAGGAAGTGCTCTCGTCCAACATCGCGAATGCCGACACGCCGGGCTACAAGTCGCGGGATTTCGATTTCCGGGATGCCATGGCGAACGCGCTGGACGCCCGCATGCGCCTGCCGGAAACGAGGCTGGCGCTGACCTCGGCCCGCCACATTCCCGGCCGGGCCGCCGTCGCGCAGCCGGCCGATCTCCTGTATCGCCAGCCCCTGCAGCCCAGCCTGGACGGCAACACCGTGGACATGGACGTCGAGCGCGTCGAGTTCGCGGACAACGCGATGCGTTACCAGACCGGCCTGACCGTCTTGTCCGGCCGCATCAAAAGCCTGCTCTCGGCCATGCAGCAATAAGCGGAGCGACCCGTGCCCCTGACTAGCATTTTCCAGATCGCCGGCTCGGCGCTGACCGCGCAGTCGCAGCGCATGAACGTCTCGGCCAGCAACATGGCCAACGCCGACAGCGTGGCCGGTCCGGACGGCCAGCCGTACCGGGCGCGCCAGGTGGTATTCCGGGTGTCGCCCGGCGACGGCCGTCCGTACGGCGGCGTCGTGGGAGGCGTCCAGGTGGCCGGCGTGGTCGACGCCCCGTCGCCGCCGCGCATGACGTACGACCCCGCCAGCCCGATGGCCGACGAACGGGGCTACGTGGCCATGCCCAACGTCGATGTGGTGGCCGAGACGGTCAACATGATTTCGGCTTCGCGCTCGTACCAGGCCAATGTGGAAGTGCTCAACACCGCCAAGTCGCTGATGCTCAAGACGCTGAGCCTCGGCCAGTAGCGGACCCGCCACCGTTCCAGGAACCGCCATGACCGTCGTCGCCAACGCCGATACCCGCAACCAGACCGCCGCCGACCTCGCGTTGCGGACCGCCGAGGCCAATAGCCGCAGCCAGGCCGACGACACCCAGCAGCGCTTCCTGACCATGCTGGTGACCCAGCTGCGCAACCAGGACCCGCTCAATCCCATGGACAACGCCGAGGTCACTTCGCAGCTCGCGCAACTGTCCACGGTCAGCGGCATCAACCAGCTGAACAACACCCTGCTGGCGCTTTCGGGCCAAATGGACCTGTCCCAATCCCTGCAGGCCGCCTCGCTGATCGGCCGGGGCGTACTGATCCCGGGCGGGGCGGTCAAGCTGGGCACCGCCGCCGACGGCACGGGCGAGCGCGAGATCACGCCTTTCGGCGTCGATCTCATGGCTCGCGCCGAGACGGTCGAGGTCTCCATCCTGGACGCCGGCGGCAGGGTGGTGCGCCGGATCGACCTCGGCGCGCAGGATACCGGTGTGCTGTCGGTGCAATGGGACGGTAAGGACGACGCGGGCAACCCGGTGCCCGACGGCAAGTACTCCATCGAGGCCGCGGCGCGCGACGCCGACGGCGGCCGGGTCTCGGCCGAGACGCTCACCTACGGCAAGGTCGGCAGCGTGGCCTATACCGCCGACGGCCTGCGCCTGGACCTGGGCCTGGCCGGGCAGATCAGCCTGCTGGACATCCGCAAAGTAATTTGATGCGCCCGCGGGCGCCCTACGCATTCCGACGAACGAGGAAGAACATGGGTTTCGGACAAGGATTGAGCGGCCTGAACGCCGCTTCGCAGAACCTGGACGTCATCGGCAACAACATCGCCAACTCCGGCACCGTGGGCTTCAAGGCCGGCACGGCCACCTTCGCCGACGTCTACGCCAATTCGCGGGTGGGCCTGGGGGTGCAGCTGGCCGGCATCAACCAGCGCTTCTCGGCCGGCACGGTGTCGATCTCCGGCAACATGTTCGATATGGCCATCGACGGCGAAAAAGGCCTGTTCCGTCTGGTCGACGGCAGCGGCGCGGTGCTGTATTCGCGCAACGGCCAGTTCTTCGCCAACCAGGACAACTACATCGTCAATGCCCAGGGCCAGACGCTGACAGGCTATCCGCCGGGCGGCGTGGGGATGGCCCCCGTGCCGCTGAAGGTGCCAGTGGGCAACATCCCGCCGCGCGCCACGTCCTCGGCGTCGGTGACGGTGGGGCTGGACGCCAACGAGCCGCCCATCCCGGCGACGAGCCAGGCCGAAAGCCTGGGCCAGATCACGCTGCGGGACACGGACGGCAACGACGCAACATACTACTTCCGCATGAGCGACGAGGGCGACCTCAGCTGGACCGATGTTTCCGGCGCGCCGGCCACACCTCCGGCCGACGGGGTCTACTCCGATCCGGCCGACCCGGCCGTTACGGTCACGCTGGCCGGCGGCCAGCTCGCCTCCGGCGCGCTCGGGGACGTCGACGGGTACGCGGCCTACTCGCCGGCGGTGACGGCGGTGCCCTTCGACCCGTCCAACCCGGAGAGCTACACCCATTTCATGCCCATGTCGGTCTACGATTCCCTGGGCAACGAGCACCAGCTGACGCAGTACTTCGTCAAGCGCGCCGGCACGACCGGAACGGCCAGCGAATGGGACGTGTATTACCGGCTGGACGGCGCGCCGCTGGACGTCCCGGCCGGAGGCGGCCCGGTTTCCATGACGTACGACTCCGCGGGCCGGCTCACCAGCGCCCCCCAGGTCAATCTGACATTCAACTCGCCGGGCGGGACCGACAGCCCCGCCCAGGCATTGAATATCGCCATCGACTACCAGGGATCGACCCAGTTCGGCGGCGAGTTCAGCAACAACTTCGTGGTCGACGGCTACCCGACGGGCCAGTACGCCAGCATTTCGGTGGAGGCCGACGGCACGCTGGTGGCCAACTACACCAACGACAGGACCCAGGTGGTGGGCACCGTGGTGCTGGCGAATTTCAACAACGTCCAGGGGCTCAAGCCCGTGGGCGGAAACGCCTGGGTGCAGACCGGTTCCTCGGGCCAGCCCATCCTGGGGCAGCCCGGCAGCAACGGGCTGGCCACGCTGCGCGGGCAGTCCGTAGAGGAGTCCAACGTGGACGTCAGCCAGGAGCTGGTCAACATGATCATCGCGCAGCGCACCTACCAGGCCAACGCGCAGACCATCAAGACCCAGGACCAGGTCATGCAGACCCTGATCTCGATGCGCTGAGCGCCATGGACCGCATCGTCTATACCGCCATGAGCGGCGCGGCCCGCACGCTGGAGCACCAGGCGGCGCTGGCCAACAACATGGCCAACGCCAACACGCCGGGGTTCCGGGCTCAGCTGGCGGCATACCGCGCGGTGCCCGTGACGGACCCGGTCAGCCTGCCGACGCGGGTGTCCACCGTGGCGGCCACGCCGGGCAGCGATTTCACCCCCGCGGCAGTGATCGACACCGGCCGCGCGCTGGACATGGCCGTGGCGGGCGCCGGCTGGTTTGCGGTGCAGACGCCCGAGGGCGAAGCCTATACCCGGGCCGGCGGCCTGCAGGTCGGCGTCGACGGCTTGCTGCGCTCGCCGCAGGGGCTGCCGGTGCTCTCGGCGGACAACCAGCCCATCGAGGTTCCCGCGCAGGCCAGCCTGACCTTCGCTTCCGACGGTTCCATCACCGCGGTGGGCGCCGGCGACCCGCCGGCCGACATCCAACTGCTGGGCCGGCTCAAGCTGGTGAACCCGCCCGCCGGGCAACTGGCGCGCGGCGACGACGGGCTGTTCCGGCTGGCGCAGGCCGGCCAGCCTGCCGCGCCGCTGCCTGCGGACCCGGCCGTGCGCATCGTTTCCGGCGCGCTGGAAGACAGCAATGTCAGCCCGATCGACGCGATGGTCGGGATGATAGACAACTCGCGGCGCTTCGATATGCAGATGCAGGCCATCCGCCAGGCCGACGAGAACGCCCAGCGGGCCAACGCCATTCTGTCCGTGTCGGCCTGACGGCCCGCACGAACCGCCCGCGGCGCGGGCAGGAGCCTTGAAATGATACGTTCGCTCTGGATAGCCAAGACCGGTCTGGAAGCCCAGCAGACCAACATGGATGTGATCTCCAACAACCTGGCCAACGTCAGCACCAACGGATTCAAGCGCACGCGCGCCGTGTTCGAAGACCTGATGTACCAGACCCTGCGCCAGCCCGGCGCCCAGGTGGGCGACGCGGGCCAGCTGCCATCGGGCCTGCAATTGGGCACGGGCGTGCGCACGGTGGCGACCACCCGCATCCACACCGAGGGCGACCTGAACCAGACCGGCGATTCGATGAACGTCGCGATCCAGGGCCGGGGTTTCCTGCAGGTGGAACTGCCGGACGGGACCCAGGCGTATACGCGCGACGGGGCCCTGCAGGTGGACCAGAACGGCCAGCTGACCACGGCCGGGGGCTATGTCATCCAGCCGCCGGTCAACGTGCCGGACAACGCCCTGACGCTGAGCATCGGCCGCGACGGTACCGTCTCGGTGACCCAGCCCGGCGCGGCGGGGACCAGCGTCGAGATCGGCCAGCTGCAGCTGGCCACGTTCATCAACCCCACGGGATTGCAGAGCCTGGGCGAGAACCTGTACCTGGAGACCGACGCCTCGGGCCCCCCCAACGTGCTGCAGCCCGGGCTGGACGGCGCGGGGCAGCTGCTGCAGGAATACGTGGAGACCTCCAACGTCAACGTCGCCGAGGAACTGGTCAACATGATCACGGCGCAGCGGGCCTACGAAATCAACAGCAAGGCGGTGCAGACGGCCGACCAGATGCTGGCGCGGCTGAGCCAGCTGTAGAGCGGGCAGGGCATGCATCGGGCGCTACTTTCCTTGCTGGCCGCGCTGCTGGGCGGCTGCGCGCTGGTCCCTCCCGAGCCGGTGGTCACCGGCCCGGTCACGGCCGCGCCTCCGCTGCCGCCCGCGCCGTCTCCGGTCCCGAACGGCGCCATCTACCAGCCGGTGGCCTACGGCAGCTATCCGCTGTTCGAGGATCGCCGCCCTCGCAACGTGGGAGATATCGTCACCGTGGTCCTGAACGAGCGGACCAATGCCGCCAAGGACGTCGCCACCAGCACCAGCCGCAACGGCTCGGCCTCGCTCGGGCTGGACATCGTGCCGGCCATCGCGCCGTCGTGGCTGGGCGCGCAGCAGGACGCGGACCTGTCCGGCGCCAACGCCATGGACGGCAAGGGCACGACCAGCGCCAACAACGTCTTTACCGGCACCATCACCACCACCGTGATAGGCGTGCTGCCCAACGGCAACCTGCAGGTGGCGGGCGAAAAGCAGATCGCCATCAACCGCGGCAGCGAATACGTGCGTTTTTCCGGCGTGGTGGACCCGCGCTCCATCACGGGGAGCAATACGGTGCCTTCCACCCAGGTGGCCGACGCACGCATCGAGTACCGCAGCAAGGGCACGATGGACGAGACCCAGACCATGGGCTGGCTGCAGCGCCTCTTCCTGAATATTTCCCCGTTCTGACATGAAGCTGCCCATACCCCGAAGCAAGCCGCCCGCGGCGCGAGCGCCGGGCCGCCGGCCGTGCGCGTGGATTCTCGCGCTGGCCGCGGCGCTCGCCGTCCTGCCCGGCCGTGCGGCGGCCGAGCGGCTCAAGGACCTGGCGTCCATCCAGGGCGTGCGGGGCAACGCGCTTATCGGCTACGGGCTGGTGGTCGGCCTGGACGGCAGTGGCGACCAGGTGCGCCAGGCGCCTTTCACGCAGCAGAGCCTGACCAACATGCTGTCCCAGCTGGGTATTGCCGTGCCGCCGGGTTCCAACATGCAGCTCAAGAACGTGGCCGCCGTGATGGTCACCGCCACGCTGCCGGCCTTTGCGCGGCCCGGCCAGACCGTGGACGTGGTGGTGTCCTCCATGGGCAACGCCAAAAGCCTGCGCGGCGGGACTTTGCTGATGACGCCCCTGAAGGGCGCCGACGGGCAAGTCTACGCCATGGCGCAGGGCAATCTCCTGGTGGGCGGCTCGGGCGCGGAGGCGGGCGGGTCGCGGGTGCAGGTCAACCAGCTCAACGGCGGGCGCATCAGCAACGGCGCCACCGTCGAGCGCGCCGTGCCCACGGCCCTGGCGCCCGACGGGACCATACACCTGGAGATGAACGCCACCGATTTCGGTACTGCGCAGAACGTGGTCGACGCGCTGAACCGCCGCTTCGGCCCGGGTACGGCAGTGGCCCTGGACGGGCGGGCCGTACAGGTGCGGGCGCCCGGCGACCCCGGCGCCCGCACCGCCTTCCTGTCGCAGCTGGAAGACCTGCAGGTCGCCCGCGCGCCGGCCGGCGCCAAGGTAATCGTCAATGCCCGCACGGGCTCGGTGGTCATGAACCGCACGGTCATGATCGAGGAGGCGGCCATCGCCCACGGCAATCTGTCCGTGGTGATCGACCGCCAGGCCGCGGTCAGCCAGCCCACGACCCCGTTCGGTGGCGGCCAGACCGTGGTAACGCCCGCGACGCGGATCGAGATGCGCCAGGACGGCGGCGGCCTGCGGCGCGTGCGCACCAGCGCCAACCTGGCCGACGTGGTCCGCGCGCTGAATACCCTGGGCGCGACGCCGCAGGATCTGCTCGCCATTCTGCAGGCGATGAAGAGCGCCGGCGCGTTGCGGGCCGACCTCGAGATCATCTGAGGACGCCATGGCGCTAGACGATCTGCCCATTTCCCTGCCCGGCGGTTCCGGGCTGGCCTTCGACGCGCGCAACCTGGCGGCGCTGCGCGCCGGGGTCCGGCGCGCCCCGCAGACCGATTCCGGCCAGCAGCGCGAGGTGGCCCGGCAGTTCGAGGCCTTGTTCCTGCAGATGATGATCCGGCGCATGCGCGAAGCCTCCGGGCAGGGCGGTCTGTTCGACAGCGACCAGACGCGGCTGGCGCGCACGCTGGCCGACGAGCAGATGGCCTTGCAACTGGCGTCGCCCGGCATCGGGCTGGCGCAGGCCCTGCTGGCGCAGATCCGGCGCCACCGGGAAAGCGTCGCAAGCGCCGGCCGGGACGTCGGGTCGGTGCCGGCCGGCAGCGTGGCGGCGCAGCCAGGCGTCGCCGCGCTGGGCCCGGCCGGGGGCCGCGTTTCGCGCGGGCCGTCGGTCGCTCCCGAGGTGGCGGCGCTGCTCGACAGCCTGGTCGCGGGACGCGCCGGGGCCGCGCCCGCCGGCGACGCGGGTACCCGCGTGGCGGAGTTCGTCGCCCGCATGGGCCGGGCCGCGCGCTCGGCGGCCCGGGCCGCCGGCGTGCCGGCGCGGCTCATCCTGGGCCAGGCGGCGCTGGAGTCCGGGTGGGGCGAGCGCGAGATCCGCTACGGCGACGGCCGTCCCAGCCACAACGTGTTCGGAATCAAGGCCGGCCCGGGGTGGAACGGCAAGGTCGTGCACGTTGCGACCACCGAGTACGAAA